>Ga0187801_10000351_pt1 | contig 12138 bp, 11 predicted proteins | sample NC_wetland_sal_i_10_FD_132465 | JGI IMG/M metagenome (GOLD analysis project Ga0187801, IMG submission 132465) | Wetland sediment microbial communities from Neuse River Estuary, North Carolina, USA - Control_1 | ecosystem: Environmental > Aquatic > Freshwater > Wetlands > Sediment | place: USA...
CCGCGGATGCGTCGTGGGAAGCGGCCAACGTCACGCTCCAGACCTATGGCGGGTTCGGCTTCGCGGAGGAATACGACATCGAACGCAAATTCCGCGAGACGCGGCTGTACCAAGTCGCGCCGATTTCGACCAACATGATCCTCAGCTACATCGCCGAACACGTGCTCGGGCTTCCGCGATCGTACTGAATCGCGCTTGCGCGTTGCACAGACTGTGAACGGAATCCATGAAATACCGAAAACTCGGCCGCACCGGATTCGAAATCAGCGAAATCGCTCACGGCTTGTGGGGCATGAGCATGTGGAGCGGATCGGACGACCGCGAGTCGCTCGACGCGCTGCAGCTTGCAGCGGACCTCGGCTGCAATTTTTTCGACACTGCGTGGGCCTACGGCGAGGGAAAAAGCGACGCGCTGCTCGGCGAAATTTTATCGCGCAACCGCGGCAAGCGGCTTTTTGCGGCGTCAAAAATTCCGCCTATGAATCGCAAGTGGCCGGCGCTGCCTCAATACAAATATCGCGACGTCTTCCCCGCCGAGCACGTTTTCAAATACGCCGCTCTGATCCGCGAGAACCTTCGCGCCGACGTCATTGACCTCCTCCAATTTCACGTCTGGACCGATGAGTGGACCGCGGAACCGGAATTTCGCGAGACTGTTGAAAAACTCAAGCGAGACGGTTGGGTGCGCGCTTTCGGATTGAGCCTGAATCGCTGGGAGCCGGAAAACGGCATCGCGGCGCTGCGCACGGGGCTGGTGGACGTCGTCCAGGTGATCTACAACATCTTCGACCAGGCGCCCGAAGACCGGCTGTTGCCCGTCTGCCGCGAGCTCGACATCGGCGTGATCGGCCGCGTTCCGCTGGATGAAGGAAGCCTCGGTGGGAAGTTGACGCTGCAAACGACGTTCCCGAAGGGTGACTGGCGCGCGCTTTACTTCGGCCCCGAGAATCTGGCGAACACGCTGACGCGCGTCGAAAAGCTCAAGCAGATTCTTCCCGCCGCGATGAGCCTGCCGCAAATGGCGTTGCGCTTTATCCTTTCAAATTCGGACGTGAGCACGACGATCGTCGGGATGAGAAGACTCGAGCATGTCCGGCAAAATATGGCCTGGAGCGACGCCGGCGCGCTGGATCGCGCGCTGCTGCAAGTGTTGAAGGCCCACCGCTGGGACCGCGCGCCGCAAAGGTGGTCCGCCTGAAGGGCGATGAGCCGGCGTGCAAGCCGCGCGCTGGGGTTCGCGGCGGGACGCACGGAACCAACGTGGACCGGCGCGTGAAAGGTTGACCGGCATGACGAGACCGCCTCTGGCGCAAATCGTTTCGCGGGCCGCACGGCTGCGCTGCCCAAATTGCGGCCGCGGCGGGCTTTTTGCAGGCGTCTTCAAGATGCGCGCGAAATGCCCGGCCTGCTCGCTCTCGTATTTTCCGGAGTCGGGCTACTACGTCGGCGCAATGATCATCAACTATGCAGCGACGGTCGCGATCGTCCTCGTCATTTTTCTCGCCTCGCTATTGTTCCCCGACGTCACGCGCTGGACGACGAACACAAAGATTCTGCTCTGGATGACGTTTGCGATTGCCCTGTCGCTTTCGCTGATGCGCCATTCCTACAGCTTCTGGCTGGGCCTCGACTTCTGGGTGAAGCCGCGGCGGCCGGAGTCCGGCCGACAAGACCTCCCCTCATCCGACGGCGGATTGAGCTGAAGCAAGCGCGAGGGATTGCGGCGCTCGGAGCGGCGGCTAGCGCGGCGGAGCGACTGAGGTGTAGGGAGTCACATCCACGTTTTTCCATTCGCCCTTGATGATTCCGGCGCGAATTTGCGCGGGTGTCTTCCCTTTCCTCGTCATCAAATAGGCGTAGACGCCCTCTTCCTTGCACGTCGAACACACCGAGGCATGTGTATCCACGAAGCAATCGAGCAGGCTAAGGTGTCCGGCGTCTCGATCGCAGCCGCAGTAGCATGGCTCGCGATACAAGACCGGCTTGATTTTCGCAGCAAGAGCGTACACGTTCCGGTTCACGGCGTCGGGAAATTGCTTTGGGTCGAGCGTGGCGGGCAAAGGCTCGGTCGGCCGAGAAGAATGATACGGAGGCACAGGAGGAATCGGAGACACTTGCGGCGCCGCGGCGGCAAGCGCCGTCCCGATGATGGTCAATGCGAACGCCATCATCATTGCTGGAATTCTGCCTGACATGCGGAACCTCCTTCGCTGCGTCGAAAATCTTCGTCCCACCAACCCGCCGCTGCTCCCTCGGCTCGCTCGCGACTTGCCGCTCCGAGATCCGGACAATCAGGGATGATCCGGGTCGGCGGCCGGCGGCGCGCTCGAATTTACAGCTGGTTCGCTAGGGCCGGGAGCAGATTCGGTCGCGGAAGAATTCGAGGCGGGAGAATTGGCCGCGGCTGCCGACGTTGCCGAGGATATCTCCGCCAAGGGTTGCGCCGCCACCTGCGGAGCTGTTTCGGTGGATTGCGCCGAAAGCCGCGGAGCAAGTGAATCCGCGATTAGCTCGACGAGCATCCGCGCGCCCTGCCCTTCGGGATCGAGATCGGGATTGTAAGCGGTGAACTCAATGGCGATCAGATTCGGCTGGCGAGCAAATTCGGCCAGCGCTGCGCGCGCGTCGTCGAGCTTCAGGCCGCCCGGGCCCGAGAAATTCGTCGCGCGAAACTCCTCGCTCGAAATCACGTCCACATCGAAGTGCAGGACGAATTCCCGGTTGGCCACGTGCGAGTGTTCCAGAGCGCGCCGCGCCGCGGCCCCGCCGCCAAGCGCTGCGACGTCTTGCGCCATGTGCCGCTGCAGCGGCGAACGCGCCAGGAACTGTTCCTCCGGCGGGTCTAGCCGGTCAAGGCCGAAGAGCAGGATGTCCGGTTCGCGCACCAGCGGCGGCTCGCCCCAGAAGCGAGTCAGCTCGGGAGCGCCGCGGCCGATCACTTGCGAGATGGTCATCCCGTCCACGCAGCCGGACGGCGTCGTGGCCGGCACGTTCAAGTCCGCGTCGCGGTCCATGTAAACCAGGCTGACGTGGCGATAGTAGCGGCGCGCCGCGGCGACCGTAGCCAGCACTGAGATGCAATCGCCCCCGAGAATCACCGGGAGCGCGCCGGATTTCAGAGCCACCTCGACGCGCGGGCGCAAATCATTGAGTCCGCGCAGTATGGCGGGAATATTCCGCGCCCGAGGATGTTCTTCGTCGGATTGAAAAAGGACGGGCCCGGCATCGCCGTGGTCAGCGACTTCAAAACCTGCAGCGGTCAGCCGTTCGACGATTCCTGCCGTGCGCAACGCCGCTGGCGCGCGCTCATGCCCCGCTGCCAGCGCGGCCGCGCTCGAAGGCGCGCCCAGCAGAGCAATCTTCTTCGGCTGACGGACGATCTTGACCGCCAAGACTGCGCTCCTTGAGTCGAGTGGGCATCAACCCCATCAAACAATAAAATGCTGTCCGGCCAAAAACTCTTGCGTTCATCCGCGCTTGGAAGCCGGGGCGATCACTGCGAGTTCGGGCGGCAGCGTGAACCGCACGTCCTCGCGAATCAGGTCCAGGTCGCGCTGGTCGGTAAAACCGAACGCGGCGAGCCGCTCGCTCACCTGCTCGACCAGAACTTCCGGCGCCGATGCGCCCGCCGTCAGCCCGACGCGGCGCACGCCCTCGAGCCATTCGGGCCGGATGCCGCTGGCATCGTCGATCAACTGCGCGGCCACCCCTGAACGGTTGGCGACTTCCACCAGGCGATTCGAATTCGAGCTGTTGGGCGAGCCGACGACGAGGATCAGATCGACGTCGCGCGTCATCTGCTCGACGGCTTCCTGCCGATTCTGCGTGGCGTAGCAAATATCGTCGGAAGCCGGTCCGGTGATTTGCGGAAACCGCTCGCGGAGCCGCGCGACAATTTCCTGCGTATCGTAAAGACTCAGCGTCGTCTGCGTGAGGTACGCCAGCCGGGTCGGGTCCTGCACCCGGAGTGCGTTCACGGCCTCCACGCTGTCCACGACCACCGTCTGGTCCGGCGCCTCGCCGGAGGTGCCCACAATTTCCTGGTGATCGCGATGGCCGATCAGGATGATGGTGCGGCCCTCGCGAGCAAATTTCAGCGCCTCGAGGTGCACTTTGGTCACCAGCGGGCAGGTCGCGTCAATCACACGAAGCACGCGCAGCCGGGCTTCTTCCCGCGTTGTCGGCGGCACGCCGTGCGCGCTGAAGACGAGCACCGAGCCGACCGGAACTTCTTCCACCGTCTCGACAAAAATCGCGCCCCGGTGACGCAGTTGCTCCACGACGTAGCGGTTGTGCACGATCTCGTGATGGACGTAGACCGGCGGGCCGTAAGCCTCCAGGGCCAACTCGACAATGTCCACCGCTCGTACCACTCCGGCACAGAAGCCGCGCGGCCTGACTCGCAGCAGAATCTTGCCATTGCCTGGTTGTGTGTCTGGTTCGCTCATCTATTATCCTAAACTTGAAATGATACCCTAACCGGCCCTCTGCCGCACGCAGGTTTTCAGTCCGGTAGTGATTCAATTTGGATTCTGAGTGCTGACTCAGTTCTCATACTTGCGTAAGCCGCAGTGAACGCATCGCCTTGCTAGGAAACTTAAGTTGTACCACCAAGTCGCTGAAAACCATTCTCCGCAACGAGGACACCTCTGGAGCTGCACGCGGCTTCCGGCAAACACGAATAGACACATCCAGAGGAACGCGACGACGAAGCCAGGAGTCAAGGTGTGGAATAACTTTATCGAGACAAATGCAACGGCCGAACAGACCGGTATGTAAGCGGCAACCACGAGCCAAAATTGGTTCCTGCGTCGCTTGTGCCGCTCCCATTCTCGTTGGTAGTCACTCATCGGTTGATGTAAGTGCGAAGCAACAATCTTACCAAACAAAGAGACGTTGCTCGCTCAAATTGGGTCAGGACTCATTCTCAAACAGAGTCACAACCTTCAAGCCAGGGCGCTTGCAAACACGCTGCTACGTCCACCCGGGTGCAGCTGAGCGGCCTGGCCGGAAAGACGCGCGCCTCCTGTGCTATTCTGCCGGGCGCTTGGGTGAATGGAGCCGAGGCATGTTGCTGACGGGAAAAACGGCAGTGGTTACCGGTGGAGGGCGCGGGATCGGGCGTGCGATCGCGCGCAAGTTTGCGCGCGAAGGGGCTGCCGTGGTCATCGCGGCGCGCACCGAGCAGGAGATCGAAGCCGTGGCGCGCGAGATTCGCGAAGCGGGAGGCCGGGCGGCGGCCGTTGTGGCGGATGTGTCGGATGAAAAAAATTGCGCGCGCGTGATTCAAGCCGCAAAGTCGCAATTCGGTGGTGTGGATATTCTTGTCAACAACGCAGGCGAATACGGCCCCGTCAAACCGGTCGAGGAGATTGCGCCCGACGAATGGGACCGCGTCATCGCCGTGCATCTGCGCGGCGCGTTTCTGCTTACGCGGCTGGTCCTTCCGGAAATGTACGCACGCGGGTCAGGAGCGATCCTCAACATCTCGAGCCTGTCCGCGAAAGCGGCGTTTCAGTGGGGCTCACCGTACGCGGCTGCGAAGGCAGGAATGCTCGGACTGACGCGCGTAACTGCCGCCGAGGCGGCCCGCAAAGGTGTGCGCGTCAACGCCATTTGCCCGGGGCCGGTAGCGGAAACCCGGATGTCGCAGCAACTGGGGCGCGTGCTGGCCGAGCGCTTGGGCGTGACGCCTGAGGAAGAACTGGCTGGCTTCCTGAACACCGTGCTGCAGGGCCGCGCGCAGACCGCCGACGAGATCGCGGCGGCCGCGCTCTTCCTGTGCTCCGAGCAGGCCAGCGCAATTACTGGGCAGGCTCTGAACGTGGACGGCGGAACGGCCTTCTACTGATATCTTCCGCTAGGATCCATCCGCGACGCGCGACTCGCACGGCGGGGCCGGAATGTGCTTCCACCCAGGCCAGGCTGCGCTGGCCTGCGCGGTCCATGATGAAAATTACAAGCCCCACGAGGGCAACCAAGCTGAATCCGACCGTGAACAACAGCAACGCCGCGAGCATGGCGCGCACGTAGTAAAGCTGCAAGGCGACTATGCCTGCCAGAATCCCCCATACCCATTTCCTGGCCTGACTTTCGTTAGCTGGACGACTGAAAATCACCAGAGGTGTCCTTTCTGGAACGCTTGATTAGATGCAAATCATCACCCAAATGGCGCGATACCATTAAACCCGTAAGTTGTTTATTTTCCTATAGTACAGGGGAGTTAGGAGTCCTATTACCTGCGCGGAACGGAATGGCTCGTACCAACTTTGGAATGAAGTTTCCGGATTTTGACCTTTTGGCGCCCATTTTTAGCTACCATGCCCAAGGTTTTTCGCTCTTCGGCCGCCTCCACCAAGAGTTTGCTGACCAGACCGCTGCGAACCAGCCAGGCGAGCGTTTCGATGAAAAAATTCCTCGAGAAATGGTCCCATTTCGGCCGTGGCCATCCCCGCATGGAATAGTGGCGAACTAGGGCGATTCGCTCGAAAGGGAAAAATTGAAAATGCGGCGGCCGGTGCGTCAACCAGCGGATGTATTCGGCCGTGTGGCGGAAGAGCGACTTTTCCGCAGTGACGAGCTGGGTGTGAGCTGTGCCGCCGATTGGCTCGATCGCAGCGAACGCCAGACATTCAGGGGGTTGCGGCTGGAGAAACTCGAATCCGGAGGAATCTTCCAGATAGCCGACGAAAAAGCTGATGCGGGTCCGCGCGGTTTTCGTTCGCGGAGAAATCTTGCTCAAGGCTTGCGTACCGGGTGCGGAAAACCAGTAGCCGCGCAATGCGCCGCGGGGCGCGGCCTGAGCGCGATATCCGCGCAGATAGGGCTTTGCGAGCGCGCGGACCCACTCGACATCCTGCAGCGCGCGGGCCACGCCGCTCAGCGGCCTTCGAACGGGTAACGGTCGCCCGCCCAAACGGCGGCCGCGACGCGCTCGCGCAGCGCAATCGTATCGGCCGGATCGCGCTTGAGGAAACGGCGCAGAACGGCGAGCTGCGTACGCAGCATGTCGCCCTCGAGGACGGCGGCCAGCGCCGTGCGCGCCTGCGATTCCACGCGATCGGCGGCGTCGCTCACGAACGCGCGCGCGGCGTCCGCCATCACGGAAGAAGCGGCCGCACCGCGAGCGGCTTCCGACTTCTGCGCGCGGCGTACGCTGGATTCGATGGCGTAACATTCCATCAGGATATTGGAAAGCGCGGCGACGATTTCCTGCTGATCGGCGAGCTGTTCGCGGTGTTTTTCAAGCGCCGCGCCCGCGGCCAGCAGAAACGCCTTCTTCACCCCGCTGAGGATGCGCTCTTCCGCCGCCCACTCGCCTTCCGCGGCTTCCTCGAACGACGGCCCGGCCAGGATTTCCTCGCGCAGCGCGGCGCCGGCCTGCAGCAGCGGCAGCGCGCCTGAAAGCGCTCGCTTCATCAGCATCTGAACGATGAGCAGGCGGTTGATCTCATTGGTGCCCTCGAAAATGCGGTTGACTCGAGAATCGCGGTATGCGCGCGCGACCGGATAGTCCTCGTGGAAACCGTATCCGCCGAAAATTTGTACGGCTTCGTCCACGCAATAATCCACCAGCTCTGAGCCGTACACTTTGCTGATCGAGCTTTCAATCGCGTACTCCTCCAGCACTTTCATGGAATGCTGCGAGGTGTCTGTGCCCGCGCCCGCCTCTGCGATCGCCCGATCCATTAGGCCGGCCGAGCGATAGATCATGGATTCCACGGCGAAAATCTGGATGGCCATCTCCGCCAGCTTGGCGCGAATCAAGCCGAATGCGCCGATGGGTTTGCCGAACGCGGTGCGTTCTTTCGAATATTTCGAAGCGATCTCGAGCGTCTTCTTCGACCCGCCCATGCAGTACGCGCCCAGGCTGAAGCGTCCCGCGTTCAAAATGTTGAACGCGACGATGTGCCCGCGGCCGACTTCGTGAAGCAGATTTTCCTTCGGCACCTGGCAGTTTTCGAAAAAGATCGGCACCGTCGAGCTGCCCTTGATGCCCATCTTTTTTTCTTCCGCGCCAACCGAAAATCCCGGAAAGCCGCGCTCGACGATGAAGCACGAGAATTTTTCGCCGTCCACTTTTGCGAACACGATGAAAACGTCGGCAAACCCGCCGTTGGTGATCCACATTTTCTGGCCGTTCAGGATCCAATTGCGGCCGTCGGGAGAAAGAACGGCGCGAGTGAGCGCGTTCTGCGCGTCCGAACCGGCTTGCGGCTCGGACAGCGCGTAGGCTGATAGCTTTTCGCCGGTCGCGAGCAGCGGCAGATATTTTTTCTTCTGCGCCTCTGTGCCGAAGTAAACGATGGGCAGCGTGCCGATGCCCGAATGCCCGCCATGACTCACGCCGAAGGAGGCGTAGACGGCGAGTTTTTCCGCGAGCAAAACGCTGGAAACTTTGTCCAGCCCCGCGCCGCCATACGATTCCGGCACGCCGCCGCCGAGCAGGCCCAGCTCGCCGGCTTTTTTCATCAATTGCGCCATCAGGCCGGGCCTGCCCGCCTCGGCGGGCTTGCCCGCCACGGCGGGCTTGTGTTGCTCGAGGTCCGGCACGAGCGGGAGGACTTCCTTGGTGACAAATTCCTCCGCCGTCTGGCCGATCAATTTTTGATCGTCGGTCAACCCAGCCGGAGTGAAAACGTCTTCCGGCGCGCACGATTCGATCAGGAAACTTCCGCCGCGCGATGCGGTGCGCGGCGTTGCGGTCGTGGCCATGGTTCCTCCTTGCTCAGCGGTGTAAAGCGGGGCGTCGCGATCGGATCACGTCACGCCGGCCGAAGCCCGAATCTCTCCCAGGTAGGATTCCGGCAACGCGTGTTCGGCAGCGCCGTCGAGGATCGTCTGCAAATAATGCGGCGCGGGGCGCAGTCCTTTTTCAACTTTTGTGGCGATATAGATCTGCGCGGGAACGGACTGGCCCGCGTCGGTGGTCACTTGCACCTCGATGCGGCGATAATGCACGGGCACGCCCTCAAAGCGGTCCAGATTGCGAAAGGCCGATTCGTCAATTCTGTAGAGCACGCCGTAAACCGTCCTGCCCTGTGCAGGCTGGACATTCGCGCTGCCGGAGCCGCCGCGCATTTTTTTGTTGAAGCGCAATTCATAATTCTCCAGCCGCGCGGCTTCCTCGACAAGAATTTTGCCAGTGCGGGAATGCATTTGCGCACGGTTCATGTTGCTGCCGTAGGCGAAGTAACGGGCGGTGCGTGGCGCCATGTTCCCTTTCGTTGATGCGCGGAGCGCGCGGCGAGGCCAGGAAGCCATTGTACCGGGTAGTGCGCGGAACAGCAAACCAGTGTGGCCCAAAAGAAATCGGGGAGAGCCGCTGGGCGACCCTCCCCGAAATTGCGGAAACCGGAAAGGTTTCCGGTTGAATTTAGAAGTGGAACCGCAGGCCAAACTCCATCTGCCGCGGAGTGTTGGACTGGCCGTTGATGTAGCCCCACGTCGTTGGGCTATCGAGGTTCAACCCCGGATTGCTCGGTTGGAAGTGGTTCAGCACGTTTGTGAACTGCGCGCTGAACATCAATCCCATCCGTTCGCTGAACTTGATGTCCTTGGTCGCGGTCATGTCCAGGTTCCAAGTCGGAAGGCCGCGAAGCGGGCCGGCGCCGCCGCCGTTCTGGTCAATTCCCAGCACCAAGCGGTGGAACTCGGCGTAAACCGCCGCGGGGTCGGTGAACATATTGATGCCGGACCCGTTCTTCGATGGATTCGTGTTGACTCCGATGTTCCCCGATGAAACGACGGTGTTCTCGTGAGCGGAATCGCCCCCGGTAAATGGAGCGATTAGAACTGCGTTCTCGTTCGTTCCACCAGAGCTGCAGTTCATTTCACCAAAGGCTTGGCAGGACGAGTTGACGCCGGAACCTTGGGTGACGCCCAACGGAGTTCCGCTTTGAGCCGTGAAAAGCGGTGCGAAGGTCCATCCGCCCAGAATGTGGCCAATAAGCCCCTGCTGGCTCTTGTAGTAAGGAGCTTGGTAAAGAATGGTCAGGTTGTAGAGGAACGGAATGTCAAAGCTCTGCGGCCCGTACATGGCGTTGATGTTCCACGGGTCAACAACTGAATAAGCGCTCGTTGATTGCGTCACGGCGCCTGTCCCCATTGTCCGGCTCCAGGTGAAGTTCGAAACAGCCGTCAGCCCGCGCCAGTTACTCGTCGTGAAGGAAACGAACGCCGCGTTGTAATTCCCGTAACCCAGGCTGTCGTTCATGAAAATGGACGAAAGCTGGGAGTTCGGGGCAGAGCTGGGAAGCGTCCGGCCAAGCGCCCAGGACCCTTTCGTTATGCCGGTCGCACTCGGGTTAGAGAGGGCGCTCCAGAGGCTGTACACCAAGGCGCTTGTGATATTGGACGATTCCTTGGCCACAACGCCTGCCGTGCAGCTCGTATAGGCTGAGCAGAAAGTGGAAGTTGGGCCGCCAAGAGCAGCCTCAAACCACGGCTGAACCTGGATGGCACTCCCTGATGATAACTCGGTGAAGAGATTCGCATACGCCTGAGCAAAGGTCTGTCCGCCAAGCGTCAGCATGTAAGGAACGGAGTCCAAGTCGTGCGCCTGGTATTCATTCCGGATTCTCCGCCCGATGTAGCCCAACTCAACACGGAACCTCGAGGAGATTTCGCGCTGAATTGTAAGGTCCACTTCGTCGGAGACGTTTGGTCTGAAGTTCGGATCCAGCACCTCACCGTCGCCGGCTGAAGCATTGCCGCCCACGCCGGGGTAATACGGCTGCGGCAGCGTGTTGCCTACCGACGGCAGGGGCGCGGTCAAGCCATCGAAGCACTGGCCGGAAACTGTCGGGGAGCACGACGTGGTGGGCCCAATCCGGAAAGCAGTGGTCGCGGTCGCTGTACCCGGTCCTCCGCAATTTCCGCCCGAGCCCACAGCACCTGGACTCAAGGCCCCTTGGCATTGCAGCGCCTGTCCTAAGCCAGTGCCGAGCAGGGGAACCAGAACGAGATCTACGCCGTTCAACCGGCCGAAAATCCGGTTGTAGCCGAGGCGAACCACGCTCTTGCCATGCCCAAATGCCTTGCCGAGGATCCCGTTGTCATAATTCGGGCTCCAAGCCACAGCGACGCGCGGGCTGAAGCCCTTGTAGTAGGGATTGTAAGGATATTTCAACCCGCTGCCAACGTTTGTAACAGTCGCAAACCCAAGAGTCGGATTGTAGATCTGTCCGGCGAGGGCCGCCGTCTTCCTTTGTGCGAGATAATCGGTTGTGTTGATCAAATTGCCGCTGGCGTCAACCAGTTCGACCTGCTTGCCGTTCTCCTCGAACGGCGGCATTTCGACCTGATAGCCCAATCCATAAGTCAGCGTAAAACTCGACTTCATGTGCCACGTGTCGCTGAAGTACAGGTTGTAAGTGGGGATGACGCTCTGGTCGAACATCGGCGTCCCAAGCGGCTGCAAGGTCAACTGCGGGCCCGACCGAGTGTAGAGGGTTTGCGGCTGGGCCACGATGCCGAGCACTTCGGAATAGAGCGTGTCCCAAGTGCCAGTGCTGTTGGATGGCAAGCAGTTCGCCGTCTTCGAAGGATCAGGGCTTGGGCACAAAATTGGACGCGACGTATTGTCGAACGCAAGCCCTGGACCATTCGTAATCTGGTAAACGGTCGAGTTCATGATCCCGTTGCCGTTGTCGTTGCGGGTGTGGAAGTCGAAGTTGCGCTGATACAACCCGCCAAATTGGAACAGGTGATTGCCGTGCAGCAGGCTCAGGTCGTCGCGGAACATGTTGTCCTGTCCGTCCCAGAACCTCTGGCGTGCGCTCTGCGTGTTGACGTTGTAAGGAATCAAGGCTGTGGTCGACTCGCCGCCGATCTCAAGCGCACCTCCCAGATTCGGGAATTGCGGCTGGGCAGCATCCGTGACCCACTGCCAGAAGTTGCGCAGGTAGTCATAGTGAAAATCATTGGTCAGGTTGGACGTGATGTTGGTGGTCAACCCCGCCACGTAATACGAAGGCTTTTGCGGACGAGGAGCCAGAGCGGTCGCCTGGCCGAATGTGTCGCCCGAAATGGCGCCGCCGATGTCCACCTGGTTCGTGGTCAACTGGCTGAACTTGTACACGCGCTAGCTGCCCATGAAATGCCACTTCTGGCCGAAGTCATGGTCCAGCCGGACCA
>Ga0187801_10000352_pt1 | contig 12138 bp, 8 predicted proteins | sample NC_wetland_sal_i_10_FD_132465 | JGI IMG/M metagenome (GOLD analysis project Ga0187801, IMG submission 132465) | Wetland sediment microbial communities from Neuse River Estuary, North Carolina, USA - Control_1 | ecosystem: Environmental > Aquatic > Freshwater > Wetlands > Sediment | place: USA...
CGCGCTCGATCGCGGAAAAAATCCGCGAGCAGGCGCGCCGCACGAAGACGCTCGTCACCAACCTGCTCAGCTTCGCGCGGCAGATGCCCGCCGAGCACCGCTCTCTGCTCGACGTCAACACGATCGTCACCAGCGCCGTGCAGCTCCGCCGCCTCGATCTGCGCGACAAAAATATTCAAATCGAGCTTTATACCGAAAGCATCCTGCCGGGCGTGCGCGGTGACCCCAACCAACTCCTTCAAGTGTTCTTCAACATCATCAGCAACGCAGTCGACGCCATGGAAGAGGTCGGCGGCGGCACGCTGACCGTGCGCACGCTGCGCGAACGCGCCAACGTCGTCATTCTTTTTTCCGATACGGGCCCGGGCATTCGCGAACCTGAGCTGGTGTTCGATCCGTTCTACACGACGAAGCCGGTGGGCAAAGGCACCGGCCTGGGCCTGAGCATTTGCTACGGCCTCGTGCAGGAGCATAACGGCCAAATCACTTGCGCCAATCGCGCCGAAGGTGGCGCTATCTTCCGCATCGAATTGCCCGCGATTCCCGCGCTGTTTCCCACGCGCGAGCTTTCTCCGGCGGGTCGCGCCATCACCAAGACGGGCGTTTACTAAGCGCCGCAGCGCCGCGGAATTCCGCCTCCAACTGTGGCAGCGGCCCCAGGTGTGCTAAATTCCTGAAACTTCCTTTGCCGGGGTTCGTAAACCTGAGCAGGCGAGGCCGACGTGAGCACACCAGCGATCGAAACGCACAATTTGACGCGCCGGTTCGGCAGCCTGGTCGCCGTTGACAACGTGAATTTGACCGTGGACGGCGGCCAGTTCTTCGGATTCCTCGGGCCCAATGGCGCCGGTAAATCCACGACCATCAAGATGCTGACCGGCCTGCTCGCGCCCAGCGCCGGGCGCATGAACATCCTCGGCCTCGATTTCCAGCAGAACGGCCTCGAAGTGAAGCGTCAGATCGGCGTAGTGCCCGAAGGACTAGCGTTGTACGACCGACTTACCGGGAGCGAGTTCCTCGAATTCGTCGGTCGCATGTACGGACTGGAGCTTGCGACCGCGCGGCAGCGCACCGCCGAGCTGCTCGACTTCATGCAGCTCGCCGACCGGCCGAAAACGCTCATCGCGGACTATTCGCACGGCATGCAGAAGAAGCTGGCGCTGGCGGCGGCCGTAATTCACGGGCCGAAGGTGCTGTTCCTCGACGAGCCGTTTGAGGGAGTGGACGCGATCGCCGCGGGGACGCTGAAGGAAATGCTTTCGCGCATGATCGCGCGCGGCGCCACAATCTTTCTCACCTCGCACGTGCTCGAAATCGTCGAGCGGCTCTGCAGCCACGTCGCCATCATTCATCAAGGCCGCCTGGTGGCGCAGGGCTCGCTCGAGGAATTGCGCGCGGGCGTGGCATCCGCAATTCCGGCCGGAGCATCAGTCCAACCCGGCGAAAAACTGACGCTGGAGCAAATTTTTATCTCCATCGTCGGCCCGGGAACCGCCGGGCGTCTTCCGACCGAAGAGCTTTCGTGGCTGGTGTAGGCGCGGCGTGCGCGCGAGCGCAAAAAGTGGCGCAGTAGACTGAATTTCAAATGAGCGCTCCATACGCAACCGCCGGATTGATCACGCAAGCCTCGCTTGTGGCCAGATTGCGCTGGCGCATCTTTATTAATTCGCTGCGCAACGTCCGCGAACGCATCAGCCTCGCCGGAAACCTGATCAACACCGTGCTGCTCTCGATCGGCGGGCTGGTCATCGGCGCGGGTGCCGCGATCGGAGGCTTTTACGTCTTACAGAACAAGAGCGAAGGCGGGCTGGTCCTCATCCTCTGGGGCATTCTGCTGGTTTGGCAATTCGTGCCCGTGATGACCGCGACGATCAGCGGCGCCGTGGACATGCGCAATTTGCTGCGATTTCCGCTGCGATTCTCCACCTATTGCGTGCTGCAACTGGCCTACGGGCTCAGCGAGCCGGCCGGCGTGATGGCGCTGTTCTGGACCGGCTGCCTCGGCCTGGGGATGTTCGTCAGTCGTCCGTCGGCCGCGCTGTGGATCGTCCCGGCGCTGGGTTTGTTCGCACTGATGAACCTGATTCTCGAGCGCGCCGTGCTCACCTGGTTTGATCGCCTGCTCTCGAATCGCCGCGTGCGGGAAGCTGTGTTCGTGCTGTTCATTCTGGCGATGATTTCGACGAACCTGATTGGCCCGATGGTCCAGCGTTATGGCAAGCGTGCGACGTTTGCGGTCCAGCAGGCGCAGCAGTATTCACGGTTCTTGCCGCCCGGAGTGGCGGCGGAGGCGATTCTGGCGCCCATGCACAGCAAATTCCTCGGCGCCGGCGAATCATTCGTCCTGCTCGCCGGATACACACTCGCGTTTGCGGGACTGCTCGGTCTGCGGCTTCACGCGCAATATCTTGGCGAGGACCTGGGCGAAACGCAGCGGGTCGTGCCGGTAAAGCCCGCGACGAAACGCGTGGCCGCCATTCCCGTGTCCGGCGCCGCAGCGAAGCGCTCACTGCTCGACCGCATCCTCCCGCCGCCGCTCGGCGCGCTGCTGCAACGTGAACTCATATACGTCAAGCGGAACAATGTGATGCTGTTGAATCTGGTTCTTCCACCCGCGATTCTCTTTTTCGTCGTTTTCGGCGCGATGTCGGGGCCGCGCAATCCGGGTTCGGGGGAATTTCTGCGCCACGCGGGGCAATTCGGATTCCCCATCGCGGTGGCTTACGCCTCGCTGATTTTCCTGCAGGTTTCGTTCAACGGTTTTGCATACGAAGGGGCGGGTGTGCAAATGCTTTACGTTGCACCGGTCCGCTTCCGCGACGTTTTGCTGGCAAAAAATCTTTTGTTAATGCTTATGATGCTGTTTGAGGCCGTCGTGGTCGGCGCGGTGGTCACGTATCTAGCGGGACCTCCCGAGTCGGCCATCGTCCTCGGGACGCTGCTGTGGCTTTTCTTCTCCTCCATGCTGAGTTTTTCGCTGGGGAATTGGGCCTCCATCCGCTTCCCACGAAGATTCGATTTTGGTCAGTTCCGGCGGCGCACCTCTGGTTTTTCGTCCTTGCTTGCGCTGATCGCACAGATGGTGACCATGATGTTCGCGGCCATCGTCTACCTGCTGTCGCTCCTTCTGGGAAGCCCGTGGTTTATTCCCCTCATTTTTTTGGTTTTGAGCGCCGCGGCGGTGCCGCTCTATTTCAGGCTTCTTGGATTCTGCGCGGAAGTGGGTTTGGACCAGCGCGAACCGCTCATCGCCGAAATGACCAAAGTTCGAAACACGTGACGCGCCGGGGCGCGCGATTTGGCGAAACCTCGCCTCCCGCGACCCCGTCTATGGTGTTTCAACATCAGACTCGGTCGCGGTGCGCTTTTTCATGCGCCAGGCCCGCACCCGGGATTTTGTCCAATTTTTCCACGAGGAAATAATGAGAACGATGCGAATTGTCTCTCGTTTGCTGATTCTGACTCTGGCAACGGTCGCCTCCGCCGTCTGCGATGTACCCGCCCGCGCACAGTCGCTGACGCAGGACCTGAAGACATTTGCGGAAATCCCTGCGGTGCCGGGCTACGAGCAGCAACTCGCCGGCCAGATTCGCGCGCGGCTGGCGAAGTATTCTCCTCACTCGGACAACCTGGGCAACGTCTGGATCACGCTGGGCAGCGGCTCGCCGCATCGGCTGATTGTCGCGCCGATGGACGAACCGGGCTACGTCGTCAGCGGCATCACTGACGACGGCTACCTGCGCGTGCAGCGTCTGCCGCAAGCGGCGCCCAATCGTGTGTTCGACTTGCTCTACGCTGCGCAGCCCGTCTTGATCGGCACGCGCTCAGGCAAATGGGTGGCCGGCGTATTTGCCGGGCTTTCGACGCACTTACAGCCGAACCGTTTGAATCCGCCGAATCCCGCAAATCTCGACGACGTTTACGTGGACATCGGTGCCACATCGCCCGCTGGCGTGCGCGCCGCCGGAGTGGATCTGCTCGACCCCATCGCTGGAATTCACACGCTTTACTCGATGGGCTTTGACCGCGCAACATCCATCGGCATCGGCGATCGCTTTGGCTGCGCCGCGCTGACGGAATTGGTGCGCCACCTCGACGCATCGAAGCTTCGCGGCTCGCTCAGCATCGCGTTCGTGACGCAATCCTGGGCCGGCTCTCGCGGGCTGGACCGCTTGCTGCAGGAATTGCCCGCCGATGAGTTGATTTACGTAGCGCGCTTGCTTCCGCGGCGCTTGGGGGGCGGACGCAACGCTGCCGTGCAGGCGCCGCGCGAGCCGGAGCCGGCCGAAGGTTCGGGCGTGCTTATCGCCACGACGGATGCATCGGCGCCGCTCGCGGGATTCGCCGGCGAGGTGCGTCAACTCGCCGAGGATAATCGCTTGCATACAATCGCTGCCGATGCCGCGCCGCTTGTCGCGGCAACCGCTCGCGGCCCGGCAATTCCCCAGCGATTTGCGCACATCGGCATTGCCACTCCGAACGCCTCGACGCCCGCAGAATTCATTGACCTCGACGACCTCGCGAGCCTGGTTGGTTTGCTCAAGGCGTACGTTGGCGGCGAACCGCAAGTTGAGAAGTTCACCGCCGCGGAGCCGCTCGCTCCGCCCGCGCTTCCGGAAAAGCCGAAAGTCGCGCCGTCGACCAAGGAGGTCATCGCGCGGCTTACCGAAGCCTACGGCGTCAGCGAGCACGAGGACGCCGTGCGCGCGACCGTCGAGCGCTTGCTGCCGCCCTGGGATAAGACGGCCACGGACTCGATGGGCAATCTGTGGCTGCACCTGGACGAAGGCGCGAGTCCGAAGACGGCGCCAATCGTATTTGTCGCGCACATGGATGAAATTGGCTACCAGGTCACGGCGATTGATCCCGATGGGCGGCTGCAGGTCCGGACGCGCGGTGGCGGCATTGCGGAATTTTTCTCCGGCCACGCGATGTTCGTGCACGCGGCGTCTGGGATACGTCCCGGTGTGCTGGAGTTGCCGGAGAACTGGCAGGCGCCGAATTTCGAATGGCCGCGAGGCGGGCGAGCCGCCGCGGCGGCCGCGGAAGGCGCGAGCGGCCCAGCGGGCTGGCGCGTGGACGTCGGCGCGCGCAGCCCCGCGGAGGTCGAACAGCTTGGGATCAAAGTGGGCGACACGCTCACTGTGCCCAAGAAATATCGCCCGCTCTCGGGAGACCGCGCCAACGCGCGCAGCTTCGACGATCGCGTCGGCGACACCGCGCTGATCGAGGCCGCCTGGGCACTCGGACCGCACTTGCCCGGGCGGAACATTTACTTTATCTGGTCGGTCCAGGAAGAACTCGGCCTCAACGGCGCCCGTGCCGCAGCCGATCAACTCGCCAAGGACGGTCACTCGCCCGACGTCGTTTTCGCGATTGACACCTTTGTGAGCTCCGATTCGCCGCTCGAATCGCACCGCTTTGCCGACGCGCCCATCGGCCACGGCTTCGTGATTCGCGCCGTGGACAATTCCAACATCGCTCCGCGCAAGGAAGTGGACCGTCTGATCGCTTTCGCCCGCGCGGCCAATATTCCCGTGCAATACGGCGTAACCGGCGGCGGAAATGACGGCTCGACGTTTCTGCGCCACGGCGCGATCGATCTCGCCATCGCCTGGCCGCTTCGTTATTCGCATTCGCCCGGCGAAGTGATTGACTTGCGCGATCTCCGCGCGCTCTCCGACATCGTCGCGGCGATTTCGCGTCGCTGGTAATGGGATGGCGGTCGAAGAGCCAAAAGTTCAAAGATTGTAGTTCGAACCCAACCCTTCGTTGCGAGGAAGCGCGGCGCCGAAAGCCGCTCTTATCGGCTATAATTCCCAGCCATGCCGCAAGCCACAGGCGCCGCACCCCAGCCCGTGCCGGCATTCGAGCCGCCACGCACGATTGTCATCGAAGGACCCATCCGCGTGGGCAAATCCACGCTGGCGCGCATCCTGGCCGACCGGCTGCACGCGCGCCGGGTCTTCGATCCAGAAGACAATCCGTTTCTCGAGGAGTTTTACAAAGAGAAGCCCGGCGCGGCGTTTCGCACGCAGATGTATTTCCTGATCGAACGGCACCGGCGTCTGGGCGAAGCGCTGGAATCGGACGCGTCTGGGCCAATTGTTTCCGATTTCCTGTTCGAAAAAGACAAAATCTTCGCTTACCTCAACCTCGACAACGAAGAGCTGAAACTCTACGACCGCTATTTCGAATTGTTTGCCGCGGACGTGAAGCCGCCCGACCTGTTGATTTATCTGCAGGCCACGCCCGAAGTGCTGCGCGAGCGCATCGCCAAGAAGAAATCACCGGGAGAGAGCCGCATTTCGCGCGCCTATCTCGAAGAGGTGGTGCGCGCTTACGAGCATTTCTTCTTCCGCTATTCGGCCTCCGACCTGCTCGTCATCAACACTTCGGAAATTGATTTTGTGGACCGCAGCGAGGATTTGCAGCAGCTTCTGCGCCGCCTGCAGGAGCCCGTCAAGGGCACGCAGTATTTCCTTCCGCTCGGCCCAAGCTGAGTTTTGTCGCGCCCGCGCTTGTTTCGTCCTTGGCAGAGGAATATGCTGCGGACGATTTGAAATTCATTCATGCGGAATCAAGGAGAGGCGAAGCCATGGACAAGTGGACGCGGCGTAAATTTTTCCTGACTACACTGGCCGGAAGCATAGCGGCGAGTGCGGGGAAACTCTTTGGAGCAAACGGTAACGGGCCGGGAGCAGCCGCTCCTTCGCCGCAGCCGCAAATGCCCGCCGCGAGCGGCTCGCGGCCCATCATCATCTCGAGCGCCAACGGGTTAGCGGCGACGCGCGCACTGGATAAGGGCATGGAGCTTCTGAAGGCTGGCGGCGACACGCTTGACGCCGCGATCGCTGCCGTGACCGTTGTCGAAGACGATCCCAACGACAACTCGGTCGGTTACGGCGGCTTGCCCAACGCCGACGGCGAGGTCGAGCTCGACTCGTGCCTGATGCATGGACCGACGCGCCGCGCGGGCGCCGTGGGCGGCCTTCGGCGCATTAAGAATCCGTCGCACGTTGCCAAGGCCGTCATGGAGCGTACTAACCACGTCTTCCTGGTGGGCGAGGGCGCGTATAAATTCGCCGTGGATGAAGGCTTCGAGCCGATGAATCTGCTCACGGAAAAATCGCGCATGGCCTGGCTGGCGTGGATGGCCGCGACGAATGAAAATTGGAGGCCCGGCCTGGACAGTCCGGAATGGAAAGAGAAGCTGGGCGTGCTGCTCGACACGCCGGAAAAAATGGAATGGGCGGAGTGGATCACCGACGTCGTCGCGCATCCGCCGACGGGCACGATTCCGTGCATGGCGGCGAACCAAAAAGGAGATATCTCCGGCGTCGTGACGACTTCGGGCCTGGCTTGGAAGATTCCGGGCCGCGTGGGTGATTCGGCCGTCGTCGGTGCGGGGATGTTCTGCGACGGCGACGTGGGCGCAGCCGGTTCGACCGGTCGCGGTGAAGAAAACATCAAAATTTCCGGCGGGCACACGATTGTGGAGCTGATGCGCCACGGCATGGCGCCGCAGGACGCCTGCCTCGAAGCCATGCACCGCGTAATCCGCAACTACACGTATGGCGGCAAGCCCGACCGCACGCGCCTTTCGAAAATCGGCCTGCAATTCTACGCGCTCAATAAAGATGGCGCGCACGGCGCCGCGACGCTCTGGGGTTTGCGCGCTTCGGAGCACAACACTCATTACGCCGTGCACGACGGCGCCGAGGCAAAACTCGTGCCGTGTGCCGTCGCGCTCGAGCTTCCCGCAAGCTGACGCCGCGGAGCGGCTTCGTTTTGTTTCCCCGCATGAATCGTCTATCCTGACTCGATGGACCGCGCGAACATCGTCATCATCGGCGGCGGTGTCGTAGGCTGCGCGGTCGCGCGCGAGCTTTCCCGCCGCTGGGGCGATGTTCTTCTGCTCGAAAAAATGCCTCGGCCCGGCATGGGCGCCAGCACGCGCAACAGCGGAGTGATTCATTCGGGCATCTATTATCCGACCGGCTCGCTCAAAGCGCGGCTGTGCGTAGAAGGCAACCGGAAGTTGTACGAGTTCTGCTCCGCGCACGCCATTCCACACCGGAACTGCGGCAAGCTCGTCGTCGCAAACGGCGCGGAGCAGGAGGCCGACCTCGAGCGGCTGGCCGCCAACGGCCGCGCCAACGGCGTCGAAGGTCTTCAAATCGTGGACCGTGCTGCGGTTCGCGCGCGCGAGCCGCACATCGAGGCAACGGCGGCGCTCGCGGTTCCATCGACGGGCATCCTGTCGGCCGAGGACCTCGTGAAAGGGTTGGCGCGCCTGGCCGCCGAGCAGGGCGCGAGCGTGCTTACGCACGCCGCAGTCGTTCGACTTGACCCGCGCGCGGACTTCATCGCCGTGACGCTGCGCGAGGGTGATCCGAGAGAGTCGGCGAGCGTGAGCGAAGAAACTGTCGAGGCGCGCTGCGTGATTAATTGCGCCGGGCTATTCGCCGATGAAGTTGCGGCGATGCTCGGCAATCGCAGCTACCGCATCTATCCAGTGCGCGGCGAGTACTGCGAGTTGGTCCGCTCGAAATCCGGTCTGGTAAAGAATCTCGTTTACCCGATGCCGGACAGAGGCGGCCTGAGCCTCGGCGTGCACTTGACGAAATCGCTTTGGGGCACAGTTCTGGTAGGCCCGACGGCGGATTACATCGAGGATAAAAATGATTACGAGCGAAACCGCCTGCCCGTTGAAGAATTCGTGCGCCGCGCGCGTCCCTTGCTGCCGGAACTCACCGCAGTCGATTTGCAGCTGGCGTATTCAGGGATTCGCGCGAAGCTTGTGCCGCCGGGACAAAAAGGCTACGGAGATTTTGTGATCGCACGCGATTCAAATGTGCCGCGCGCGATCCAGCTCGTGGGCATTGAATCGCCGGGACTCACGGCGTGCCTCGCCATTGCCAGCCACGTCGCAACGCTCGTGGCCGAAATCCTCGATTGATCTTTCGAGCTGAAAAGACGCCGCGCGAGCCGCAGCGCGCCGATTAATTCACCAGATCCGAAACAAACACGAGCGCAACTCCTTCGTGCGCGAACTGGGGCAAAATGCTGGAGAGGACTTCAAGCGTTACCGCATGGGGGTGTCCAATAGCGATGGCCGAGCCTTTCTCCCGCGCGTCGCGCACGGCCAAATCGAGCTGCCGCCGAACCGCTTCAGGCGTCTGCTCGTCGTCAAGAAAAACGGTTCGCGCCGCGGTGGGCACGCCGGCGCTCCGCGCGGCGGCTTCGGCGACGGTCGCGGGCGTCGTGCGGCTGTCGAGGAAGAACAAAGTGCGTTCTCGTAAGACTGGCATCAAGTCCGCCATCAGCGCCGGATCGGATGTGCCGGACGAACCCTGGTGATTGTTGACGCCCACCGCGTCCGGCACGGTTTCAAGCATTGCGGCGACTTCGCTTTGCACTGTCGCCGCGTCCATCCCCGGACGCAGCTCGACCGCCTCATCTTTCTCGCCGCCGCTCGACGCCATCGGCAAGTGCAGCAGCACTTCGTACCCCCGGCGGTGCGCTTCCTCGGCGATATCGGCGGAGTGCTGCAGATGCGGGAGGACGGAAATGGTCAGCGGATATGGCAGGCGGAAGAGCGCATCAGCCTGCGCGCGCTCGTAGCCGAAATCGTCGATCACGATCGCAAGCCGCGGCTGTCCAGGGGCTGATCGAGCAGCCGACTCTCCGGCGAGCGGCGAAATGACGTGGATGGAGTGTGTGCGCGCTTTTCCGAAAAAGTAATCAAACCGCTCGATCCCGGGGGCTTCCTCCCGATCCACACGCTTTAAGCCGCGTCGCGCCGCAATGCGCGCCAAATTCCTTTCCACTTCGGCCTGCAGCGCCCGATTCGGCTGGCCAGACTGTGTCAGCGGAATGGTGATGAAAATTTCGTCCACGGATGGCGCGGCCGCTTTGCCTGCTGCGTTTAGCGACGCCTCGGGCCGCATGCCCGTCTCAACTGAGCCGCCGCTCGCATGAGCCGCTGCCACAAGTTCCCGCGAGATGCCGCGAACTTGCGCGGACGTGAGATTTTTTTTCGGCCCGCAGCCCCAGAGGCAAATCAGGGCGGCAGTGAGCAAGCTGGAGAGAAAAATCAGTCGAGAGGGAAGCGCGAACGCCAAAGCGCCGCGTGCCACACCGCGTCCGGGAGCCACTCGTCAGGCAGCCTTGCGCTGCGAAGAACTGCTGTTCAGCAGTTGCAAAGCCTTGTTCAGAACGGGATCGTCCATGTGCGGCAATTGGCCGGGTGCCAGCGGTGGAGGCGGCTCGACGTCTTCACCGGCGACATCATCCAGAGGCGCCAGGCGAACTTCAACCGTGGGAGCCACTCCATTGTCCACGATGGATTTGCCGTCGGGCGTGTAGTAAAACGCGTCGGTCAGAACAAGCGCCCCGCCGTCGTCCAGAGGGATCACTTTCTGTTGTGACGCAGAGCCAAACGTGCGCTCGCCGACAACGTCGCCGCGCTTGTCGCCGCCAATGGCCGCGGCCAGAATCTCCGCTGCGCCCGAAGTGCTCGGCGAAGTCAAGACTTCCATTGGCGCGCGCCACACGACTTTATCCGGCGCGGCGTCGGACTCCTGCCGCGGCACGGTTTGCCCCTGCAGCACGGTGATTTTCCCGGCGGACAGGAAGAGTTTCGCGGCCGCAATCCCTTCTGCGTCCGCCCCGCTCGAGCAATCGCGCAAGTCGAGGATGAGTTTGTGGACACCCTTTTGGTCGAACTGGACCAATTTGTTGCGCAGCTCAGAGGTCACGCCCGCATCAAGCACGGGCAGGCGAATGTAAGCAGTGTCTTCAGTAACGCGGTCGGCCACCACGTGCTGCTGGGGTATCGCCTGGCGCGTAATGCTGATCGGTTGGGGCGCGGAGCTTCCTCGCCGGATGGCCGCAACCTGCGCCGTGGAGCCAGGTGTGCCTTCGAGCAGCATAGTGGCCTGCGCCACGGACATATCGCGGGTGCTGAACCCGCCGATGGATTCCAGGAGGTCTCCGCTGCGCAGACCAGCGTGCTCGGCGGGGCCGTAGGGGAGCACGGACACCACGATGATGTAGCCAAAGCGCTTGGACAGCGTCACGCCGGTTTCCGCGCGCGGCCCGGACTTTTCCCGCATCCGGTAATCGGCGTATTCCTTCGGGCTAAGATAGCCTGACAGGGGATCGAGCGATTCCAGCAGACCGTGAAGAGCGCCCGCTGTCACCAGTGACATATTTGGCTCGTCCACGTAGTCTTCCTGGATGTGCTGCAGGACCTCGCCATAGACGGTTAGCGACCGGTAGGCCTTGTTGTCATCGGTCGTTTTGCCTAGGACGTACCCAAGCCCAACGTACAGGAAGACGATGACGGAGAGAACTACAACAGCTGCTTTCGCGAGGCGGTTCATAGGTTTGCCCGGAGTCCTCTAAACTAAAAATTAATTATACCATGCCCGGTCAAACGCGGGTGGGTTCGAACGCGGGAGTTTTCAAGTGCGTAAACCGACCTCGCCGGAAGAGATTTCTGACGATTTGGCGGCGCTCAACAGTTCAACTCGCGTCAGATAGGTCTGCGAAATGCGGTCTTGCCAGCAAAGGTGGTCCTCGTCCCACAACGCCCAGAAAAAGCCCAGAAAAAACGTCCCGGCGGACATCAGGTACCCGAAACTGCGCCAAAACATTTGCCGCGAATCGGGAATCGCTCCGTCGAAACTGACCACTCGAATCCCAAACACCATCATGCCGGGAGTGGACCCACCAAACACGGAGAAGAGCGCGAAGTATTGTGCGTAAAACAGCGCCAACGTCGCGAGGGTGATGGCGATATCCACTCGCCCAAGCGTGATGCGCCCGCCGAGCGCATAAAATAACGCGAGCATCCCGCCATAGCTGAAGAGCAGAAAAGCCGCGTCGAGCAGCGCGGCGCGCCGGCGCAGGGATAGGGAAGCCACCGCAAACAGCGCGGCGGGGCTGCCCGCCGTCTGGGGCTGCGCTGCGGCGGGGTGGTTTGCTGCCGCAGCCGCAGAGAAAGTCGCTCCTTCATCGGGGATGGCAATCTCCACGCGCTCGACTCGCCGCGGCAGAGATCGCACCGCTTCCGCCGCGGATGCGGGCGGCAAAGGCTCGGCAGCAGGCTCTGCATGGTCGAGTGCCGGC
>Ga0187801_10000353_pt1 | contig 12133 bp, 9 predicted proteins | sample NC_wetland_sal_i_10_FD_132465 | JGI IMG/M metagenome (GOLD analysis project Ga0187801, IMG submission 132465) | Wetland sediment microbial communities from Neuse River Estuary, North Carolina, USA - Control_1 | ecosystem: Environmental > Aquatic > Freshwater > Wetlands > Sediment | place: USA...
CACGGCTGACCGCGCCACAGGCTGGTACGACGGTCTCGCGACCACCATGATCACCGGCGGTGAGCTACCCCAGCCGCTCGCTGCCGACAAGGCCGCCGACAGCCGCCTCATCCGGGCCGTACGCCGGGACCTGCTCGCCAACGACGGCAAAGCCAGCGCCACCGCCGTCCGCATGATCTGGACGGGCGATTACCTTGACGTCGCCCGCCGCCTGCAGGCAGCCATCATCTCCCCCGCGCGCGCCGCCGGCACACCGCCCGCAGACGGCCGCGTCGTCCCGCCGCCTCCCAGGCGATTCCTCGCGCTATTCCGTTAGGCGTCCGCTGCGGGGCGCAGGAGGCCGCGGTCGAGCACCAGCGGGACGAGCATCTCCCGGTAGCCGTGCTCGTCGAACAGCACGGTGATGTGGTCGCCGTCATAGCGCTGGACCGTTCCCGTGCCCCAGCGTTCGCTCACCACGTGGGTGCCGACGGCGAACGGGACGTCGGCCGGCGGCGCCTCGGCGTGCTCGAGGTCGTTGTCGCAGTTCCCGCAGGAGCCCGGGTAATCCTGTCCGAAGTAGGTCAGCAGGAACGAGCGCCGGCATCCGGGGTGCTCCGCGTAGCGGCGCATCATCGTGAGCCGGGTGCGCTCCACCTCGTCCTCGCGCTGCGTCTCGGTCTCCGACGCTTCCAGCGCCTGCGCGACGCTCATGGTCCCGGTCCAGCGGATCTGGCCGTCGGCCGGCCAGTGAGCCGCGCCGAGATCGGCCAGCCGGACCAGCGCGGCTATCTGCTGCCGCGTACCGGGCTCGACCGGCTGGCCCGCCGCGAGTGCGGTCGCAGCCGGCGCCACCGCCTCGCCGGAGACGCCGCGGGTGCTCAGGTGACGCGCGGTCTCGAAGTCCTCGTAGCGGTAGAGCAGCCGCGCGCGGGAGGCATGGCCGTCCCGGCCCGCCCGCCCGAACTCCTGGTAGTACGCGTCCAGCGAGGGCGGTGGATCGAAGTGCAGCACCCAGCGCACGTCCGCCTTGTCGATCCCCATGCCGAAGGCGACCGTGGCCGCGATGATGCGGACCGAGCCGCCCAGGAACGCCTCCATCGCGTCCCGCCGGGCGCGGGCGGACAGCCCGGCGTGGTAGAGCGTCACCTGCTCGCCCGCTGCGGACAGCGTGTCGCAGGCGGCCTGCGCGCTGGCGTGCGTCGCCGCGTAGACGATCCCCGGGCCGGCCAGCTCGCCCGCCGCGCGGGCCAGCTCGGCCTGCTTGTCTGACTCGGTGAGCGACCGGTGCGCCGACAGCTGGATGGACGGCCGGTCGAAGTCGCCGATGACCACCACGGGATCGCGCAGGCCGAACCGCCCGATGATCTCCTGCCGCACCGGGGGCGCGGCGGTCGCCGTCAACGCCAGGCGGACCGGCGCGCCGACCGCCTCGGCCTGCGCGCCCAGCCGCATGTAGTCCGGGCGGAAGTCGTGGCCCCACTGGCTGATCAGGTGCGCCTCGTCCACGACGAACAGGCCCGGCCGCGCGCGCCGTAGCGCCTCGCGGGTCGTGGAGTTGGCCAGCTGCTCGGGCGCGAGGAACACGAACGTGCCCGACTCGCACGAGGCCAGCAGCGCATCGGTCCGCGCCCCGGCCGACTGCTGGGAGTTCAGCACGACGGCCTGCAGGCCCGCCGCGCGCAGGTGGGTCAGCTGATCATCCTGCAGCGCGATCAGCGGCGAGACGATGACCGTCGGCCCTTCTCGCAGCATCCCCGCCAGTTCGTAGATCGCCGACTTCCCGCCGCCGGTCGGCAGCACCGCCAGCACGTCGCGGCCGCCCGCCAGCGCCTCGACCGCATCTGCCTGCCCGGGACGGAGCCGCTCGAAGCCCAGGCGCTCCCGCGCGAGTTCCCCGATCCCGGCCCGGCCAGGCCGGACGTCAGCCATCCTCGCCTCCCACCACACGGTCGGCCGCCCAAGCCCGACAGGTCGTTACCACGCCCCACGCAATTGCGCCAGGCGTTTCCGCGGAAACGCGCTCCTATCCGTTCTGCATGGCCAGCGGGTTGAACGCCTGGTAGACGCCGCTATACCCGACGGCCTGCACGATCGACGCGCCAGGCGTCGTGGCCACCGAGAACAGCACGCTGGAGCCGGTGCTGCCGTTGGGGCTGGCCACGGTGCTCCAGGTATTCCCGTTCCAGTTCAGGGTCAGCGTCTGCACCACGGACGAGCCGGTCGGGGTGTAGTCGCCGACAGCCCACACGTTGTTCGTCGCGTTGCTGGTGGTCACGCCGTTCAGCACCCCGCCGGTACCGGGCGACGGGCTCGGCACGATGCTCCACTGCGTCCCGTTGTAGTGCTCGATCAGCGTGCTGCTGCTGTTCGTGGTCAGGTTGTACTCGTCGCCGACCGCCCACACGTCGGTCGGGCTGTTCGCCTTGATCGCGTCGAGCGAGTACCCGACGTTGGGGTTCGTCCCGGGATTGAGCGGCATCGGCACGATGCTCCAGGCGCTGCCGTTCCAGTGCAGCGAGTAGGTCTCCTCCGAGTAGTCACTGGAGTTGACCTCGAATAGGTACGTCCCGACGATCCACACGTCGCTCCCGCTGTCCGCCGAGATCGCGTCCAGGTTGCTGGACATGTTGTTGTTCTTCGGCAGCGGCACGGTCACCCTGGTCCAGGTCGACCCGTTCCACTGCGCGACCAGCCCGGTGTGCGCGCTGCCCAGGCCGCCGCCGACCGCGTAGGCGTCGGTGGGGCTGATGTCCGCCACCCCGACGGCGAGCTGGCCGCTTAGCGCGCTGACGAAGCTGGTCGAGACGGACCAGGCCGTGCCGTTCCAGTGCATGGCCAGCGGATACCAGGTGTAGCGCTGCGGCTCCGAACGCCCGACCGCCCACGCGTCGGAGGTGCTGCTCGCGCTGACCGCGGTGAGGCTGTTCGTGCTGTAACCGGTCGATGGCACGGTGGCCTGCGACCAGGCGGTGCCGTTCCAGTGGTCGATAATCGGCTTGGCGCCCAGGAAGTTGGGCGCCGCGCAGCAGTAGCCGACCGCCCAGGCGTCGGAATCCGACGTGGCGGCGACTCCGTCGAGCTGGGCGTCCTGCCCGGTCGGCGGCGCCGCAACGATCGTCCAGCCGCCCGCCGCCAGCGCCGGGCCGACGCCGATCACGAAGGCCACGCCGAGCGCCACCACCCCGGCGCCGATCCTGGATCCAAACATGGCTCTTCCCTTCCACCCAGCGCCGCGGTCAGATGCCGGTTCAGCCCAGGCCGGCTACCCGGCTCGCATCCGAACCCAGTCCATTCTTTATCCGAACGACCGTTGGTTCCAGCCCCGGCCCGTTTCCCGCCCCGCTGGGTCGATATGGGCTACGGCACGAGCACGACGCGCTCGCCGGGCGGGTCTGGCCGGGTCCAGATGGCGTCCCTCCGATTGCCGTGCCGGCCGGAATCAGCCGATCGGGCAGCCTGGCCGGGCCCGGGCCTGGCCCGAGTCGGGGTTGACCATGAGGCAGGACTCGTTGACCGCCGCGAAGTCGCGGGCCGGGATTTTCTTGAGCAGGGACACCAGGGCATCGGGCCACTGCGGGAAGGCGCTGCCCTGGAAGTACCAGTTGCTTCCGTTATCGGCGAGGATGAGGCCGTAGTGCTGCATGTCGACTAGAACCGCCTTGGCGTCCGCGCAGTACGGCTGGGAGTTGCGGCAGAAACCCGCGACGTCGAAGCCCGCGCCGAGCCGGAAGCGGGCGCCCATCGGCGGCACGGTCGCGCTGCTGCCGGAGCCCGCTTCATGCCGGGCCGGCCAGATGTAGGCGCCCGCCGTCACCTGGGCAGTGAACCTGATCGCGTGGGTGATCGGCTGGCCGGTGCGCACCGCCTGCTGGATCTGCGCGAAGTTCAGCAGCCCGGGCAGGATCGGCAGGCCCGCCGCGTCAGCCGAGGTCCAGCCGGCCGGGCGCAGCGCGTTGGAGCGCAGGTTCCACACCGCGCCGGAGCCCGCCGTGGAGCCGTGGGCCGAGTACCGCGCCTGCCACAGTTCGTACAGCGTGCAGGTGGTCTGGTTGACCATCAGCGCATGCCGGTCGGTATCGGCCGGCGCGTTGTGGCCGCCCTCGATCGGGGTGTCGGGACCAAGCGGATACGGCACCTGGTTGCTCTCGCTGGCGTAGAAGAACCTGACCTTCACGGTCTCGTGCACGCTGGTGACGATCGCATACGGGAGGCCGTAGGGGTAACCGCCCGCGTCCGGACCGAAGTCCGGGTGCAGGAAGGTGGTCGATGCGTCCATGCTGCGCAGCCAGGCAGCACTGTGCGGGTCCACGGGGAGCTTGGAGATGTCGGTGTTCCAGATGTTGTCGGCCGGGAACATCGGGCAGTCCGGAGCACCGGGAACGACGGTCCCCTGGCCGGCCAGGGCCACGGGCTGGATCCGGCCGACGGCGGGGGTTGTCCCAGCGGCGAGCACGGCCGCCGAAGCCAGTGCGCAGAGGAAACTGGCCTGACGCAGACGGGGGCGCACGCACGTAATCCTGGCCCAGCGCACGCGCTGCCGGGGCCGCTCAGTCCCGCCTCCCTCCGGAGAAGATCTCCAGGAAGAACAGGAACACGTTCAGCAGGTCGAGGAAGATCGACGCGGCTAGCAGCGGCGCGATGGCGGCGTCGGTGTTGGTGCGCAGCCGCTGGAAGTCGAACATGGTGAACCCGGCGAAGATGACCAGGCCGAGCACCGAATAGACGAGTTCGCCGTGCGGGATGTTGACGAAGATCAGCACGATGCCGAATACGATCAGCGCCACCAGCGCCCAGAAACTGACCCGGGCGATCGCGCTCAGGTCGCGCCGGGTGGCGTAGCCCGCCGAGCCGAACCCGGCGATGAACAGCGCGGTCGCTCCGCCGGCTTCCCATAGCGCGCGCGGGTCCATGCTGCCGTAGTAGGCGACCGTCGGGGCCACGGCCAGCCCGATCAGCAGGCCGAACGCGGCGAGCAGCCCGACGGTCAGCTGGGCGGACCGCTTGGCCGCGAACCGCATGCCGATCAGGCAGGCGAAGGCGGCGATGAACGCGACGATGCCCACGCCGCCGGACAGGTTACGGCCCAGCCAGGCGCCGGCCGCGAACAGCCCGGCGGTGGCGGCGACGTAGCCCATGGTCTGCGAGAACAGCGCATGCGCCTGGCCGCGGGCCTCAGTTCCCATCTGCCGGTAGTTAAGCGTCTGGTCCATGCCGGACCTCCCATCTAGCCGAAGGTGAACGCGTGCGCTTGCGCGCATGGGTCCAGGAACATGATCTCCAAGGTGCGGTCGGTGCCGGGGCCCGGCCGGCGGCCGACGGCCGACGGCCCCTAGGCTACGGGAGCCGTCGGCCTCTGCCCAGCTAGCGCAGTGTGCGGAACGCGGCCCGCATCTCGGCGGTGAATAGGTCCGGCTGCTCCCACGCGGCGAAGTGACCGCCCCGGTCGAGCCTGTTGTAGTAGATGAGGTTGTGGGGGTACGCCTGCTCCGCCCAGCTGCGCGGGGCCTGGTAGAGCTCGTCGGGGAAGACGCTGATGGCGAACGGAATGGAGATCGGCTTGGCGTCGAAGAAGTCCGCCTTGTTCTCCCAGTACAGGCGGGCCGAGGACACCCCGGTGTTCGTCAGCCAGTACAGCGTGATGTTGTCCAGGAGGTCGTCTCGCGTCAGCGCGCTGTCCAGGGTGCCCTGCAGGACCTGTTCCACGAGCCCGGGCTGGCCGGTACCGTCGCCGTGGTCCAGCATGAACGCCGCCAGGTCGGCCGGTGAGTCCGCCAGTCCGTACAGTGTCTGCGGGCGCGTGGTCATGATCAGTGCGTAGGCCACGTGCTTGGCGTAGAAGGTGCTCAGCTGCTCGTACGCGGCTTTCTCCTCGGCGGACAGATCCGCGGGCGGCGGATCGCCCCGCTCGACCGCCTTGTTGATGGCGGCCGGAGCGGTCCCGGGCATGTTGGAGTGAATGCCGAGCAGCTCCGGTGCTGCCTGGATGCCCATCTGCTGAGTGACGGCCGCCCCCCAGTCGCCGCCCTGCGCCACGAACCGGGTGTATCCCAGGCGCTTCATCAGCTCGACCCACGCGCGGGCGGTGCGGGCGGGATCCCACCCGGTGGTGGTCGGCTTGGCGGAGAACCCGTACCCCGGCAGCGACGGGATCACCAGATGGAACGCGTCCGCCGCGCTGGCGCCGTGCGCGGTGGGGTTGGTGAGCGGCTCGATGATCTTCAGCTGCTCGATGACCGAGCCGGGCCACCCGTGGGTGACGATCAGCGGCAGCGCGTCCTGGTGCGGGGAGCGAACGTGGATGAAATGGATGTCCAGCCCGTCGATCTCGGTCATGAAGTGCGGCAGGCCGTTTAGTTTCGCCTCGCACTTGCGCCAGTCGTAGTCCGTGGCCCAGTAGCGCGCGAGCTCCTGCATCATCGCGAGCCGCACGCCCTGCGAGTCGTCGCTGACCGTCTCACGCTCGGGCCACCTGGTCGCGTTTACGCGTCTGCGCAGCTCAGTGAGCTCCTCCTCGGGAAAGCCGACCCGGAACGGGCGGATGGAGTTGTCTCCGGCAGCCATCTTCGTCTCCTTGCGTGCTAGCCGACATCACTTGCCGTACTTACTGTCGCCCCCTGGGGCCGCCCATCGCACCTGTGAAGTTCCCTGGTCTGCCCGCACGGCTTCCAGAGCGTCGGCCTGGCAACGGTCTCGGCAGTCAGCTCATCGACCTGGCGTTCGACCATGGCGCCGCCGACCTGATGGGCGGTGTTGAGCAGGCTGGAGGCGACACCAGAGTCCTGTTCGGCCACGTCGTGCAGGCACGGACCCTGGCCCCATCGATGCGAACGAGATCCTTAGCATTTACCGTCGTAGGGCCAGCTCGAGAGATGGTTTGGGCTCATCCGGAGGAGAAGGGCGCATGCACTCATGGCCGACATCAGTCAATCCGCGCCGCAGGCCCAACCCATCCACGCTCTGAGCGAGATCGAACGCCAGGTGCTGTGGCTGTCCACGGCGATCATCCACCACGCTAACCGGGTCCGGCCCAATCCCTCCGGGATGAAGGTCGGCGGGCACCAGGCCTCGTCCGCATCGATGGTCTCGATCATGACCTCGCTGTGGTTCGGGCACCTGCGGGCGCAGGACCGGGTGTCGGTCAAGCCGCACGCCTCGCCTGTGCTGCACGCGATCAACTACCTGCTAGGTGAGCTGGACGAGTCGTACCTGCCGACGCTGCGGGCGTTCGGCGGGTTGCAGAGCTATCCCAGCCGGGTCAAAGACCCCGATCCGGTGGACTACTCGACCGGCTCGGTCGGCATCGGCGCCACCGCGCCGATCTGGGGCGCGGTGGCACAGCGGTACCTCAGTAGCCATTTCCCAGATCAATCGGCTACGGCGCGTCAGTATTCGCTGCTGGGTGACGCCGAACTCGACGAGGGCGCGGTGTGGGAAGCCATCGTCGACCCCGCCGTGGCCGAGCTCGGCGAGGTCGTCTGGGTCGTGGACGTGAACCGGCAGTCGCTGGACCGGGTGGTGCCCCTCATCGCCGCCGACCGGCTGCGCGGCATGTTCACCGCAGCCGGCTGGCAGGTCATCACGCTGAAGTACGGCCGGCTGCTCGAGGAGCTGTTCGCCCGGCCCGGCGGGGACGCGCTGCGGCACCGGATCGACGCCATGCCCAATCCCGAGTACCAGCGGCTGCTGCGCTGCGACGCCGCGGAACTGCGCCGGCGGCTGCCGGGCGGTGACGAGTCGGTCGCCGGGCTCATCGCCGGGCTGGACGACGCGGCGCTGGCCGCCGCCCTCCGTAACCTCGGCGGTCATGACCTCAGCGCCCTGGACGAGGCGTACCGGGCCATCGAGGACGACCGGCCCACGCTGATCCTGGCCTACACGATCAAGGGTTACGGCCTGCCCATCGAGGGGCATCCGCAGAACCACTCCGCCCTGCTGACCGCCGAGCAGGTCAGGCAGCTCGCGGCGCACCTGGGCGCCGACGCCGACCAGCCCTGGCGTCGTTTCGCCCCGGGTAGCCAGTCGGCGCGGCTGTGCACACAGACCGCCGAGCGGCTCAGGCGGCCGCACATACCCCGGCATGCCCCGCCCGATGTACCGAGAGACCTCGGCCGTACGCCGACCGGGATGGCCACCACCCAGGCGGCGCTGGGCCGGGCGCTGCTGGACCTGACCCGGGAGGCGCCGGAGGCGGCCGCGCGGGTGGTGACGGTCAGCCCGGACGTCAGCTCGAGCACCAATCTCGGCGGGTGGGTGAACAAGGTCGGCGTGTGGTCGGCCCTCGAGCGGACGGACTGGTTCGCCGACGACGCCGAGACCATCCTGCACTGGCGGGAGAAGCCCACCGGGCAGCACATCGAGCTCGGCATCGCCGAGACCAACCTGGTCGGCCTGATCGGGGAGCTAGGCGCGACGTGGAGCCGGTGGGGCCGGCCGCTGCTGCCGATCGGGGTGCTCTACGACCCGTTCGTGGAACGGGCACTAGAGCCGTGGTCGTTCGGTATCTACGCGGGCGGCCAGTCGATCCTGGTCGGCACGCCGTCCGGCGTCACTTTGGCACCCGAGGGCGGAGCGCACCAGTCGATCACCACCCCGTCGATCGGCGTCGAGCAGCCGGGCTGCGTGACCTACGAGCCGGCCTTCGCGGTCGACACCGAGTGGTGCCTGCTGGCCAGCCTGGCCCGGCTGGGCCGCGCCAACGGCGGTTCGGCCTACCTTCGCCTGTCCACCCGCCCGGTCAGCCAGACGCTGGCCGACGTGCCCGCGGATCCCGCGGCCAGGGAACGGCGCCGCCGTCAGGTGGTGTCGGGCGCGTACCTACTGCGTCGGGCGCGCGAGCCGGTGCTCACCATCGCGGCCATGGGCGCGGTCGTGCCGGAGGCGCTGGCCGCCGCCGAGCGGCTAGCTGAGCTCGGGATGCCGACCGACGTCGTGTGCGTCACGAGCCCGGGCCTGCTGTTCCGGGCCCTGCGCGCCCGGCAGGGGCTGTCCGAGGGGGAAGCGTGGATCCTGGACCAGGCGTTTCCTGCCGCCCGGGCCACGCCGCTGGTGAGCGTACTGGACGGGCACCCGCACACGCTGGCCTTCCTGGCCACCGTCAACCACGTCCCGAACGCCGCCCTCGGCGTCGCTCAGTTCGGCCAGTCCGGGTCGATCGAAGACCTGTACCGGTACAACGGCATCGACATCGACGGCATAGTCCGCGCCGCCCTCGACCTGATCGGGTAAGCGCCAACCAGAAACCCCTAGCTGACCTGCAAGAACTCGGCGGGGCTGGTTCCCCCCAACCGTATGAGATGCTACGAGGCGCGGACCCTAGCCTTCATGAGCGAGCCGGTCGTCGCGATGCTGAGCAAGGGCCACGACCTGAGCGGCACGTGGATTACGTGGAGACGAGCCGCAGGCCGTCGTGTTCGGCGAAGTCCTCGAAATCCTTGGCGTTGAAAGTGGCCAGTGGAAACTGGTGAGCCAGGCAGCATGCCGCGATCCAGCTGTCGTTAGCTGGCCGCGGGCGTCCCCGGCGCCTGGCCTCCGCCGAGATCCGACCCCATATCCGAGAGGTTGCGTCATCTGAGTTCAGTACCACCACGCGGCCAAGCCACCGCTCGAGGTCCTCACGCGTCCGCGACCCCCAACTGCGCGTGGTGGCCCACTGCCACAGTTCGCCCACGGTAACGAACGTCACGCACCACGCCATGCCTGTCACTCTTGCGGCCATCGGGTCACCGAGCTTGCCCTTGATCGCCCGGGACGCCACGTCGGTGTCAAGGACGACGTAGAGCATCGGTCCGGTCAGGCCAGGTCAGCGTGACGGGCAGCGTAGACGTGCGCGAGGAACTGTTCCAGTTCCTCGTCCGACTCGAAAACCCCATCCTGCGCCATATCCTCGACAGACTCGACTGGCCGAATGCCTTTGCGCGTCACCTGCTCATCAATGGATTCAGGGCGGGCTTCTGGCGACTCTTCCGCATAGCCAGCGCTATTCGTGGTCATCCCCAGCCTCCTTGCGATGAGAGACGTACCAGTGCCAGCATAACCCGCAGGCTGAAAGCAAGACGCGGAACGAACTGCCGCTCCCGATCCTTGTGAGTACAGGGTCTTGAGCTTGTAGCCACGGCGCACACCACGGCGCGCAGCCCCAGCCATACCCAAAATCTACGACCTGGCTCCCACGCCAAGGGCCAGAAAATCGAACTGGCCTCTTACCTTCAAGAACTCGGTGGAGCTGAGGGGATTTGAACCCCTGGCCCCCTCGATGCGAACGAGGTGCGCTACCGGACTGCGCTACAGCCCCGAGAACCTGAGCTAGCGTAGCAAACCCGCGACCATGCCCGCGTTCCCTGTCGCCAGAGCCCGGCCATTCACCAGCCCGATCAGACCCTCGCGCCCACCGCTGGTCAGCCGCTAACTTGGGACCGCGACAAGTTGATCACGCGAACTTCAGCGGAGGGCGGAGAGTTGCGGTACCCGGGATCCGTCCGTCGCCCACAGTCGACCGCCGCCGCGGCGGCCGCCCTGGTGCTGACGTGCCTGGCCGGCTGCACGAGCCAGTCCTCCACCACCGTTCCCCCGCCCACCCCGGTGCCGACCGGGATTCACAAGATCCAGCACGTGGTCATCATCATGCAGGAGAACCGGTCGTTCGATTCGTTCTTCGGCACCTACCCCGGGGCGGACGGCATCCCGGCCAAGAACGGCCAGTTCACGGTCTGCGTGCCCGACCCCAGAACCAAGGGCTGCGACAAGCCCTACTACGATCCGAGCCTGGTGAACGGCGGGGCGGGGCACAACCTGTCCGACGGGATCGCGGACATCGACGGCGGCAAGATGGACGGGTTCGTCAAGAGCGCCGAGGATGCGTCTACCCGCGGTTGCTCCAGCACGAACCCTCCGACGCCGGTGTGCCTGCCCGGCAATCCGCCCGACGTCATGGGCTACCACGACGCCCGGGAGATCCCCAACTACTGGACCTACGCCAAGGATTTCGTCCTCCAGGATCACATGTTCGAGCCGGTGGACTCGTGGTCCCTGCCCGCTCACCTGTACCTGGTCAGCGGCTGGTCGGCGCACTGCACCAGCACGAACCCTGACAGCTGCACCAACGACCCGGAACAGGGCGGAGCCGCAGCGGGCGGGCTGAGCCTGAAGAACCTGCCGCCGGCCTTCCGCTCGTGCATGGCGGCGCACGGCGTCACGAAACTCGGAAACTCCACCAGCGTCACCGACCCGAAGGTGATCGCGGCCGGGGAGGCGTGCCTGCGCTACCTTACGCGCGCCGACCTCCAGTTGCTGCTCGGAGACAACGGAGGAGGCGAGGCATCGCAGCTGGGCCTGTACTCGTGGACCGACCTGACCTACCTGCTGCACAAGGAGAACGTCTCCTGGGCCTACTACGTGCAAAGCGGCATCCAGCCCGACTGCGACGACAACCCGGACCAGACCGCGGCCGGCTGCGCGCCGGTCAAGCAGGGGGCCGGGACCCCCTCGATCTGGAACCCGCTGCCCGACTTCACGGACGTCAAGGCGGACGGCCAGCTGGGCGACATCAAGAACCTGTCGTCGTTCTACACCGCCGCCGAGCAGGGCACCCTCCCGGCGGTGTCGTGGATCGCCCCCACCCAGGCGAACAGCGACCATCCGCCCGCGAACATCGCCACCGGCCAGGCCTACGTGACCAACCTGATCAACACGATCATGCGCGGGCCCGACTGGGACTCCACCGCAATCTTCCTGACCTGGGACGACTGGGGCGGCTTCTACGACAACGTGGTCCCGCCGGTGGTCGACCAGAACGGCTACGGCCTCCGGGTGCCCGCCCTGGTCATCAGCCCGTACGCCAGGCAGGGCTACATCGACCACCAGGTCCTGTCCTTCGACGCGTACAACAAGTTCATCGAGGACGACTTCCTGGCCGGCGCCAGGCTGAACCCCGCGACCGACGGCCGGCCCGACCCGCGCCCCGACGTCCGCGAGGACGAGGCGATCCTCGGTGACCTGATCGCGGACTTCGACTTCAGCCGGCCGCCCAGGCCGCCCGTGCTCCTGCCTACCCATCCCGCGCCGGGTCCGGCTTCGACTCCGTAGCCCGGAAGCCCAGAGGAGGTGCGTGATGATGACGACCCCCGGCTGCCCCTTCGACGAGTCGTTCGACCCG
>Ga0187801_10000354_pt1 | contig 12108 bp, 12 predicted proteins | sample NC_wetland_sal_i_10_FD_132465 | JGI IMG/M metagenome (GOLD analysis project Ga0187801, IMG submission 132465) | Wetland sediment microbial communities from Neuse River Estuary, North Carolina, USA - Control_1 | ecosystem: Environmental > Aquatic > Freshwater > Wetlands > Sediment | place: USA...
AATGGCTTCGGCGGTCGAATCGAGAAGCAGTCGGAGTTTGTCCTCGCTCTCGCGGAGTTCTTCAACTGCCACCCTGCGTTCCCGGACAACGGCGGCGAGACAAAGCAATGGAGCCGAAATGATTATCCAGGCCATCTGTAGAACGGTGACGCGATCGATAGAAACGGAACGCAAGAAGGGGCCTTGTCCGAGATAGGCACACCAACTGGAAACGCAGACGAAGAGAGTAATGGAAAGGCATGCCCCAGCGGGGCCAAATCGAACTGCCGCCCAGATGAGGAACGGTACCGGAATGAGGTAAACGAAGGGTAGCACGTCACCAGCCGAATGCACGTTTCCATACATCAGAAAAGTGAGCGTAGTAAGCAACACAGTTAGGAGTGCAGCCTCGCCGACTCCGCGCCACGACAGACTGCGAATGCAATCACGGCCCCGAGTGACGCAGACGAGAATCACCGGCACAAAGACAATCAAAGACGCGCTGTTATTGGCCCAACAACTAGTCCATACGGCGAGGAAACCGTCTGAGGAATTGTGGGCAAGCAGACCGGCTCTCGACGAGAACTTTACGACTGGATAGATAGCCACCAGATTAGCTAACCCGGGAACGACGACTGATACCCCAAGAAATATCAGAACCTCCTTTAGAGTCTCGAAATAGAGAATTGCGGGCCGAAATCTCTGGAGGATTAACGCGCATGCGATGGCTTGTATTGAGTTGAAGGCGATTTGATATGCGAGCCAAGAGAGTCCGAGATGATAAGGACTGAGAGCCGCTGTATGAGCTGGAATGACGGAAAGCAAGTACACCCACCAGCGACGCTTTGGAGTCAGCACTAGCGTTGCGATGAGCAGTGCGTTTGATGGCCACAGGAGAGCCAGGCCTGATGCGGAAAACCGGAGCTTCATGCTGACCACAACTAGGACGTAGTAGAGAAGCGAAAGGGAAAAGCACCTCGCAAACAAAGCTAGCAACGAATAGCTGTCACTTTTTCGCACTAGACGCGAACGCTTTTCTAATTCGGCAAATCTGTGGAGAGTTGAATTCCGAGCGGTATCGCCCATGAGTCCCTTCCTGATGAATGTTGCTTTCGCCGGGGAAAGTTCGTAGCTGTATTGCGCTACTAAACATCCGTTTATCAGACCGCTACAGGCGGAGGACTGTGCCATAAAGGAAAGTCATGTCGCCGCTGTCGATTGATGAAATCGATTGATGTCTTTAGGCTGGGGTCACGATAAACGTGAGTCATAACGAACAGGGCAGGATTTTCTTCTGAGACCTGCCACACGGTGCAATGATCCACATTCAAGGATTCGCAGATAACACGTTGCGCGTTCTGAATCTCGGAATCGACGTCGCGGGGAGCAACTTTAACGAACTGAGCGCAGACATCCGCAAGAAGCATCTCGAACCGCAGCCGCGCTTCTGCCTCGGCTTGCAATGCGGACTGTGGTGGCGCACTCACCCACACACCTCGAAGCAGTTCGTTGCGTGAGACTAGTTATTTACCACACAGCAGAGTGAAGCCATTATTAAATACAATCTGTTCCAAGTCCAGTCGGCGTCAGAGCAAACACTCGAATTGTGAGTCGCAGCAGCCAGCGGTGGGGAAGGGCGAGTACCGATCGCACGCATCGCTTCGTTTTCAGCGAAACGTGGACACTCCCCAGCCCATCAGCCGGGCTCCAACGAGCGCTTCTGGGAGGCTGGGACCTTGCTGGTGTACTTACGATTCAATCTGGCAACGCTCTCACGATCTCGGACACTAATGCCAACAACGTCTTCGGGATAAGCGAAGACCGGGCACAACTGACTGGAACATGCTCGAAAAACCAGTTGGTCAACGGAGGGTCGCTGGAATCGAAACTGGGAGGGTATTTCAATTCCACCTGTTTTACGAATCCGCCGATTATCGGATCGGATGGCGTCGGAACGGCGTTTGGGAACAGTGCAACAGGGATTGTGGACGGTCCCGGACAGGCGAAACCTGGGTCTCGCCCTTTCAAAGACCGTGGAGTTGAACCGCCCCATTGAGAAGAGCAGCCTTCAATTTCGTGCCGAATTTTTCAATGCGCTGAACCCATCCACAGTTTGCGAACCCTGACAGCAATTTCACATCACCCACGTTCGGCGTCATCAGTAGCACGTCCGTGAATGCTCGCGTTGGACACGGCTTACCTATCGCCACCACATCCCATGGGCTCTGCGAATTGTCCCACAGGCTAAAGCTCACCCGCATATCACAACTGTACTCAAGGCGGTCCGACCACGATTCTGATTGTTCGCTTGTTCACGGGCTGCCGAAGGAGTACTCTGGGGCACCGTGACACACCCTGCTTCCACGAACGTTGCCAAGTCTAGAACTTGAAGACGAACCCTCCGCAGTAGCGGAAGTTGTTCTGATTGTTGGTGCTGGTCAATGGGTTGGTGTAACGAGTCAGAACATAGTCAATCTCTCCCGGCCGGATCGCAATGTGCTTGGTAATCGCAATATCAATTCCACCTCCAAAAGCCATGGTAAACGGATGCTGGGTTGGCGTCTTGGAGATGTTTCCTCCTCCCGTATTGATTGAGTTCTCCAGGTTCACGTACCCGTTGGTGTTCGATCCGCCAAAGAGCACCTCTGCAAAGGGGGTCACTTTCGGGATCGGGATTCTGATCACGGGGCCTAACAGGTAGGTGAACATGTCGCCCTGAGAGGTGTAGGTCCCGGCCGGAATCACACCCCCCGGCAAGATCAATGTTGAATTGAACGTGGTGGTAAACGCAGTGCTTCCGTAGCCCATGAACTCAGCTTTAATTCCAAAGATTTTCAAGAAGTTAAGTTGAGCACCGGCGCCACCACCGTTGAAACTGCGGCTGTTGAGCCCGCTGATTGTGGGACTGAAATGCAGATAGGAATACTCGCCGAACAACTCAATCCTGTCTTGAGCGAATGCTGCTGCACCCAACAGCAAAATCATCCCTAGAAGTATTGCACTTTTGGTTTTCATTGTTCTCGTTCCTCGTTTCGATTGAACTTGAAAAGCGCCCCGGCCATTCTTCCGCCGAGCAGACTTGAACTCTCTGAAACTAATGTCATTGGATGAACCTGTCTGCCGTCATTTCTGACAGTAGGCGTCGCTTACCGGGCAGAGGACTAAGCTAAGGAGTTCTGTGGTTATCGTTGTGTCTGTCCGAGCGAATCGCTATTTGATTACGCAAGTATTGCGTAGAGTGGGGAGCGCTCCGACCTAGTGGATCTAGTGGATGACGTTTGCTCCACCTACGGCCACGTAGATCACGAAACGATCCATGGCGCCAACGACTTGGAGTACCGTGCGGTGGGTTGTTGAGGCAGTACGCCGTGGGAACTATAAAATCGTTGACCGTTGGTCCCCCGAGAAGGGGCCGATAAGAACCCTCGGGCTAACCATGACAATTGAGCTTGCGGGGATGAAGCTTCTTTATCAAGAGCTTTACTGAGTACGAGAATCTCCACCCAAGGCCAAGAAGCACCGTTGATGTAACTAGATGGGATGAGAAGGCCGGTCTCCGACGGGATGCTGTGGGCTCCCAAGTTATCGACGTGCTTTAAGCACAAGAGATAAAGGAGACCGGCCTTCCCCGTGTAACAGTAAGGTCGGCTCCTGCAATTACTTTTTCGGGCCTGCCCAGCGTTCACTCACGTTACGGCCTGCACGCTCGCGGAGTCGCCAAGCAACCCTTTACATCGAAAGCTCCGAGAGCTTCGTTGCCTCTGCTGCCGCTTCGATTGCTACCGGGTGGAGCGAACCAGTTCCCGGGCGGGAGTTGCACCCGCTGAGGTCCAGCGCCTTTCACGGCGCACTGTTAGAACAGTTATGTGTTGGGATCCTGTCAGAACTGACAGTTGTATCCGGAAAACGTTGTGGCGATACTTTCGTGACGCCACGGTCGCCCAGGTAGGCGATTTCTTCTGCCATAGGAAGGTGCAGACATGGTCGCACACCTTCCGCCTGTGGATATGATTTCGGTACTCTGATCTGGCCCCAGATTGGCCGTCTGATTTGGCCCCACCTTATATATAGCGATAGATCGGCCTACCCTGTTCTGGCCAGCCAGGACGGGGAGGGCGATGGACAGGAGACGCAAGGTGGAGCTATTCGAAGAGATCAGGCGGGAGTATCGCTTTGGAGCGGGAACAGTCCGGGGGGGTGGCGAAACGGTTGGGAGTGCATCGGCGGATGGTGCGGCAGGCGATTGCCAGCGCGGTGCCGCCGGAGCGCAAGGTCCCGGCGCGGGCGAAGCCGAAGCTGGAGCGGGTGAAGGATTTCATTGACCAGATTCTGCGATCCGACCAACAGGCTCCGCGCAAGCAGCGGCATACGGCGCACCGTATCTGGGAGCGGATTGGTCAGGAGCAAGCCGAGGTTACGGTGGCGGAATCGACGGTGCGCTATTACGTCGGTCGTCGCAAGCAGGAACTGGGCATGGCAGAACGCGAGACGTTCGTGCCGCAGAGCTACGACTGGGGCAGCGAAGCGCAGGTGGACTGGTACGAAGCCTTCGCGGAAGTGCTGGGCACCCAGCGCAAGGTGTATTGCTTTTCGATGCGCTCGATGGCGGGTGGCGGGGCTTTTCATCGCGCTTACTATCACGCCACGCAGCAGGCATTTCTGGAGGCGCACGAGTTCGCGTTTCGCTACTTCGGCGGGGTGTTCCGGCGCTTGCGCTATGACAACCTGAAGAGCGCGGTGAAGCGGATTTTGCGCGGGCATCAGCGGGAGGAGACCGAGCGGCTGATCGTGTTCCGTTCGCACTGGAGCTTTGAGACGGAGTTTTGTAATCCGGCGCGGGGCAACGAGAAGGGCGGAGTAGAAGGCGAGGTGGGCTACTTCCGGCGCAATCATCTGGTGCCGGTGCCGCGGGTGGCGAGCTTGGAAGAGTTGAACTTGTTTTTGCTCGCAGGTTGCGGCGCCGACGAGCAACGGCGAATCGTGGGCAAGCCGCACACCGTCGGCGAGGCCATGCGGATCGAGTGTGAACACCTGCTGCCCTTGCCGGTAGAAGGATTCGAGTTGGCCGAGATCAGCTTTCCACTCGTGGATAGCAAGGGTTGTGTGAAGGTACGCACCAACTGCTACTCGACACCGCTGAAGCCGGGCACACGCCCGCAGGTGAAGCTGCTGCCGGCCTATGTCGAGGTTTGGCAAGAGCGGGAGTGCGTGGCGCGGCACGAGCGCAGCTTCCAGCGTTACGAGCAGGTGCTCGATCTGGAACATTACCTCGATGTGCTGGAACGGAAGCCGGGCGCATTGGCGGGATCGAGCCCGCTGGCGCAATGGCGTGAGCGCGGGCGCTGGCCGGAGAGCTTCGACCATTTGTGGGAGAGCCTCCGCCAACGGCACGGAGCGCAGGCGGGCACACGGGAGATGATCGAGTTGCTCGCCCTGGGCAAGCGGCACGGGGATCGGCTGAAGCAAGCGATCGAGGAGTCACTCGCGCTCGGCTGTACGGATGCGGCCGCGGTGCGGCATCTGGTCACGGCGAATGAACTCGTACGCTCAGGCACGGAGCGGTTGGAGTTGAGTGGACTGGAACGTTACGACCGACCCCTTCCACAGATGCAGGAGTACGACTTGCTGCTTGGAGTCACCGGAGCGGAGGTGGCGCGATGAACCAGCCCACGCAAACTCTGGAACACGCCAGCGTGAGGCAGTATTGCAAGGCGCTACGCATGCCGGTGATCGGCGCCAACTTCGTGCGGCTTTCGGAGCAGGCGATCAAAGAACAGCGCAGTCACATCGGGTATCTGGAAGCTTTGCTGGCGATGGAAGCCGAAGAACGCGACCGCCACGCGGTGCAGAAACGTATCCGCGATGCCAAGCTGCCCCGGCTGAAGACGCTGGAAGAGTTCGACTTCAATCAGGCGCGGCAGATAGCGGCGGCAAAAATCCGTGAACTGGCGGACGGCGGTTACATCGAACGCGCCGAACCGGTGGTGTTCATGGGGGAATGTGGCACAGGCAAGACACACCTGGCCACGGGCTTGTGCATGGCAGCGTGCCGCCAGAAGCGGCGGGCGCGGTTTACTACGGCTGCGAACTTGGTGAACGAGCTGGTCGAAGCCCGGCAGCAGAATGCGGTGAAGCGCGTGCTGACCCGCTGGTTGCGTTACGACGTGATCGTGCTCGATGAAGTCGGCTACGTGCCCTGGCCGAGATCGGCGCGGAGTTCCTGTTTCAAGTGATCGCCGAGCGAGCGGAACGGGCAGCCTTGATCGTGACCACTAACTTGCCGTTCTCGGAATGGACGCAGGTGTTTCCGAATCCGCGCCTGTGCAAAGCCTTGCTGGATCGCATCACCGACCGGGCGCACATCATCGAGACCGGAACTGAATCGTATCGCTTCCGCAGAACGTTGGAGGTACGGCAGAAAAAGAAAGCTTCGTAGCTTCCGAGCTTTGAGCTTCTACAGAGCTAAGCCAAGGAAGGGACTCAGACGCCGTCCCTTCCTCGGCACTCCATCCCGGCTGATTCCGGATCGCACTGGCGGCCATCCGCAAGCTGGAGGAAAAGGACTTTTATGACGTAGGTGGGGCCAAATGAGACGGCCACGATGGGGCCAAATCAGGTTGCCAAAAGCAGGATAACGTTATGGGAACAACAGCGCACGAAACACAGCTATCCGAAAATATCAAAGTCCTCGTTGTGGCCGAAAACCGGCTTCTGCGCGAAGCTCTGGCGAGAGTATTGCGGAAGGACAATGGTATTCGCGTGGTTTCGGCGATAGACTTCGCCTCCGAGACTGTGAAGCAAATTGCCCAAGCCAAACCGCAGGTGTTGATTCTGGATCCGACCGGATTCGAATCTTCGAGTGCGCAGGTCGTCGTCCAGGCGATCCGAGAAGTACAGAGTTTGAAAGTCGTATTGATTGGAATGGAGGCCGATGACGTCACTTTCCTGCGCTGGGTGCGGGCTGGTATAGCTGGCTATCTGCTGAAAAACGCATCGGCAAATGAGGTCGTAGTCGCCGTGAACTCAACCGCCAGGGGCAGAGCTGTCTGCCCGCCGGAGTTGTGCCTGATGTTGTTCAACTGGGTAGCGCGTCAAGAAATCCCCATCTCTAATTTGAATGGAAAACTGCAACTCGGGCTGACTCAACGTGAAATGCAGATACTGCGGATTATCAGTTGCGGACTCAGTAACAAAGAAATCGCGACGCAATTAAATCTTTCAGAGCAAACCGTAAAGAACCACGTTCATCGCCTATTGCGCAAGTTGGGCGCTGCGAATCGTCAGGCGGCGTTAGAGCTTTTCCATCTGCAGGGACTCACGCCCGTGACTGCAAGCCTTCCAGGATATGTGAAATCCGAAGCAGGTAATCCTAATGGACAGCCTGGACTGAACCGCTTGCACTGACGCTGACAGCCGCCCCCTTTATGTACAGCATTGTTGAGTGTAAACAATTTCAACAACAAACGGCACCCCCTCCGAATTCTCAATCCACTGTATCAACTAACAGGTCCCAGTTCTGGTGCCTGAGGTAAGCTACTTTTGGGTAAACGAGCTCCGGCGGACGCCTGCTCACTGACTGTCCCACAACCGTCAGAACGGGCGGGTAGGAGGATGTGTGAACGTCAATCTCAGCGCTGGCTAGCACACCTTAACCACCACGCTGACAACGGTGGAGTTGAAAATGCTTGGGGCAATTGTTCCTGAGCATTACTCCGTTCGCGGAGTGGAGAAGTTCAGGCTCGCAAAACCAACCTAGGCGGAGCAGCTTCTGACGAGTAGGTTCCTGCTTCTCTAGGTGCTTTGCTGATTGACGTGTCAGTTAGATACACGTCCGGGATCGCTTCGCGGGTTCAGCGAGCCATCCGAGCAGATGAAGTTGCAAGAACAATGCGCGACACTCCGAAAAGGGCGACCTACCTGTACCTGCGGCTGACGCTGGCATTTAGCGCAGTGGTTTGGACATTGATCATCTGGTCTGGTCATCTGGACATGGGATTCGGGGTGATGATCCCAACGATCATGTGGTGTCCGGCGTTGGCTGCACTGGTAACTTGCCGCCTGCTCGGCCGAGAGTTCCGATCTCTGGCATGGCGTTGGCCAAATAACAGATATGTCGTCGTAGCATACTTCGTACCCCTTGCCTACACCTCGGTTGCGTATGGTGCAGTCTGGGCATGGCGGCTGGGCGGTTGGAACTCAGAATTCGCAAGCTGGGTTGCGCAGGGCTTCGGGCTGCGCGGCTTGCCTGCATGGGCCTCGCTCACCCTCTACATCGTCTCTATGGCAACCGGGGGTTTGATACTGAACCTTTCGACGACACTCGGCGAAGAGATCGGCTGGCGAGGCTTTCTGGTTCCAGAACTAGCCAAGCAAATGTCGTTTACGAGAGTGAGCCTGCTTAGCGGCATCGTCTGGGCGGCTTGGCATACCCCGCTATTGCTATTTGCAGACTACAACGCGGGGACGAATCGCTGGTACGCCCTCGGCTGTTCCACCGTGGCGGTCGTCTCCGCAAGCTTCATCCTTGCGTGGCTTAGGCTGAAGTCCGAAAGCGTGTGGCCTGCGGCGCTGTTCCATGCTAGTCACAATCTCTTCGTCCCATGCGTCTTCGACAATCTGATTCGCAACACGGGCTCAACCCTCTGGTACACAACCGAATTCGGCGCAGCTCTGGCGACTACGAGTGCTGCTTTTGCACTGTACTTCTGGACGCGCCGCAGCGAAATCGTGACATCCCCTACTTTGCGCGCACCCCGGAAAAGCAGAATCCTCTCGATGATGCTGAGTGTGCGACAACTGTTGTAAACAGGGTTTTTCGCCAACAACCTACGGCAATCTCCCATACTGCAATCCTTTGACTAAGTAAATCGTAAGCAAGAGAGGCAAGAGGGGAGCAGCTTTTTTCATCGTCAACTCTGGCCGGAGTTGGCCGCTGTGATGAGCATCGCCAAGGGGTCTCGCAGGCCGATTGCGCACTGTTGAAACACACTAGGATCCACCCTTAATATGCAGCTCAACTCCAAGGGAGAGCGGTGACCATGGACGCATTCTTCACTTCTTCCGGTCTGCTGGCGCTCATCATGCTGACGTTCCTTGAAATCGTGCTGGGCATCGACAACGTCATCTTCATTTCGATTCTGTCGAGCAAACTTCCCGGGTCGCAGCAAGGTCCGGCTCGCCGGATGGGACTCGTGGCGGCGATGGGAATGCGCATCCTGCTTTTGCTTTCGGTTGTCTGGATCATTAGGCTGACGGCTCCGCTTTTTTATATCTTGGGGCGCCCCATCTCCGGACGCGATCTCATCCTGATCGGCGGTGGCCTGTTTCTACTCGCGAATGCGACCATCGAAATTCACGAGCGCCTGGAGGGCGAAGAAGGCCACATCTCGGCGCGAGTGCCGCCGTCGTTTGCTGCTGTCATTACTCAGATCGCTGTGCTGGATATCGTTTTTTCGCTGGATTCAGTCATTACCGCCGTCGGCATGGCTGAAGAAATCAGCATCATGGTTACAGCTGTGATCCTGGCCGTCGGCGTGATGATGTTATCAGCGGGGCCTATCAGCTCCTTCGTTAATCGCCATCCGACGGTAAAAGTCCTCGCGTTGTCATTTTTACTGCTAATTGGCGTCTCGTTGATCGGTGAAGGCCTCGGCATGCACATACCGAAAGGCTACATCTACTTTGCGATGGGTTTCTCAGCGTTTGTGGAAGTGATCAACCTGCGCGTCCGGAGACGCGCTGTGCCTGTTCGCCTGCATGAGCCGTACGTTTGAGCGCTGATTGGCGGCTACAGCCACGAGATTTAACTCCAACTACGGCCACTGAGGGGACACACTAGTTAGGCTTCTCTGCCGCCAAATCTCTAAAGTTCACCTAGCTAGCAGAATACTGTCAAATAGATGTAGTTCACGAAACGACCTCCCTGTGAGAGAAGTGTTCTGAAGCGTGCGATAAGGAGCGACAGCAAATGAGGCACGTACCCGCACCTGGAACATGTGACATTCAGGGAGCTTAGGACTTTGGCAAGGTCGATCTTTTTCCGGCTGACCATGGCCGATTTTAGTGTCTGAGAAGCGGGGGTTCTTGGGGGTAGAAGTACCCCAGGTTGGTTTGCCTCTCCTTGCAAGAAACCCTGTGATGAGCCGAGACAAAGATGAACGGGAATATGCTAGCGCCCGAGGGCTTGAGAGTCGCCTGTCACTTTTGACAGTGTCCGCCGTCCGAAATTCCGAATAAAAGCTGTTTGCAAGTAAGCCTCCCAAGGCGCGATTTTCGGCGCTTCGTTATTAAGGGGGAGAATCATAACGAGCGCCGGAATTTTTTCTCCTGCGCGGCAAAAACCTCTTCCACATCCCAGGCTGACCAGCTTGAACTCGGTTCAATTTGCCTGATCTACCTTTGTACGGGACGTTAGAAGTGAGACGCGAAAAGTGAAACTGTCAACTGTGAAAGTTCACGAGTTCACGAAATACCAGAGAAGGCAAGCCGCCGGGTTGCGATCTCCCCATGCCCTCGCGGCCTATGCGGGCTCCCGTGGTGGATTTGGCAAAAGTTAGTCGCCCTTGCTCGATGCAGTTGCCGCTCTGCCTTTGCTGACTACGATAGTCTCGCCCATTTCAATTCCTGCCTCGAAGATCACCGCGTACAGTGCCCCTCCCAAGATGCCGCCAATGATCGGGGCTACCCAGAACATCCACAGTTGGGCGATCGCCCATCCGCCAACAAAGATTGCCGGACCTGTACTCCGTGCGGGATTCACTGAGAGATTCGTGACCGGGATTCCGATTAGATGAATCAGAGTCAACCCCAAGCCAATGGCGATGGGTGCAAAGCCCGCGGGAGCGCGCCGGTCTGTTGCTCCCATAATGATCATGAGGAAAAAGAAGGTTAGCACCACTTCTGCGACAAAGCATGCCACCAGGGAATATCCACCGGGTGAATGTGCAGCGTAGCCGTTCGATGCGAAGCCTCCGCTCAAGTCGAATCCTGCTTTTCCACTCGCGATCACGTATAGCACCCCAGCTCCTGTGATGGCCCCGAGAACTTGCGCGATCACATAGGGAAATAAGTCTGCGATGGGAAACCGTTTTCCTGCTACGAGACCAAACGAGATTGCTGGATTCAGATGGCAGCCCGAAATGTGTCCGATCGCGTATGCCATTGTGAGGACGGTGAGTCCGAATGCGAGCGCGACTCCGTAGAATCCAATCCCTACTTGGGGAAACGCCGCGGCCAGTACTGCGCTGCCGCATCCACCGAACACCAGCCAAAAAGTTCCCAGAAACTCTGCAATTGCCCGCTTAGATAAATTCATAACTCCCCCATCGTGAAGATACTTTTGGAAAGAGTGAACGCGCCTCGCGTACGCGTGACCACACGTTCCTTCGTATAACCTAGCCGGGGGCTATGGTTTATTGAGGTCGTCATCCTTATAGTATTTTGTGCCCTGCAGGGTAAGCTGGAGCGCAAGACCCTTCTTAGTGATCTGGTACACCCACACGCCCGGCTCTACCATGGTCGCTCCCGAGTATGCCCCGCCCGACTTACTGGTTTTCGCAGCGGCGTCAGCTTGCCCTGAACCCGACCAACCTGAATCGAGAAATCTTGTCAGGGCCGGCTGCGTCTCGAACGCAAAGACTACTCGATAGTCCTTCACACCCACCCCGAGGCCAGCGCCGGCTGAGACCATCTTCATGAAAGTCTCTTGCTTCGGTTTCGAACTGACGGCCAGACCTGCGCCTCGCGCCGTACTCATCAGCAGTAGATTCGTGCCAATATTGCTGAAGACTGCGTATCCGGCCGATTGCTCGATAAGCTGCCTGGACGTGGGTTCGAGCTTATAAAGATCCCCCAGGGTTGCCGCTGCCATTTTACGAGTCTTTTCTCTTTTCTCGTCCGGTGAATCCCCGGCGCTCGCCAAACTCCCAGCCAGCAAGATCACAGCCAGAGTTGAAACGAACATTCTGAACTTCATTAGCGTTCTCCTTCACTGTGGATTTGAGGGCCAATCATGGCGTGACGTCATGGCTTCCTCACATTTGCTACTGAGTAGAACAGGACACAGGGCTTTGTTAGACCTGTCAGAGTTGCCAGACGTTTCATGAAAGATGTGTGCACTTCTTCCGGGCG
>Ga0187801_10000357_pt1 | contig 12087 bp, 8 predicted proteins | sample NC_wetland_sal_i_10_FD_132465 | JGI IMG/M metagenome (GOLD analysis project Ga0187801, IMG submission 132465) | Wetland sediment microbial communities from Neuse River Estuary, North Carolina, USA - Control_1 | ecosystem: Environmental > Aquatic > Freshwater > Wetlands > Sediment | place: USA...
TAGCGCCTGGCACCAGCCAAGGGCGAGCCGCGGCCGAACCAAGCGCGACATCCACGACCCGATGGCGCTGCCGAAGGAAAGCCCGATCAGGAATACGGCGAGAATGATTGAGAAAACGTAGACCGTCGCGCCGAGCAGCATCCCCAACAGGCGCGTCCAGACGATTTCCGCACCCAGCGCGCTCGCACCGGAAAGCGCGATGCAGACGTAAATTGTCCACGCGTGTGCGCGCGTGTCGGCCGGATCTGAGACGGACGCGGATTGGTGGTCTGCAACGTGCGGCCTGGGTTGGGAAACTTGCGCGCCAACGCGTGAGGCCAATGCGTAACTGACCGCGGCGACGCCAAAATTAATTGCCGCGGCGACATACGTGGCCACGGCGACGTTATAGATTCGAAGTAAATAGAAACCAGCGAACAAGCATCCAAACACGGCCCCCGCCATGTTTCCGCCATAGAGCAATCCCCACCAGGAAACGCCGCGCGGCGTGGCTTCGATCCAGCGGACGATGGCCGGAAGCGACGCGCCCATCAGCGCGGTCGGAGGCAGCATGCACACGGCCGCGAACAGCCCGCGGAGGAGCATGTTGGGCAGGCCGTGCTCCGCGCCGGCAATGTAGACGCGATCGATAAACGGCATGCCGAGCAGCACGAGGATGCCGCAAAGGCCGATGCCGGCCTCGAGCGCGGCGTAAACGCGTAGCGGATGCTGCCGGATCGAGCGCAAGCGCGGCAAGCCGACGCTGCCGATGCAGAGCCCGCCCATAAACGTCGCGAGCAAAACGCCCAGGGAGACTGCGGTTGAGCCGACGGCGAGTTGCAGCAACTGGTACCAGATAATTTCGTAGATCAGAGCCGAGCAGCCGCTCGCGGCGAAAAGCAGCAGCAGCCAAGGGAAGATGCGCGAGGAGTCGCGAGTCGTCGATGAGGAAAACGTCTGGTTCGTGGTTTGGTCTTGCACGGCGGCACTCAAGTAACACTTCGCGGGCGCGCTGTCAAAGGGGAAGCGAGCCGGCGCGGAGGAGGCGAACGAGCGATGGAAACTTCAGCATCTGGCGTAGAATTCGAGGGATGAAACCTCTCCGGGCCGGCATTGTATCGAGTGAAGCAGGCGCCGCTGAGCGAAGAAGTGCTCGCCGCGCTGACCGAACTGCGAGAGAGCGCGATGAAATTGCGGCCGACCTCGCGGTGTAAATGGAAGATGTGATCGACGCGGTTCGCGCAAGGCTTCTCTCGGGGGTGAACCGTCAGACCGGTAGCCAGTCGGCAGTACGAATTCGAGCAGACCGCAATGCCACACGCGCGGAGCTTGCTCCGCGTGGCGCGCCGTCTGGCCGCCGACAGTTCGATTGCAGAAGACCTCGTGCAGGAAACGTTGCTCCTGGCTTGGCGCGGATTTGACCAGTTTCAGCCGGGGACGAACATACGCGCCTGGCTGTTTCGGATCTTGATGAATACTTTCTATGCGCAGGGGAGAAGGATTCGCTCGACGCCGTTATTGGTTTCGCTCCAATCCCCCGAGAGCGAAGCGGAGCCGGGGTTCCGGGCGCCTTCTTCCCTGCTCGCCAACGCGGAGGTCAACCAAGCGCTGGCCGACATGAGTGAAGAGCATCGCACAGTCCTTCTGCTGGGCGTTGTGGAAGGTTTCACCTGCAAGGAGATGGCGGAAATTTTGGCCGTGCCAATCGGCACGGTAATGTCGCGAATGAGCCGCGCGCGTCAGGCCATGCGCAGCCGGCTCGCGGCGAACAATGAGGGCGGAATTCGTCGGGGCGCGAACGGCGCGGCCTGCGCCCAAAAGGGAGCGTCATGAACTGTTCCGAAGCCATCGAGGTCCTCCCGGCCTATTTGACCGGCGAATTGGAGACCGCAAAAGCGCAGGCAATTGGAGCGCACCTGCTGGGTTGCCCGGCCTGCGCGCGCGAAGCCGAGCAGCAGAAGTCGCTCGATTTGCAATTGCAAGCCGCGGTGAAGTCCGAAGACCCTGACGTGAGCGGAATCTTGCTCCGCGTCAAACAAAGTATTCTCGCCGAAGCGGCCGCGCAGGTTCAGCCGGGAAGCCACGCGCTTTGGCCGCGCCGCTGGATCGGCCTTGCCATCGGCGCGGCGGCGGTTGTGCTGGCAAGCGTGCTCGCGTACAACGTGCTGCTGGGTCAGCGAACTGCGCGAGTGTATGCCGACGCGGCGGAGGACCATCGCGATGAAGTCACGCTGGCGCAGCCGAGACACTGGCGAACCGAACTCGCAGAGATCCAGGCGCTGGCCGAAACGCGCGGAGTGTCTGCTGAGGCCGTAAACGCACTGGGGGGGAGCGGCTACCGGCTCGAGCGCGGCCGAATCTGCCAACTCGAAGACCACCTGTATCTGCACCTGGTCGTCACAGACGGTGCGCGAGAGTACTCGCTTTTTCTGCGGCCAAGCGACGGCACTCCATTGCCCGGTTCGACGCGCGAGGTCGTCAACGGAAGAGCGGTCCACGCCGCGCACGACGCCAGCGAACAGGTCGCAGGGTTTGAATCCAAACAACTGCTCGCGATTGTGGTCACAGAGGATTCCCCCGAGGCAGCCATGCGGCTGGCCAGGGCCGCAGCCAACGCGCTGTAAGGTGTGGCGATCGCGGATCCGTCGAAATTCTTGCTTCCCTGCCTTCCGGCCTCTCCGTTTCCACGCCTTTCCGCTATGAGATTTCAATTCTCGATTAGATGGTGTCAGCAATTTTCGCTGGCAAGATATTGAAACGCGAAAACTTCTGACGCATCCAAACTGTATAGTATGCTGAGCGGGGGTGGCGAAAGGCGAACTTCCATCGTCTGAGGATGCGCGTAAGTCGCGTCCAGACGTGACGGTTTAGATTGACCTTATGTGGATTGTCCGCATTGCGTTGAAGCGTCCGTACACGTTTATTGTGTTCGCGCTCGTGGTCTTGCTGATCAGCCCCCTGGTCGTCACGCGGACGCCTACCGACATTTTTCCCGAGATCAATATCCCCGTCATCCTGGCCGTGTGGAATTACTCCGGGCTGTCTCCGCTGGAGATGGAACACCGCATCGTGTCGAATTTCGAGCGCTCGCTGACGACGACGGTGGGGAACATCGAACACATTGAGTCGCAGACGGTCAACGGGCGCTCGATCGTCAAGGTATATTTCCAGCCCCTTGCCAACGTGCAGACGGCGCTGTCGCAGGTCACCGCGATTTCGCAGACGGTGGTCCGCGGCATGCCACCGGGGACGAATCCGCCCTTCATCATCATTATCTCGGCTTCGACAGTCCCGATTCTTCAGCTCGGCTTGAGCGGCGAAGGCTTGTCGGAACAGGAATTGAACGACTTCGGGCAGAATTTTATTCGCACGCGCATGGCCACGGTCCCAGGCGCCGCGATTCCCTATCCGTACGGCGGCAAGCAGCGGCTGGTAGCCGTGAACGTGGACATTCCCGCGCTGCAGGCCAAGGGACTCTCGCCGGTGGACGTCATCAATGCGATCAACGCGCAGAACCTGATCCTTCCTTCCGGCACGATCAAGCTGGGCTCAACCGAATACAACGTGGAGATGAACGGCACGCCGCAGACCATCGCCGAATTGAACAACCTGCCGATCAAGACGGTCAACGGAACGACCATCTACGTGCGCGACGTCGCCTACGTGAGCGACTCTTTTTCCCCGCAGACCAATATCGTGCGCATGGACGGGCAGCGCGGAGTGCTGCTGAGCGTATACAAGATCGGCGGCGCGTCCACGCTGGACATCGTCTCGCAAGTCTACGCGCTGCTGCCGCGCATCGCCGCGACGCTTCCGCAGCAATTGGTGATCAAGCCGCTGTTCGACCAGTCCATTTTTGTCCGCGCCGCGGTGCAGGGCGTGATCCGCGAGGCGCTGATTGCGGCGGGCCTGACGGCGCTGATGATTCTTCTCTTTCTCGGGAATTGGCGCAGCACGCTGATCATCGCCATCTCAATTCCATTGTCGGTGCTGATCTCGATCTGCGTCCTCAGCGCTCTGGGCGAGACGATCAACATCATGACGCTGGGCGGGCTCGCGCTCGCCGTGGGCATTCTGGTGGACGACGCCACGGTGGAAATCGAAAACATCAACCGAAATCTGGCGCAGGGCAAGGAAACCGTGCGCGCGATTCTCGACGGCGCGCAGCAGATTGCCGTACCCGCCTTCGTCTCCACGCTTTGCATCTGCATCGTGTTCGTGCCGATGTTTTTCCTGACCGGCGTGGCAAAGTATCTTTTCGTGCCGCTTGCCGAAGCGGTGGTCTTTGCCATGCTGGCCTCGTACATTCTCTCGCGCACGCTCGTGCCGACTTTGGCGATGTACTTGCTGCGCGGGCATCGCGGCGAAGAGCACGCCACCGGGAGCGGCATTTTTTCGCGGATCCAGCGGGGATTCGCGGAATCGTTTGACCGCATGCGCGAGGGATATCGCCGAGCGCTCGGCTACTGCCTGGACCACGCCTGGACGTTTGTCGCGTTTTTCGTGATGTCCTGCATCGTCTCGGCCCCGCTAGCGACGGTGCTCGGACGGGATTTTTTCCCAACGGTGGACGCGGGCTTGATCCGGCTGCACATGCGCGGACGGATCGGGCAGCGCGTCGAGGAAACCGCGCGAGCTTGCGATCGCGTGGACAATTTGATCCGGCAGGTCATCCCTCCGGAAGACCTGGGGAACGTCCTCGACAACATCGGCTTGCCGTACAGCAGCATGAACATGGCATACAGCAACGCGGGAACCATCGGGACCTCCGATGCGGAAATCCTGATCGCCCTCAGGCCGGAACGCAGGCTGCCGACCTCGCAGTACATGGACCAACTGCGCACGCGGCTCGCCGAGGAGTTTCCCGGAACGCAATTCTATTTTCAGCCCGCCGATATCGTCAGCCAGATTCTGAATTTTGGCGTGCCCGCTCCGATTGACGTCGAGCTGATCGGCCCCAATCAGACGGGCAACTATGAAGTCGCGCAGCGGATCTCGAATCAGCTTGAGCATATTCCTGGCGCGGTGGATGTGCACGTGCAGCAGCTGTTCTCGGACCCGACGCTTCACCTGGACGTAGACCGCACGCGCGCACAATCCGTGGGGCTGAACCAGAATGACGTGGCGCAGAGCCTGCTGCTGACGCTCAGCTCGAGTTTTCAGACGTCGCCTTCTTTTTGGGTCAACCCGGCAAACGGCGTGGAGTACAGCGTGGCCGTCCAGGTGCCTCAGTACAAGGTGGATTCCTTGCAGTCGCTGGAAAACATTCCGGTGGCATCCTCGCACACGCCGGCGCCGCAAGTGATGGGGAATCTGGTGCAGATAAGCGTGCAGGGCGAGCCGGCGCTGGTCACGCACTATGACGCGCAGCCGATGATTGACGTCTACGCGTCGGTGGAAGGGCGCGACCTCGGCGGAGTCGGCAAGGACGTGGAAAAACTGCTCGACAAGTTTCGCAGCCAATTGCCTCGCGGCACGGAGCTTGAGCTGCGCGGCGAAGTGAACACCATGACGACATCGTTCTCCGGGCTGGCATCAGGCGTGGTGGTCGCGATTGTGCTGGTGTATTTGCTGATCGTCGTGAATTTCCAGTCCTGGCTCGACCCGTTTATCATCATTACGGCGCTGCCGGGCGCGCTGGCCGGAATTCTGTGGATCCTGCTGGTCACGCATACGCCGCTGAGCGTGCCGGCGCTGACCGGGACGATCATGTGCATGGGCGTGGCGACGTCGAACAGCATTCTGATGGTCTCATTTGCGCGCGAACGAATGCGCGACGGGATGGACTCAGCGCGCGCGGCCATGGACGCGGGGTACATTCGCATGCGGCCCGTGCTGATGACCGCGCTGGCCATGATTATCGGCATGGTGCCGATGTCGCTCAGTCTGGGTGAGGGGGGAGAACAAAATGCCCCGCTGGGCCGGGCCGTGATCGGCGGACTGCTCGTGGCAACTTTCGCCACGCTTTTCTTCGTGCCGTGCGTATTTTCGATCCTGCACCGGGGGCACAAGCCCGGCGCTCCGCTGAGCGCGGCGGGTGCGGCCGAGCTTTCGGGCAGCGGGGATTGATCTCAGGAGATCCAGGGGAATGAGCGAAACATCCAGCGATAACAATTCTCTCGCGGGGAATCCCAAGCCGGGGCGCGGCCGCGGCCGCATGGTGGGGATCTTTTTTGTCGTGTTCGCGGTTCTGCTGGTCGTGGGCCTTTACAACATTTTGCAGAGAAAGAACGAGCACCGCGTCCTGGCCGAGCAGACGGATCGAATGGCCGTCCCTTTCGTACAGGTCATCCACGCCGCTCTAATCAACGGTGAATCGGAATTGGTTCTGCCGGGAACGCTCAATGCGTACGTCGAATCGCCGATCTACGCGCGAACCAACGGCTACTTAAAAAAATGGTACAAGGACATCGGCAGCCGCATACAAAAGGGGGACCTGCTTGCCGAAATAGACTCGCCCGAAGTGGACCAGCAACTGGCCCAGGCGCGCGCGGACCTGGGCACCGCAGAAGCCAATATGAACCTGGCGGCGATCACGGCGACGCGCTACCAGGACCTGATCAAAACGGATTCAGTCTCCAAGCAAGACGTGGACAACGCCAACGGGGATTACTCAGCGAAGAAAGCGGCGGTGCTGGCAGCCGAAGCGAACGTCCATCGGCTCGAAGACATGGAATCATTCAAGCGAGTCTACGCGCCATTCGCGGGAGTCATCACCAAACGCAACGTCGACATCGGGAACCTGATCAACGCCGGCAACGGGGGAACTTCCACACTCGAGATGTTTGACCTGGCGCAGACCGATCCGCTTCGCGTGTACGTTTCCGTTCCGCAAACCTACTCGCCCTCGATTCATCGCGATTTGAAGGCGTGCCTGGAACTAAATGAAATGCCGGGGCGCAAATTCTGCGGCGAAGTGGTGCGCACGGCCGATTCGATCGACCCAGGGACGCGCACGCTGCTCACCGAAGTGGATGTCCCCAACCCCGCCGGCACGCTTCTTCCGGGCGCCTATGCTCAGGTGCATTTCGACGCAAAGCTCAGCGGCCAGCGGCTTGCACTGCCCATCAATGCCCTGCTGTTCCGGCCGGAAGGCACCATGGCCGCGGTGGTAGATGCGAAAAGTCAAATTGATCTACGAAAGCTCACCATCGGCCGCGACTTCGGCAACAGTTTGGAAGTCCTCGCGGGACTCGCACCGGAGGACTCCGTTGTCGTCAATCCGCCGGACTCCCTCGAACAAGGCGAGAAAGTCAACGTGCGGCCAGGAAATGCGGCCACGGACGAATCACCGGCGCAGCGACACTAATCGGCTTGCTTGACTGTACCTCCGCAACGCCTTGAAATCTCCCGGCGAGAATACAGACGGCGCGGCGCAACATTCTAGCGCAAGCTCTTGCCTCGTCAATCCGCGCGGTTGCTGACGCACTACGGGGTGAACAATGACTGAAGAGCGAATCTTCCCCCATTGGCGAGGAGGATGACCAGGTTCATCACCACGAGCATTAGATCGTAATGCCAGCCGTCAGTGCCGTGCTTTCCCCAGATGCCCGTGTGCCAGACGAACATCTTCTTGAAGATTGCGCCGAACATGACGAGGATTAGCCCCAGCGCAGCAAGTTGCGTTTCAAATCCGACCGCCACTCCCAGGCTCCCGAAAGATTCCGCGAAGCCGAGAAAAATGGTGAACCCGCGGCTCATCCCGATGCTTCGCGCGCGCGCGGCAGGATCCTTCAAGTGGTTCCATCCGCTGGTGAAAAAAACCAGGCCCACGACCAGCCGCATCGCCAGAATTCCGAAGTCTTCAAAGCGCGCCAAGCCTGGAAACATTGGAGATCTCCTTTCGGGCCGGCAAAGTGCTCACACGCGGGGAAATCGAAACTCCCAGGGATGGGCCCGGAATCCGCAAGAAAATTGCACCGAAGAACTGCGACAAACTCTTTACGCTATTCCCTCGGGGAATGCTCGCCAGACGCCCACGAGGGAGGATCACTCGCCGGAAAAGAACCGAGAGAAGTTTCCTCGACCAGATCGAGTTTAGCTTCATCCTGCAGGCGCGGGCTTTCCGCGGAGGGCGGTTCGGACGCCACACGCGCCTCGCGGACGGCGCGGGCTGCATCCGGCCGAGCGCCGGATGGGTTCTCGCGAGATGCCGTGTCTTCGCCGCTGTCTCCGAACGCAGGCATGATCAGCCTCCAGCGGGAGTTTCTGAGGGCACCAAAATACCACATCGCCGCGCAGACAATGCATTACTTCCCGCCTTGTGCTCAGCGTGCGTTTTGCGCAAAGAGTTTCTTTGACTCGCTGTTGAGTTGTGCGTAGAATCCGCTGCGCGAGCTGGTCTGAATCGAATTATTGACACGTCGGAGGACGACGAATGAGGAAGAATTTAGGGGTGTGTTTGTTCGGCAGTATTTTGTTGCTGGTTTTCTCGGCGCATCTGGACGCGCAAACGCCGGATCAAAAGCCGCCCGAAGCAAAAGCGGCGGAGGCCAAGCCCGCCGCAGAAGCGCCAGCGCCGAAGGAAGAGTCTTCAACAACGGACCACACGATTCGGATCGGCAATCAAACGATCAACTACAAAGCGACAGCCGGCACGATTCTATTAAAAAATGACAAAGACGAGCCAACCGCGCTGATTTACTCCACTTCCTACGTGAAGTCCGACGTCAAGGATCCGAGCCAGCGTCCGATTTCGTTCATCTACAACGGCGGCCCCGGCTCGTCTTCGATCTGGCTGCATATGGGCGCGTTCGGACCGCGCCGCGCGGTGACGGTTAACGCCGATTTCACTCCGCCTCCGCCGTACCAAATGGCGGACAATATGCAAACTCTGCTCGACAAGACCGACATGGTGTTCATCGATCCGGTGGGGACCGGATTCAGCCATGCGGTCGGCAAAGCGGCGAACAAAGACTTCTACGGGATTGATCAGGACGTGAAATCACTGGCTCAATTCGTGAACATTTACGTCACGCGAAACGACCGCTGGAATTCTCCAAAGTTCCTCATCGGCGAGAGCTACGGGACGTTCCGCTCCGCCGCCCTCGGCAACTATTTGCAGAGCCACGACAGCATGCAGCTCAATGGCATCGTGCTCATCTCCTCCGTGCTCGATTTCAGCACCCTGAGCTTCGATCCGGAAGATGACCGCCCATACATCGGTTATCTGCCGAGCTACGCCGCAATTGCGTGGTACCACAAAATGCTCAAGGATCCGCCGGCTGACCTCACTGCGTTTCTCGATGAAGTCCGGCACTTCGCGGTCACCGAATACGACCAGGCCCTGCTCAAAGGCGACCGGCTCACGGCCGGCGAAAAAGCGGACATGGCCAAGAAGCTCTCGCGCTACACGGGATTGAGCGAGGATTACTTGATCAAGGCGGACCTGCGCGTCAACGAACCGCAATTTGCGGCCGAGTTGCAGCGCAACCGCGGCCTCAACACGGGCCGGATCGATGCGCGGTTCTCGGGGCCGTCTCTGGACCTGCTCAGCGAATATGCATTCAACGATCCGCAAGGACCCGCCATCGGTGGCGCCTATGTTGCGTTGTGGAACGCTTACGTGCGCGACGACCTGAAATTCGTGCAAACCGGCGAGGACAAGACCTATCACGTTTTCGCCGACGGCACGCAGGATTGGGATTTCAAACACGCGGGGCCGGGCGTCGGCTTTCCGAGCTCGCCGAATGTCGGCCCGGACCTGGCCACGGCGCTGCAGACCAATCCACACCTGCAAGTGGAGGTGGAGAATGGCTACTTCGACCTGGCCACGCCGTTCTTCGCCACCGAATTCACCATGGACCACCTCGGGCTGCCCGAAAGCCTTAAGAAAAACATCACGCTGAAGTATTACAGCGCCGGCCACATGATGTACCTTCACGATGACGATCGCGTGAAGCTGCACGAAAGCGTCGCGGCGTTTATCGATCGCACCGCAAAGTAGCGGTCATTTCGGCTGCGCCGGTCTCCGGCTGACCCATTGGGCGGGCCGGGGGCCGGCGCATTTGTTCTGCAGGCCGGCTGGCTTGCGCGGCGATATTCCTCAAGACTTTCTTTGACTCCGCCCTTCCGACCTCGATAGAATCCGCGCTGCGAAACGATTCGCGGCAATTTCAATTTTTGTTCAGGAGAGCACTGTGATGAAAAGAGTTTGGAGTCTCAGCGCAGCGAGCGCGCTGCTGCTGTTTGGTACGGCGTTGCAAGTCGCGGCGCAAGCGCCGGGACAGGAAAGAGAAATGAGGCAGGGCGAAGGCGGGCGCGGCCAGACCGCCACCGAGCCCGCGCCGAAGGAAGAATCCTCGGTCACGGAGCATTCGATCCGCATCGGCAACGAGACGATTCCCTATAAGGCCACGGCGGGCACGATTCTCCTTAAGAATGACAAGGGCGAGCCGACCGGACTGATGTATTCGGTGGCTTACACGCGCAGCGACGTTAAGGATTTGAGCACGCGCCCGATTTCATTCCTCTACAACGGCGGCCCCGGCTCGGCCACGATGTGGCTGCACATGGGCGCGTTCGGCCCGCGCCGCGTCTGGACCGTGGACGGCGATTTCACTCCGCCCGCGCCGTACAAGCTGGTGGACAACGGGCAGTGCCTGCTCGACAAGACCGATCTCGTCTTCATTGACGCGATGGGCACCGGGTACAGCCACGCTGTCGGCAAAGCGCAGGAGCGTGATTTCTACGGCATTGATCCCGACATGGAGGCCTTTGGCCAGTTCATCGACACTTATATCAGCCGCAACGACCGGTGGAATTCGCCGAAATTCTTAATCGGCGAGAGCTACGGCACATTCCGCTCCGCGGTCCTGGGGAACTACCTCCAGAACCGTTACTCGATGCACCTGAATGGCATCGTGCTGATTTCATCGGTGCTCGATCTTTCCACTCTCACCTTCGGCGCAGGCGACGACCGCGTCTATGAATATTACCTGCCGAGCTACGCGGCCGTCGCCTGGTATCACAAAGCACTGAAGAACCGGCCCGCCGATCTCCCCGCGTTCATTCAGGAAGCGCGCCAGTACGCTCAGGGCGAGTACGCTGCGGCGCTGTTCAAGGGCGACAAAATCTCAGCCGCAGAGAAAGAAGCCGTCGCCAAGCGGCTTTCGGACTTCACCGGGCTCAGCGAAGACTACGTCATGAAGTCCGACCTGCGCGTCACGCTCGGGAAGTTCATGATCGAGCTCGAGCGGAGCAAAGGCATCACCGTCGGGCGCATTGACGCGCGCTTCACCGGCTACGACCACGACATCCAGGCGGAATCTTCGCAGGGCGATCCGGAAGGGCCGGCCGTCGGCGGCGCGTTCACGGCGCTGCTCAACCAGTACAACCACGACGAGCTGAAATTCGGGAAGGACATGGAGTACAACAACTCCAGCCGCGGCGGAGGCTGGACGTGGACGCACCAGGCCGGCGGAAGATTCGGCGGAGGAGGCGGCGGCTTCCCCGGCGCGCCAAACGTCGGCCCCGACTTGGCCAACGCCATGATCACCAATCCGAAGCTGCTGACCGAAGTCGAGAACGGCTATTTCGATTTCGCCACGCCGTTTTTTGCGACCGAGTTCACCATGTCGCACCTCGGCCTGCCACCCGAGCTGCAGAGCCACGTCGCGCTGAAGTATTACACTGCCGGCCACATGATGTACCTGCACGACGAAGACCGGCAGAAGCTGCATGACAACATCGGCGCGTTCATTGAGCGCGCAACAAAACAATAATTTTCAACCGCTGAGCACTGCAAGGGGGCGCGCCATCGCGCGCCCCCTTTTTCATTTGACAATCGCGTGCGGCTTTGGATTTAGCTTGCCACTTTCTCGGAAATGGATTTGGCTTGAAGGAACAGCAACAGGTAATCCTGCCCGCCGGCCTTGGAATCCGTCCCAGACATGTTGAACCCGCCGAAGGGATGCCCGCCGACCAGCGCGCCCGTGGATTTGCGATTGAAATAGAGATTGCCGACGTGAAAGCTCTCCGCGGCCTTTTTCAATTTGTTTGGATTGCGCGAATACACGCTGCCAGTCAGGCCGAACTCGGTGTCGTTGGCGATGGCCAGGGCGTGGTCAAAATCGTTCGCCGGAATCACGGCGAGCACCGGACCGAAGA
>Ga0187801_10000358_pt1 | contig 12082 bp, 9 predicted proteins | sample NC_wetland_sal_i_10_FD_132465 | JGI IMG/M metagenome (GOLD analysis project Ga0187801, IMG submission 132465) | Wetland sediment microbial communities from Neuse River Estuary, North Carolina, USA - Control_1 | ecosystem: Environmental > Aquatic > Freshwater > Wetlands > Sediment | place: USA...
ATTTCTAGGGTGGATTTTCACTCCACCGTTCCACGTGGAACACCCAGGTATGGGGCACATCCAGTAGCCGCCCGAAATAGTGAAAGCTCGACTTGACTTCCTGGATTCGGTTCCTCGCTCAAAGCGGATTCTTTGCAATCAGTAGGAGCAGAGATTTCGTTCAGACGGTCTCATGGGCCTCTGATACAAGATGTTCCATGTGGAATGGAGCACAACGACGTCGAACAGGAAGGACAGCGCTCTGTTTGAGTAAATCTGACAAGCAAGCCCTAGCGCCAGCTTGAATGTTCCACGTGGAACATGGGAAACATTCCACAGGGCCCGGGAATTGGAATTGTTTCACGTGGAACAATCTGAAGGCCCTCATTCGGACTTTTCCACTGGCTTGCTATGTTCCACATGAAACATCTTGCAACAAACTCCGGTCTTTGCTAGATTTTCGCTGGCGGGGGGACCTGTTTGGCTCGCATCATCGCGGTCGCTAACCAAAAAGGTGGAGTTGGCAAGACCACAACCGCGGTGAATTTGGCCGCGTGCCTCGCTGCCGCTGAACAGCCCACGCTCCTGGTCGACTGCGATTCTCAAGCCAATGCCACGGCAGCCATCGGGTTCACCAAAGACCCCTCGCGCAGGACGCTCTATCACGCCCTGATTCTCAACGAACCTTTCGACAAAATCATTCAAAAATCACAAGTTGACGGTTTAGATGTCGTCCCCGCCGACAAAAACCTCGCCGGAGCCGCCGTTGAGCTTGTAACCGCCGAAAACCGCGAATATCGGCTGCAAGGTGCCCTGAAACTAGTTCGGGAAAAATATCGCTTCATTGTCGTGGATTGCCCACCAGCCTTGGATTTGCTCACCTTAAATGCCCTAGTTGCGGCAGGGGCCGTGCTCGTGCCGATCCAGTGCGAATACCTAGCCCTAGAGGGTGTATCCGAACTACTGGACACTCTCATGCGCATCCGCCGGACGCTCAACCCTTGCCTTGAAATTGAAGGCATTCTGTTGACCATGTACGACGAGCGCACGACGCTCTCTCGGCAGGTTGCCACGGATTTGCGCAGTTTTTTTGGAACTCAGGTCTTTCAGAGCGTCATTGCTCGCAATGTTCGGCTTGCAGAAGCGCCCAGTTTTGGAAAACCAATCATTTTCTACGATATTCATAGCAAAGGGGCTGAGGGCTATACGCAACTCGCCCAGGAGGTTATTGCCAATGCCGAGAAACGCGCTGGGACGGGGGCTCGGAGCGCTCATTCGGGAGCCTGAGCCTTCACCACAGCCGGGATTTGCTTCGACTCCCGCTGCGGCTGCATCCACTGCAGCAGCAGTCGCACCCGCACGCGAAGCCGCACCGCGCGAGCCGCTGCAGATCGATATTGACCTGATCGAGCCCAGTCCTTACCAGCCACGCACTCGCTTCCGCGAGGAAGCCCTTGACGAGCTGGCGCGGTCGATTCAAGCCAGCGGAATCATTCAGCCGCTCGTAGTGCGGCCGCTCGGCTCGAAATTCCAGCTGATTGCCGGCGAACGCCGTTGGCGAGCAGCCCAACGCGCAGGATTAACCAAGGTTTCCGCAATCGTCCGTCAGGTCCCCGACGAATTGGCACTGGAGATGACGCTGGTTGAAAACATCCAGCGCGAAGACTTGAATGCCATTGAAGCCGCGCGCGCATTCGAACGCTTGATGGATGAATTCCAGCTTACCCAGGAGTCTGTTGCAGAGAGAACCGGGAAAGATCGCGCGACCGTAGCAAACGCCATCCGGCTGCTGAAACTCGAGCCGACGATTCAGGATTGGATCGAAGAAGGAAAGCTGACTGCAGGCCACGGAAGAGCGTTGCTGGCGGTGCAGGATTCCTCATTGCGTATGCGCTACGCCCAACGTGCCGCGCGCGGAGGCTTGACCGTCCGGCAAATCGAACGGCTGGGCTCTCGTCGATCGCGTGGAACGCAGCCCGGCGCGGAGATTCATCTCGATGCCAACATCCGCTCTGCCCTGGATGAACTTCAGCGCCATCTCGGCACGAAGGTGCTGCTACGCCAGAAGACGAAAATCCGGCCCGGCCAGCTTGTGCTCGAATACTACGACGACAAACAGCTGATGGGCCTTTACGATCGCTTGATGAAGTGATCGGCAAGCGGCCGCGACTCCTGCCCCTTCGAGCAGTCGTATCATTCGACAACACTCTTTCGATGCGGCGTTGACTTGTCTGCGCATGCGGCTAAAGTGGAAGTGACATTGTTTGGGGGTATTTCATGGCGTGGAAGTGGCCCAAAGCTGCGAAGAGTGGCGTAAGCGAAGAGTGGACAGGCTTCATCGACCAGGGTGTGACCCTCGAAGGCACCTTGACGGTAACCGGCACGTTTCGAATTGACGGCAACCTCAAGGGCAACATCATTTCCGAGCAAACCGTCATTTTGGGGGAAGGCGCTAAAGTCGAAGGCCAGATCGAGGGTAACCGCGTGGTAATTGCCGGCCGATTTGATGGAGTCATCTTTGCCAAGGGCCGTGTAGAAATACAAGTGAAGGGCGTCGTCACAGGAGAAGTTCATTCGCCTTGCATGGTGATTGATCCCGGCGGAATTTTTGATGGACGCTGCCACATGCTGGCCTCCTCCGAATCTTCTTCCACAATGACGATTCCGATCCGCGCAGCAAGCAACGCCTGATTTTTTTCCATTCGTCTGGGACGTTCCTCGAGGGCATTGAGACGAGATTGGCAAAGCAGTTTCGTGTAAGCCTCACCTCACATTCAACTGACCAAGGCTTTGGAGTGGACTAGGAAGTACTCGGAACGGGGCTTGAGGGCTTCGATAAAGCTTTCTCTGCTTCGAGTATTCCCTTCTGGATATTGGGGTCCCATTCGGCATGCGGCGCAGGCGAGGCCGCGGCAGCTTTGTAGAACAGCAGTGCTTCGGATGGCCGGTCTAGTTTCTTTAGTGTCAATCGGCCACCGGAAAGCAGTGCCAGCACCGATTGTTTTTCGTTTGGATAAGTCTTCGCGAGATTCTCGTATTCTCTCACTGCCAGATCGTACTTTTCCTGAGACTCTGCTAGCCGCCCCAACTCCAGCCAAGTTGTGGCGGGCAAGCGGTCCCCACCAACGTTCTTGTAGTCTTGATAACTCTGCCAGGCGGCGTCGGCATCGTTCGCTTTCAAGTGCAATTGGCAAAGCTTGGCGTAAATATCCTTGCAGGCGGGAAAATCGTGCTTGCGCCAATACAGTTGCGCAAGAATCGTGTGTGCATCCATTGCATCGGGCTTCGTGGCAAGATATTTCTTCAACACCTTGATCCCGTCATCCAGCTTCTCCTGTTCCATGAGGGAAGTCGCTTCAAGGATTGCGGGATCCGCGCTCCATCCGACCTTCTTTTCAATTACAGCGTTGGCCTCGTGTTCAAGGCCGGTTTTCTGTATCACAAGTGCCGCAATTGCTCCGAAAGCGAAGCCGCCGACATGCGCCCAGTGGGCCACTCCGGAAGCTTGCCCAAAAAGCGTCCCGTAGAAAATCTCTGTGAGCAGCCACAGCGGTAACAGCCAATACGCTGGCGCTTTAAAGCGAAACCGAAAGAAAAAAGCCCATCCCCACATATCAATTTTTAGTTTCGGGAATCGCATCAAAAATCCACCCATCAGCGCGGCCACCGCGCCCGAGGCCCCTAAACATGGTATGACACTGTGCGGATACATCGCAGCATGAGCCAAAGAAGCACCAATCCCGGAGAGCACGTAGAAAATGGGATAGATGATGCGGCCCCAGTTCTCTTCCAGAATAAATCCCGCGAGCCAAAGGAACCACATGTTGCCAATCAAATGCAGCCAACCTGTGTGAAGAAACATAGAGGTTAGATAGCTGATGGGCTTCGGGTTGTAAGGCACAAACGCGTAATTCTGAAGTACAGACTTTTCCTGGGTTTCATGGAAGCGCTGAGCCAGCGAATCCATCGTGGCTTGCAATTGTTCAGGATCCTCCAGGAGCCGGCTCGGCACCTTGGACGATTTCTTTGCGTCCTGAAGTTGTGCGCCAACTTTCTTCCACGCTTCCACATTGCTTTTTGCGAAATTGCTCACGAACTCTTGCACATCGAGCGGCATGTCGAGTTCCGGATGCGCAGCGGCGAGGAGGAGGAGTTTTGTGCGGACGTCGGCAAGCTCAGGTTGCTGGCTGTGAATCGTACTATCGGTCGCAAGAAAAGCCACGAGGTTCAGCGCGATCAGCGCAAACGTCACGACCGGCCAGCGGCGTCCTTCCATGTTTTCGTGCTTAAGGGGAATGAGCAGCATGGCCGTGCCTTTCGATCTCCTGGCTCATTGGGAAAACAGTCCCAGTCTCTTCGAGCGTAAGGGTGACTTACATTCAGTGGAACTGGCCGAACGGACAGGTAAGCCCAATTGATTAGTATTCAGAACTCAGCAGCGCGGACCACCATCGGAAGGAACAGAAACTCCTCTTAGGCGCGGATCATTCTGCGCCGAATCTTGCGGCAAGTTGACACGTCAAACGTTGGCGTCTATCGTTCGAAGGAACCAGCGGAGAAGAAGCGCGGATGAACGTTCTGATGATTGGCGGTGGCGGCCGGGAGCACGCTCTGGTTTGGAAGCTCAAGCAGAGTTCCCGCGTCGAAAAAATCTGGTGCGTGCCCGGAAACGGCGGCATCGCTGCGGATGCGGAGTGCATCTCTGCGGATCCCGGGGACGTTGCGGCCATCGTTTCCCTTTCTGAAAAACTTCATCCCGATCTCACGGTCGTCGGGCCGGAATTGCCGCTCGTCAATGGATTGACGGATGCGTTTCGCGAGCGCCATTGGCCGATTGTTGGCCCTTCCAAAGTCGCGGCGCAACTCGAAGGCAGCAAAATCTTTTCGAAGGAATTCCTGCTGCGCCACAAAATTCCCACGGCGAAAATGGTTGGATCCTATGACTCGGCAAAGCACGCGTGTGCGGCGCTAAAAAGTGTCGCGTGGCCCGTGGTGATCAAAGCGGATGGACTGTGCGCGGGCAAGGGAGTCTTTCTGGCCCCACACGAAAACGAAGCCAGGGATTTCATCGAGAGGGTCTTGGAGAAAGGCGAACTCGGCGCTGGAGGAAGACGGATTCTGCTGGAAGAAACTCTCGAGGGCGAAGAATTGTCCTTCATGATCTTGACCGATGGTGAGCGCTACGCGCCGCTCGTCCCCACACGTGATCACAAGCGCGTTTTCGACGGAAACGAAGGGCCCAATACCGGGGGCATGGGGGCTTACTCGACAGATGATCTCTTGCCGGATGAGTTGCGAAAAACAATTGTCTCGAAGATTCTCGAACCGACGCTTCGGGGTCTGACGGCTGACAGTATCCGTTATCAAGGATTTCTTTACATCGGCCTGATGCTGACAAGATCAGGCCCGATGGTTCTCGAATACAATTGCCGCTTGGGCGACCCGGAGACGCAAGCTATCGTTGCCAGAATGGACTTTGACTTAGCGGAAGTTCTGAGTGATGCGGCTGCAGGTAAACTTCAACCGTCTAAATTGAAGTGGAAGCCCGGTGCCAGCGCGTGCGTAGTGCTCGCTTCCGGCGGCTACCCAGGCAAATTCGCGAGCGGCAAGCCCATTGAAGGACTAACCACTATAGGCACCAAAAGTGGTGTGGTTGCTTTTCACGCGGGCACGCGGCTTGAAGACTCTCGCATGGTAACCAGCGGAGGCAGGGTCTTGGGACTTACGGCTGTGGGGCCGAAACTCGATGCAGCTTTGAGCGCTGTGTATTCCGCGGCGGCCAAAATCCATTTCGATGGTATGCACTTTCGCAAAGACATTGGGGCCAGCCATTCGAGCCTGACGGCTGCGGGGGACTAATTATGCCGAACGTCCTTCATCTGTTTCGCGCGCCGAAGAAACATGTGCCAATGGAAGAACTTCACGAAGCAACCCTGCTGGCTGACTTTGGCCTCGATGGCTGTAAACACGCGCAGCCCGGTGGAAACCGTCAGGTGTTGCTGGTCGACCGGGAAACGTTGGACGCAATGGACCTGCGGCCGGGCTGGATCAAAGAAAACATCACCACGGATGGATTGGATGTGAACGGCCTGCGGCCCGGCCAGCAACTTCGCGTCGGCGCCGCGCGTCTGGAGGTCACTGCCGTGTGCACGCCTTGCAATGAGCTCGAGAAAATTCGCCGCGGTCTTCGACGTGAAATCTGGGGCCGGCGTGGCATGTTGTGCCGGGTGATCCAAGGCGGCATCATTCGCTGCGGCGATGCCATTGAAAGGCTCCCTGAACTTTAAGGCTTGGGCCTTTTCATCAGCGTTGGAGCGTCGGGCGGGCGGTTCTTGTCTTGTTCCTGGGCCTTCTCGACCGGCTCATCGGGCGGAACAACCCATTTGAATCCTCCGCCTTCCTCCATGGTCCCAAGAATGAAATGTGCGCCCTCATTGACCAGAGGCAAGACCGCGCGCACGAAGTCCAACGACTCGAGAGCCGCCACCTTCTGTGTCTGTCCCCGGCGCATGCTCTCCAAAACCTTCGCGAAACGCGGGTCCGTCACCCCCAAATGGTCAATCTCAGGATCGTTTCCTTCGATAAGCTGCGGCAGCGTGGGTCCCTTGACGTCGGCGGGGTAGCGAATCTCCAACATCGTCCGCGGGGCGTGTTTTTCAGGCGGATAGAGCTGCGTATACCGCGGACGCAGTACCCGCGTTTGCCAGTATTCTTCGCGCGCGGCGATCTGCTCCTGTTCGATGCGATACTCGACCACCCACACTTCCGGGCCGTAATTGTTCGGAGCGTAGCCAATGATCACTACCTGAAACAGCGGCTCATCCGGTGGGAAATCAAGCTTGTGGTGAAGTTGCGCTACGAGCGGTCGCAATTTTTCCAGGAAGGCTTCTCCTAAAGTCTCCAAATCTGGTTCCGCTTCGCCCGGCGCTCTCTCGTAATGCGGGTCACGGTTTCCGGCGCGCTGAAAATCCCGGTCCATGCGCACGGGCTTGGGGTCCGATGGATATTTCCATTCGGAAGCTCCCAGCAGTATGCCGATATGCGTGTTGTCCAGGTCCATCACGCGCGGTGGGATCGAGCTGCGCTCGACGGGTTGGTCGAGGGCGGCAAAGATGATGCTGTCTCTGGCAACGTCCACGATAACTCGTCCGCCGGCGAGATTGGCGACCAGCTCGTCTTCACGGCCCTCTTGTGCGAACGACGCCGGTGCCAGGCAAAGTCCCGCGCTCGCCAGCACGAACCCAAGAAGAACGAGGGGGTGGAGGAGTCTACTCACCGCGATGGCCGTGTCCAGGACCTTTTGGATTTGTGTGCGGTATCTGCATTTCTGTGCTCTGCCACTTTCATTTTACTAGCGCTGCGGCGTTGCGTACATCGCTTAGCAAGCGATCCAGCGCCGCTCGGTCCAGGTACGCGCCCTGAAAAACAACCGCTTCGATGGAGAGCGAGTTGGCAATTTCCTTCGACGGATCGCGATTCAGAAGCACGAGATCGGCGCGCCTGCCCTCGCGCACGGTCCCAAGCTCCTGGTCCATTCCCAGAAATTGTGCGGCGCCACGGGTAGCGCACTGGATCGCCTCCATCGGCGTCATCCCCGCTTTGACGAGTTGCCCCAGCTCCAGGTGCAAGCTGATTCCCGGAACCGCTCGTTCATCCAGCGAATCCGATCCCGCCAATAGCGAGACGCCTGCCGCATGCATTTCCCGTGTTAGCTTCCAGTCATTTTCGGACAGCTTGGCCAGTTCCTGTATTTGAGCCGCTGCTGCCGGATCCTCCGTCGAGGCCTCCCAATCCTTCGTCACGGACTTCGGCAAAAAGGCCAGCAATGCCTTCTCAAAATGCAGTGGAAGCGGGTGGCCAACGATGAAGATTCCTTCCAAGGTCGGCGTAATCCAGGTGTTGTTGGCCTTTAAGGTGCGATTCAACGCGGCAGCCTTTTCCGCGCTGTACGTCGCAATCGCTTCCTCATCCACTTTCACTATCGCAGCAGCGTCGCGGCTTTTTCTGGCCGCGATGTATTGCCCGCGTAACTCCTCTTCTTTCGCTGACACGGAGAACGCGAAATTGCTGTAGTAAAGATGTTCGATGCTCCGCATGCCCGCCTGCGCAGCCTCGGCGGCGCTGACTTCGACGGGCAGGTGTCCCACGAATGCCATGTTTTCTTTGCGGCACTCGTCCGCGACGGCAAAAAACGCCTCGCGTGACGGAAGCGAAATAATCTTGATGAAATCCGCGCCACGTTTCTTCAGGTCGCGAACGGCCGCACGGGCTTCGTCGGCATTGGCGACCGGATATTGTTCCGCTGATTTCTTTCCACCGCCGGCGAGCCACGGTCCGGCAGCGATAATATGCGGCCCACGGAGCTTTCCGAGCTCCACGTCGTGCTTCCACGCCAACAACGTTTCAAGATCGCCGCCCATATCCCGAACGCCGGTGATCCCGTAGGCCAGCAATAAAGGAAGCAGAATGTTCTTGCTCCAGGCGGGATCGGCAAGCACCCCGGCAATGTGGACGTGCATGTCCCACAAGCCCGGGATGAGAAATTTGCCTTCGCCATCAATGACCTTTGCCGCTCCTTCGGGTTTCACGCGACTGGCAGGGCCCACTCTCCTGATTCGGCCGCCGGAAATAACTACAGTTTGATCCAATTGCGGCGTGGCGCCTGTACCGTCTATGACTGTGACGTGCTGAAGAACGATTGCTTCTTCCGGGCTAGCTTTGCTTGCAAGGGGAAAAACTAAAACGAAAAGAAACAGCTTCGCGCCAATTCTCAAACTTCACGTCCCATCCGGGCAACCCGCATTCGGCCAACCGACAGCTAACCGAAAAACATTGGCCACACACTACCACAGCCACTTCTTCGAAACGAGCCACTGGCGATTCGACTTCCAACAGGCAGATCGCCCCCCAATTCTTGCTCCGGCAGTTTCCGCCGCACGTTACTTTCGGTAAACTAGAAGGACACCTTAAAGGCAGATATCAGTCATGGGACTTCGAAAACCAAAAAGTATCAAACACAATGGCAAGCTCCTGACGGAAATTCTGGAAGCGCACGAGCTCTTTTTTCGCGGCAAGGAAGGCGGAGTGCGCGCCGACCTGACCGGCGCGGATTTGTCGCGCGCCGATTTGACCGGCGCCAACCTCAGCGGAGCCGTCCTCCGGAACGCAAATTTGTCGGAAAGCGACTTGCGCCGGGGCAAGCTTCCCGGTTCCGATCTGACCGGCGCAAATCTGCGCAAAGCCGATTTGCGCAACACCGATATGACCGAAGCGATTCTCCCCGGCGCGGATTTGAGCGAAGCGCAAGCGAGCGGCGTGGAATTTTTCCGCTGCGATCTTTCGAACGTGAATTTTCAGCGCGCGCGTTTGCGCAACGTGAATCTTCGTTTAGCGAATGTCACCGGAGCCAGATTTTCCGGCGCGGACATGGGCGTGGCCATTCTGCGCGAGACCGATTTGACCGGCGTGGATCTGTCCGGTGTGGACCTGTCGACCGCGCTGCTGCCGAAGGGCTTTTCCATGCCGTTAACCGCAAAGAAAAGCGCTTGACCTATTGTTCGATGGGGCACCTCTCCCCCCGTCTGATTCGGAAATAGGTTTCGCGCCAAACGCATGATGGATAGAATTACGGGCGGCTTAATGGTAGCCTCTCGCGTCGGTAGAAATGCCCTTTCGTGAGGCCTGTGGCGACACCCACGACACAACTCGACCGAACGGCCGTGCGCGAACGCGTTCTGGACGTTATCCGCGGTCTGCTCGAAGAACTGGGCAGCCAGGGCGCGCTTCCGCTGCTGAACGGGAATTCGCAGCTCGACCGTGACTTGGGACTTGGCAGCCTCGAGCGGGTGGAGTTGCTGGCGCGCCTCGAGACGGCCTTCAACCTGCGCTTGCCTGATCGCGTGGTCGCGGAGGCCAACACTCCGGAAGATTTGTCGCGCGCCATCCTCACCGCGCCCGGCATCGACCTCGAAGACACGGAACCCCAGTCCGCATTGCGCGGCTCCGTAACCACGCAGAAACTGCACCGCGAAGCTACCGATTCGGGGGTTTTTTCCGCTGAAACGTTGATCGACATCCTTCGCTATCGTGCTGTTCACGATGCCGAACGTGCACATCTCTTGATCACGGAAGACACGAGTGGTCAGGAAAGAAACTTCACGTTAACGTTCGGCGAACTCTACGCCGCTGCCCAGCGCTGCGCAGCCGAACTGGCCCGGCGCGGCGTGCCGGCCGGCGGACGCGTCGCACTGATGCTGCCGACTTCCCGGGCCTTTTTCGTCTCGTATGCGGGAATTCTTCTTGCTGGCGCCATCCCTGTTCCCATTTATCCGCCCTTCCGCGCTGACCGTATCGAGGAATACGCCGCGCGGCAATCCGCGATTCTCAACAACGCCGAAGTTTGTTTGCTGCTCACCTTCCGGCGCGCCGAAGCGGTCGCGCATTTGCTGAAACCGCGTGTGCATTCGCTCGCCAGCGTTCTTGACGCGGAAATGCTTATCGAAGCTGCGGACAAAGCGCCGCCTCCTGCCCCCGGGGTCCCTCCGGCACATCTCATGGGCCACCGCGTGAGAAAGGGCAGCGACATTGCTTTGCTCCAGTACACTTCCGGATCGACGGGAGATCCCAAGGGCGTCGTTCTGACACACGCCAATCTCCTCGCCAACATGCGGGCGATTGGCGAAGCCGTGCAACTCAGTCCCGATGACGTGGGCATCAGTTGGCTTCCCCTCTATCACGATATGGGCCTGATTGGCGCCTGGCTCACGCTTTTGCATTTCGGCGTCCCCGTGGCGGTCATGTCTCCGCTTGCGTTTCTCACGCGGCCCGAGCGCTGGCTGCAGGCCTTTCACAAGCATCGCGGAACCATCGCCGCCGCTCCGAATTTTGCCTACGAACTCTGCGTTCGCAAGATTGCCGACAAAGACCTTCAAGGGCTGGACCTCAGTTCCTGGCGCGCTGCTTTGAACGGCGCCGAACCCGTCAATCCCGAAACGCTCGAGCGTTTTGCCAAACGTTTCGCCCCTTATGGTTTTCGCCGCGAAGCGCAACTTCCTGTTTATGGGCTGGCCGAAGCTTCCCTGGGTGTAACCATTCCGCCGTTAAATCGTGCCCCGCTCGTGGATCGCGTCGAGCGCGAAGTGTTCGCCTCTCAAAGCCGCGCCGTGCCCGCGAGCCCGGACGATGCCGCCGCGATTTCATTCGTTTCCTCGGGTAGGCCCCTCCCGCGCCATGAAGTGCGCATCGTGGACGATCAAGGCAACGAAGTTCCGGACCGTACGGAAGGGTTTCTCTGGTTTCGTGGCCCGTCGGTGACCTCGGGTTACTACCGCAACCCGGCCGCCACAAATCTTCTGATGCCTATGGGCACCGAAACCCAAAACGGGGAATACGCTTGGGTCAATTCCGGCGACCGCGCGTATCGCGCCGACGGCGAGATTTACGTGACCGGCCGCGTGAAGGACATCATCATCAAGGGCGGCCGCAATATTTATCCACACGAAGTGGAAGAGCTGGCGGCTCGGGCCGATGGCATCCGCAAAGGCTGCATCGTCGCGTTTGGCTTGACGGATGAGGACACGGGCACGGAAAAATTAGTGGTGGTTGCGGAAACCCGTGAGGGCGATACAGCAAAACGCGCCGCCATTGCTTCCTCGGTGACGGAACTTGTGACGGGGGGATTGGGTCTCCCTCCGGATCGCGTGGAACTCATTCCGCCTGGCAGCATTCCAAAAACGTCCAGCGGCAAATTACGCCGTGAAGAAACAAAGCAGCTTTATCTTTCGGGCACCCTTTCCGCTTCAAAACCGCCCGCATGGGTGCAAATTGCGAAGCTTGGCGCCGCAGGCGCTGCGAGAGGTTTTTCACGCCAACTCTTCGCCGCCGCTTCGCGTGGTGTTGAGATACTCTTCGGCGTCTATTTCCTCGTGGTCTTTTTTCTTTGGATTGTTCCTACCTGGACCATCGTGCATTTCATTAAGGACCATCGCGCTGCAGGCCGCTTTACCTCGTCGGCCCTCAAGATTTTGTTCGCGCTGATTCGCTGTCCGTTACGCGTCGTCGGCAAAGAGTACATGGACACACCAGGGGCGAAAATCTACGCTTC
>Ga0187801_10000360_pt1 | contig 12035 bp, 10 predicted proteins | sample NC_wetland_sal_i_10_FD_132465 | JGI IMG/M metagenome (GOLD analysis project Ga0187801, IMG submission 132465) | Wetland sediment microbial communities from Neuse River Estuary, North Carolina, USA - Control_1 | ecosystem: Environmental > Aquatic > Freshwater > Wetlands > Sediment | place: USA...
GGGCAGGTGAGCGATGGGCTCGACGAGCTCTACCAGGTGAGCCAGGCGGTGCTGTCCGTCACCAGGCAGATGCCCGTCCGCGACGTCCTCCAGGTGATCGTGCGGTCCGCGCGGTCCCTGGTCGGCGCGCGCTACGCCGCGATCGGCGTGCCCGACGAGGGCGACTCCTTCGCCGAGTTCGTGGTGGACGGGATCAGCGACGCCGAATGGGCGGCCATCGGCCCGCTGCCGCGCCGGCACGGCATGCTCCGCGTGCTGCTCGACGAGGGCAAGCCGGAACGGCTCGCGGACATCCGCGCCGACCCGAGGTTCGAGGGCTGGCCCGCCGCGCACCCGCAGATGTCGCACTTCCTCGGGATGCCGGTCAGGGACGGCGACCAGGTCCTCGGCATCATCTTGGCGGCCAACAAGGTTTCCGCCGCCGCGGCGGGCCGCGGGTTCACCGAACGGGACGAGGAGATCCTCTCCCTGTTCGCCGCGCACGCGGCGATCGCGCTGACCAACGCCCGGCTGTACGAGCGAAGCCGGGAGCTGTCCGTGCTCCAGGAGCGCTCCCGGCTGGCCAGGGAACTGCACGACGCCGTCACGCAGAAGCTGTTCGGCATCAGGGCGCGCGCCCGTGCGGCGGCCGTCCTGGCCGAACGCGAGCCGCTGGACCCCGCGCGGGTCCGGGCCGAGATCGAGGCGGTGAGCGCGCTGGCCGCGGAGGCCCAGGCCGAGCTGCGCGCGATCATCGACGGGCTGGCCCCGCCCGATCTCGAGGACGGCGGGCTGGCCGAATCCCTGCGCCGGTACGCGGTCCTGGCCGGCCGCGCGTACGGCGTCCCGGTCGAGTTCGCCGCGGACACGCTGCCCGCGCTGGGGCCCAGGGTCGAGACCGCCCTGTACCGGGTCGCGCAGGAGGCGCTGACCAACGCGCTGCGGCATTCCGGGGCGAGCCGGGTCCGCGTGTGCCTGTGCCAAAAAGGGCGCCACGTCATCCTCGAGGTATCCGACGACGGGCACGGGTTCGTGCCCGAGGCGCCGTCGAGCGGGGTCGGGCTGGCCTCGATGGCCGAGCGGGTGTCCGCGGCGGGCGGCGCGCTGACCATCCGGTCCGGCGAGTCGGGGACGGTCGTGCGGATGACCGTCCCGGCGGGAAGGTCGGGACGGCCGGGAAGGCCGGGAAGGTCGGGAGGCGAGCGATGGCGCAGCCCATCTCCGTCCTGATCGTCGATGACCACCCGGTGGTCCGGCAGGGCCTGCGCGTCTTGCTCGAGGTGCAGGACGGGATCGAGGTGGCGGGCGAGGCCGGCGACGGCGCGACCGCTCTCGACCTGGCCGCCGAGCGTAAACCGGACGTGATCCTCCTGGACCTGAAGCTGCCCGGCCTGGACGGCATCGCCGTCCTCGCCGCGCTGAAGGCCCGCGGCAGTACCTCCCGCGTGCTGGTCCTGACCAGCGCCACCGAACCCGCGTCGGCCAGCCTCGCGCTGCGCTCGGGCGCCGCGGGCGTGCTCTACAAGGACGTCGACCCGGACGCGCTCGTCCGGGCGGTCCGCTCGGTGCACGACGGCCACCTGCTGCTCGCCCAGGAGGCGGCGGGGACCCTGGTCCACCACGCCGGCCCGACCTGGGGCGGCATCGACGCGCTGACCAGGCGCGAGCGCGAGGTCCTGGCCGAGCTGGCCAAGGGCCGGTCCAACCGGGAGATCGCCCGCGCCCTTAACGTCTCGGAGAAGACGGTGAAGGCGCACGTGAGCGCGGTCCTGGCCAAGCTCGGGGTGCAGGACCGCACCCAGGCCGCCCTGCTCGCGGTGCGCCACGAGCAGGGGAGCGCTAGATGAGGTGCGCGTACACGATGATGTTGTCGAGGTAGTGCCCGCTGGCCTGATCGAAGGGGCCGCCGCAGGTGATCAGCCGGAGTTCGGGGTAGCGGGCCTTCCCGTAGACCAGGGCGGTCGGGAAGGCGGCCTTGGCCACCTTCTGCACCCCATCCACCGCGAAGGCCGCCACCGCGCCGTCGGCCAGCGTGACGTAGACCCGGTCGCCGGCCCGCAGGTCCTTCAGGTAGAAGAAGACCGAGATCCCGGTGAGCGAGTCCACGTGGCCGAGGATGACCGCGGCGCCGCGCTGGCCGGGCGCCGGGCCGTAGGCGTACCAGCCGGCCAGGTTGTGATCGCCGAGCGGGGGCACCTGGACCGTCCCGTCCGCGTTCTGGCCGAGCCTCATCACCGGCGCGCTGACCCCGATGGCGGGGATGCGAATGCGGACCGGTGCCGAGCGGGCCAGGGCGCGGACGCGCGGGTCGTGCCGCTGCGCGGGCACGGCCGTCGTCACCGAGGCGGGGGTCAGGGTGGCCCCCGCGCTCGCCGGGGTGACGTCGGCCAGCCCGAACATGGCCGCCCCGAACCCGCCCGCGCAGAGCGCCGCGGCGGCCAGGGCCACCCCGAGCGACGCCCGGCCTGGCCGTTTCCGCCGGTGGCGGGCCAGGTACATCCCGGTCAGGCCGCCGGGAGGTGCGTCCGCCGCCAGCGGCGGAAGGCGAACAGGCCGAGGACCCCGGCCGCCAGCCCCGTCGCGGCGCCGCCCGCGGCCAGCGGCACGTTGCTGCCGCCCGCGGTGATGCTCCCGCCGCCGCCGGTGTTGGCCCCGCCCGCCGGGGCCGCCGAGGTCGCCATGGGCGACGGGCTGGGCGAGGCGGCCACCGCGGGCTGGGCCGTGCCCGCGACCGCGGCCGGGGTGCTGGTCACCCAGGTCTGGGCCGGCGTCACCCAGGTCTGGGCCGGCGTCGCCCAGGCCGGGGCCTGGACCTGGGTGGCCCACGACTGGCCCGACGCGCCCCAGGACTGGCCTGTCGTGCCCCAGGACTGCGTGGGCGGACTCCACTGGGCGGCGGGCTGCTGCTGCTGGGTACAGGTCGGGGCGGGCGTGGGCGGCGGCGTGGAGCACTGGCACTGCCCCCCGTACCCGCCGGCCGCCGAGCGCACCGCCGCGTGCGCCGCCGTCCCGGTGAGCACGACCGCGGCCGCCCCGACGGCGAAACAGCCTGCTAGCACGCGAATTCGCAACCCCATGTCCCGCTCCTTCTGGCCGGACCGCTCCCGCGCGGTCAGCGATTCTGAGTAAGCAAGCGGTAGCGTAGCGTGCATTTTGCCAGCAAAGCGGCGTGGTCAGCATCATGTAAGGCCAACCGGAATAAATCCCTCAAAAATCACTAAAACCCCATTTACCGAACGACGCGCCCTCTCTACCCGTATCTGCGGGCCCCGATTCGCGGAACCTCGCTGTTCACTGCTCTGAGTACACACTTAGACACATTCCGATAACGCAACCTGGGCGAGAGGGCCACGCTCGCACCGCCCGCCTTCCGCTTCGCAGATCTGACGTGGTTATTACCATGGAGCCAACCCGCACTCAGGCCGGGTCCGGTCGGCGAAACTGAAGGGTTTGGCCCGCCGGAGCCGGATGGTCCGCCGGGAAAACGGCCGCGATCTGGCCGTCCGGGCTGGCTGACCGGGGCGCGGTGGCATAGGTTCGGTCTCGGCGGCAGAGAGGGGTCTCATGTCCGACGAGGTTCTCCGCTTGCGTGGCGTCGAGGTCCGGCGTGACACGGCGGTCCTGTTGCGGAACGTCGACTGGACCGCGCACGAGAACGAGCGGTGGATCCTGATCGGGCCGAACGGGGCGGGCAAGACCACCTTGCTCCAGGTGGCCGCCACCGCGATGTTCCCCACGTCGGGCACGGTCGAGGTGCTCGGCGAGCGCCTCGGCGAGGTCGACGTCTTCGACCTGCGCCCGAGGATCGGGCTGACCAGCGCCGCGATCGCCGAGCAGGTTCCGCCCGCCGAGAAGGTCATCGACCTCGTGCTCACCGCCTCCTACGGCATGCTCGGCCGGTGGCGGGAGGACTACGACTCCGCGGACGTCACCCGCGCCGTCGAACTGCTCGACGCGCTCGGCTGCGCGCACCTGATCAGGCGGAAGTTCGCCACGCTATCGGAGGGTGAGCGCAAGCGGGTCCAGATCGCGCGGGCCATGATGCCCGACCCCGAGTTGCTGCTCCTCGACGAGCCGGCCGCGGGGCTCGACCTGGGCGGGCGGGAGGACCTGCTGCGCCGGCTGACCGGGCTGGCCCGTGACCCCAAGGCGCCGATGATGGTCCTGGTCACCCACCACGTGGAAGAGGTGCCCGACGGGTTTACGCACGCGATGCTCCTGCGCCGGGGTTCGGTGCTCGCGGCCGGGCCCATCGGCGACGTCTTCACCGCGCGGAACCTGTCCCGGTGCTTCGGCGTTCAGCTCGAGATCGACTACCGGCAGTCACGCTGGAGCGCGCGCGCCCGCTGACGGTGAGCGCCCCGATGCGTACTGGCTGAAGTCGCTTGCCGTCGGTAACGTAGCAAGCAGATCCGGAAAATCCGGACACGTCAGGGGAGCCGCCATGAGCACTCTGGTCTTGATCATCCTGCTCATAGTCCTCGTCGCCCTCGTCATCGTCGTGGTCTGGAGGTCGGTCCGCATCGTCCCCCAGGCGAAGGCGGGCATCGTCGAGCGGTTCGGCCGGTACCACCGGACGCTCAACGCGGGCCTGAACATGGTGACGCCGTTCATCGACCGGCTGCTGCCCCTCATCGACCTGCGCGAGCAGGTGGTCAGCTTCCCGCCGCAGCCCGTGATCACCAAGGACAACCTCGTCGTCAGCATCGACACCGTCATCTACTTCCAGGTGACCAACCCCAAGGCGGCCACCTACGAGGTCCAGAACTACATCACGGCGGTCGAGCAGCTGACCGTCACGACGCTGCGCAACGTCGTGGGCGGGATGGACCTGGACATGACGCTGACGTCCAGGGACCAGATCAACCACGAGCTGTCGCGCGAGCTCGACGACGCGACGGGCAAGTGGGGCCTGCGGGTCGGCCGGGTCGAGCTCAAGGCCATCGAGCCGCCCGGGACCATCACGGACTCGATGGAAAAGCAGATGCGCGCCGAGCGGGACAAGCGCGCGGCGATCTTGACCGCCGAGGGGTCCAAGCAGTCGGCCATCCTGACCGCGGAAGGCGAGCGCCAGGCGGCGGTCCTGAAGGCCCGCGGCGAAGCCGACGCGGTCATCCTGCGGGCCGAGGCCGAGGCCCGGGCGCAGGAGGTGCGCGCTCGCGGTCAGGCCGCGGCGATCGGCACCGTGTTCAAGGCCATCCACGACGGCAACCCGGACCAGGGGCTGCTGGCCTACCAGTACATGCAGATTCTCCCGCAGATCGCGCAGGGGAGCGCCAACAAGGTCTGGATCGTGCCGAGCGAGATCTCCCGGGCGCTGGAGGGAATCGGCGGATTCTTCGGCGCCGCCGGCGGGAGATTGGCGGATCAGTCCGGAACCTCCGCGCCGCCGGGACCGTCAGGCGGTTCAGGCCCGGGGCCGGAGTTCGACGTGCCCGCCGGGCGTCACGCGGGTCTCGAAGGATGGCTGGCGGGCAGTAGCAGGCCCGTGTACGACGGCGCCGTCGGCGATTACGAAGGTGGACCCGTGCCAGGGGCAAATGACGCAGGCGCGGCCCCGTTCAACAACGATCCGCCCCTGGTGTAGCGGCCCGCCCAGGTGCGAGCACCGGTCTGAGAGCACGTGCACGTCGCGGCCCCGCCGGTACACCAGGAGGGACAGGTAGCCGAGCTGGCGGCGGACCGGCTGCCCGTCGGGCAGGTGCTCGAGCGGGCACAGGTCGTGCCACCCGAGTCCGGACAAGTGGCCGACCGGTTCCGCGTGGCTCGCTCCGGCGCCGAGCCGCAGCGCCAGGTGCCCGCCCAGGTAGGACCCGACGGTGGCCACGGCGAGCCCCGAGACGGACAGCACCCGGCCGTACCCGCGCAGCCCGCCGGCCCGCGCCGCCAGCGAGCCGAGGAACAGCGTGGCCGCGCTGGCCTGGCAGGCGGCGTGCGCCAGGCCCACCCGCTGCTGGTCCCGGTGCAACGCCGACCAGTCGGCCAGCCCGGTCGCCACCGCGGGCACGGTGCCCACGACCCCGGCCGCCACGAGCACCCGGGACGCCCGGTCCGTCCCGCCGAACAGGTCCAGCAGGATCGCCGAGGTCCAGCACCCGAGCGGCAGGCGCACCAGCGCGGGGTGGGCGGGCTGCCCGAACGGCACGCCGTGCAGCGCGTCGGTGCGCGGGCCCGCGGGCAGCGCCCGCACCACGGTGTCGGACAGCGCGCGGACCACGGGATCCAGGGCGTGCGCGCGCTCGATGCGTTCGGCCAGGGCGGAAGGCCGGGAGAGCAGGCGGACCCGGCGGGTCTTGCGAGCGTGGCGCGGCCGCCGGTCGGCGGCGAGGGGAGGGGGCACCCTTACTGCCTACCCGGCCGTAAACCGGCGTGAACTCAGATGCGTTCCTCGGTCGCGGCGTCGGGCACCCCGCCGAAATACCGGTCCAGCACCCGGCGGAACGCCGGCACGCCAGGGGCCGCGTGCATGAACAGGGTGGCGCAGGAGTGTAGCTTCTAGGCGTCGACGTCGCCGAAGATCTGCTCGGCCGTGCGGTCCGGCAGGTTAGCGAGGATGTCGGCGCATTCGATCAGCCGCGCCCCGAGCACGGGATGCGCCAGGTAGGCCTGGGCCTCCGCCAGCGACGTGATCGCGTAGGTCCGCGACGTCGGGCTGTAGCCCAGGCCGGCGATCTGCGGGAACACGAACCACATCCAGTGGCTGGTCTTACGGCCGCCGCGCAACTCGGCCGTAGCTCGATCGTAGGTGCCGCCCGCATCCTGGGCCGCCACGAACCGCTGCAGATCGTACGGGTCCTCCGTCGCCATATCCGCCTATTCTGCCTGCAGCGCACAATCGGCGGCGGACACCGTCCTAAGACCCAGCGCTGGTAGCGGTGGGTAAGTGGGCGAAGCCGTGAGACGTTTCCGCGGAAACCTACGTCTGACGCAATTGCGTGGGGCGTTTCCGCGGAAACGCAGCCGGTCCGCGCGACCGCGGGGGGCGGCCTGCTAGGACTCGGCGGCCCCCGCGGCGACCGCGGCGTCGACCTCCGCCTTACGGACGGCGAATTCGGCGGCGTGCTCGCGTTCGAGCCGCTCGGCGATCTCCTCGTCGTCGCGCATCAGGGCCTCGAGGTCGCCCTGGGCGGCGTCGAGGACGCCGAGGTCGGTATAGGCCCGCTGGACCTTCTCCCCCCAGAGCCCGATGTCCCTGACGCACGGGACGATCCGGCTGAACAGCAGGGCCCGGAAGGCCTGCTGCATCTCCGAGTGCTCGGTGAACTCCAGGCACTCCGCCACGTCGAAGCCCAGCCGCTCCCAGACCTCCTGAGCGCGGAACCTGTTCCGCATCAGGTAGCAGCCCTCGACCACGAACTCCTCGCGGTCGGCCCGCTCGGCCGCGGTCAGCTGGGCGTAGTAGTCGCGCAGCGCCAGCCGGCCGAACGCCACGTGCCGCGCCTCGTCCTGCATGACGTACGCGAGCATCTGCTTTACCAGCGCGTTGTTCGCGATGTCGCGATGGACGCCGAACGCCGCCAGCGCGAGCCCCTCGATCAGCACCTGCATCCCGAGGTAGGGCATGTCCCAGCGGGAGTCGCTCAGGGCGTCCGCGAGCAGCCGGGCCAGGTCGGTGTTGATCGGGTAGTACAGGCCGATCTTGTCCCGGATGAACCGCTGGAACAGCTCGACGTGCCGGGCCTCGTCCATGGCCTGGGTGGCGGCGTAGAACTTGGAGTCCAGGTCGGGCACCGATTCCACGATCCGCGCGGCGACCGTCAGCGCGCCCTGCTCGCCGTGCAGGAACTGGCTGAACAGCCAGGCCGACAGGTGCACGTTCAGTTCGTCCCGCTCGTCCTGCGACAGGACGCCCCACTGCCGCGACCCGTAGATGGGGTTGAGCTCGTCCGGGCCTTCCATCACGTTCGCCGGGTTCACCGGCAGCGCCCAGTCGATCCGCTTGGTCGCGTCCCACTGCTTGTCCTTGCCCCGCTGGTACAGATCGAGCAGCCGCTGCCGTCCGTCCTCGTACTCCCAGGAGAACCTGGCGGCCCCGGTGGCCGGAACGTCCCAGGTACCCGGCTCCACCGGAGTCGTGTACAGGTCGTAGGTGCTCACGGCGGCCTCCTCGGCGGGGCAGGGGTCAGGGCTTGAACCGGTAGCCCATGCCCGACTCGGTGATCAGGTACCGGGGCTGGGACGGTTCGGGTTCGAGCTTACGGCGCAGCTGGGCCAGGTAGACCCGCAGGTAATTGCTCTCGGTCTCGTAGGCGGGACCCCACACCTCGTGCAGCAACTGCCGCTGCGTGACCAGCCGCCCGGTGTTGCGGACCAGGATCTCCAGCAGCTGCCATTCGGTGGGCGTCAGGCGGACGTCGCTGCCGTCGCTCCTGACCACCTGCTTGGCCGCCAGGTCCACGGTGAAGTCGGCCGTCGTGACCACGGGCTCGTCCGGCGCGGGCGACGCGCGGCGGACCGCGGCGCGCAGCCGGGCCAGCAGCTCGTCCATGCCGAACGGCTTGGTGACGTAGTCATCCGCGCCCGCGTCGAGCGCGGCCACCTTCTGGCTTTCCTGCCCCCAGGCCGACAGGACGATGATCGGGATCGACGTCCACCCGCGGACGCCGTGGATCACGTCGGTGCCGTCCATGTCCGGCAGGCCGAGATCAAGGATGATCACGTCGGGCCGCTCGCGGGCCACCGCGGCCAGGCCGGTGGTGCCGTCGACGGCGGTACTGACGTCGTACTCGCGGGCGCTCAGGTTGATCCGCAGGGCACGGAGGATGGAGGGCTCGTCGTCGACGACGAGCACGCGGGTCATGACCCCAGGCCAAGCACGGACTGGTCGGCGCTCGCTGCGGCCAGCGTGATGCTGACCGTGAGCCCGCCGCCGGGAGTGTCCGCGGCGACGATCCGCCCGCCCATGGCCTCGGCGAACCCGCGGGCGACCGCGAGGCCGAGGCCGACGCCGCCCGGGTAGCGGTCGCCGACCCGGGTGAAGGGCTCGAAGATGGCTTCCTTCGCCTCGTCGGGCACCCCGGGGCCGTGGTCGACGACCTCGAGCGCGACCTGGTCGCCGGCCAGTTTCGCGCGCAGCTCGGGTGGCCGCCCGCCGGCCGGAGAGTGCCGCAGGGCGTTGGAGAACAGGTTGGCCAGGACCCGCTCGAGCAGGCCGGGGTCGGCGAGGACGAGCGGGAAGCCCTCCGGCACCGCCATCTCCACGCGCAGCGAGTCATCGAGCCCGAGCAGCGCGACCGGCGCCACCTCGTCGATCGCCGTGGGGCGCAGGAAGGGCTGCAGCGACCCCGTGTGCAGCCGGCTCATGTCCAGCAGGTTGCCGACGAGGGCGTCGAGCCGGTCCGCGTTCTCCTCGATCGTCGCGAGCAGGTCGGCCTCATCGGCCTCGGACCACTCGACGTCGGTCTGCCGCAGGCTGCTGACGCTGGCCTTGATCGACGCCAGCGGCGTGCGCAGGTCATGGCTCACGGCCGCGAGCAGCGCGGTCCGCATCCGGTTGCCCTCGGCGAGCGCCTCGGCCTGGGCGGCCTGGGTGCGCAGCCGTTCCCGGTCGAGCGCCGCGGCGGCCTGGGCGGCGTACCCCGCGAGCAGCGCCGGGGTGGCCGTGTCCGTCTGCTCGGTGACCAGCAGGATCAGGTCGCTGCGTATGTCCAGGCGCGACGCGGCGGTCAGGCTGCCCTCGACGCCGCTCGACGCCGTCCTGACCCACCGGCCGCCGACCCGTTCCTGCAGTTCTGCCTGGCCGCCGTGGGTCCGGGTCAGGTGATCGAGTACGGCCGCGGGCGAATCGGCACCGCCCAGGACAGTCTGCGCCAGCTCGAGCAGCGAGGCCGCCTCGTCCCGGGCCCGCGCGGCCTGGACGGCTCGGCGGGCCGCGAGGTGGACCACGCTGCTGACGGCGACCGCGACCGTCACGAACAGCAGCAGGGCCAGCAGTTCCTTGGGCGCCTGGATGGTGAACGTGTGAATCGGCGCCGTGAAGTACCAGTTGAGCAGGAGGCTGGATGCCACCGCGGCCAGCACGGCAGGCCAGAACCCCCCCACTACGGTGATCGCCACCACGACGACGAGGTAGATGAGCAGGTCGTCGGCGATGTCCAGGTGCGGCCGGAAGATCGTGAGCAGGTAGGTGAGCAGCGGGAGCACCGCGGCGGCCAGCAGCACGCCGGCCAGGCGCCGCCTCATGTCGATGGCCCCCGGGTCCGGCTCCGGCGTGGCCGGGCCGCGCTGAGTACCCTGGGCGGCCAGGCGGCGGCCGCGCATGCCCGTGTAGGTACCCATGCTTACCAGTGTGAGCCGTCGGACGTACCAGCGGAACACCAGGCCCAGACCTGCGCAGGCCAGCGAGACCGCGCCGACGACGATCGCCGCATGCGCGGCGGCCGCTCCCGTCGGTCGCAACTGCCCGTAAGGCGGCCGGGAGAAGCCCACGGCGGTGAGCCAGCCGATCCCGGCCAGCAAGACCGACGCGATCGGCTCGGCCGCGAATGACATCACCCCGGCCACCGCCGCGGCGGCGGCCAGCACCGCGGCCGCGTCCAGCCGTCCGTGCAGCGCGGCGGCCACCGTCCCGACGGCTAGGAACGCGGCGAAGCCGACCGGGAGCGCAAAGGGCGCCGGTATGCCGCGCTGTTTGTAGCCGAGAGTCATCATCTCTTGCTATTTCAGCCCAGGGACCAGGCAATATCAGCGGCCTTGACGGAACCTTAACGCCCGGGTCACGAAGCTTGACGGTCCGCATACGGCGGCGCGCCGGGGGCGCGAATAGCGTCAGATCACGTGATCAGCAACCGAGCGCCAGGGACGGAGCAGGGTGCCTAGTGGCAGTGCGTAGGGCGGCCGGCGTGCTCGCAGGCGGCCAGGGGACCGAACTCCCGGAAACCTTCTGGTACACGGCGAAGCGCCGTCTGCTCGGCCCACCGATGGTCAACGAGCAGCTCCGCACCGAACGGCTCTCCAAGCCGCTCGCCCTTGGCGTACTGTCCTGCGACGGGATCTCCTCCGCCGCATACGGCACCGAGGAAATGCTGATCGTGATGGTGGTCCTCGTGGGCCTGAAGGCCTTCAACCTGATCATCCCGATGACGCTGGTCATCCTGTTCGGCATCGTCATCGTCGTGCTCTCCTACCGGGAAGTCGTGACGGTCTACACCCGGGCCGGCGGTTCCTACGTGGTGGCCAGGGAGAACTTCGGGCCGCGGGTCGCCCAGGTCGCCGCCGTGGCGCTGCTCATCGACTACGTGGTCACGGTCGCGGTCCAGACCGCGGCGGCGGCGGCGGTGATCGTGTCCGCGTTCCCCTCGCTGAGCCGACTGCCGTCACCGATCGGGCCGAACATACTCGATGTCCTCGCGGTCCTGATGATCCTGGTCATGTGCTACGGGAACCTGCGCGGGATCAGGGAGGCGGGCAAGACGTTCGCTCTGCCCACCTATCTGTTCTCCGTATCGGTCGGGCTGATGATCATCATCGGGCTGATCCGGGAGGCCATGGGCAACCTCCATCACGTGCCGCGTTACGCCGGATCCACCTTCGCGCTCGGCCACAGCAACCAGGGCCTGCTCAGCTTCGCCATTATTTACATGCTGCTGAAGGCGTACGCTAACGGCGGCTCCTCGCTCACGGGCATCGAGGCCGTCTCCAACGCGGTCAGCGCGCTGCGCCCGCCCGAGGGGCACAACGCCCGCCAGATCCTGGTGATGCAGGGATCCATCGTGATCTTCCTGATCGGCGGCATCTCCTGGCTGTCCCACGTTACGCACGCGACGCCCTACCTGAACGGCTACCCGACGGTGCTGGCGCAGGAGGCCGCCCTGGTCTTCGGCAGCAGCGGGCGCGTCTTGTACTGGGTGGTCATCTTCGGCACCGTCGCCATCCTGTTCACGGGGGGGAACACGAGCTTCAGCGGGTTCCCGTTCCTGGCCAGCTTCGTCGCCGAGGACTCGTTCCTGCCCAGGTGGCTGACCAAGCGCGGGCACCGGCTGGTGTTCTCCAACGGGATCATCATCCTGACCGTGATCTCGCTGACCCTCGGGCTCGTGGTCGGCTTCAACGTCCAC
>Ga0187801_10000363_pt1 | contig 12013 bp, 9 predicted proteins | sample NC_wetland_sal_i_10_FD_132465 | JGI IMG/M metagenome (GOLD analysis project Ga0187801, IMG submission 132465) | Wetland sediment microbial communities from Neuse River Estuary, North Carolina, USA - Control_1 | ecosystem: Environmental > Aquatic > Freshwater > Wetlands > Sediment | place: USA...
CTGACCGACTTCGCCAACGGATTGCTTACCCCGGCGGCGGGCAACACGTACGCGCAAAACTTTACCAACTTCCCAAGAAACCCTCTGGCCATTTACAGTGTAGGTATCTACTTCCAGGATGAATGGAAAGTCAGCTCGAACCTGAAGCTGACAGCAGCCATTCGCGCAGACCGAAACTCGAATGCGGTTTGCCAGACCAATTGCTTCTCGCGTCTGGTCGATCAGTTCACATCGTTAGATCACGATCCGACGCTACCCTACAACCAGGCAATTCAGACCAACCAGCACAGGGGCTTCAACGAGCTGCAGAAAGTGGCTTTCCAGCCCCGCTTCGGAGTTAGCTGGAGTCCTTTCGGAGCCAGGAATACCGTGATCCGCACTGGGATTGGCATGTTCACCGACCTCTACCAGGGCGTGATCGTGACCAACCTCGAGGCTAACGCTCCGACGCTCAATGCGTTGGGTCTTACCGGCAGCTCCCTTACCGGAAACCCGTCCGCGCCCGGAATTCCGGTCGCCCCGGGAGTGACGATCAACGGCATCAGCGATGTGCAGACTACGGCGATCCACTCTAATACCGCTTTCAACTCAGGGTTTGCATCCGGGGCCACACTCGCCCAGTTGCAAGCGGCCGTCCCGGGTTTTGCGCCGCCTGCATTTTTCTCGACGGGCAGAATCAGCAATCCGACCTACGTGAAGTGGAACTTCGAAGTTCAGCAAGCTCTGGGATCCAAAACGTCCGTCGACCTCAACTATGTAGGTACGCATGGCTACGACGAGCTGATAGAAAATGAGGCGGCCAATGCTTACTCCACAACCGGCGCGCTTCCAATCCCCACCACCCCCCCGGACGCGCGCTTCGGACCTGTTACGCAGATCTACAGCGGCGGAGTGTCGAACTATGCCGGCCTGGTAGCGTCCGTAACCCGCCGGGCTGCGTACGGGTTCAGCGGCAGCGCCAGTTACACCTGGAGCCACGCGCTGGACGAAACCACCGGCCTTTTCAATACACCGGTTGCGCTGTTCACTACTGTGCCCTACCAGCTGGATCCGAATGACCTGCGGCTGAACTACGGGAATTCAGATACAGACGTTCGCCACAACTTCACTGCTAACTTTGTTTGGGAGGAGCCGTTCAAATTCCAAAATCGCTTGCTGAACGAAGCGGCAGGTGGTTGGTCAATCTCAGGCACTCTCTTTGCCCGGGGTGGCCTACCTTATTCTGTGATCGACAGTACCGCGCCGATCACCAACATCCCACCGGCGGTAGGAGGTATTCCGTCGCAATGGGGAGTTTATGCTACCTTGCTTAACCCCAACCAGAGTTTCCCCAGCTGCAGTAGCCCCGGCAATGTGGGTGTGGGCGATGCTCATCAGTGCTTGACCACGAGCATGTTCGTTCCCGCCGGAGCCGAGACTAGTTTCGGGTCAGGCCGCAATTTATTCCGCGGACCTGGCTATTTTGATATGGACGCGGGTCTGATGAAAAACTTCTCCATGGGTGAGCGATTCAAGTTCACCATGGGGGCTAATTTCTTCAACCTGTTGAACCACCCACATTTCGCGACACCAGAAAACAACCTGGTCGGAGGTATCGGCCAATTTGGCCAGATCTTCGCAACCGCGCCCACGCCCACCAGTATCTACGGAGCATTTCAAAGCGCGGGTGTAACTGGACGATTGGTTCAGTTAGTGGGCAAGATTACGTTCTAAGTTGTACTAGCTCGAGAAAAAGAGGCGGTCTCTGGCGAGATCGCCTCTATTTTTCGCTTGAGTTCCTGGCTGCCCCGACCCATCGCGTATGACCTGGCACGCTGCGGCCAAAACCTAGGACGGTACTACGATTTCGACGCCCGCGGTCAGTCGGCCTCGGCGCGTAGGCTGTCACAATCTGCGTCTAATCTTGGTCCAGATATTCACTGGGTACGTCATCCTCCGGGACCTCACGGGTGTGAACTTCCCTTCCCTCGGCACTCCCGGCATCTTCCACGCCGATCACCGCGTTGGCCTCGAACGCATTTCCTTCCTCGACCAAGTCCTCAACGCTCTCCGAATCCGCGACTGGCCGATGCGGCAAGCCCTGCAAATCTCCCGACTGTTCTCCCGAACGCGATCCCGATCCTTCCGGCGGGAACGCCTGGGCGGCGGGACGCTCGCGTTCCCTGCGCGTCGCCTTCTTACCTGAGGCCTTCGTTTTCTTCGCTACTTTGGGAGCAGTTTTCTTCGCCAGCTTCTTGGGACGTTTCGCCGCCGTCATCGCTGTTGACTTCCTGCGAATGTTTCTCTTTGACTTCGCCGGTTTTTTCTTGGTGTTCTTCTTGGTAGCCATTTCGCGCAGTTTAGCACGCGTGCGAGCAAAGTGGGAATGCGCTCCATCAGGTACAGGCATTCTCAAGATTGTCACCGCTGCGAACGTCTCACGTCACTCCAGTACGGGCTGCGTGCAGCAACTCGGCCAGCGCCCGAAGCCGCTCGCGTCCCAGATGGCCCAGTTGCCTGCGGTGGGTCTCCTCGACTGGGCCATCGAGACGGGCCAGAAGCTTGAACCCATACGGCGTGATGCGGGCCATAACCATTCGCCGGTCTTTGGTTTCGCGGCAGCGTGAGATCAGACCGCGCTTCTCCAGGCGGTCGAGAAGGCGGGTGATGTCTGGATCGCGAGTAATCATGCGGCTGGCAATCTCGCTGCAGGGAAGGCCATCCGGCGACCCGCGCAATATGCGTAGCACGTTGTACTGGTTGGCTGAGAGGTCCTCGGTTTTGAGAACAGCGACCAGGGCACGGGACAGAATATCGGTCGTGCGCAGCAGGTCGAGGAACACCACCTCCTCGGGATAGTCGGGCGGTCGTTTACTGCGGGATGGAACGGAGATCTTCATCTGTCGCAATGGTAGTCGTTATAACGATGACTGTAAAAGACGCAGTTGTCCGACGCCAAGGTGCTGAACGGTCACCCATCTGGAAGCCGCACACAACACTCGGAAAAAACGCCATTCGGGCCACGTGGGCCAATTAATTTGGCTTGTAAATATTCCCGATTTGGTGTCGATTTGGCCCCGCGCCATTCGATCTACAAATGGAGATATGCACATGAACTAGCGTCCAAAGAAGCGCAACAGAAGAGGATATTCCTTCACAAATTGTCAGTGCCTTGTGAAGAACGCAGGCAAGCGAATTAGGCCGAATCGTTCCACCTGGGTCGTGAATCAAATGTGATTATCGGCGTGCCGGGTAAGTAGTAGCAGTTTAAGCACGCATTTCTATTGTGCCAAGCCACTAAAGGGGAAGTTATGGCAAAAAGAATGATTTTGATGCTGGGCGTGATCGCAGTCCTTCTCACGGCCTTGGGCTTTGTAAAGTTCAAACAAATTCAGTCCGCTGTGCAGGCTTCTGCGTTTCAACCACCCCCTGAAGCTGTCACCAGCATTGTGGCGCACAGGGAGCAGTGGCCGGCGACGATGGCGGTCATTGGGACCATGGAAGCCGTCCAGGGCGTCACGGTCAGCGCAGACCTTCCAGGCACGATAGTGCGCGTCGCTTTCGATTCCGGCAAGTCGGTTCATGCAGGCGACGTGTTAGTCGAGCTTGATACGCGGCAGGAGCGGGCCCAGTTGGCATCGCTCGAAGCGCAGCGCGATCTTGCGCGGGTGAATTTCGGCCGCATGCAGCAACTGGTAGATGAAGGTGTTATTTCCCGCATGGAGTTTGACCAAGCCAGCTCTCAGCAGAAAGCAACCGAAGCAAATGTCGCGGAAATCCGCGCCACCATTGAGAGGAAGACAATCCGCGCGCCGTTCTCCGGAATCCTGGGCATTCGCCAGGTCAATCTGGGTCAGTACTTATCGGCAGGTCAAGCTATTGTTCCTCTGCAGGCACTGAATCCGATCTACGTAAACTTCGGAGTGCCGCAGCAGACGCTCTCCCAAGTGGTAGTCGGTCACGGCCTACGAGTGACCAAGGAAGATCTGCCTAGCGTGGCTTTCTCGGGCCGTGTAACAGCCGTCGATTCGGTCGTGAACGAGGCAACCCGAAATATTCAGGTCCAAGCGACGCTGGCTAACCCTGAAGGTAAACTGCGGCCCGGTATGTTCGTACAAGTGGACTTGGCAATGGGGGCAGGCAGTTCCGTCATCGCGCTGCCTGCGTCTGCAATCAACTACGCGCCCTACGGCGATTCAGTTTTCGTCATTACCGAGCTCAAGGATCCGAGCGGCAAGAGCTACCGCGGCGTGCAACAGCGCTTCGTCAAGCTCGAAGGATCGCATGGCGATCAAGTCGCAGTCATCTCCGGCATCAATCCGGGCGACGAGGTCGTAACCTCGGGGGTATTTAAGCTGCGCAACGGCGCCGCCGTCCAAGTCAACAACAAAGTCCAGCCGGCAAACAATCCGGCTCCTAAGCCCGAGGATAGCTAAATGAAATTTACCGACCTCTTCATCAAGCGGCCGGTGCTCGCGATGGTCGTCAGTTTGGTCATCCTGATCGCGGGCCTGCAGTCGATACGTTCGCTGAGCGTGCGACAGTATCCGCGTAGCGACATCGCCATCGTGCAGATCACCACGGTGTACGTGGGGGCCAATGCCGACCTGGTTCGCGGCTTCATCACGACGCCGATCGAGCGCGTCGTCGCCAGCGCGGACGGCATCGATTATATGGAGTCATCGAGCGCCCAGGGACTGAGCACGATTACCGTTCACCTGAAGCTCAATTACGACACCAACGCGGCGCTCACGCAGATCCAGGTGAAGCTCGCTCAGATCCGCAATGATCTGCCGCCGGAATCCCAGGCGCCGGTGATTGATCTGGAAACGGCCGATACGCAGTTTGCCGCGATGTATATCGGATTCTCATCCGCCAATCTGGATCAAAACCAGATTACGGATTATCTGACGCGGGTCGTACAGCCGAAGCTAAGTGCCATCAGCGGCGTGCAGCGCGCCGACATTCTCGGCGACCGTACCTTCGCGATGCGAATCTGGCTGAAGCCCGAGAAAATGGCGGCGCTCGGCATTTCGGCTTCAGCAGTGCGGGACGCATTGTCAAAGAACAACCACCTTTCGGCGCTCGGGCAGACCAAGGGATCGATGGTGTCCGTCAACCTGATCGCCAACACCGATCTGCGCACGCCGGAAGAATTTCGCCAGCTGGTGGTTAAGCAGGACAAAGGAGTCGTCGTCCGACTGGGCGAGATTGCGGACGTCGTGCTCGGAGCCCAGGACTACGACCAAGATGTTCGCTTCAACGGAGAGACGGCGACGTTCATGGGGATTTGGGTGCTGCCGACGGCCAACTCACTTTCGGTGATTCGCCAGGTCCGCGAAGCTCTACCGGGAATCCAGTCGCAACTGCCCCCGGGCATGAAGGTCGGCGTCCCCTATGATTCCACGGCATACATTCAGGACGCGATTAACGAAGTACTGCATACGCTGACCGAGACGCTGCTCATCGTCGTAGTGGTTATCTTTCTCTTTCTTGGATCGTTCCGCTCGGTGCTCATTCCGGTCGTCGCCATTCCGATTTCATTGATTGGCGCCGTTTTCCTGATGCTGGCAGCCGGGTTCACCATAAATCTTTTGACTCTGCTCGCGATTGTGCTCTCGGTCGGATTGGTGGTGGATGACGCAATTGTGATGGTGGAAAATGTGGAGCGGCATCTTCACCTCGGCAAGCCTCCATTCCGGGCGGCCATAGACGCAGCCCGCGAACTGGTTGGCCCGATCATCGCGATGACCATCACGCTAGCTGCCGTATACGCGCCGATCGGTATTCAGGGCGGTCTGACCGGTGCGCTGTTCCGGGAATTCGCGTTTACCCTCGCCGGGGCCGTGATTGTCTCGGGCGTGGTAGCGCTGACTCTGTCTCCGATGATGGGGTCGAAGCTGCTGCGCGCCGGAGATACCGAGCGTGGCTTTGCAGGAATGATCAATCGCCACTTTGAGAACGTGCGTCGCCTTTATTCACGCACGCTCGCCGGTACGCTCCAGTACCGGCCCGTGGTCTTTGTTCTGTGGGCAATTGTTGTGGCGTTGATCGTGCCATTCTACATGTTCTCGCAGCACGAACTCGCGCCAGCTGAGGACCAGGGCGTTGTCTTCGGCGTCATCCAGTCTTCCGCGAACTCGACGATTGATCAGACCAATCTGTTCACGACTCAAGTCTACGATGTTTATCATTCGTTCCCGGAGAGCGAGAGCATCTTCCAGATCACTTCCCCGAACGGCGGCTTCGGAGGCATGGTTACCAAACCATGGAGCCAGCGGAAAAAGACGGCTCAGCAGCTGCTGGTCGAGTCGGTCGGCCCGCTCTCGAAAATTCCGGGCATTCGCGTCATCCCGTTGACGCCGCCCCCATTACCGGGCGGCGGAAATTTCCCGGTTGAGTTTGTGATTGTGTCGGCGGCCGAACCGCGGCAGCTCAGCGAATTTGCCAACCAACTGGTGCAAAAAGCGTTCGCAAGCGGCCTGTTCATTTACGCAGACACCGACCTGAAGTTCGATCAACCGCAGACTGAGGTCGTCTTCGACCGCGACAAAGTCCGTTCGCAGGGAGTTGACCTGACCCAGGCGGGCCAGGATCTGGCCACCATGCTCGGCGGCGACTATGTCAACCGCTTCAGCATCCAGGGCCGGAGCTATAAGGTGATTCCGCAAATCAAACGCGCGGATCGTTTGACTCCCGAGCAACTAGAGCAGATCTACGTCACCGGATCCGACAATAAACTCGTTCCTCTGTCGACCTTCGCTAAACTGAAGACCACCACCGAACCTCGGCAACTGAACAAATTCCAACAGCTTAACGCTGTGACAATTCAAGGAGTGATCCCTCCGAATGTGCCGCTTGACAAGGCACTGCGCTTCCTTGAGGACGAAGCGAAAACGATCTTGCCGCAAGGGTTCACTTTTGACTACGCCGGGGAATCGCGCCAGCTCCGGGTTGAAGGAAGCAAATTTCTCGGAACCTTCTTGCTCTCGGCGATCCTGATTTACCTGGTTCTGGCAGCTCAGTTCGAAAGCTTTCGCGATCCGTTCATCATTCTGGCGGGCTCGGTGCCGCTCGCCCTTTCCGGGGCGCTGCTGTTCTCATTTCTCGGACTGACCACGCTCAACATCTACAGTCAGGTCGGTTTGATCACGCTGGTCGGTCTGATAGCAAAGAATGGCATCCTGATCGTGGAATTCGCGAACCATCTTCAGGAAACCGGCAAGGACAAGCTTGCTTCGATCATCGAGGCGGCTAGCACGCGGCTGCGCCCGATCTTGATGACAACCGCCGCTACTGTATGTGGTCACTTCCCACTCGTACTCGCGAAGGGTCCGGGAGCAGGAGCGCGCAATAGCATCGGCATCATGCTGGTCAGCGGCATGATTATAGGAACGCTCTTCACCCTGTTCGTCGTACCATCGATCTATATGCTCGTTGCGAAGACGCACACGAGGGTTACAGAAGAAGACTCGGATTCCGAAAGTGTGCTCCAGGAACCGGTGGACGCTGTAGCGTAGTGTACTGCCGGTTTTTCGACGGATAATATGCTTTCCCAGCAGGGACTTGGCGAATGCAGATTTCTACTGCGGCATGCTGAGGTCGTCAAACTTGAAGGTCAAAGCGAGTCATTATTTCTCGTCGCCCAAGACTTGTGATTCCTAAAGCTCTACTGTCAAGATCCTGCAACACCCATTTTCTTTGGAGCGCGACTTTCAGCAGCGCGGCTCCCAGCGCCCCGCCAAGGTGAGGCCGACGTTCACTCCAATCCACACAGGCATACGCGAAACGACGACGCAGCATCCGTGTTGCATCAATGTCAATGCCAAGAGCCTCGAACGCCTTCTTTCCCTTTAAGGTCACATCGCATGCGTTGTCGTCGGCGGTCGAATCGGTCGAGAGCCATCCCTGTGACTGGAAACGGTCATGTAGAGACACTCCCAAAGATCCCGCGATGTGATCGTAGCAAGTCCGTGCGGCGCGCAGCCGGTTTGGCGTGTTCGGCACAACCCCATTACCAGACCCGCCAGCGAGCACACTCAAGGCTTCGAGCGCGGCGGCAACATTGCTCCCTTCCAGACTGTAGTAACGATGCTTCCCTTGAGCGAAGACCTTCACCAACCGCTTCTCCTTCAGCCGCTTCAAGTGCACGCTGGCGGTGGACGGAGTTACATTGGCGACCACCGCAAGCTCCGTGCTCGTTCGCGCCCGCCCGTCTGATAAAGAGTAGAGCATACGAGCGCGTGCTGGCTCGCCAATGGTGGCCGCAATTCCAGAGACCGCACCGTCAACGTGGCCGTCTACATTCACAGTTTGATGGTAAACGAAGTGTTGATGTCCGGCAACTGGCATATTGCCAGTTGTACATACGGGAGTTGCTGACTTGGCGACCAGAACCTAGAACCAAGAGGACATCCATGACGATCATCTGTTTTATCCGTTACCAGATCGATCCGTTCCAGCGAGATGAGTTCCAAAAGTACGCCGAGAACTGGGGACGCATCATTCCCCGATGCGGTGGGCACCTAGCGGGATATTTTCTTCCGCATGAAGGCACGAACGATGTGGCTTGGGGGTTGATTGCATTCGATAGTCTCGCCTCGTATGAGAGCTACCGTGCACGCCTGAAGTCAGATCCGGAGGCGTGCGAGAATTTCGCTATGGCACAGACCAAGCGGCTTATACTCCGCGAAGAAAGAAACTTCGTGGAAGTAGTTGACGGGACCTTCGACCTTCCCTCGACTCTCGTAGCACAAAGGTGATTCCCATGTTAACGCAGGCTGAAAAGGGACGAGCCTTTCGCGCGCTTCACCAGCGTAAGCAGGCGTTCATCATCCCCAATCCGTGGGATGTGGGAACAGCGCGACTGCTGGCTCGCCTCGGCTTTGAGGCGCTAGCCACGACCAGCGCCAGCTACGCTTTTTCACTCGGGCGGCAGGACAACTCGATAGATCGTGACGAAACCATGGCGCACGTGGCCGCCATCGCCTCGGCGACTGACCTGCCGGTCAGCGCTGATCTCGAAAATGGTTTTGGCGACGCTCCCGAGACGGTCGCTGAGACCATCAGGCTGGCCGCGGAAACCGGATTGGTTGGCGGTTCCATCGAAGATGTATCCGGACGCGCAAACTCCGCACTGTACGAGCTTGAACAGGCAACCGACCGAGTGCGCGCGGCTATAGAAGTGTCCCGCAACCTTCCGTTCCCTTTCACATTAACAGCGCGTGCAGAAAACTATCTGGTCGGAAGGCCCCACTTGAAGGACCATCCGGCGTCTGCAAGCGTATCAAGAAGCTGGCGCCGATGTTCTTTATGCCCCCGGTCTCAGCAGCAAGGCGGACATTGCCTCGGTGGTCAGCTCTGTGGATCGTCCGCTGAACGTCATCATGGGACTGCAAGGAGTTCAATTAAGCCTGGCAGAGCTTTCGGCCATTGGCGTCAGGCGCGTCAGCGTCGGAAGCGCACTCTCTCGCGCTGCCCTTGGTGCCTTTCTTCGCGCTGCCAAGGAGATGCGAGAGCATGGCACCTTTGCCTTTGCCACTGACGCGGTCAGCTATCGCGATATCAACTCCATGTTCAAGGGATGACGCGCAGCGGTAAGGAAAGTGAACCGGTGGCAATGAAGAAGATCGGTATCGTTGGAGGGGTTGCGTGGCGATCCACGGTGGATTACTACTCGGAGATCTGTCGTCGAAGCGAAGAATGGCACTGCGCCAGGAACCCGCAAGCGGTGCCCTCGACACCAGAGATAAGCATCGAATCATTAGACCTCAACAAGGCTGTTTCTTATTTCGGCACCGATGATGATGACGAATCCTGGCGGCAATTTGACCAATACCATCGCGCCGCACTCAAGCGTTTAGAGGCGAGCGGCGCCGAATTCGCACTGATCGCAAGCAACAGCCCGCACCATCGGCTCGCCGAAATCGTGCGTGGAGTTGGGATTCCCGTCATCAGCATCCTTGAGGCGGTGGCAAAACAAAGCGCGCGGTTCGGCGCCAGCGAGGTTCTGATACTCGGCACGGCCCTGACAATGAAATCACCAGCGTTTCGCGCTGGGTTTGCGAAGTATGGAATTGAAGCGGCTGGCCCGCACGACGAGGCAGCAAGGACCATGGCGATCGAGTTAATCGCGGAGTTGCAGCTCGGCAAGCTGGAGAAGGCGGCGCAACGACTGGGGAAGATCGCCAGGATATCGTTCGCACGGCAGTGCAAGGCTCAGCCGGTAGTGTGTTTGGCCTGTATCGAGCTGCCGCTTGCGTTTGAGACGCGGAAGATGCTGGCAACTTTTGAATACGATGGCATCCGGTATATCAACAGCACCGCTGTGCACATCGACGCCGCCTTTGATTTCGCGGTCGGTAGATGAGTCGAGCCGTGGACTTGGTCGCCGGTAGCGCCAATGGTTCTCCATGAGACGTTGAAGCTATCGACGTTACTTAATAGGATATGGCTAGGGGCATTTTGACTTTCCCGCTGCTGCCCGATGCTGAACATTAGGAAGATTCTTCTGCCGGTTGATTTCCCGAACCCCTCGCTGCCAGTGGTTCATCAGGCTGCGACATTGGCCCGCCATTTTCATTCGGAGATCGTGATGCTCCATGTCGTGACAGCGCAGAGCCACGCTGCCGGTGTGCCGGAAGGCGATCCCAAGGTCGCTGGTTGGGACATGCTTGCTGAAATGGTTAGAGGGGCGCAGAAAAACTTCGACCAATCTCTGGGGCCGGCACTCGAGCGCGTTGCCATCCGACCCGTGTTGGTCAAAGGCGATCCGGCCCACGCAATTGTGCACATGGCTCAAGTGGAAAAAGCCGACCTTATCATGATGCCGTCCCATGGCTACACGTTCAACCAGTTCCTGCTGGGCTCCGTGACAGCGAAAGTACTGCACGGGACCGAGTGCCCGGTTTGGACCGGCGCCCACGTGGAAGAATCCCCAGTGCAAGAGCTTGTGATGCGCAACGTCCTGTGCGCGGTCGATCTCGGCCCTCGCAGTCACATAACTGTCTCGTGGGCCGCGCAAATGGCCGCCGAATTCGGCGTCCGTCTTACGCTCACCCACGTCACTCCCGCGGTAGAGCTCTGGGGACCCGGCGGCAGCTACGTCAATGCAGAGTTGAAACATGCGCTTGTCGGCGATGCCTCGCTGCGTCTTGCAGAGCTACAGCAAGACATGGGCATCAAGGCAGACGTATTGATCGGCAGCGGTGATGTGCCTCAGGTGCTGAGACAAGCTGCCAAGCAGACGAAGGCGGATTTGCTGGTTACCGAGTGCTACCCTTATGGAGGTAACCTGCGGATCCGAGGCTACGCAATCATTTGTGCGGTGCCGATTCCAGTTCTGAGCGTGTGAAACGCCCGCGGCGGCGGGAATCCCTCCTAGCCCAACGTCAGAGCTGCCACGTGGGAGGAATCCGCCCTGCATTAGAAGTGGCGAGACATTTGCTGAAATCTCGTGAAGACCGAACCGATGTGCTCACGCTAATTCCCACTCAATTTGTTTTGCAGCCGGATCCAGCTTCGCAATACGAAAGCTGCGAATCTGCCCGGCACGGACTGGCTCCGGCTTGGATCCTCCGGCGACAGGCGCGCCCTTCCAGTGCGCTTTCAGCATGGAACTCAGCGATCCTAAATCCGGTTTCGATTCGCCCACCGTCTTTTCCTCCGCCGGGCACTCTGCTTTGATTCGGCACGTGCCCTGAATGCCTTCACCCAGTTCCGCGCGCGCCTGTTCCCCTGAAACCTCCATCACACGGCCCGAGACTACATTGCCCTCTTGATGTTCAGCGATGTACTCCTCGATGCTGGTCGGAACCATTTGTTTGATACCCAGCTTCAGTCGCCGCTTCTCGGCATCGACCTCGAGCACCTGCGCTTTGATCGTTTGCCCAACTTTCAATATGTCCTGCGGGTGATTAATGCGCTTTTCGGCGCTCATATCGCTGATGTGAATCATGCCCTCGACGCCTTCGGAAAGTTGCACGAACGCGCCGAACTTGGTCAGGCTGGTGACCGGACCTTCAATTACTGAGCC
>Ga0187801_10000364_pt1 | contig 12012 bp, 11 predicted proteins | sample NC_wetland_sal_i_10_FD_132465 | JGI IMG/M metagenome (GOLD analysis project Ga0187801, IMG submission 132465) | Wetland sediment microbial communities from Neuse River Estuary, North Carolina, USA - Control_1 | ecosystem: Environmental > Aquatic > Freshwater > Wetlands > Sediment | place: USA...
ACCGACCACGAGGAGGCGGCGGGTGTCCGGCCAGCTGACGATGTACACCACCCAATGGTGCGGCTTCTGCCGGAACCTGAAGAACCAGCTCGCGCGCGTCGGGATCGAGATGGCCGAGGTCGACATCGAGCGCGACCCCGCCGCGGCCGAGTTCGTGATGTCGGTCAACGGCGGCAACCAGACCGTGCCCACCGTCGTGTTCCCTGACGGCAGCGTGCTGACCAACCCCTCGGCGAACCAGGTGCGCGCCCGGCTGGACGCCATCAACGCGGGGCAGGAGGTCCTGGCCCAAGGGTGACAGCACCGCCGTTCGGGATAAAAGAGCATTTTTACCCCGAACGCGGTGTAGTGCCGGGACAGGTGAGGCATGGGTGATGAATCCGCGGGTGAGCTCGTGGTCCGGAGGTCAGGACAGGGCTGGCAGGTCGGGGGCGAGGAAGCCGACGACCTGACCAGCGCCATGGTGCTTGCCGACCTGCTGGCCGGGGACCTCGGGGTGGCCGGCGAGGCGCCGCGGGCCGAGCCCGCGAGCCAGGACGAGGCGGCGCGGCTCGCCGTGACGGTGGCGCAGCTCGAGCACGCGCTCACGGCACGGGTGCGCGTCGAGCAGGCCATCGGCGTGCTCGCCGAACGGCACAGGCTCCGGCCTCGGGAAGCGTTCGACCTGCTCAGGAGCGCGGCCAGGGCCGACGGGCAGAAGCTCACCGAGCTCGCCGGGATCGTCGTGGACAGCGCGTCCAACCCGCTGCTGCCGCTGCCCGCCACCCTGGCCAGGCAGGCGGGCGCGACGCGCCAGCGCGGGCCCTCACCGCGGCGCTCTCGCGCCAGGAGCTAACCTGGCCATACTCATCCGCGACACGCTCGCGCACGCGGCGATTCGGGGCGCGCGAATGACGGCGTTCGGCGCTAGTGTCCTTGGCACGTGTGGGGTGGCTCCACCACCGGGATTAGAGCGAGGGAGGCCGGGGCGATGGACCTTGACGCGGTCGAGATCTGCGCCGGGGCCGGGGGGCAGGCCCTCGGGCTCGAGCGGGCCGGCTTCGAGCACGCCCTGGCCGTCGAGCTCGACGCGGCGGCGTGCGCCACGCTGCGCGCCAACCGGCCCGGCTGGAAGGTCGCCGAGGGGGACGTGGCCGATCCGGCCCTCTGGCGGCCGCGCGACTACCACGGTGTGGCGCTGCTCGCGGGCGGGGTCCCGTGCCCGCCGTTCACCGTGGCGGGGCGGCAGCTCGGCGCGGGTGACGAGCGCGACCTGTTCGCCTGGGCGGTGGAGCTGTGCGGGGTGGTCAGGCCGCGGGCGCTGCTGCTGGAGAACGTCAGGGGGCTGAGCACCGCCCGGTTCAGCGGGTACCGCCAGCACGTCCTGGACCGGCTGCGCGAGCTCGGGTACGTCCCGCAGTGGCGGCTGCTGCACGCGTCGGAGGTCGGCGGGCCGCAGCTACGCCCGCGCTTCGTGCTGGTGGCCCTGCGCCCCGGGGATGCGCCCTGGTTCCGGTGGCCTGCTCCGTCTGCCGGCCCGGCCTTGACCGTGGGCCAGGCCCTGGGCGACCTGATGGGCGCGCGCGGGTGGCCCGGAGCTTCGGCCTGGGCCCGTCGGGCGGACCGGATTGCCCCCACGATCGTAGGCGGGTCGAAGAAGCACGGCGGGGGTGACCTCGGCCCGACCCGGGCCAAGCAGGCCTGGGCCTCGCTGGGCGTGGACGGCCTGGGCATCGCCGACGCCGCCCCGGGGCCCGAGTTTGACCCGGTGCTGGCGCCGCGGCTGACCTGCGAGATGGTGGCCAGGCTCCAGGGCTGGCGTGACGAGTGGGACTGGCGGTTCAGCGGGCGCAAGACCGCGCGGTACCGGCAGATCGGCAACGCGTTCCCGCCCCCGGTCGCCGAGGCGGTCGGGACGGCCATCCGCCGGGCGCTGGAGCACGCGGGCGCGCCGGGTCTCGACGCCGGCGAGGCGCACGTGCACGACCCGGTGCTCCAGGTGCTGCGGTCCCGGGAGGACTTCCTGACCGCCGGGCAGATCGCCGACCTGGCCGCGGGGCTGACGCCCGGCGCCGTGCTCGGGCGCCTGGGGCACCTCGGCCGCGACTTTGACCTGGAGGTCGCCGAGGGTCGGGACGGGCCTGCCTACCGGCTCGGCGGCTTCAAGGCCTTCCTCGGGCAGCGCGAGCACGGGCGTCACCGGCGTTTCGCGGCGGGCCGCGCCACGATCAGCTGACTCCCGGGCCGGATCTCGCGCACCGCCGCTGAGCGGTGCTTCCCGGCCTATCCGGCAGCGACGATCTGACGATGCAGGTCTAGTAGCCCCGGAATCTCCTCCCGGCCCGCGCGGCAGTTCCTGAACCTGTCCTCTGGTCGCCGTCCGAACGCCCATCTTCGGCGGCAGCGGAATCCTGGCAAACTCCATAGGCATGGCCGTGAACCTCGTCCGCAGCACCCGGCTCTTCCCTGGCGCCCCGTATGCCTACGCGGCCAAGGCTTCCGGGGACGTCCTTATCTTCACGGCGGGCGCCTGCCCGCTCGATGAGCAGGGGCAAGTGGTCGCCCTGGGCGATGTCAGCGCGCAGATGCGCCAGGCACTGCGGAACCTGCGGATCGCCCTGGAGGAGTCCGGGGCGACGATCCGCGATGTGCTTAAGACGACCGTGTACGTCGCCAGCAGCGATCGCAGTGACCTGGTCACCGCCTGGGATGAGGTAGCCGGCTTCTTCGGCGATCACGACGCGCCGAGCACGCTGCTCGGCGTAGCTGTCCTCGGCTACCCGGGCCAGCTCGTCGAGATCGAGGCCATCGCGGTTGCGCCGTCGCACTTAGTAGCGTGGAGGACCGCGCCGATTGCGTGCGTCAGCGTGCGCTGATCTTCCGGTTATAGGTGTCCTGGGAGACGAGGTGCGGGGCTGGGGGTGCCGGCACCTGTGATCTGGTCGTGAGGGCCCGGCTTGAGGACAGCACGCCTGGTCGTCCGCACCTTCGATGTCCGCGATGTCGGCTCGTGGCTTGTGATCCGGGCCGGCACCCAGCGGGACAGGGCGGATGCGCCGCATCCGCCCTGTTCATGAACGCGTTGATCAGCAGGCCCGGAATAGCGAGGTCCAGGTCGTCTGGCCGTAGGGATAATACTCGTCCACGACCACCGCGACCGGGCCGTTGTAGCCGTGGGTGAGATTCAGCCTGTAGGGGGCCCAGTCCGGCGGCTCCTGGTACAGGAGGTATCCGTACTGGTCGATCGTCGCGTACCTCGTGTCCATCACCGTCGCCAGGTCACCGGACAGGAGTTCGATCCGCACCGTGGCGCCGGGCTGGAAGTTCCACCCCCAAACGGCAACGGTCCCGGCCTCGGGCCCGTCGCACGGACCGCCATCATTGGGTGCGTCGCTTTCAGCGGTGATCACCGGTGCCGCAGAGACCTGGGTGCTGGCCCAGGCGGTCGGTCCCGGCGCGCCGTCGGCCGCCACCCAGACCTTCCCGGTATATCCGCCGAGATCGTTCAGGTAGACGGGGGCGTCGAGGTAGCCGATCCAGTTGGCCTGGACGTACATCGTGTCGAGCACTTTGCTCAGGTCGGGGGTGAGCGCCTCGATCCGGACGGTGGCGTCGGCGTTGAAGCCGCCGCCCTGGACCATGATCTCGCCGGGACCGCCGATGACAGTGATATGCGGCCCGGCCGCGTACGCCGGGGCCGCGGCCACGGTCAGGCCCGACAGGGCCCCGGCGGCCAGGACGGCGCTGAGCAGCAGCCGCGGCCGGCGCCACGATAGCTTCATGAGTGGTGTTCCTTTCCTGCGCGGGCCCGGGTCGGTGCCGGGCGACTGGGTTCGGACAGGAGTACGCCGCGCGGCCGCGCACGGGTTCGCACGTGTGACCCGGATCACAGCTGCCAGGCGCGGGCTGGCGTCAGGGCCGGCCAGCGTCCAGCGGTAACCTCCGCTAGCCAGCAGCGCCCCGGCCTGGACGTTGTTCCCGGCATGCCGGCGGAGTCAGGATCGTCATCTGGTGGCCGGCTGGGGCTGCCGCGGCTCAGCGCGGCGTCAACGTCCGTCATGCCGCCGGCCCGGCGTGCGATCAGCCCCGTACGGGCTGCCCGCGGGCGGCTGCAGGACACACATTCATGGCCGTCCAGGTCAGCGACGATGTCGCTAGCCCTGGTTCGCCGCTTGTAGCTGTGATCCGGGTCAAACGGGCGAACCGTGCGTGGCCGCGCGGCGTACTCCTGTGCGGAACCAGCCACCTAGGCTCGCGCAGGAAAGGAACACCACTCATGAAGCTATCGTGGCGCCGCCCGCGGCTGCTGCTGAGCGCCGTCGTGGCCGCCGGGGCCCTGTCGGGCCTGACCGTGGCCGCCGCCCCGGCGTATGCGGCCGGGCCCTACATCACGGCCGGGCCCCATACCTACAGGGCGGCCGGGCCCTATATCTGGGCCAGCGGCGGAGCCTGCGTGGTCCGGTTCAATGGCGGCGGCTGGAATGCCGACGCCACCATCCGGATCGAGGCGCTCACTCCCGACCTCAGCGAAGTACTGGCCACCGGTTACGTCCAGGCCAACTGGCTCGGATACATCGACGACATCACGTGGCTGGCCCTTCCCAGCTGGTATGCCGGAGGCGTCTGGGTGGCGGCCGACGGCGCGCCGGGACCGACGGCCTGGGCCTACACCCAGGTCTCTGCGGCACCCTGTGCCGGGCTGTGAACGACACAGTTGCCTGCCAGGGAACGTTCACGCCGACGGGACCGACTTTCAGCGTGACGGCGGGTTCGGTGATGGCCGATTCGATGAACCAACCGCTGCGAGCAGGGCGGCGCTGGCGTGGAATCCCAGGCGGAGGGTAATGAAGGTGAGGACGCCGCATACTGAGCTTGGCAAGCCGAAGACGATCATGAGGGTGCGGGTGGATCGCGGTTCCAGGTGCGTAGCCATCCGGGTTGCCCGCGGTCGGCATGGCCGGGTCAACTAGAAGACTCGGCTGGCGCAGGAGATATGTGAGTGGCTGGATGTCTTGGTCGCCGGCCGGGGCGGGGCCTATGGAGGACGCCGTGAGCGCATCCACCGCCGAGAGCAGCGGTCAGATCGTGGTCGCCGGGGCGGGTTACGCCGGGCTGCATGTCGCCTTGCGCCTGACGGCCAAGCTGCGCAACGACCCCGAGATGGGGCTGGCCCTGGTCGACCGGCACGACTACCACCAGGTGATCACCGAGCTGCCCCGGGTGGCCGGCGGCACCCGCGCCGCCGACGCGGTGCGCATCCCGGTCCAGGACATGCTGGCCGAGCGGGTCCGGTTCGTGCAGACCGAGATCACTGGTTTCGACCTGGCCGGCCGGCGGCTGCTCACCGGGGCCGGGCCGATCGGCTGGGGGCGGCTGGTGCTGGCGCTGGGCAGCAGGCCCAATGACTTCGCCATCCCCGGCCTGGCCCAGCGCGCGCTGTCGGTGTATTCGGCCGACGACGCCGAGCGGGTGTGGGCGGAGGTCAGCAAGGCGCTTATGTCCGCTGCGGCTGAGACCGACCCCGAGGAGCAGCGCCGCCTGGCGACCGTGGTGGTCGGCGGCGGCGGCGCGACCGGGGTCGAGCTGGCCGGCGAGCTGGCCGAGATCCTGCCCGAGGCGGCCACCGGCCACGGCCTGGCACCCGGGCGGCCCGCCGTCCGGCTTATCGAGGCCGGCCCCACCATCTTGGCCGGCTCCTCACCGCAGCTGATCGACAAGGCCACCCGGATCCTTTCTGACCTTGGGGTCCAGGTCCGCACCAACGCGGCGATCGCCGCGGCGACCGAGGAGGGCTTGCGGCTCACCGACGGCCAGCTAGTGGAGGGCGGCGTGTTCGTCTGGGCGGGCGGGGTGAAAGCGCCCGAGCTCGTGGCCGATTCGGGGTTGCCGACTGGCCACAACGGCCGCGTCAAGGTCGACCGGTACCTGCGCGTACTGGACCACCCGGACATCTACGCCGCCGGCGACCTCGCCTCGGTGACCGATCCGCGCACCGGGCACGTGCTGCCCCCGCTGGCGCAGGTGGCGCTGGAAGAGGGCGAAACGGTGGCCCGCAACCTGGACGCGGAGCTGAGCGGCAAGCCGCTGGAGGCGTTCACCTTCCACGACAAGGGGTTCGTCGTCTCGGTCGGGACCCGCCGCGGGGTCGCCGACATCGCCGGCATCACCACCGGCGGGCGGCTGGCCCACCTGCTCAAAGACGCCATCGAGTGGGAATACCGCCAGTCCGTCACGCACCTGCGCGGCTGGGACCCAGTAGCCATATAACCGCTGCCCATCCTCCGGCTTCGGAGCAGAACTTCACCCCGGCTGCCTTCGCGGCCACACGAGGGACGGACACCCACCCGCAAAAACCTGCGGCGGCCGAATCCTTCCAGCCCCATGCGAGAGGCCCCGCCGACTCAGCAGCCATGTCCGGGCTTTCCAGGGCCGCAGGTTCATTGCAAAAGGCCCTGGTCGGTGCTGCATGGACGGCAATGCCGACGGTCCGCACTAGCGCGAGAACGGCTCGGGCGTGCCACGCCCGGTCACCTTCCGTGCAGCGGGTGCTCCGCCCCGGGCCCGGCCGGATTTGACCGCAGGCGCGTGATGGCCACCGGGCTGGAGTTTGTGTGCTATCTGGAGTTCCCACCCGGTCGGCCCGGTAAGGCTTGTGCGGGAGTCCCGCAACTCTGGCCGCTGCTTCCGCACTGTCATAGACTGAATGTTCAGTCAATCAGTGCACGGTGACGGCGGTCCCGGCTCACGCAGACCTCCGGATCCGTCCCGAGCCAGGCGGGAGCACCCATGGATGCCAGGCACGCGGTCTTGTTCGAGCCGGTCAGCATCGGCCCGAAGACGCTGCCGAACCGCTTCTACCAGGTTCCGCACGCGTCCGGGTTCGGCTCGGCCAGGCCAAGGGCGCAGGCTGCGTTCCGCGCGATCAAGGCCGAGGGCGGCTGGGGCGGGGTGTGCGTGGAGTACGCTCCGGTCTCGCCGGACTCCGATGAGAGCCCGGCGATCGCCGCGGACATCTGGGACGACCGCGACGCTCGCGCGCTTGGCCTGGCCGCCGAGGCGATCCACGCCCACGGGGCGCTGGCCGGGCTGGAGCTGTACCACGGCGGCGCGTCCAGCCCCAATGGCGGCTCACGGACGGTCCGGCTGGCGCCGAGCCAGCTCACCTCCGGGGTTCAGTGGGGCGGGCTCGCCAAGGAGATGGACACTGCCGACATCGCCCGCATCCAGCGGAACTGGGTGCAGGCCGCCCGGCGGGCCCGCGACGTCGGCTTCGACATCGTCTACGTGTACGGGGCGCACGGCTACCTGATGACCCAGTTCCTCTCCGCATATGCCAACCGGCGGACCGACGGCTACGGGGGCAGCCTGGCGAACCGGGGCCGGTTCTGGCTGGAGACCCTGGCCGCAGTGCGGGAGGCGGTGGGAAGCGATTGCGCGGTCGCCACCAGGATCGCCGTGCACGGCGACTCCGGGGTGCCGGGGGCGGAGGGGCTGCCCGGCATTCATGCCGACGACATGCTGACGCTGGTGAAGATGGCCGACGACCTGGTCGACCTGTGGGACGTGACCGTCGGGTCCTGGCCCGAGGACTCGGGCACTTCCCGGTACTTCCCGGAGGGACACGAGCGGCCCTGGGCACACCGGATGCGAGAGGCCACCGCCAAGCCGGTGGTCGCGGTGGGCCGCTACAGCAGCCCCGACCTGATGGCCGAGGTGATCGGGTCGGGCGCGGTGGACTTGATCGGTTCGGCCCGGCAGGCGATCGCTGACCCGTTCCTGCCCCGCAAGATCGACGAGGGCAGGCTGGATGAGATCCGCGAATGCACCGGGTCCAACATGTGCATCCTGCGGGAAGAAAGCTTCAATCACATCGGCTGCGTGCAGAACGCCACCGCCGGGGAGGAGTACCGCCGTGGCTGGCATCCGGAGTCCTTCCCAGCACCTGCCGACCCCGGCCGGCCGGTGCTGATCGTGGGCGCCGGGCCGGCGGGCATGGAATGCGCAGTGGTGCTCGGCAGGCGCGGTTTCACGGCCGTGCACCTGGTGGAGGCCGAGCCGGAGATTGGCGGGAGGCTGCGCTGGACCAGGCGCCTGCCCACCCTCGGCGACTGGGGGCGGATCATCGACTGGCGCGCGGTCCAGCTCGCCAAGCTCCCCGGGGTGAAGGTGATCACCGGGCGCAGCCTGGCGGCAGTAGATGTCCTGGACTACGGGGCGGACCTGGTGGTGCTCGCTACCGGCTCGTCCTGGCGCGGTGACGGCGGCCAGCCTGGCTACCCCGATCCGATGCCAGGCGCGGACCCGGCGCTGCCGCACGTGCTCACCCCCGAGCAGGTGTGCGCCGGTAAGCGACCACCCGGACGGCGGGTCGTCGTTTACGACACCGACGGCTACTACGTTGCCCCCGGCGTCGCCGAGCTGCTCGCCGCCGACGGGTTCGAGGTGACCGTGGTCACTACCTTCGCCGTCTTGTCGCCGGTCAGCGACCAGACTCTGGAAGGTGACATGCTGCGTGCCCACCTGCATCGGGCAGGTGTCGCAGTCCAGCACGCGACCACCATCACCGGGATCGGCGCCGGCTCGGTCACCGGCCAATGCCGCCACGGCGAGCCCTGGTCCGCCGCCTGTGACGGAGTGGTGCTCGTTACCCAGCAAGCGTCGCAGGACGCCCTGTACACCGAACTGGCCGGAGACGAGCCGGCGCTCGCAGCCGCCGGGATCAGCCGGCTGTACCGGATCGGCGACGCGGTCGCGCCACGAATGATCTCGGAGGCAATCTTCGACGGGCACCGCCTCGCCCGCGAAATCGACCAGGACCGCCCGGCCCAGCCGGCCCCCTACCGGCGGGAACGAACAGATCTCCGCTAGCCGGCGACCTCCTCATTTCGCCCCGAACCAGGCGATCTCCTGGCTTGGAAACCGGCATCCACACGCAGGTTGGAGGTGCCGACCCTGTGACGGGTGTGGTGTTCGTCCTATCGGCGAACACGGGATGCTCGGCATGCGGAAAGGGGTGCAGATGGCTGCGTACGCGGCGTTGCTGCATATGCCGGAGGGCAGCGACTAGGTGACGCCCGAGGTGCGCGAGCAGGAAGTAACAACCAAGATCGAGTGACATCGTTAAGCCGTGAGCGCATTTTCGAATCCTACCAGAGGCACCGGTATAGGCACTAAATTCGAACAGAAATGCTGATCTCGTAAGACGCCTGGCTCACCTCGCTGACCTGCAGTTCCGGCGTTTCGCTGCCGGGCTGAGGCGGGCTAGCCAGGCTGCGGGGCGGGGATCACGCCGAGCTGAGTCAGCAGGGCGTACATGTTCAGGCCGCCCCAGCGCTCCGCGGCCTGGCCGTCGTGGACGCGGCCGATGTCGACAGCCTCGACGCTGATGCGCTTGCCGGTGGCGGGCATGCCCATGAGGTCGCCGGCGTGAGTGCCGGTCACGGTGGTCCGGCTGGCGAACCGGTCGCCGTCTGTTAGCACGTCCTCGATGGCAACCCGCAGGTCGGGGAACGCGGCCCGGAACGCGGCGACCTGCTGCCGGAACGGCTCGACTCCCTGGAAGCCTTCGCTGTGCTCGACATAGCCGGGAGCGACGAACTTGTCCAGCAGGGCGAGGTTGCCGGTATTGATGGCCTCGTAGATGCCGTGCAGGACTTCTTCCACCTGGGACATGTTGAGAGCCTTTCTTACTAGACAATAGTGTTACTATCATAAGCATGGCATCCGACACGTCAAGGCCCTCGCTCCGGCAGGTCCAGCGGGCGGTCACCGAGCAGCGGATCATCGAAGCGCTCGCCGCGCTGATCGACGAAGAGCACCCGCTGGAGATCTCCATGGCGGCCGTCGCCAAGCGGGCCGCCGTGTCCGAGCCCACCCTGTACCGCCACTTCCCGACCAAGCGGGACCTGTTCGCCGCCCTGGCCGGCTACCAGTTCCGAACCGTCGCCGCCGGGCTCGCCCCGGCCTCCGCCGATGACATCGCCGACGCGGTGCGGACCGTGTTCCAGCGGTCCGCAGCCATGGAGAACGTGGTTCGGTGGACCCTGGCCGCCACCGACCCGGAGCGCGTTCCCCGGCCGAACGTCCACGCCCGCCTGGCGATGCTGCGCACCGCCCTCGGCGACCAGGCGGAAGGCGACGATGACGACCCGCAGTTCCTGCTGCGCACCGTCCTGCTCCTGACCTCCCCCATGGCCTGGCTGTACTGGAAGGACTACCTCGGCCTCGATACAGCCGACGCAGCCGCAACAGCAGGATGGGCCATCAAGGCCCTCACCCGCCCGCAATAAACGCAACCCGCACAGCCGGCCCAGCCAGAAACTCCAGCGCCGCACGCACATCAGCCAGATCTGCGCGGCGATCCGCCTGCTCGACCTCAGTTCAACGACCGCACAGCTCGGCGGTTCCCGCGTGATGGCTCGGCTGCGGAATTCTTGGTGCATGGCGGAGGTGAGACCGTCGGCTTCTCACGAAGGGACATCCGGAGGGCCGGATGTGTTCCTGATCTGATTGTTCCGGATCTGATCCACTGCCGAATCCGGCCGTATATGAAAATCGAGTAACGGGCGGGATTGGCCACGCCCCCTCCCACACCACGGACATGCGGGCCCGCATCCGGCTTGCTGCGACGTGCGCAGCTGCAGGTGGTACTGACCGCTGAGACAATCTGATGTGCAGGGGTCACCTGGTCACCACGGTGCCCAGCTATGGCGTCTGGGTCGCGGGCGGTAGCCATGATGGCGCAGCCCCGGCGATTCCCCGTTCTAGTCCAGCCGCGTCAGCGGGATGGGTGATGGTTGCCTCGACGCGGTTCATGAAGCTACGGGTCGTTGCTGTAGCCACCCGGCGCAAGATCGCCCGGTCGAGACCGGCGCCGGCAGCGCCCAGCGGCGGCCGGTAGGCTCCGGCCAGCTTGAGCACGGTGGCCTGCTCCCCGGCCGGGGTCAGCGTGATGTCGGCGTCCAGGGCGGGGAACAGTCCGCCGCCGGGACCGGTGGCTTCCCACCTCAGCGTCAGCACGGCGGAGCCCTCGCGGGTCACCAGGTCCCGGAAATGAACCCGGACCAGCCTGGAAATACCCGGTCCGGACCCCAGCGGGCCAACCCGGGCCAGGCCGGTGATCCCATCGCCGTAGGCCGCTTGCGAAGCGCTCAGCAGCGAGCCGCCACGAGCCAGGTTCGCCAGCCGGGCCTGCGCCGCGGCGAAGCTGACATCCAGCAGCACCTCGTTGCTGATGAACACCACCCCAGCAGTAAACCGGGCCGGCGATCGCCAGGTCAGGGGACTTAGGTCCCCGCCGCGGAGCCGGAAGTCCGCAAGGTACCGCGCGACGAGAACGACACCGTGCCATTAACGCGGGCCTTCACCGGAGAAGCTGCAGTCAATACTGGCTACCTCCGGTCACCGCCGCGGCTGCCCGCGGCCGCAGAGGGGCGTATTGTCAGAAGCGGACATATCCGCAAACATCCTGCACCGGGCCGAAACACGGGGTGCGGGGGACCGCGTCGCTTCAGACCCCGGCGGCAGGGCCAGTCACGGCCGGACGGGACCAGGTGCTCGGCGATGCACCAGACAGCAAACACACTCCGCGCCGCCGTGATGGCGGCATCTGCAGCCCACCGTGCCAGCGAGCCGCTGCCATGCTAACCGACAACTACCCGGTGCAGTGGACCGGCCGCCAGGCGGTCATCGCGCTTCCCGAACACATTAACGTGTCGAATGCCGGGCCGATCCGCGAGGAGCTGCTGTCGGTCATCAACCGAGGCGCCGAGGCGCTGATCGCGGACCTGACCGCGACCATCTCCTGTGATCACGCGGGCGCCGATGCCCTGGTCCGCGCCTACCACCGGGCCGTCATCAGCGGCACGGAACTGCGGATGGTAGTCACCGCGCAGATCGTCCGCCGCATGCTCAGCCTCAACGGGCTGGACCGCCTGGTCTCCATCTACCCGTCCCTGGAGGCGGCCACCGCCGCCAGGGCGCCAGCCACGATAGTTCCGGTGGCGGCTACCAGGCCGGCCGGGCCCGCGGCCG
>Ga0187801_10000365_pt1 | contig 12009 bp, 8 predicted proteins | sample NC_wetland_sal_i_10_FD_132465 | JGI IMG/M metagenome (GOLD analysis project Ga0187801, IMG submission 132465) | Wetland sediment microbial communities from Neuse River Estuary, North Carolina, USA - Control_1 | ecosystem: Environmental > Aquatic > Freshwater > Wetlands > Sediment | place: USA...
GGGCGAAGGGGGAGCCGTTGTCACCGAGAATTCGCGCATGGCCTCCATGATTCGGGCGCTGCGCAATCAAGGGCGGACGGAATCCGACGATTGGTTCCAGCATTCGGAGCTCGGATATAACTACCGGTTATCCGAAATAAATTGTGCGCTTGGAATCGGCCAACTCCAGAGGATCGAAGCGATCCTGTCCCGGCGCGAGGAGATCGCAAGGAAATACAATGACAAACTCAGGGAGAATGAAAATCTAAGACTTCCTGTGCTGAGTGTGCCGCGCCGCAAAATCAGTTGGTTCGTGTATGTCGTTAGACTATCGGGAGCGTGGTCGCAAACTCGCCGCGATTGGATCGTGAAAGAGATGAACCGGCGCGGAATCGGGTGTGGGAGATATTTTGCGCCCATTCATCTGCAGCCCGCCTATCAGTTTGCGTCTGTGAGGCGGACAGACCTGAGTGTCACGGAAGTTCAAGCGTCGCGCTGCCTGGCATTGCCGTTTTTCAATCGATTGCAGGACGAACAAATTGATGAGGTTTGCGGGAATTTATGCGAACTGCTTCAACTAGCGGGTAGCCTTGCGGCGTCAGGCTAGATGATGGCGCCGCCTCGATTGGTTCGGGGTTGAGGTGAGACGGCCGCAAGAGGGCCGGTCCGCCCGGCGCTGGTGGACCCCCGATGGCGAGATGGGAACGCCTGTACCACGAGCAGGTTGCGCCGCATTTTCGGAGGCGCCTATACTGGCCGGGAATGGCAGGGACAGGTGTCGAAGCTCGAAGGGGACAGGGGAAGGAAAACCCTTGAGTTTCCTGGTATGCGGAGAAATGTGCTCTCGTGAGCCTTGACGAAATCAAGCAGTTCCCGACGGTAGAGCGCCGGCGCAATACTGGCGTGCCCGGGGAACGCCGCGAAGCGGGCGAGGTTGCGGTCTTCCAGGAATTGGGGAAGGCGCTCACGTCATCGCTGCAGCTCGATCAAGTGCTTCGGACGATCATGGAGAAGATTGACGAGTTTCTGCGGCCGGACAACTGGTCGCTGTTGCTGCTGGATGAAGCGAAGCAGGAGCTGTATTTCGAGCTGGCGGTGGGAAAAGCCTCGCAGGCGCTGAAGGATGTGCGGATCAAGCTGGGGCAGGGGATTGCGGGCTGGGTGGCGCAGCACGGCGAAGTGGTGATTGTGCCGGATACGACGAAGGACACGCGATTTTTCGGCAAAGTGGACGAGAAGACGAAGATGGAAACACGGTCGATCGTGGCCGTGCCGGTGAAATTTCGTGACACCTGCCTGGGCGTGATTGAGCTGATCAATTGCGTGGGCGCGGAAGGTTTCGATCCTAGGGACTTGAAGCTGCTGGAGGCGCTTTCGGACTTCGCGGCGATTGCGCTAGAGAATGCACGGCACGTGAAGCGGATTCACGAGCTGACGATCAAGGATGACTGCACATCACTTTATAACGCCCGGCACATGGGATTCATCCTCGATACGGAAATCTACCGTTCGCAACGATACAACTACGAATTCTCGATTGTTTTCATCGATTAGGACCACTTCAAACAGGTGAATGACACGCACGGACACCTGGTGGGCTCGCGCCTGCTGGCAGAAATGGGCGAGGCGCTGAAGACCAATTGCCGGTTGATCGATTTCGCGTTCCGCTACGGCGGAGACGAATTCGTGATCCTGCTGCCGCAGACTTCAAAGGAAAACGCTATCAATGTGGCGCGGCGCCTGCACCGGTTGGTCCGGGAGACGGTTTGGCTGCGGAAAGAAGGACTGAACATTCAGATCACGCCGAGCGTTGGGTTGGCAGCGTACCCCGCGGATTCGAAGACGAAAGAAGGCTTGTTGCACTTGGCGGATGAAGCCATGTACCTGGTGAAGAATACGAACCGGGACAACGTAGCGGCCGCGAACATGGGGATCCTGCCAATACAGACGGCCGCCGAAGCGGCTGGGGAAGCGGCGGGCTGAAGGGTTTTAAGTCATCAGTCTTCAGTTTTAAGTTTGCAGGCATAAACCACCAGAAAGCCCGCAACCCGAAGTTACGGACGGTTGGAAGCACTGAGAGACCATCCGTCCCGATCACAACCCGTCCACGAACGAAACCCCGCACTGTACGCCTTCCGGAAATTCTGATTAACTGAAAATATGAAGCGAAGCGAAGCGGCGCGGTATGCGCGTTGGTCCGCGCTCACAGCCCTGTTGCTTGCGGCTGTGACCGGAGGGATTTACCTGCGCCGGCAGTGGATCGCGCATGTGGAAATAAGGAAGGCTCCGCCCCCGCTGGCGGAAAATAAGGAACGACAATCGATCGGCCTGACGCTCTCGAAAGGCGAGGGCGATCGCACCATCTTCACGGTGGAAGCGTCGAAGTCCACGGACTTCAAGGGCCAGGACATCAGCCTGCTCGAAGACGTGAAAGTCACGGTGTTCGGGAAGTTGGGCGACCGCCATGACGTGATCCACACGCATAGCTGCAATTATGCGAGGACGGACGGGTCCATCCAGTGCGGCGGGGACGTCCAGATCGACTTGCAGAGCGCCGCCGACGCGAAGCGAGCAAAGACGGAAGGCGACAGCCAAGCCAATGTGATCCATGTGGAGACCAGCGGCGTAACTTTTGAGAGGACCACGGGCCAAGCACAGACCGTCCAGCCGGTGAAATTTACGTTTGCAAACGGCGATGGGGATGGGGTGGGAGCGGTTTATTTTTCGGAAGAGGGCCGGCTGAGGCTGGTGAAAGACGTGCGAATCACTCTTCGGCCAGCGGAGACACCCGAGAAAGGGCAGAAAAAGGAAGCGCCAGTGACGCCAGCAAAGGAAGTGGTGCTGCACGGCAGCAGCCTGGAGTTTGGCAAGCAGTCGAGGAAAGTGCTGCTGTACGGCCCGGCGACGGCGACGACGAGCGCGCAAGTATTGACCGCGGGAGAGATGACTCTTTTTCTGGATGCGAAGTTTCAAGCACAGACATTGGTCGCCACGCCGGGGACCCTGAACGAGACGCCAGAGCTTGTCTCTCAAGGGGCAAAAGGGCCGGAGAAGCTGCGTGCAGATCTGCTGAGAGCGGAACTGGCGACGGAGGGATGGGTACGCACCATCGATGCGGAGGGCAACGTCCAGGGAAGCTCGGACAGTGGGGAGCTGCAAGCCGAGAGCGGCAACATGGAGATGTGGCCGCAAGTGAACCAGGCAAAACTGGTGACGCTACGCGGGAATGTGCGGGTGAACGCACACGACCTGAAAACCGGAAATGCAAGGAAGCTGACGACCAACGTTCTGCAACTGAGTTTTGCGGGGGGACGACCCGGGGAGCCGAACCCCGTGCAACACGCTGAGACGCTGGAGCGCGGTACGACGGAGTGGAGCGATACGGCGGGAGCGCAGTCCAAGCTGAGCGCGGACAAACTGGTGATGGATTTTGGGGCCAAGGGCAGAGCCCAGCACTTAGTCGCCACGGGGAACGTGGAGACGCAACGCGAGCTGAAGGGGAAGCCGACGCAGAGTGCGACCTCGGCTACAGGAGATGCGCAACTGGATGCCGCAGGCGAATGGACCCAGATGATGCTCCACGGCAATGTGCGCATGAAAGAGGGCGAGCGCAGCGCGGATGCGCAGCAGGCGGTGTTTGTACGTGCGGCGCAGACGGCGGTGCTGACAGGCCAGGCCGTCGCACGGGATGAAAGCAGCGAGACCCGAGCAACAAAGATCACGTTTCACCAGGTGACCGGTGACATTGAGGCGGAAGGCAAGGTGCGTTCGACCGATCTCGGGACGGACAAATCCAGCATCCATTTGAGCCCCGCACCTTCCAACATCTCTGCCGACCACATGGCGGGGAATTCCAAGACCGGACGAGCGCTGTACACGGGACACGCGAGATTATGGCAAGGGCCATCGGTGCTGGAGGCGAATTCGATCGAATTGTTGAGGGACACCAGGGTGCTGAACGCGAAGGAGAATGTGCGGGCGGTGTTTCCCAAGGCGGGGGCGGACACCAAGAAAGGAAAAGAGGCGGCGATCTGGCATATCTCCTCCGGAACACTAACGTACTGGGACGCGGAGGATCGCGCCCATCTGGAAAAAAACGTGGTTGTGCAATCAACAGACGAACGAATGAGAGGGCCGGTGCTGGATTTGTACTTTACCCGCGAAGGGAACGGAAAGAGCGGAAACGAAGGCCCCTCAAAGATCAGCCGGGCAGTAGGAACGGGAGGCGTGGAGGTGGAACAGGGCGACCGGCGAGGGACGGCGGAGCGCGGTGTGTACACCGCGGATGACGACAAATTCGTGCTGAGCGGCGGAACTCCGACACTGTATGACGCCGAAGAAGGCACGACGACAGGGCGAGAATTGACCTTCAATAATGCGGATGATACGATCATCGTGGATTCGGGGAACGGAACGCGGACTTTGACGAAGCACCGGGTCCAGAGATAGTACAGGGATAAAGGGACCGCCCTGAGATCCCGCGTGAAGCGGAATGCCCACACTCCAAGGCGTCGATCTGAGCAAGTCCTACCGGGGACGCAAAGTAGTTGATAACGTTGAACTGGAAATTGGTCAGGGTGAAGTTGTGGGATTGCTCGGCCCGAACGGGGCCGGCAAGACAACGACCTTTTACATGATTGTGGGCCTAGCGCGCCCGGATTCTGGCCGCGTGATGTTGAACGGAGAAGAAATCACCGACCTGCCGATGTATCTGCGAGCGCGGAACGGAATCAGCTACCTTCCCCAGGAACCGTCCGTATTCCGGCAACTTACAAGCGAGGAGAATCTGCTGGCGGTGCTGGAGACGCTGCCTTTGACGCCGGAACAGCAGCGCGACCGGCTGGAAGAGTTGTTGGCACAGATGGGCTTGGAGATGGTGCGGCATAGCAAGGCTTACATGCTCTCCGGAGGCGAACGGAGAAGGCTGGAGATAGCGCGTTCCCTGACGCTGCAGCCGTCGTTCATCCTGCTGGATGAACCGTTTTCGGGGATTGATCCGTTGACAGTAAAGGACTTACAGGATTTGATCCGGGAATTGAGCCGGTCCGGAATCGGTGTTTTGATAACTGATCATAACGTGAGGGAAACACTCACTGTAACGGATCGCGCGTATATCGTGAATCATGGGAAAATCATGAGTAAGGGTACGCCGCAGGACCTGAGCAATGATCCGGAAGTTCGCCGTGTCTATCTTGGAGATAACTTCCGGCTGAATTAGGTCTATCCTAAGACCTGGGAAGCAAGCCATGGCTTGGCAGGGACTCAAACTTAACCTCAAGGTGACGCAGAAGCAGATCCTGACGCCAGGACTGGTGCAGATGGTCAGCGTGCTGGCCCTGAACCGTTTGGAACTGCGCGAAATGATCAATCAGGAGATGATCGCGAATCCTGTTCTTGAGGAGCTCACCGAAGAACCCAGCGTCACCGATAACTACAGCGACGAAACATTTTTGAAAGCAGAGACGGAGAAGGTGCCGGAGAAGAAGGAGGCTAATCCGTTCGACGAATTCGACGTTGGCTCGTTTTTCAATCAGTACCTGGACACCGGGGGCGACGGCGGGCAATCGCAGGAACGGGAAATCTCGGAGCGGCCGTCCTTCGAAAAGTTTTTGTCTTCGCCGGCGGGACTGACAGACCACCTGGCGTGGCAGTTGAGCGTCACGATCTGCTCCGACGCGGTGAAGGAAATTGCCGAGAACATCATCGGGAACCTGGATGAAAACGGGTACCTGGCGGCGTCGGTCGAAGAACTGTCGCAGGATGGAAAGTATTCCCAGGACGATCTGGAAGATGCCATCGCCGTGGTGCAGGAGTTCGATCCGATCGGAGTGGGGGCGCGTGACCTGCGGGAATGCCTGCTGCTGCAGCTCAAGGCGTTCGACCCGCAAAACACTCTGGCGCAGCAGATCGTGTCCGAACACCTGAAACAGGTGCAAGCCAACCAGTTGAAGGAAATCGCGCGGGCACTGAACCGTCCGCTGGACATCGTGAAACACGCGATCGAGAGCATCAAGAAGCTCGATCCCAGGCCAGGACTACGGTACAACAAGACCGAGCCGCGGCTGGTGGAGCCGGACGTCTACTTCCGGAAGGTGGATGACCAGTGGCAGGTGTTCCTGAATGAAGATGATATGCCGCAATTGCGGCTGAGCCCCACCTATCGCCGGTTGCTGGTGCGAGACGCGGCGGACAAGGACGTGCGGAATTACGTGAAAGAACGGTTCACCGCGGCGATCCAGTTGATGAAGAACATCGAGCAAAGAAAGCACACCATTTTGCGGGTGTGCCAGTCCATTATCGCGCGGCAAGGCGAATTTTTGGATCAAGGGCCGGACGCGCTGAAGCCCATGATGATCAAGGAAGTAGCGGAAGAAGTGGGCGTGCATCCCTCGACGGTGAGCCGGGCGGTGGCAAGCAAATATGCGCACACGCCGCAGGGAGTGATCGAGTTGCGGTCGTTCTTCAGCGAGGCGGTGAACGGGCCGGAGGGCGGCGGGATGTCCCTGCAGACCCTGAAGCGGCTGGTGAAGAAAATGATCGACGAGGAAGACGCGACCAAGCCGCTGACCGACGAACAGATCGCCAAGAAACTGGAAGAAAATGGGATCCATGTCACGCGTCGAACGGTGGCAAAATACCGGGAAGACATGAGAATCCCGAGCACACACCAGCGCCGAGTGAAGAACTGAGCCCACAGAAACCGTGAAGCGCAACAAGAGCAATTCACGAACCTCTCGAAATCAAGGCCGTCAACTCGTAATCCTTACTGGACTTTCCGGATCGGGGAAAAGCACCGTCCTCAAGGCCTTCGAGGACATGGGCTACTACTGCGTGGACAATCTGCCGGTGGAATTGATCCCCATTTTTGCGGAGCTGCACGCCGCGGGAGAAGGAGATTTGAGGCGCGCCGCGTTGCTGGTGGACGCGCGCGAGGGGCGGCAGTTGGAAAAATTGCCGGGCCTGCTGAAGCACCTGCGACGGGATCATCCGATCATCCTGGTGTACATCGAGGCGCACGAAGATGCGTTGTTGAGGAGGTACAGCGAGACGAGGCGGCCGCACCCGCTAGGGAGAGATTTTTCCGTGCGGGAAAGCCTGCGTCACGAACACGTGTTGATGGAGCCAATCCGTCGCCTGGCGGATGTGGTGATCGACACGTCGCAATTCAACGTGCACGAACTGCGGAATTTTGTGAATCAGCGGTTCAAGTCGGAGAGCAAGCGGCCGCTGCTGGTGTCGCTAGTCAGCTTTGGCTACAAGTTCGGAGTGCCGACGGATGCGGACTTGATGTTTGACGTGCGATTTCTGCCGAACCCGCATTTTGTGCCGAAGCTGAGGCGGTACACGGGTAAGGACGCCAAGGTGCGCCAGTACATCGAGTCTTTTCCACAGACGGGAGAATTTCTGCGGCGGATGCAGGCACTATTGACCTATCTGATTCCACACTACATCGAAGAGGGGAAGAGCTACCTGACGATCGCGTTCGGCTGTACGGGAGGAAAGCATCGATCGGTGATGATGGCGGAGTGGATGAAGCACGCGTTGGAAAAGAAAGGGTTTGCAACGCGGGTGGTGCATCGCGATATCGATAAGTAGGATTTCGACCTGACCGAGGCGTGGGGCCGTCTCCCACAAGAAATCTTGGCAACAGCCTGGAAACAGCTTGTTCAGTTGCTGAAAACTACGTTGTCAGGCCATTGGGGTGGAGGAGTTCAGTGACAATGGGCAGTGCGACCGTTGCGCTCGGGCAAGAGCGCGAAGGAACCGAAACGCAATGGACTCGAAATCAAGTAACACGCTTCCTGGTGCTGGCCCTGCTATCCGCATTGCTGCTCTTCCCAACGCTCCACCGGCAAGGCCTTGCGGGATACGATGACTCCTACTTCGCGCACGAAGGCAAAGAAATGGTGCGCACCGGGGATTGGTGGAACGTACGCTTCAACGGCGACTTTACACTCGCACACCCGCCGCTGTTTCCCTGGCTGGAAGCCGGCTCCTTTAAGTTATTCGGGATAAACGATACGGCCGCGAAGTTTCCTTCCGCGCTGCTTGGCTTCGGAACGATTGTGCTGCTGTACTTTTTGACTTTGGAGCTGACCGGTGAGTCCTGGCTCTCGCTGTTGGCCATGCTGGTGCTGGGATCAACGCAATTTTTCCTGAAAAACGCGACTCACGCCATGACCGATGTGCCTTTCACGTTCTTTTTCACGTTGGCAATCTTCTTTTATATAAAGGGCCTGAAAAACAATGTGTATCTGACTCTTCTAGGCCTGCCGCTAGCCCTGGCCTTGCTCACCCGGTCAGTGGTTGGCTTCCTCGCACTGGGAATTGTTTTGGCCCACCTGGTTTTGACGAAGCGATACAAAGTATTGCGGTCACCGTGGCTGATATGCGGCGTAATGCTCGCTGTCGCGCTGCCTTCCATCTGGTACTTGTCACAATACAAGCTGCATGGAGCCGCGTTCTTGGCATCCCACCTGCAATTCCTCAACAGCAAGATCCATGTCGAATCAGGATCCACGGGTTGGAAGACGATCTTTAACTACCCGGTAGCGCTCCTTAAATACTATTGGCCGTGGTTGCCATTTCTTATTGCGGGATTGGTGATGGAAGTTCGGGCCGCGAAAAGAGAAAAGGATCAGACCGCAATATTGCTCATCGTCTGGGTGCTTTTTGTCCTTGTCCCGTTCAGTTTTGCAGAGACAAGGTATCCACGCTACATCATGTCGGTGTTTCCCGCGTTCTCCATCCTTTCGGCTATCGCTTTGAATCGCTGGATTCCAGTCGCGCGCAGAAAGCTTTTTTTCAACTCGGTTTGTATCGTTGGCTGTTTGGCAGTTTGCCTGTCCTTCCTGTTCCCACCGAAGGCACGCGCCGAAGATATCATCAAGCTTGCACCCATTGCGGAAGCGAATAGTTCCCCGCATCAGCGCATTCTCATCTATTCGTACGAAGACGGGCGTACTGATTTTCTGTATCAATTCGTTTGGTACAGCCGCCGCTACGCTCAACTTCCGGACAGTCTGGATGACCTGGCAAAGACGCTACTTCGAACCGAGAACGCGACAGTAATTATTGATAAGAAGTCTTACAAGAAGCTGTTGCCGTTGATTCCAGGGAAGACTCCGCACATCCTGGGGGAGTCTGAAAATTTGATCTGTTTCCGTATCCCCTGAGGCCGGAAAGTTTCCGGACTGCACATTGTGCCTGAGCAGGGGGCGCGGGATTTGACAGGGCACCTGACGGGCGAATAGCGTACTAAGAGAGAGAATAAGGGTTTCCTTGAGGGCTGGGGAGTGGGTCGACTGATTTCGCCACAACTGAAGCGCTTGCTGAGTTACACGAAGCCGTACGGCGTGCGACTGGTGATTGGTGTGATTCTTGTGGCGTTTGTAGCCGCCGCGGAAGCCACAATCGGTTTTATGGTGCGGCCGGCGGTGGATTACGTGCTGGATCCGGAGAAATTCGGGTCGAGCTTGCCGCTGGTGACGCTGCCGTGGAACGGGCATGTGATTTACCTGAATAAGTTCTTCCCGTCGAGCATTCACCACGTGTGGACGATTTTTGCGTTCACAATCCTGACCCTCTACGTCAGCAAGGCGGTGGCGGAATACCTGGGCATGACGGAGATCGAGTATGTGGGGCTGGCGGCGACGCGAGACTTGCGCAACGCCTTTTACGAAAAAGTGATCAGGCAGCCCATGGGTTTTTTCCAACACAACCCCACTGGGCGGATCATTTCTGTAGCGATTAATGACGTGGACCGTGTGCGTTTCGCCCTGAGCGATTATCTGGCCGACCTGTTCATGAAGAGTTTCACCTTCATCGCCTTTGTTGCGGCGATGCTCATTTTGAACTGGAAACTGGCGCTGGCCACTTCCGTGTTGTTGCCAATCGTAGTGTTCCCCGTGAACAAGCTGGGGAAAAAGATCCGGCTTTCCGCGGAGAAGAGTCAGACGCGGCTGAGCGATTTGAGCCAGATCTTGGAAGAGACGGTGAGCGGCAACCGGGTCGTAAAAGCATTCGGGATGGAAGATTTTGAGGCTAAGAAATTCCGCGAAGTGGCGCGGCGGCTGCTGAGGGAAAATATGCGCTGGGTGCGCGCGGCGGTGATTACCTCCCCTCTAATGGACCTGGTCAGCGCCATTGTGATCCCCCTTCTTCTGCTCTATGCGCGCGATCAGATTCAGCACCAGGTGATGACGCTGGGAGGATTCATCTCCTTCCTGTACGTCATGTTCAACGCTTATATGCCACTGAAGCGGATGGGCTACGTCTACCAGCAGTTCCAGGGGGCACAGGGCGCGAGCGTACAGGTGTTCGCGTATCTGGACCACGAAGAGGAAGTGATCGACCAGCCCGGAGGCAAACTTCTGGAGGGACTGTCAGGCGAGATCGTCTTTGAGGACGTGAGCTTTGCGTATGATTCCGAAAGCAACCCGGTTTTGCAGGAAGTGAATCTTGTAGCCAGCAAGGGAGAGGTAATCGCGCTGGTGGGAACGAGCGGGGCGGGGAAGAGTACGCTGGTCAACCTGATTCCCCGTTTTTATGACGTGAGGTCGGGGACAATTCGAATCGACGGAACGGATGTTCGTGAAATCAGCCTGAGATCGCTGCGGAACCAGATCGCCATGGTGACGCAGGAAAATATCCTGTTCCACGACACCGTGCTCAACAACATTTGCTACGGAATGACGAATGTGCCGCGCGAGCGGGTATTGGAAGCGGCACAGGCGGCGCTGGCGCACGATTTCATCATGGAGTTGCCACACGGCTACGACACCGTGATTGGAGAGCGTGGCACCCGGCTGAGCGGGGGGCAGCGGCAGCGGATCGCGATTGCCCGCGCCATCCTGAAGAATTCGCCGATTCTCATACTGGACGAGGCGACTTCGGAACTGGATTCCGAGTCGGAGCAGTACGTGCAAAAGGCATTGGGCAACCTCATGGTGGGACGGACGGCGTTTGTGATCGCGCACCGCTTGGGGACAGTGCGCAAAGCCGATAAGATTCTTGTATTGGAGGACGGGCGGATCGGGGAGAGCGGGACGCACGCAGAACTGCTAGCCAGGGGCGGAAGTTACGCGCGATTGCACGACCTGCAATTTGCGGATGAGGAGTTACTGACGCCGGCGGACACGCCGAATCCCAATAGAGTGAGGTCCAGCGAAGAAGCATGAGCGCGAAAAGTTCCGGTGACGCAGGCGCAGTGGCAGTGGGCAGACCTGAGTGCCTCTCGATGACAGGTTATGCGATGGTGCGCGGAGAATTTCAGGGCTGGATGATCCGGGTAAGCGTGAAAAGCGTGAATCACCGGTTTCTGGATGTGAAGCTGCGGATACCGGACTCGCTGGAGCCATACGAGCATAGGCTTCGGCAGACGGTGCGCGGGCGAATTCACCGCGGGCATGTGGACTTACACGTGAGCATCGATCCCGGTGAAGCGGCGCCAGTGCATGTGAACCGGGAGCTGCTGAAGGCCTACGTGAACGCGGCGAAGGAATTAAGAAAAGAGACTGGAGCAAAGGCGGAGCTGGACCCGGTTTCGCTGTTACGGCTGCCGGGGGTAATCACGGGACTGGCCTCGGCCTTGCCGGAGACAGAAGACGAGCAAGAAAAGCTGGGCCAGACTCTGGAAAAGTATTTGCAGGAAGCGCTCGGCAAGATGGATGAAATGCGAAGGGCCGAGGGGCGGCACCTGGCCGAAGAGCTGCGCGCGCGGGCAGCTCTCATCGGTAAGGAGACGGAGCAGGTGCGCCGGTTGGTGGAAACGCTGCGGCCGGCGTTTTCGCGGCGGCTGGAGGCGCGTCTGAAGGACCTCTTGAATGGCACGAACGTGGAGCCTTCGCGATTGGCGCAAGAGGCGGCCCTGCTTGCGGAACGAAGCGATATCAGTGAAGAATTAGACCGATTGCGCAGCCACCTGCAGCAGTTTTCGAAATTGCTGGACGGCGCGGGGGAACTCGGAAAGAAACTGGATTTTCTGTTGCAGGAGATGCACCGGGAAGCGAACACCATGCTCTCCAAAAC
>Ga0187801_10000367_pt1 | contig 11994 bp, 11 predicted proteins | sample NC_wetland_sal_i_10_FD_132465 | JGI IMG/M metagenome (GOLD analysis project Ga0187801, IMG submission 132465) | Wetland sediment microbial communities from Neuse River Estuary, North Carolina, USA - Control_1 | ecosystem: Environmental > Aquatic > Freshwater > Wetlands > Sediment | place: USA...
CGGAGAAAGGCCAGTGGCCGATCAATCCGCTTCGATTCTGGGAGCATTCGTTTGCGTGCGCTCTGGTGAGCCAGCAGCTGGCGAAAAAAGTGGCGCTGCCGGGCCTGGAGAGAGTCTACTTGTGCGGGTTGCTGCATGATATCGGCGAACTAGTGAACGCGACCCTGCTGCCGGCGGAATTTCGCAGCGCAGCCGAATTTGCAATCCGGAAGAGCGTACCCCTATTCGAGGCGGAGAAAGAAGTGCTCGGGTTCACGCATTGCGACACAGGGAAGATGCTCGGCGAATATTGGAACCTCTCTCCCGACGTGCAGGACGTGATCGAATTCCATCACAATCCTGAACAGGCGGAAGCTCCGGGTGCCCTGGTGGCGTTGGTGAATTTGAGCGATCTGCTTTGCCGGCTGCGGGGCATGGGGTACGGGTACGATGAACTGCGGGAGATTCGTTTTCAGGAAGTTCCAGCCTGGTCCTTGCTGGGAAGGGCAGTCCCGCTGCTGGAGCATTTCGACGTGGCGCGCTTCACGATGGAGCTGGATGCGGAGGCGGAGGAAATTCGCGAACTCGTGGCGGCCGCGTTTCAGAACTGACAGGGGCGTAAGTGTTGAGAGGTAGAAGCCTGCCCATGCTCTGCTGCGCCGCCGCTGGGACTGCTCGGTGATATCAACCTCCAACGACCAATGCTGCCCAGTAGAAGCCGGGTCAAGCGATGGGTGGCCTCTTCGTGTGCCAACTCGTGTTCTGCTGAAAGGCATTCGCGGCAGCGACCACGGCGCGATCGTTTCTTGCACGGGCGATGAACTGAATCCCGATGGGGAGCTCTTTTGAGGTGAAGCCGCATGGCACGCTGATAGCCGGGAGGCCACAGAGATTGCCGATTCCCCCGAGCGGGTCGCTAAAGGTGAGGTCGGTTTCAAGATTGGTTTCAAGCGGCGTTGCGGCGATGGGAAGGGAAGCGGCTGCGAGCACGTCGAATTCGTCGAAAAGAGCATCCACCTTGGCCTGCAAGACGCCGCGAATTTGCAGGGCGCGCATGTGGTCGGAAGCGGAGATCTGCTCGCTGACGTATCCGCCGATTTGGCCGAGAGGATCCGCAAGCTCGGAAACTTTGCCAGAATCCAGGAGCGAGCGAAAGGCAGCGGCGCCTTCGACGGCGATGATAGTCCCGCCGGCCGCTTCGTAAGGGCCTTCGGGCAGCTTGGCGTCGGATATTTTCATGCCGTGGTGATTCAGCACATCCAGCGCGGCGACAAACGCGGATTCGATTTCCGGATCTGGCTTGGTCCATGCGTTCGTGAGACGGCCGATGCGCAGAGATGAAGGCAACGGCGCGGGGTAGGGAAACGAAGCTTCCGCGAGCGGCAGCGAACTGCGATCGCGGGAATCGTGCGCGGCGATTGTTGCAAGAACCAGGGCGCAATCATCGGCGGTCCGCGCCATCGGACCGATCTTGTCGAGCGAGTACGCCAGCGCCATGGCGCCAAAGCGGCTTACACGCCCGAAGGTGGGGCGCAGACCGGAGATGCCGCAGTACGCGGAGGGGCAGATGATCGAGCCCCAAGTTTCCGTGCCGATGGCGAAGGCGGCGAGAGCGGATGATGTTATCGCGCCGGAGCCGCTCGATGACCCGCATGTCCAGCAGGCCTCGTTCCAAGGGTTCTTTGCCGCGCCTGTGAGCGAAGCGGAAGCGTAGCGATAATTCATACCCCCGGCAAGCTCAATCATCGCCGCTTTGCCGATCAGTATGGCGCCGGCTTGATTTAGGCGCTCGATTACGGTGGCGTCGAAATCGAAATGTTGATTGTGGTAGGGCTTCGCACCCCAGGTGGTGGGATAACCCTTTACGGCGAGGAGGTCTTTCGCGGAGTACGGGATGCCGTGGAGCAAGCCGCGATAATGGCCTCGCTGGAGCTCCTTTTCAGCGGTGTGAGCCTGATCGAGCGCGAGGTCGCGGGTGATGGTGACGTAGGCGTTGAGCCGCGGGCCGAGCCGCTCGCTTCGCGCGAGGTAACTTTCCGTGAGCTCGACGGGAGAAATCTGCTTTGTGCGGATGCGGCGGCCCAACTCGCGCACAGATAGGTAAAGAACGTCATCCTCTAGCATGGGCTCACCTTTCTGAGCGGGAAGGGACGCGCTGAGCTGCCGATGCGTCAGGATAAAGTTTCAGGACAGTTGGGGGCTGATCAGAATTATCGACCGGGAACGCGCGCATGGCCTCGAGCGATTTTTGGCCTTCGGTCACCAGGCGGCGGATGTCGTCTTTCTGGGCATCCGAGAAACGAGCGCCGTACTTGCTGAAAATTGCTTGAATCTTCGCGTCAACTTCCGCCTGGCTTTCGGGCGAAAGCTTTTCGTTGGGCTGCTGTGGAGGCGTGGGCGGGACGCTGGATGGGATTGCCAGCAATTCGCCTGGGAGACAGGCGGCCGTAGCCGCAGCGATCGCAGCACGGCGTGCAAACTCGCGACGCGAAATTCCAGAGGGCCCATTCTCTTCCTCACACATCATCTCGAAACCTCCCATTCAAATTGCAAGGCGATTCAATGCAGGGCGAACTCGGAGGCCCGATGCTTCGCGAGCCTACTCGATGGCTTCAGAGACGTCAACGCCCGGTTGATTTTAGACGCGCCATGCGCGGGTTGGGCTTTCGGGTTTTTTCAGCAACGAACCTTTCCAATCTCAGCGCGGAAGGTTAGAATCTGGGAGCAGCAGCGAGCCGAATCCAGCGCGGCGGGCTGCGACGATTGTGGTGGAATTCAGGAAGCGGTTGCGTCCCGGCCTTTTCGCGAAGCCTACAAACACGAGCCAAAAATCAATCGGGAGGAAACCCCATGAAGCATTGGACATTGAGTCTATCTACGGCGGCTGGCTTGTTGCTTGCCGCTTCGTTCTTCTTCACTCCTTCGGCAACTCCGAAACTCGGGGCCGAGCCGGAAGCCGCCGCTCAAGAACGCCGCGAGGGATTCGAAGACATGCATCGCGCTGAGGAAGCCCTGCGTAACGCCAGAGCCATACTCGCCGCCGCTCCCGGAGAGTATGGCGGACATCGGGACAAGGCCATCAAGAGGGTCGATGAAGCGCTTGGCGAGGTGCATGCCGCGATCGAACATCACTAAGATTGCCGGAGCGAGTCGTGTTTTATTCGGCTTGCAGCGTCTCCCGTCCGCAGGACACGCTGCAAGCCGATTTCTTTTCGCGTTGCTGGTGATTTGGCTATCCCTCTGCTGATTGGTCTCCCGCCTGACGGTTTGGGATTCCCTTCAATGTGGTGCGTACGCTCGCGCCGGCGAGGCTGGGCATCGTTCGGGCTCGGTGCGTGATTCTTTGAGGACACTCAGGGAATAGTCTCGACTCTAAGAACTGCGGCGGCGATACGATGGGTGCGCTACGGCGCGCATCTGCCCAGCCCGCGCGCCCGGCAGAACTTTGGCCGCAGGCCGGTGTTAAATCAGACGGTCGAAGTCATTCACGGTCGTCCGAGCCGAAAGTCGGACCAGGAGGAAATCTCGATGAAGCATCAGATTCTGATCACGCTTGCGCTCGTGGCTTTGATTTGCGCTTTGACTTTTCCGGCAGCGGCGCCGGCTGCTCCGCCCGCAGGTAACAGCCATCCGGCCGCATCGGCCGCTCCCGCAGCAGCGGCAGAAGCGCATCCGGAAATCCGCGACGCGATTGCCTCACTTCGGCGAGCGAAAGAGCACATGGAGCATGCCGCTCACGACTTCGGCGGGCACCGCGTGGAAGCGATCAAGGCTACCGATGAGGCGATTCGTCAGCTCGAGATTTGCCTGAAGTACGACAAGTAAGTATCAGAATTGGCGTATACGGTGATTCAGCTTGCAGCGCCTTTTCAACCGAGCGACGCTGCAAGCTGAGTTTCTCTCATCTTGTGAATTAGTACTTCTGATCGCTGAATCCGCAACGGGCGGCGGGTGCTAACTCGGGTCCGTCTCAACAACTGGTCTAGCCGGCGCTTCCCCCGACCTCGCGCGAGCGAGAAGCGACTGCAATATCACCCCTAACGCATTTGCGCGGCCGATAGGATGTCGGCGGGCTTCGAATTTAGGACACGCGGAATCTCTGGCTAGCTCTTCGGATTATTGAGGCTGGGCAATTTTGGATGGGCGGGGGTCGAATCGCCGAAGAGTTCCTCCCACCCCACCTCGGCAGCTACGATTCCTGCCTCTTGAAGTTTCTTCAACTCATCCTCAAAGCATTGCATTTGTTGGCCCGTGCCTTCGCGGATGGCGTCGGTGAGGCTCATTACATTGTGCTCGCCCGCCGCTATACATTCGCGGATTCGCGGCGTGGAGAAAATAATCTCGAAGAGCGCCACCTGCCCCGGGCTATCCACGCGCGGCAGTAGTCGCTGCGAGACGATGCCTCGGAGGCTGCGGGCCAGGCGTGAGCGAGTGACGGCTTCCTCGGGAGGAGAGAAGAAGCGCAGCAAGTGGGCAAGTGTGCGTGAGGCGTCCGGTGTATGCAGCGCCGCGAAAACAAGATGGCCGCAATCGGAAGCCTCCAGCGCCAGGTCCAGAGTTTCACGGTCCGGAATGGTGCTGAGGAAAATCACATGGGGCGGATGGCGGAGAGAAGTGCGGAGCGCCATGGGGAAACTCGGTACATCACGGTGCACTTCTCGCTGCAAGATGGTCGCCTTGCGATGGCGAAACTGGAATTCCAAGGGATCCTCAACAGTGATGATGTGGCCGTCCCTCTGTTCGCTTATTCGGGTGAGAATGGCGACCAACGTGGAGGATTTTCCGGAGCCCACGGGGCCGCTCATAACCACAAGCCCGCTGCGAAGGTGTACAAAGTGATCAAGCTGCGCAGGCAGCCGCAGGGATTCGAATGTGGGGAGAGACGCGTCGGGGATCACACGCAGCTTGATGGCGTAGCTGCCGCGTTGGGAGAAGATGCTTACGCGGAAACGGCCCAGCTTGGGCACGAAGAACGAAAAATCGCAGGAACCCTCGGCGTCGAGGCGCGGCTGAACATTGGGACGATTCCCAATCAGATCGCTGGCGATGCGGCGTGTATCATCAGGTAACAATTCAGGGTAAGTGGCAAAGATGGGCGAGACGATCCTCCCATTGACGCGCACTTGCGGCGTGCGCATGGGCGAAAGGAAGATGTCGCTTACATTTTCTGCCGCTTTCACGAGCTGGGCGATCAATTCATTGGTTGGCGGCAGGGGAGGCGTTGCCGTCAAGCTGGAAGTGGATTCAGTAGACGCAGGAATAGGCATGAGAAGGTAGTGTGGGCATTTCAGGTACCGAATCGAATTTCCCCCGGATATGTATCTGCCTGAAAGCACAGTAATTGCGCGAGCGGATTGCCGGGATTAGACGGGAAATTGATTCACCCTGGGACAAAACCTCCAGTCTGGACCAATTTGGCGCAGTAATTTTGGTTGACGCCGCCAAGAAGGGAAACGGACTCGATTGCGGCTCACGACGTGCTAGTTTGATGCGGAATGCGGCGGAGCAGACGAAGCCGTGGGAGCGAGAGAGCCTGCGAGGATTTCCTTCACTATTTTCGCGGCGATCGCCTTGCTGACCGGGCATGCCGTGTCGTTCATGCGGCATTGGGCGAGTGTCAGATTACACCCACAGCTGCAGCTTTCTGAATTCAACCTCTTGAGCACCATTCTTCGTTGATCGCGTGTGAGCCCGGAAAAATCCACATCGGGAAGTTCGGTTGCGCGACTGGCATTTTTCAGGAAAATTTGGCCCGTGTCCTCGAAGGTTTCGATCGTCGCGTCCACCGGTAGACCGACCAACGCGCGGACCTCAATCTCGTATACACCGCCGGGGAAGAGGCCGACATGTTTTTGGACCACATGACCTTCCCTGTCGACGAGGAACGATGTGGGGAGTGCAGGCACGCCGCCATAGGCGTTGACAAGCTCCGGGCTGCGCATGACGATCGGGTAATTGATGCCCGCAGCCGCAGCGAAGTCCCTCACTTCCTCGGCGGGGCCGTCGTCCATGGAAACTCCGACCACCAGCAGTTGGTCCGGATACTTTTTAGAGAGCTCGATCAGGATGGGAATTTCCTCGCGGCACGGCGGGCACCAGGTGGCCCAGAAATTCACCAGGACGACTTTGCCCCGCCAGGTCGCAGTGGAAATGGTATTGCCGTTCAGGTCCTGGACCAGGAACGGCGGCGCGGGTTGCCCATTACTCGCGAAGCGGATGACTTGAGCGCCATCAGCCCCAACCGCATCGTCCTTGGTTGCCGACCCCTCTGCCGGTTTCGCGAGGGAGGCGGGAGGCTGCGCGGCGGAGGCGGCCTTCACCGTCGCGACGTGACCTGCACGCGCGGCAACAATACCGATGGCGAGGCCGGAGATGCCCGCGCAGAAAGCAAGAAGAACGATAAAAGGTCGATTCATGCCTCGCTAGTACCACTCACATTATGCGGCAGAGAGCGGGGCGGAACAAGATGGGAGGGGAGCGGTTCAGGTTGCATTCCGCGCACACGAATCTGTCCTCCACATGCTCCGCTTCTGAACCCTGGTTTCACTGAATCGCCTGTCCGGCGATATAACTCATGAGAACCGGGCGCTCTCCGCCCGAGTCAAAGTGAGAACTTGCCCGTCATTTCTGCAGATCGCATTTGATCCTCAGTGGCAGCTGGCAGGCTTGCGGAGATCGGTTCTGAAGCACGGCCAGCAGCGTTTGTGGCATGTGCTTGGACACTTCGAAAACGGCGACCTGCGTCGAATTGGCCTCGTCGCGATAGCTGATCTGGAAGAAATGCCTTCGCTGCCGCTTTTTGACGAGCCCGACTGCGATCGCCGGTAAAATACCCAGGTGCCGCGCAACTTTCTCAGAGTATTCGAATGAAATGATCCTGGCGAATGGAATGGCCAATTTGTTTCCAGCATACTCAAACGTGAGCATGGTTTCAGATGTAGTCTCCAAACGACCGAGAGCTCCCGCCTGTACGCCCGGGATTGTGCCACCTGCATACATCACCTGCCCGTCCTCCACCCCGCCCGCCGGCAGCGACATGACCAACAACAAGCAAACCGCCGCTAATTTCTTCACGTTGCACCTCCCAAAATCGTGATGGGATGAGCTTACGTGGAGTAATGAAGGAATTGAGGGCGCACTATGACACTTTTAGAATTGCCACAGCGCTCAGGCAAAGGGGTCCGAGATGAACTGCTGGTAGCGGCGAAGTTCCGCGGAAGCAGATTTCGAGATCAGCGAGAAGGAAATCACACGGCACCCTCTGGGCACTTCGAGAGCCGTGACGGAATCACAAATCACCGCCGCCATCTGCTTCAATCCTCTCTGCCAGCCGGGTTCGATTGTGTTTCGGAAGACCATGCTGTCAGAGTGAAAACCGGCGGCTATGAGCATCGTGCGAGCCAACTCTAGGAAACCAGGCCAGCGCGAAGCGATTCCAACGAGGGTATCCTTGGGAATTGGCAGCCACTGATCCAGCAAACGCGGGACGGATTGTACGGATAGCGCCAGTAGTTCCGTACCAGTCGGCAGGACCTGCCGCACTGGCTCTTTCCTATTCATCAGGACAACGGGAATCGCACCCTCGAGTTTCTCGGCAGAGCCGCAAGCTTCCATGCTTTCTCCAGCCACAGGGAATGTTACAGCTTGGCGCATCTCGGCGATTACGATCCGCCTCAATTCTTCATCCGGCTCAATGAGCAGAAAATGGTCTGGCGGCTGGAGAGCCAGCCATTGACGAAGGCGCGATTGGACGGCGGACAACGAAAAGCCAAGTTCGCGTGCCGAACGAAACAGACTTGCGATGACCTGATCGAGAGCGAGTGTCGAGGTAGGGGGTAACGCCGGTTTGACCTTTCGGATGTACACGCCACTACCATGCCGGAATTCGACCCAGCGTCCTTTTTCCAATTGCCGGTAGGCGGCGCTCACAGTGTTGGCGTGTAGCCGGAACCGCCGCGCCAGTTCGCGCGTGCTTGGCAAACGCTGTTCCGGAGCGAGTTCGTCGCATAAAATGCCGAGAACGACTTGCGTTACGAGCTGCTCTCGGATGGGCACCCCTCCGTTGCGGGCAAACCAGAATCGCATGGTGGCTAATCCTACCTTCCGCAAGGCGCTGTTACAATGTTGCGGATTGCTCACGTGCGGCAGGACCAGAATTGTTGCTGCTCGGTCTTCTACGCGCATTACAAGAGGAGTCGGAGGTTGCAAGGGACGCGTCTTGAGTCACGAGGGTGGACGTCCGCGAAGAGGAAGAAAGCGGTGGCGTTCCAAAGTGGGTCGGAGTTCCCGAAACAGATTCTGAAATGGGAAAACGTGGGGGAAGAAAAGGCATAAGGTGTTGAAAAGTCAGGGCGGCGAAAGATTAGAGAGCGGAAATAAAAGGGCCATCGATTTGCATAAGGTAGGGCGTGGGTCGCGTTCCTACACGATCCGCACCAACTGGTACGTGGGGAGGAAGGGGCCCACTTACTGGGAGGAACGGGTCGTTCCCACCTGCCTCTGAGAGGGAAGCTAGGATGGATGACCCCATGATTCGGTCACGCCTAGGCCGAATCAAAGGAACGCGACCTTTGGGGGCTCTCGATCCCAAGCGAGAGCCCCCTTCATTATTTTCGGGTTGACCTGATTTCGGGCGGCCTTATTTTTGCGCCTCGATTTTCTGGGTTACCTGATTTCCCGGCAACCTTCTCCGGCATTCAATCCACAATTCCATTTTGGTGAGGGTGGCAGTGGCCGTATGATTTTGTCGCCGCAGATATTTTTGCGGCCTTGATTGTGGCATCAAAGGCACGCTGGGCCGGTACGGCGTGCTGGACGATAAGCCCGTGCTTCGCCCTTCTACCTGATTGCCGATTTATATCTGGCGCGTGATACGACGACAGGAGGAGTCCAATTGAACGGCAAAGCGATTCGCGACTTCGCTGTGATGCTCCTCGCGTGCGTGATGATGGCCTTGGTGGTGCGGGGTCAGAAAGCGTACGACCCGGGCGCGACGGACACCGAAATCAAGATCGGCAACATTATGACTTACACCGGGTGGGGCGAATCATACGGAGCCGTCGGGCGCGCCGAGGCTGCTTACTTTCAAATGATCAACGATCGCGGCGGCGTCAACGGGAGGAAAATCACGTTCGTTAGCGTTGACAACGGCTCCAAGGCTGGAAAATCGCTGGAACTGGCGCAGCAATTGGTGGAGCAGGATGGAGTCTTGCTGATATTTAGCTCTATGGGGACCGAGAGCAATCTGGCTATTCGCGCGTATCTGAACGACAGGAAGGTGCCGCAACTATTCGTGGAGTCGAGCTCGGCGGTGTTCAACGATCCTATCCATTTTCTCTGGACCATGGGTTTCTTCGCGAGCTACCGGACGGAAGGGCTTGGGTACGCGAGATACGTCTTGCAAAACAAGCCCAGCGCAAAGATCAGGATCTTGTATGCGGACGGCGATGCCGGAAAGGAATATCTGGCAGGCGTGCATGATGGCCTTGACGAGAAGGCCTCTTCAATGATCGCCGAGGAGGTGTCCTACCGGGTTTCGGAGGAAGCGCTTGATTCGCAAATAACAACGCTGAAGGAATCGGGCGCCGATGTCTCCCTCAACTTTTCGGTGGGGTCGTTTGCGACACGGTCGATTCGAAAAGCCTATGATCTTGGATGGCATCCGTTGCAATTCATTCCCAATGCGTCTCTATCCGTTGCAGCGTTTCTCGATCCGGCGGGGCTGGAGAAGGCTGCGGGAATCATCACGAACGCGCGGTCGAAAGGATGGATGGAGCCGCAAACGCGGAGCGATCCCGAGGTGCGAGAGTTTCTCGATTGGATGAGCAAGTACAACCCGCAGGGGAGCCTGCGAGACAAAAACAACGTGGCCGGTTACGAGCGCGCGGAGGCATTAGTCGCGGTGCTCAAACAGTGCGGGGACGATTTGAGGCGTGCGAACATAATGAAGCATGCCGCGAATCTGGATCTGGAATTGGGGATGCTGCGTCCTGGAATCAGGGTGCGAACGAGCCCCGAAGATTACCAGCCGATTCATCAATTGTTTCTGATGAGATTCGATGGGAAGAAATGGGTGCCGTTCGGCGGCGTGATCGGGGATTGATCGGCCGAGCGTTCGCGGCATATGAAACGGCGCACCGGCCGTTGTGCTGATGCTACTGGTTTGCGGGTTCGAGTCTGCGCAGCACGGGAATTCTTGCCTGACGGAGGACGTGCTCGACGACGGTTTCGCGGAGGCGCGAGGCGTCATATTCCACGACCAGCCTGTTGTTTTTTTCGTCGTAGTGAAATTTGTGCAGGCCATAGGTGTTGGCGAATTCGCCGAGAGAGCGGAAGTGCTCGGGCTTGAGCTTCTCCTGCAATTCGAAGGTCATGGTCATCAGTGTCATGCGCCGGATTATAGCATCGCAGGACGGGCGCGACGCGCGCTGGAATCGTTGTGTCCAAGCGTGATTTCATAGTTGCACGTGGCGAAGGCGGAGGGCATTGGCGATCACCGAGACGGAGCTGAACGTCATCGCGGCGCTGGCGAGGATGGGGCTGAGGAGCAGGCCGAAGAAGGGGTAGAGGGCGCCGGCAGCGAGGGGGACGCCGAGCGAATTATAGACGAAGGCGAAAAATAAATTTTGGCGGATATTGCGCATGGTGGCGCGGCTGAGCGCGCGAGCTCGGGCGATACCGCGAAGGTCGCCTCGCAAAAGGGTTATCCCGGCGCTTTCCATGGCGACATCGGTTCCCGTGCTCATGGCGATGCCGACATCGGCTTGCGTTAGCGCGGGCGCGTCATTGACGCCATCGCCGGCCATGGCGACCACATGGCCTTGGGATCGTAGTTGCTTGACGATTTCGCTTTTTTGAGCGGGCAGGATTTCCGCGTGCACTTCTTCAATTCCCAGATTGCGCGCGACAGCTTCGGCCGTTGCGCGGCTATCGCCTGAAAGCATCACGATGCGGATGCCCTCGCGACGAAGGCCGTCGATGGCATCGGGTGTGGTGGTTTTCACGGGGTCAGCGACGCTGATCAGCCCGATCGCCTTTCCATTCACGGCGACGAAGGTCACGGTCTGGCCGTCATTTTCAAGCGCCTTGGCTCGATCCTCGACAGCACTCAGTGAAATTCCTAATTCGGCGAAAAGCGCGCGATTGCCGAGCGCGGCGTTTTTACCGTCGACGATGCCCGTCACACCCTTGCCCGTCAGCGAGTGGAAGTTCGTGGCGTGTTCTGTTTCGATGTCGCCATTGTGCGCGGCGGCGAGAATCGCCGCGGCCAGCGGATGTTCGCTCACGCGCTCGAGACTCGCCGCCACGTGAAGAACGTGCGCCTCGAAATCATCCTGGGCGGGAAGGACCACGGTGACGCGCGGCTTTCCTTCGGTGAGCGTGCCGGTTTTGTCCACGACGAGCGCATCCACTTTTTCGAGAATTTCGAGCGCCTCGGCGTTCTTAATGAGGATTCCGGCGAGCGCTCCGCGGCCGGTGCCAACCATGATGGCCATGGGAGTCGCGAGGCCCAATGCGCAGGGACAGGCGATGATGAGGACGGCGACTGCATTAAGCAGCGCGTGCGCCATTTTGGGTGGCGGGCCCAATATTCCCCAAATGAGGAAGGCGGCAACAGCGACGAGGACCACCGCGGGAACGAAGTAGGCAGAGACGCGGTCGGCAAGCTGCTGGACGGGCGCGCGGCTGCGTTGCGCTTCGCTGACCATGCGCACGATTTGCGCGAGCAGCATCTCGCTGCCTACGCGCTCGGCGCGCATCAGGAAGGCGCCAATGCCGTTGACGGTGCCGCCGATGACGCGGCTGCCGGCAACTTTTTCGACGGGAATGGGCTCGCCGGTCACGAGCGATTCGTCGACAGAACTCGCGCCTTCGGTGACAATTCCGTCCACGGGAATTTTTTCGCCCGGGCGAACACGCAAGAAGTCGCCCGGCTGGATGTGTTCCATGGGGACGTCGATTTCGGTGCCGTCGGCGCGAACGAGGCGCGCGGATTTAGGAGAGAGCTTGAGCAAG
>Ga0187801_10000369_pt1 | contig 11936 bp, 15 predicted proteins | sample NC_wetland_sal_i_10_FD_132465 | JGI IMG/M metagenome (GOLD analysis project Ga0187801, IMG submission 132465) | Wetland sediment microbial communities from Neuse River Estuary, North Carolina, USA - Control_1 | ecosystem: Environmental > Aquatic > Freshwater > Wetlands > Sediment | place: USA...
CGCCAATCCGGCGCTCTCCCGCGCACTGGACATCCTGTTTATTCTGCACGCCGACCACGAGCAGAATTGCAGCACGAACGTGATGAGAGCGGTGGGCAGTTCGCAGACGGATCCCTACCTATGTGTTGCAGCGGCAGCGGCGGCGCTTTCCGGCCCGCTGCACGGCGGGGCAAACGAAGAAGTTGTGAAGTTGCTGGACGAGATCGGCAGTAAGGACCGCGTGCCCGCCTACATCGAACAAGTGAAGGCAGGGCACGGCAAGCTGATGGGCTTCGGCCATCGGGTCTACAAGCATTACGACCCCCGGGCCCGCATCATCCGGTGGGCTGCGGAACAAGTGTTTGCCACGACCGGGAAGAACCCCAAGCTGGAAATTGCGCTGGAACTCGAACGCATCGCGCTGGAGGACGAGTACTTTATCAAGAGGAAACTGTACCCCAATGTGGAGTTCTACTCTGGGATCATTTACCAGGCGCTGGGCTTCAAGCCGGACATGTTTACCATTCTCTTTGCGATACCGAGGACCGTCGGCTGGCTGGCGCAGTGGAAAGAGATGCTGGAAGATCCGGAGCAGAAGACTGCCCGGCCGCGGCAAATTTACACCGGTTACGCACAACGCGACGTCGTGCCGATGGAACAACGGGCCGGAACGACACTGGCGGCCGAACGATAAGCAAGTATGGCCGGCGGAAGCCCGACATCTACACGAGCTAAAACGTGGCGCGGCCGGCGATCTGGCGGATTTCGGGATTTTCGATGATGCGGCCACGAAGATTCTCGACCGTGGCTTGGAGCATGGCGCGCCCGAGGTCGTGGCCGTGGACGTAGAGCTTGGGGAATGGCTTGAATAGGCGGCCGAGGGGATTCAAGAGGACGTAGAGCTTGGGCTGAGTGGGGGAGGGCTTGGCGTCGATGAACGCTGGGCGCCAGCAATCCGCGCCAACGAGTTCGATGAGGTCGTGCTCAGTTTGCGCTTTCACGCGCGACCAAAGGTAGCGGCTATCGGGGCGAGTTCCCTGCCCGCTGATGTAATGGAAGGCCGCGCCGGGGCATTGGGTTTTGAACATTTCGGCGGCGGCGAGGGCGTAGGAGTAAGTGATTTTGCGATAGTCCTCCTTGGAAACCTGCGTGGAGGAGACGCCGAGGCAGAAGAGACAGGCGTCGATGGAGCGGAAGGCTTCCTGGACCGTGGAGTAATCCAGAAAATCTTTGTGGACGTAAGTGCGCAGCTTGGAATTGGTGTGCATGAGCGGGCGGCGGGTGATGGCGCGGACTTCGTCGACGATGGAAGCGGAGAGGCAGGCGTCGAGGACGCTATTGCCAGCGGAACCGGTTGCGCCGAAGAGGAGGATTTTCATTGAGACAAAAGTTTACACGAAGTGAGGGTTGCACGGCGCGCGCCGTACCCCGGGCGAAGATGTCGACTAGTTATCTGGCTAGTCATACAATTCCCATGAGGATCTCTTATGACCAAATGGCAATTACAGGAGGCCAAATCACGGTTCAGCGAACTGATTGACGAGACGCTCGAAAAAGGGCCACAGGTCGTCACGCGTCGCGGAGTCGATACCGCCGTGATTGTATCGATCGAGGAATGGCGGAAATTGAAGGACGAAAAACGATTGAACTGGAAGGACCTCCTCCTCGGGGATGGTCCCCGGTTTTCGATTCCTCTACCTAAGCGCGGCAAGGCGAAATCACGCAAGCCCCCGGTGTTCGATTGATTCGCTATCTGATCGACACGAACGTCGTGTCCGAGGTGCGGAAGAAGAAGCCGCACGGGGGAGCGCTCGGCTGGCTGCAGAGCCTGGAACTGGGCCAAGTGTTCTTCCCTGCGGTAACGTTCGGCGAAATTCAAAAGGGCGTGGAGCTTGCGCGGCAACGGGACGCCGTAAAGGCGAATGAAATCGAGGCTTGGGCGGCGCAGCTGGAGCGAGCCTCACAGGTCTTGCCAATGGACTCGGCGTGCTTCCGAGAGTATGCAAGATTGATGCACGGGCGTTCGAAGATGCTTGCCGAAGAGGCAATGATCGCAGCGACGGCGCGGGTGCATGGACTGACGGTGGCGACCCAGAACGAGCGCGATTTCGGGCATCTAGGCGTTGCGGTGTTCAATCCCTTCAAGGCAGGTAAAGCACCAGGGAAGGGATGAGTTTTCGGAGCGGACAGTTTTATGGCAAAGAGAATTGTACTCGATAACGCCATTCGCCGTGGAAGTCAGTGTTGGGCCTTGTTCTATGTGACTTTGGTTTTTGCGATTCTCTCGAAAATCTCTGCCAGATTGCCGCTGGTTATGTCGGAAACATTTACCCCATAGACAGTATGGATTTTCCGAACGAGGAGGTCATTGCTCTCATCCTCGTGAAAATCGCCGAGCGCCGATTCGTCGGAAAGAAAGGCCCAGGGCAAATCAAGAACGCGCCGAATGAAATCAGCCTTGAGTTCAGGATGCATGTCTATACGGCTGCTCGATGCGAACTCAATGGGCACATGTGTGCCTGGTCGCGGTAATTTGCGCCCACTTGCCTTTAGGTTTTCAAAATGACCATGAAGAACAGCAAGCGCTTCCTGTTTTGTGTTTCCCGCACCCATCATCCCGGGCCAGGTGTAAATGAAAGCGGACCAGCGGAGCGCTTTCATGCGCTGTGGTTTAGCCGATTCTGACGCTGGATGAAAATGAACGCGAATCGGATAATCGTCACAAGTCCAGTCGTGTTTGAAAAAAGAAATAATCTGCTTCCAGAATGCGTAGGATCGCCAGAGGAACTTGTCTAGCCAAGACATGCATTCTTATAACACGCCATGTCAAGACGAAGAAGGCGGCGTAAAACCGCCCCTACAAAGAGCAAGATCGGGTGATCGTGCGGACATGGGGCGCAGGAATCCTGCGCCCCTACGCAGATTGGATCAGTGAGGCGCGTAGATTTGGTAGACCATGAAGTAGACGATGACGCCGGTGACGGAGACGTAGAACCAGAGGGGGAGGGTCCAGACGGCGATGAGGCGGTGTTTGTCGAATTTTTCGAGCCAGGCGCGGCGTAGGGTGATGAGGATCAAGGGGACGATGACGATGGCTAGGAGGGTGTGCGAAGTGAGCAGGGTGAAATAGACGGGACGAATCCAGCCCTGGCCTTGGAAGTGGATCACTTGGTGAATGCGGAGGTGGTAGATCACATAGGAGATCAGGAAGACGCAGGAGACAATGAAGGCGGAGATCATGAGCTTTTTGTGGAGGTCGCGCTTGCCGGAACGGATGGCCGTGTAGCCGGCGGCGAGGAGAATGGCGCTGGTGCCGTTTAGGGTGGCGTTGAGGGCGGCTTGGGAGAACATGATGGTGTGAAGATCCTTTATGTTGAGAGATAGGCTGAACAGGATATCAGATATCAGCGATCAGATATCAGGAAGCGAGAAGCCGACGACCGGCGACCAGCGACCGGGAAGCGGGTTACGTTTCCATGTCCTGAATGCAAGGTCGCGATTACGTCCGACATCAAAGAGGGATTCCTCGCTCCGAAGACTCCGCTCCCATCGACTCCGCTCAGGGCAGGCGGAATGGCGTGGGAAATTTGCGTCGTTGGACGAAGCGAAGGTGGCGCGGCGTACACCTCGAAAGTGGCAGCCCTTCGAAGCTCAGGGCACGCAAGCTGCCGCACTCCAAAGTTGGAGTTAAAGCCTGGCCGATCTGAAGTTCGGCCACTACAGATGCTGCCGCGGATTAGCGGGGGAGCTTGTCGTACATCATTAGGCCCAGGAGGATGGGGATGTGCATGACTGTGGCGTGCATTAGCCACTTGGCGCGGGAGTTGGTTTTGGCGGTGGCGGCCCAGAGGCAGACTTGGAGGCTGGCGGTGCAGGTGACCAGGGCGCCGAAGAAGTAGAGGACGCCGGCGAAGCCCATGACGGCCGGGAGCAGGCTGACGGCAACCAGCGCACTGGCATAGAGAACGATTTGGCGGAAGGTGCGCGTGCCGTCCTTATCGACGACTGGAAGCATGAGGATGCCGGCGCGCGCGTAGTCTTCGCGGTACATCCAACTGATGGCGTGGAAGTGTGGGAATTGCCAGAAGAAGAGAATCGCGAAAAGCAACCAGGCGCCCGCGTCGAGCTTGCCGGTGGCGGCGGTCCAACCAATCATGGGCGGGATCGCACCGGGGATGGCTCCAATGAAAGTGGCCCAGATGGTGCGTTTCTTAAGGGGGGTATAGGCGGCCAGATAGCTAAGAGAAGTGAAAACGCCGAGAAGACACGCAACGTAACCGGCGACGAAGTACAAATCAACGGCGCCGGCAATGCTCAGGAGAAGGCCGAAGCGGAGGGCCTCCGACGGCGTAAGTTGGCCGGTGGGCAGCGGACGGGACGCGGTGCGGCGCATGTAACGATCGGATTCGCGCTCGATATAGTGATTCAACGCGGCGGTGCCGGCAGCGATGAGCATGGTGCCGAAGACGACATGACTCATGTGTAGCCAGGGCATAGGGCCGCGCACACCCATGTAGAAGCCGGCGCCGGTGGTCATGAGCACGAGGAAAGAGACGTCTGGCTTGGTGAGGGCCACGTAGGCGCTGAGTTTGGTTGGCTGCGCGAGCGCGGCTGTCCGAGCGTTAGACATTAGCGGGCACCTCACCTTTGGTTGTGGCGAAAATCACTTCCCTTTTCCGTGGAACCAGACGATAGCAGACGATGACCGTGGCGATGGACGTAGCGAAGAGGAACGCGCCGACGACGGTATGGACAACGGTGGTGATGATAACCGGAGGCAAAGGCTGGGGATCATCGGCCGAATTGATGCGCGCCCAGAGAGCGACGAGCCCGAGGAGAATCTGCAGGCCGACGATGGAATGGAGCAGACTGCGGACACGGGCAATGGCCGGCACTTCGGGGAATCGGCGGCCCAGCGTGAACGCGGTCCAAATCACCATGGCAAGAACGATGGGAGCGCCGTAGACGTGCGGCTTCAGGGAGAGATATTTGTGGCGGAAGCCGGCGCCGACGAGAACTTGAAGAAAGATGAGGAAGGCGTTCAAGGTGACGATGGAATGAATGGAGGGGGAGCCCCGGTCGACGTATTGCGGGAGGCTTCGCATATACCAGCGGCTGGTGCACACGGCGATGCTGACGAGGATGGCGAAGACGATTTCCGCGGTGCAGGCATGCATGACCGGGAGCCAGTAGTGGAGGAGTTTAAGGACCGTGAGGCCGCCGAGAACGCCCTGAAAGATCACGCCGCCAAGGGCCGCGAAGCCGAGCCATTTCATCCAGGGGCGTTCGTCGTAGCGCCAAAGGAGAAAGGCAAGAATGACGATGAGGAATCCCAGGCCCGCGGCAATCAGGCGGTGGGAATGCTCGAAGGCAATGCCGCCGACCATGGGCGGGTTCAGACTGCCGTAGGAGAGCGGCCAGTCGGGGACAGCGAGAGCGGCGTCCTCAGAAGTGACGAGGGCCCCGGCGGTGAGGAGTACCGCTGCCCAGAGCACGAGGAAGAGGGCGTATTTGTGAACGCCTGAGTGATAAGTGGCCATCATGTATTTCGGGCCCCAATTCCCGAAACGCACATTATAGCAATGCGAAAAGAGAGACGAAAGCGATTGCCCTGAACCGGGGAGGATTGTAGCAGGGAATATTTGGGAGGTGAAGAGGAGAGGTTTGTGCAGGGCAGGCGTAGGACTCGGGGATATCAGATATCAGTCATCAGATATCAGGAGGCAAGAGGTCCTGTGAGGATTCGATTGATAGCCTGGGCCGAAGAAAGCCTCACCCCTCAAAGGGGTGAGCTACAAAGCCTCAAACGGCGGAGGAGCTGAGGGATTGCGGTTCGGGATGGATTTCTACGGCGCGGAGGACTAGATCCTTGAGGGCGCCGATGAAGGCGGGGGAATCGCCGACGGCGGGCATCATGCGGAAACGCTCGATGCCCCATTTTTTGGCGTCGGCGCGGCCGTCGATATTGATTTCGTGGAGGGTTTCGATGTGCTCGGTGACGAAGGAGATGGGCACGATCATGGCCTCTTTCACGCCTTCGTGGCCGAGTCTTTCGAGCGTGCCGAGGAAAGAGGGCTCGAGCCACTTGGCCGGGCCGACTTTGCTTTGAAAGCAGAGGATGTGGGTCTTGGGCCAGTTGGGGTAACGCGCAGCGCCCTGTTCGCACACGAGGCGGATGGTCTCGGCGACGTGCTTGGGATAGGGATCGCCCTTTTCGACCAGACTCATGGGCAGGCCGTGAGCACTGAAGAGGAGATGAATGCGGGAGGCGTCCGGGAACTGGCGAAGACACTTGCCGATGTTCTGGACGAGGGCTTGAATGTACAGCGGATGATCGTAGAAGTCCTCGACGGTGCGTTCGGGAAGCGTGTCGACCGGCTCGCCATACACGCGGCGCCACTCTTTCAAGCTGCTGAGCGTGGTGGCGTAGGAGTAGTGGGGATAGAGTGGAAGAAGAACGAGCTCATCGAGGCGGTTAGCCTGTTTGAGGGCGGTGACGGCGTCTTCGGTGAGCGGCTTCCAATAGCGCATGGCCGTGACTGCGACGGGATCGATGTAGGGCTCGAGGGCCTGGACGAGGCGGACGCGCTGACGCTCCGTGAGAATGCCGATGGGCGAGCGGCGGCCAATCATGGCGTAGCGCTGAGCCACAGGGACACTGCGCTTTTTGGCGATGTAGCGAGCAAGAGGGCCGCGAATGAAATTGAGCGGGCCGAGAGGGATGATGTCCGGGTCCAGGAAAAGATTGCAGAGGAAGGGCTCGACGTTGCTGAGGGAGTCTGGTCCGCCCAATTGAAAGAGAACGATGCCGACGCGTTTTTTCTGGTTGGTGCTCACGGGCGATTCCTTTTCATTGGTCGCGAAGAAATTGTACATCAAGCAAAGGCGCCCACCTCCCTCCTGCGGCGGGCAGGCAGAAGGCGGGGCCTGCTAAAGCAAGAAAACCCAAGACCCACCCTCACAAAACGAGGATGGGGCACCCGGAACAAAAACAAGAGAGACCCGAGAACCGGTCTAAAGACCGGCCACTACAACGGCTGCGCTATTTGGCGCGGGGGAGAGAGTTTTTCAGGCGCTCGATTTCGGCGCGGAGGTCGGAGGTGCGCTTGGCGATGGAGAGATAGAACACGAAGAAAACGCCCCAGCCAATAAGATACGCCGCAAATACGCTGTCCAGATTTTTCATTGCGCCTCCGCTTCGCGCTGCAGGATATCGACTTCGGATTTCATTTTTTCAAGCGAGTAGCGCTCGACGATCAGGAAAGCCATCAGGACATGCATGGCTAACACGGAAAAGAAAAAGACCTTGCTCATTGTAGGGTCCAGGCCGGAGCCCGGGCCGCCCATGATGACCGGAGCAGGGTGCTGCGTGCGCCACCAGCGAATGGAAAAATAAACGAGGGGCACATCCAGAAAGGCAAAGATCCCGAAGAGAGCACTGAGCAGCGCGCGACGGTCCGGTTCTTCTACGAGGGAGCGCAGCAGCAGATAGGAAACGTAGAGAAGCCAAAGGACGAAGGTGGAAGTGAGGCGAGCGTCCCAGGTCCAATAAATGCCCCACGCAGGTTTTGCCCAAATGGGACCGGTGATGAGGACGACGGTCATGAGCGCGAGGCCGACTTCGGCGCTGGCAACGCTCAGCCAGTCATACTTTTGATCGCGCCTCCATACGTAGAGCAGATTGCCGATGAAGCAAAGAAAGAAAGCGTCCATGCCGGCCCAGGCGCTGCCAACGTGGAAATAAAAAATGCGCTGAACGACGCCCATGGTGCGCTCTTCGGGAGCGATGTAGAAGGAACCATAGGCGGCGGCGATGACCAGCAGGACAGCCACGGCGCCGAGGATGATGCGTTTAGCCATGGTGGATTATTCCTCCAAAAGATATTCGCCGAAAAGCCATAGCGCCGTCAAAAAGATGAGGTCGAAAACTGCGAGGAAGCCGATTCCCTTCCAAAGAACGACCGGCTCGCGATCCAGCAAGCTGACGCTGACAGTGGCGCTGACGACGAGAATGGGTGTAAGCAGAGGCAGCAGCAGGAGTGGGAGAAGCAATTCGCGCATGCGGGCTTGCGCGGAAATGGCGGAGAGGGCGGTGCCAGCAATGGAAATGCCCAGGCTGCCAAGGAACAAAACGAGAAGCAGGTAGTGGAGTTGAGGGAGGATGGGGATGTTGTAGAAAACGGCGAAAAGCGGAAGCATCAGGATTTCGGTGACGAGAAGGAAAAGCGTGTTGGCAATGAGCTTGGCGAGGAAGATGGCGAAGGGATCGCTGACGGCGAGGCGGAGAGAGCTGAGCGTGTCGTTGGTCTGCTCGCGGAGGAAACAGGGCTGGAGCATGAGCGAAGCGGCGAAAAGAATAGCGAGCCAAAGAAGGCCGGGGCCAAATTCGCGCGACTCCTCGGTGGTGGGACTGATGGCGAAGCTGAAGAGAATGAGAACGACAAGGATGAACACAACGGTGGTGGTCAGGAGTTCACGGGAGCGAAACTCCGTGCGCAGCTCTTTGCCGAGGAGGGTGGCGGTGTTGGAGAGGAGGCTCATGGCCAGGGTTCAGGCACCTCCGAAGGTGAGGATGGAGTGGAGCGACGCGCCGGACTTGGTGTCGGCTACAACGGAACCGGCGTCCAATTGGACGGCGCGCGTGGCGAGGGCGGAGATTTCCGATTCGCCGTGCAGGCTCATGACGACGGTGCAGCCGGCGCGGTTGATTTCGCCAAGAGCTTTTGCGAGCCAGGAAATGCCGAGAGGGTCGAGGCCAGTTGCCGGCTCATCGAAGAGCAGGACGGACGGACGATGGACTAGGGCGCGGGCAATGGCGATGCGCTGGCGCATGCCGCGGGAAAAGGTGCGGACGAGAGAGGCGCGGCGGTCGTAAAGGCCGACCTCGCGGAGCAGCTCTTCGGCGCGGGCGGCGGGTTGCGGGACGTCCTGGAGCTTGGCGAAGAGGACGAGATTCTCTTCGGCGGAGAGTTCGTCGTAGACCATGGTGCTGTGGGCGACGTAACCCGGACGGCCATTGCCGGAGGCTTCCGCGGAAGCGCCGGGGAAGGACAACTTCCCTGCTGTGGGGCGAACAATACGCGCGGCGACGCGAAGGAGCGTGGTTTTTCCCGACCCGTTGCGACCGGCGAGGACGACACATTCGCCGGGAGAAATTTCGAGGGAGACGCGACGAAGAGCGAAAAGTCCGCCAAAACGTTTATCGATGTTCTCGAAGAGCAGTCCGGTTGGAGGTAACGTCAGAGAAGTCACGAGAATTGTTCTGGTAGCGCCCTATGCAAGCTTACCGCAGGGGCTGAAGCCCCTGCCTCCTAAGAAAAAACAAACCCAAGAGCCGGTCTAAAGTCCGGCCACTACACGAGCAAGAGAACAAAGCCACAACCAAAAGCAAGGCCGCAACCAAGAGCAAAGCCGCGGGGCTCGAAGACTCGCGCCGCGCTACAAGCGGCCAGTGCAACCCAAGAGCGCTGGCATAAAAGCCAGCGCTACAAAGTCAGCCCTGGACCAGGTCGCGAAGAAGCTTATCGAAACGAGCCTTTTCGCGGGCGTAGTCTTCCTCGGAAATTGTACCGGCCTGACGGCGAAGCTCCAGGCGGAAAATCTGGTCCTTGAGCGAATCCATGCTCGCGTTGACGTGCTGATCGATGTCCGAGGATACCTTCGCAGCGGCAACGGGCGCGGGGGCAGGCGGCGCTTTCTTGTTTTTTCCCTGCGGAGCGGTCTTGGCCGCCTTCGCAGGAGGAGGCGCAACATCTTCCTCATCGCCTACGCCAGCAACGACAACCTGCTTTCGCGTCAGCAAAATCGCGCCCATGGCGAAGAGCGCGGCAAGGCCGGCGAAGAGGTACCACTTAAAATCGTTCAGGCGGCTCGGCGCAGCAATTACATCCGGGCCTTGCGTTCGGGAGTTCCCTTCCTGTGACGGTTCCTGGCCCTGGCCACTATCGGCAGCAGGCGGCGAGCCGACTCCCGAAAGACTCACGGAGAGAACGGCCCTTGCGGGCAGAGCGTCGTGGGTATAAACCATCATGCCCTGCTCCTGACCGGCGGAGGTCAGACCGTCACCCGTGACGGTCACTCCCGGAGGAACCACCACAAGCATCTTCGCCCCAGCATAGACCGCGGGCAATTTAAGCGTGGCGGCATTGTTGGCGTAAGGAAGCTCGTAAGAAAGCCGCACGTTGGTCTGGCCGGGGCGAAAGGGATAGGCGATGGCAAAGCGACCTTTGCCCTTGTCGATGGAGGCCTGGGTAACGGCCATCCCCATGGCGGTGGTGGTGGTCACCTGGCCGAGCTTGCCATTTTCGGGAATCGCAAAATCGAAGTTGCCTTCGGTGCGAAAGAAAGCGCTGGGCGGCTGGGAAGCGTTTTGAACGGAGTATTCTTCGGCGCCAACGAGCTTGTCACCCTCGGGCTGGAAAATCACCACGTGCGATTCCACCGAGATGGTCTTTGGATCTTTGGAAATGTCGTAGATTTCGACTTCAACTTCCGGGCGGCCCGGCGGAGCGAAGGTATTGAAACTGACATCGTGATAAGTGGCACGAATGAGCACCGGACCCATACCGATGGTGTCTTTCGTTACAGAAAAGTGCCCCTGGGCGTCGCTCTTGGCAGTGGCAAGTTCGACCATGCCAGCGGTCGGATTCAAAAGGTCGAGATCGACATTGGGCGCCGGTTTGCCGGTGGTGCGATTGATCACCGTGCCGCTAAGCGTACCTGCATGGGCGGCGGCGGCGAGGACGAGTGTGAGAATGGTGGGGAGGAAGCGCGAACCGATCGCCTTCATCGAGCGCTCCGCTCAGGCGTAGCGGGACGGGGCACGCGAGGGCGCCGCACCTGAGATTCGGTGACCTGCTCAATTTCGGTGAGAACTAGAGCCGCTTCGTTTTCGAGAGAAGTGAGCATGAGTTGGTAGTCACCTTCGGAATACTTGCCGGCGCGATGCTCAAACTTGAGGTCGCGAAGATTATCATAAATCGTGTCGCGACGCTCGAGGAGCTGATCGAGCTTGGTGCGATGCGGGGCGAGATCGGAAGCGTCCGGCTGGATATAAAAGACGAACAGAAAAACAGCCGCAGCGAGGGCGAAACAAGCGCCCAATGCCGCCCAATCCGGCACCCCACTTAGCATCAAAACCCGAATCAAGGCAAACATCGTGTTAGTCCTCAGTCTCGCGTGCAACTTGAGCGCGGGCCCGGTCCAGGGCCTCACTATGAACCGTTGGTCCGGCCGGGGCGGCGGCGATTTGGCGGTCGCGCCACTTCTTGACAATGAAAACCGCCAGCGCCAGCCCTACAACGAAATAGAACACCGGCATCAACCATGCGACCAGTCCGAAGCCCTTCTTAGGAGGTTCCACATAGACGACGGAACCATATTCGGCAACAAAGGCGTCAATGATTTGCTGCTCCGATTCGCCCTTCGCAAGATGTTGATCGATTTCCTTCAGCATGGCCTTGGCGGTATCGCAGGGTCCGGAGAAGGCGCCTCCCGGATGGGCGCAGCCACCTGCGCTCATGTCGCAGCCCTTGCACATGCATTTAAGGTGCATGCCGATTTCCTTGGCGCGCGGAGAATAGGCAACCTGGGCAGCCCAGAGCGGCCCGAAAGCGAAAGCCAGCAGGACGGCGAGAAATGCGATTCGCTTCATTCTAGTGGCGAAACCCCAAGCAAAGAGGGATTCCTCACTCCGCAGACTCCGTTCGGAATGACGGGTCGGGAGTTCCGCAGGTTGTGAAGCCGTGCCCTCCCGTGAGTCATTTATGATGGGGCTTTTAGTCATGACCCTCTCGCAAAGTCGCCGTGGGCGTCAGCGCGGGTGCAGCCGGAGAGACAACCGGCTGCGCGGCACCGGCCAGAGCCAGCGCGGCGCGGCGGTTGGGCATCAACGCCAGGAGCGTGCCCATAACCACCCAAACTCCACCCAGCCAAATCCATTTCACCAGCGGATTCAG
>Ga0187801_10000370_pt1 | contig 11931 bp, 10 predicted proteins | sample NC_wetland_sal_i_10_FD_132465 | JGI IMG/M metagenome (GOLD analysis project Ga0187801, IMG submission 132465) | Wetland sediment microbial communities from Neuse River Estuary, North Carolina, USA - Control_1 | ecosystem: Environmental > Aquatic > Freshwater > Wetlands > Sediment | place: USA...
GCTTTTATGGCCGACAGAATTGGGGTTTCAGCCGAAAAGTGGACAGTTGGGCCGGCACGACGGATTTGACTCTTCCACTTGGCCAATTCTTCCAGTTCACTGGTGAATTCTATCGCGGCCGCGCCGTCGCAGGTCTGGGAGGAGCGATCGGTCAGGACGCTTTGATGTCCGGTTCGATTGTCTCGGCGGCAACGACGATTCGAGGTCTCGATTCGGAGGGCGGCTGGGCGCAACTCAAATTCAAGCCCAAGCCGAAGTTCGAAGTAAACGGCGCGTTCGGCCAGGACAGTCCCTTCGCTAGCGAAATCCACCTTTATCCTGTCGTTACGTCGAAATATGGAGGGGGACTCATTCTGAACAGAAGCTGGTTTGTGAACTTCATCTACCAGCCACGATCCGATATGCTGTTCTCGACCGAATTTCGGCGCCTGAAGACGAACGAATCCGACGGCAGTTTTAACACGGTGAATCACCTGAATCTCAGCGTGGCGTACATCTTCTGATGCGAGTCCGCCAGCAAAACGGCACGCAGTTCCTGCCCGGCCTGGCTACCGCGTTTTGCTTTCTGGCCTGCGCGCTGGCAGCGCTTGCGCAACAGCCGCCGGTGACGATCCAGGTGGAGCTTGTTCGCGCCAACTCGAACAAACCGGCCGGCCCCGCGGCCGACAATTCGAACGTTGTTGTGTGGCTGACTCCTTTGGATACCTCCGCCGTCATGAGGCAGACCCGGTCCGGCCCACCTCCGCGCCTCGTGCAGAAAAGCAAATCCTTTGAGCCGCACGTCCTCGTCGTCCAGGTCGGGGCCGAGGTTATCTTCCCCAATGAAGACCCATTCTTCCACAATGTGTTTTCGCTCTTCGACGGCAAGCGGTTCGATCTGGGGCTCTACGAAGCCGGATCGAGCAAATCGGTTCGCTTCGACCGCCCGGGCGTCAGCTTCTTGTTTTGCAACATTCATCCGGAGATGAGCGCCGCAGTCGTAGCCGTGGAAACACCCTACTTCGGCGTCTCGGATCACGCGGGACGCGTCAGCATCGGCGGCGTTCCCGATGGCCGCTATCAGTTGCAGGTCTGGTCGGAGCGAAGTCTTACGGAAGATTTGAAGAAGCTGGCGCGGGAGGTCGCAATTTCGGACGCTGCGCGCACGCTGGAAACGCTGCAGATCGCGGAGAATCCGAATTTCACGCTGGCGCACAAGAACAAGTACGGGCAGGATTACGTTCCGCCCGCCAGCGGCGGATACATCCGCCACTAAGATTTCGAGCCCGTGTTCAGCGCTTCGATGCGCGTTTGGCTGGCGCAGTCTTCTTTTTTGCAACCGCCGCCGTGGGGTGCGCATCGGCCGAATTTCCCCCCAGGCGAAACAGCCGGACGCGCGATAGCCTTGCATTTTCCTTCACGCGCAACCGCGGCACTCCCACTTCCAGCAGAATCTCGACCGGAGCGATGTGCCCGCGAACAAACAGCGGCACGTGCCAGGCGCCGGTTCGCAGCAGGCGGTCGTCGGGCTCAATCAGCGCGATTTCGTCTTCCGCGAGCTCGAGCGTTTCATTGCACGTGACGAAATACGTTCCGCGGCCCAGGTCCCACCACTGGTAGGGGTCCTCCGCGCGCCGGCGCTGCGGCTGAATCGGCATGCGCCCTGCGGGCGCGTATTCGCTGCCCCCAAAATCAATTTGCCCGACAGGGTCCACCGACGCGAGACCTTGCGCGGTCAAATTAACGGAGTAGGCGTGCACTTGGAATTTCGGATTAAGAATTCCGGCCACTCGCGCAGCCGCGATTTTTCCAGGCATGAGTTGCATCAGCGAAATATATCCGAGCCGCAGCCGTGCGTCCAGCAAGCATGCGCGGGATTGTACGCAAGTCGCACCAGCTCAGACCGTCTTGTCCCTCGAGACGCAGAGAGTCTCCAGGTTGCATTCCGCACAGCGCGGCTTGCGGGCCTGGCAGACTCTGCGCCCGTGCCAGATGAGCTGATGTGAGAACAGAATCCATTTGTCCTGCGGAATGATTTTCGTCAGGTCCTGCTCGATCTTTTTCGGATCCATGTTGTGCGAAAGGTCCAAGCGGTTCGCGAGGCGCGTGACGTGCGTATCCACCACGATTCCTGAGGCAATCCCGAACGCTGTGCCCAGCACGACGTTGGCCGTCTTTCGCGCCACGCCAGGCAGCGTCAGGAGCTGCTCCATCGTCCGCGGCACTTCGCCGCCGAACTCCTCCACGATTTTCTTGGCCGCGCCCATGATCGATTTCGTTTTGTTGCGGAAAAATCCGGTGGGACGGATGTCTTGCTCCAGCTCGCGCGGATTCGCGTACGCGAAATCGCCGGGCGTGCGGTATTTCGCGTAAAGAGTTTTGGTGACCTGGTTGACGCGCTCGTCGGTGCACTGCGCGGAAAGGATCGTGGAGATCAATAGCTGGAATGGGGTTTCGTGCTCGAGCGCGCAATTCACGTTCGGGTACGCCGCGTCGAGTCCGGCCAGAATCGCCGCGACGCGCTTCGGATCGGTTCTGACTTTGCTCAGAGCGACGGGCGATATTGCAGACCGCGATGGCTTTGGTTTTTTCCCACGCACGGGCCTGGCAGTCCTGAGGGCCCTTGCCTTCGAGCGGCTGCTCTTTGGTTTTTTCGGCATTTTCGTTCGCGCAGGAATATAACACAGCCTCAAACGCTTTTCGGCGAGAGCCCTGCGAGGAACGATGCGGCTTTGCGGAACGTGATGCCGCGATGGCTGTAAAGATTTTTTTCTTTCTCGGAAATCTCCGCGAACGTCTTTTGCAAAGCAGGGAAGTAGAAGACCGGGTCGTATCCGAAGCCGCCCGCGCCGCGCGGCGCTTCAAGCAATTCACCTTCTGCAAATGCGGAAAAGATGCCGCGAACCTCACCGCGTTCGGCCAGCGCGATGACGCACACAAACCGCGCGCGCCGCTGTGCGCCTGTCTTGCCGCGCATCTCGCCGAGAAGCATTGCGTTCCGCTCCGCGTTCGACGCGCGCGGACCCGCATAGCGCGCCGAATGCACTCCCGGCGCGCCGCCCAGCGCCGGCACGACGAGCCCGGAATCGTCGGCCAGCACCAGCCCGGCGGCGAGGCGGCTGTAATGCAGCGCTTTGCCGGCTGCATTTTCCGCAAACGTAGGCGCGGATTCTTCGAACGCAGCAAGCGAATCGAAATCTGAAATCGGGGCGACCTGCAACGCGAGACCTGAAGACTCCGCGAGCGCGCGGTACTCGCGCAACTTGCCCGCGTTCGACGACGCGATGTAAATGCAGAGAGACTCAGCGCGTGCGTGCACGGAAATTGGTCTGCACGAGGGTGGCCTGCTCGTCCGTGAGGCGGCGAATCCCGGCCGCGGCCAGCGCCAGCAGGTCCTGCAATTCAGCGCCGGCGAAGGGACGCCCTTCGGCCGTCGCCTGGATTTCCACGAAGCGTCCCGCGCCGGTCATCACAACGTTCATGTCCACTTCCGCGCGCGAGTCCTCATCGTAAACCAGATCCAGCAGCGCCTCGCCTTCGACCAGCCCGACGCTCGTCGCGGCGACGCTATCCACCAGCGGCGCCGTCTTCAACATTCCTGCTGCAACCATGCGCTCCATCGCCAGAGCCATCGCCACGTACGCGCCCGTGATGGACGCCGTGCGCGTGCCGCCGTCGGCCTGGATGACGTCGCAATCGAGCCAGATGGTGCGCTCGCCGAGCTTTGGCTGGTCCACGATCGCGCGCAGCGCCCGCCCGATCAGCCGCTGAATTTCAAGCGTTCTGCCCGACGGCCGCCCGCGCGAGGCTTCGCGTGCGGTGCGCTGCTCGGTGGCGCGCGGCAGCATGCCGTATTCGCCCGTGACCCATCCCTTGCCCGAGCCTTTCAGGAACGACGGGACGCCATCCTCGACCGTCGCCGTGCAGATCACGCGCGTGCTGCCGATTTCGATCAGCACGCTGCCTTCGGCGCTGGGGATGAAGTCCGGCGTGAATTTGACCGTGCGCATCTGGTCGCGGGCGCGTCCATCGCTTCGCACAATTCCTCCGGAGGTCTGGCGAATTAGTTTGACTTCGGCAGACGGCAGTGTCAACACGAAGTCGCGAGGCGCTCCGGGCGGCGGCTCGCCACAAGCTTAGTGAGGCTGCTTGGCGGGAGGTTGCGGCTGGGGTTGGGACGCGGGCTGGGCACCCGGTGCGGCCTGCAGCGCCGTCGTTGGCAAGGGGAAAGGCATTTCCAGGTCGAGGTGTCCGGCCAGCGTATCGGTATCCTGCCCGTGAATCAGAATCTTGAGTTGGCTTATGCCCGAAACGTTTGCGGCGAGAGTGCGGAGAATCGAGTCCACGGCCAACTGCTCGCTCAGAATCCCAGCGGGTGTTTGCGTCGAAATCGCATCGGAAAAATCCGCGATGGCCGTACCGTCCGGCTGGAGGTAAAACGCGAGAAGCGTCGTATCAGCCGGCAGCGTGCGGCGCTCCGGCGCGGGTGCGTCGTCAATCAGCGCGTTCAAAATTTGTTTCGAACGCAGGACGGGGTCCGCCGAGAGCGTCAGCTCAATCGTCACGGGGGCAAGGTCGGCCGACGAGGTATCCGATAGCCAAAACATCTGCGCCTTTACCTTTGTGTCCGTCGGAGTGGAAATCTGCGGCTGCATGACCTCGCGCCGCGCCTGTTCCTCGCTTCGCACATTCTTGGAGAGATCCTGTACGCTGCGCCTCAGGCTCGGCAGCATAATGGCGCCAACCGCGACGAGCACCAGGAGAACCCCAAGCGTGTACTTGAGCCGCCGCGACATTACTTCGCTCCCGCCTCGTAAATCGGCTTGAAGTCGGCCACGGCGCGCGCCACGCCGTCGGCCAGCACGGATGCCATTTGGTCCAGCAGCGCGCGGTCAGGAATGCTCACGCTGGAAACTTCGATGGCGATTGCGGGTGCGGCCACCGTGCGCAATTGCCGCACCGCCGCCAGAAGCGGCGTCGGCGGCGAGCCGCGAAATCGTTGCGACATCTGCGCCTGCAGCAGCGCCGCGAATTCCCGGCTCCGATCGAGATATGAGTCCTGCGCGTGGTCCCAATTGACCATTCCGGGATGCGCGGCCGGCGCGCCAATCGAAAAAGCAGGCGCGGGCATCTGCACCGATTGCGACGAGCGGGATGGATTCGCCGCGCCGGTTTGCGGCGTCACTCCGGCCGCGGGCGGAGGAGGAGTCGGAGCCGGCTCCGAATAGACGCGCACGGTTCCGGCTGGACCGGTCGAGGAAACGTGCAGCGTGATGAAAATGGCTCCGTGCTGTCCGTTGGCGATCGCCGAGCGGTCGTCAAACGAGGGGTTTTCGTTGTCCTCGCGCGTCAGCACGACGCGCAGGCCTTGGCCTTCGAGCGCAATTCGCAGAAACCGCGCAAAATTGAGCACGACTTCGCTCTCGACGATTCCGGCCGAGCCGCGCGCTCCCGGGTCTGCTCCGCCGTGCGCAGGATCAATCACCACGACAGACAGCGAATTCACCGAAGCGGGTGGCAACTGAGGCGCAGGAGTTTGTGCAGGGGGAAGAGCGGTTTGCTGCGCCGCGGCAAACGCCGCAGCGCCGGTGAATGCCAGGGCAACGAAGAAGGGAATCGTTCGGCCACGCACATCAGGAGAATACCAGAATCGTTCCGGCCGAGAGAAAGGCAGTTCACGAAATGTTGCGCGAGTCGACAGCGCGCCCGGATGCGGTGACGTGCCCGCGCTCCAACCGAGGCGCCTGCGGCACTGAGCGCAAGCCTAGTAATCAACGCCGGGGTACTTCACCGACCGGCCGTACGTCAATCGCGCCGTCGTAGACCAGAACATCCCGCGACTTGATGACACACATTTGCGGCATGATTTTCGGGTCGGAGAGATGTCTCAGATCGCCAGTCGGTCCCATGAGGACAGCCGCACGCGTCGTGTTCACTTGCATGCGGATTCAACGTTGAGGTGCTTCTGCCTTTGTTCCGCCGGCAGGGAATGGTCCCCTCACTGCCGCGACCGTGTCGCTCTCAGCGCGATTCTCGAGGACAAAAACGCGATAGGATTCACCACCCGGATAGACGCGCACGACGATGTGCCCGGGCGGCCCAGCGAGTTGCGTGGCCCGCTGCCCGATGACGATGTGCGCAGCGTCGCGCATGTCCGTCACGAAGACGTACCGCAGCGAAGGAGGCAACCGGCTGTTCATGATTCGCTTGAGCACGTCCGGGGCGGGATGGCTGGGCGCCCAACTCGGGACGATCAGCACGGTGGACCTGAGTTCGCGGAGAAATGCCTCGCTCTCCTCCCCCATGGATCCATGCTGATTTACAACGTGGACGTCAACCGGGCCAACAATCGGGGCGATAGCGGATTCGACGGCGTGCCAAGCCGGGAATCCGGGATCGGCCGCGCCAGGCAGGTCGCCGCCCGTGAAATAGCGAAAACGCCCGTATTGGAGCCGGAATCCCAGACTGCACATGTTTTCGCTGGGCGTGTCGGCTTTCGCCAGGGAATCGAGCGGCGGAAATAACAGGCGCGTCGCATTACCGTTCCCTGTCCATACCTCACCATTGCCGATGATATTGCGGATTTCGAACGTGAGATACTTCGACGCTTCATGCCGCAGGCGAATTTGCACAGGCGAGCCCGGCTTGAAACGCTCCACGGTCATGCCGCCGCGACTCTTCGCAGATAGAAAGCTCCTGTAATTTGTCATCGTCGCGTCCATCAGGGGAGCCGGATAAGAATAGTCAGGCCAGCCTCGGTCAATAAGCGTATGAATCGGCAGCGATTCTGCGACCTCGGTAATCCCAGTGAGGCGATAAGCGCCCGTCGAATCGAGCGGCGCGGACGGCGAGAGCTGGCCCATATGATCGGGATGAAAGTGCGTAATGAGTGCGTAATCGAGATATGTTGCGCCCGAGGGAATGTGCCGCTTGGCGTAGCGCGCGATCCATGCGCCCGGCGCGCGCGACGCGTCCGGATGAGGGTCGGTCTCGGGAATCCCATCGCCGGCGGCGCCCGCGTCAACCAGCAGGGTCGTCCCATCGGGGAGGACAAAGAGTGCGGCATTGCCGCGTCCCGTCGAGATCTGATGGATGTCCAGCATTCCTGGAGTCCATGGGGGAAGAGGGTTGCCGACTTCCCCTTCGGATTGAGCCAACATGACGCCCGGTTGAGGTAGCGATAACATCAAGAGGGAGGGCACGCCGAGAATGAGTTCGAGCCCGCGTCGTCGCATCAACTTTGCAAAAAACGAGTTCGCGCTGGAAAGCACGGCGATCTCCTTCAGCGAGAGAGTCTGGACGGCAGAGTTCGGCATCATCATAACGTTCGAGATTCAGAATGCAAATCGAGAACTCAGACCGGGAATGCTGTGCGCCAAAGAAATCGCGTAACGATTTGCGGCTGCCGACATCTGATAAGATGGCTTTGTTCGAATCGAGCGGGGCGGAGCTATCCGACACCGTATGAATTACTTCCAGACCGAATCACCGTCGGCGATGCGCAAGCGGCGCGCGCTTTCCGTACTCAGCTTCATTTGGCGCGCGAGACCTTACGCCTGGACTGCGGCTGCCATCGTAATCTCCGCGCTCGGCTGCGCGAAGCAGCAGGCTGCAGGTCCGTCCGGGCCGGCCGCGGTGCCGGTCGTGGTCGGGCAAGTGACTCGCAAGACCGTTCCTGTGCAGATCAATGCCATTGGAAACGTCGAAGCGTATTCGACCGTTTCGGTGAAACCCATGGTGGCCGGGCCCTTGATCAGCGTGCACTTTCAGCAGGGCGACGACGTCACCAAGGGCCAGCTTCTGTTCACGATCGATCCCCGGCCGTTCCGGGCGGCGCTGGCGCAAGCGCAAGCCACGCTGGCGCACGATCAGGCCATCGAAGCCAACGACCGCGTGGAGGCCAGGCGGTATCTGGAACTCTTCCAACAGGGCGTCGCTCCTCGCGAGCAATCAGATTCCTACACGAGCGCGGCAGACGCCGCGGCAGCGCAGGTGAAGGCCGACGAGGCCGCAGTAGAGGCCGCCCAATTAAACCTTAATTTCACTCAAATCTATTCGCCGCTCGACGGGCGAACGGGCGCATTGCAGGTCTACGCCGGCAATCTGGTGAAGGCCAACGACGTCTCGATTCTGGTCGTGATCAATCAGATTCAGCCGATCTACGTGAACTTCGCGATCCCCGAAGATCAGCTTCCACCTGTGAAGAAATATCGAGAGAGCGGCCGGCTGCGCGTGGAATCCACGATTCCCAACGATTCCGGCGCTCCTGAACAAGGGACGCTGACGTTCATTGATAACACCGTGGACATGACGACGGGGACGATCCATCTGATGGCCACATTTGCGAACGCGAAGCGCCGGCTCTGGCCGGGCCAGTTTGTAAACGTCACGCTGACGCTGGCCGATCAGGCCGACACGACCGTCGTGCCCACGCAGGCTGTGTCAGCGGGGCAAAGTGGGCCGTATGTATTTGTCGTCAAGAGCGATGGCACCGTCGAGTCGCGCCCGATCGTGACCGGGAAGGCCTATCAAGGCGATACCATCGTGGTCAGCGGGCTTCAGCCGGGGGAAACAGTCGTCACGGACGGGCAAGTGCGCCTGACTTCCGGAGCGCACATCACGATCAAGCCGGCCGCGCAGGCTTCGCCGTCCGCCGCAGGGCCATCGAAGCCGTAGCCTTGGAGCGGACTTGCGCAGCGATTTTTTGGAAATAAAAAAGTGATTCGCAGATGAGCATTCCGGAACTTTTCATCAAGCGCCCGATCGCCACGTGCCTGGTCATGCTGGCGATTCTTCTGTTCGGCGCGGCGGCTTACCGCTACCTCTCCGTCAGCGACCTGCCAAACGTGGATTTCCCAACCATCCTGGTGACCGCGAATCTCCCCGGCGCAAACCCCGACACGATGGCCTCGTCGGTGGCCACGCCGCTCGAGCGCCAGTTTTCGACGATCGCCGGGCTCGACTCGATGACATCGGCGAACACGCTGGGCAGCACCAACATCACGCTGCAATTCGACCTTAGCCGCGATCTAGACGGCGCGGCGCTGGACGTCCAGGCCATGATCACGCAGGCCGAAGCATTTCTTCCGCAGAATATGCCGAGCCCGCCGTCGTTCCGTAAGGTGAATCCAGCCGACCAGCCCATCCTCTACCTCGCTCTGAGTTCTCCCACGCTGCCGCTTTCCACCGTGGACGAGTACGCCGAGACGTTTATGGCCCAGCGCATCTCCATGGTCAGCGGCGTGGCGCAAGTGCAGGTCTACGGCTCGCAGAAATTCGCCGTGCGCATCCAAGTGGACCCGCAAGCGATGGCCACGCGCCAAATCGGCATCAACGATGTGGAATCGGCGATCCAGAACGCGAATGTGAATCTGCCCACTGGCACGCTGTGGGGGCAGCACCAGGCCATCACCGTCCAGGCCAATGGACAGCTGCTGAATGCCGCCGCATACGCGCCCGTAATCGTCGCGTATCGCAACGGCTCGCCAGTGCGGTTGAGCGAAATCGGCCGTGTGATTGACAGCGTGGAGAACGACAAGATCGCGAGCTGGTTCAACGGCGCGCGCGCCGTGGTCCTGGCCATCCAGCGCCAGCCAGGCACGAACACAGTGGATGTGGTTGACAACATCAAGAAGCTTCTCCCGTTGTTCCGCGAAGAAATGCCCGCGGCCATTTCGCTGGGGATTCTCTACGACCGCTCGGTTTCGATCCGCGACTCGGTGAACGACGTCAAGTTCACTCTGTATCTGGCGCTGATTCTCGTCGTGCTCGTGATTTTTCTTTTTCTGCGCAATGTTTCCGCCACCATCATCCCGAGCCTCGCGCTGCCGATGTCCATCGTCGGCACGTTCGCGGTGATGTACCTGCTGGACTATTCCCTCGATAATCTCTCGCTGATGGCGCTGACGCTTTCGGTCGGCTTCGTGGTGGACGACGCCATCGTGATGCTCGAAAACATCGTGCGCCACATCGAGCACGGTGAGCCGGTGCTCGAGGCGGCCTTCCGCGGCTCAAACGAGATCGGCTTCACGATCCTTTCCATGACGCTTTCGCTCGCCGCCGTCTTTCTGCCCGTGCTGTTTCTCGGGGGGATTCTCGGTCGGCTGCTGCATGAATTTTCGGTGACGATCATTTCGGCGATTCTCGTGTCCGGCTTTGTCTCGCTCACGCTGACGCCGATGTTGTGCAGCCGTTTTCTGCGCCCGCCGCACGAAGAAAAGCATGGCGCGCTGTTCAACGCCTTCGAGCGCGTGCAGGCCGCGATGCTTTCCGCCTACGACCGCACGCTGCGTCCCGCGCTGCGCTACAAGGCGTTCACCATGTTCGTCTCCGTCGTGATTCTCGGCGCCACCGTCTATCTCTTCCTGATCATCCCCAAAGGATTTCTGCCCAGCGAAGACACCGGTTCGATCTTTGCCTTCACCGAAGCCGCGCAGGGCATTTCGTTCGACTCCATGAAGATTCACCAGGAGCAGCTCAAGAACATCGTGATGCAAGACGCCTACGTGGACAACGTGATGTCCAGCATCGGCGGCGGCAGCGCCGGCGTTTCCAGCAACACCAACCAGGGCCGCCTGTTCATTCGCCTGAAATCGCGCGCCGTCCGGCCGCCGGTGGATGAAGTCATCCAGGAACTGCGCCCGAAATTCGCCACCATAGCCGGCATCAGCGTTTACATGCAAAACCTGCCGCCGATCCGCATCGGCGGCCAGCTTACGCAGAGCCTGTACCAATACACGCTGCAAAGCCCCGACACGGGGGAGCTCTACCGCGCCTCGCAGGAGTTCTACACGAATATGCGCGGCCTGCACGACCTGCAGGACGTCGCCACGGACCTGCAAATCAAAAATCCGGAAGTCAACGTCGTCGTGGACCGCGACAAAGCCTCCGCGCTGGGCGTTACGGCCGCACAAGTCGAGGATGCGCTTTACTCGGCTTACGGCACGCGCCAGGTCTCCACGATTTACGCGCCCAACAACGAGTATCGCGTTATTCTTGAAATCGAGCCGCAATACCAGCGCGATCCCAATCAGCTTCCACTGCTTTACATCCGTTCGACGAGCGGGCAACTCGTGCCGCTCAACGCCCTCGCGCGACTCGAGCCGAGCCTCGGGCCCCTCTCGGTCAATCACCTCGGCCAGCTACCTTCGGTGACGATTTCGTTCAACCTGAGGCCCGGCGTGGCGCTGGGCACGGCGGTGAAGGAAGTGGACGACCTCGCGCGGACAACGATGCCCGCAACCATCTCGACCAGCTTTCAGGGCACCGCCCAGGCGTTCGAATCCTCGCTCACCGGCCTTGGCGTGCTGCTCCTGATGGCCATCCTGGTGATTTACATCGTTCTCGGAATTCTGTACGAGAGCTTCATTCACCCGCTGACGATTCTTTCCGGCCTGCCTTCGGCGGGATTCGGCGCGCTGCTGACCCTGCTCTTTTTCCATTGGGCGACCGTGACCAAGCACTGGCTCGATCCCACGTTTGACATGCAGCTCGATCTCTACGCGTTTGTCGGCGTCATCATGCTCGTCGGCATCGTCAAGAAGAACGCCATCATGATGATCGACTTTGCGCTCGAGGCGCAGCGCAAGGAAGGCAAGTCGCCCGAAGAGGCCATTTATCAGGGCTGCCTGGTGAGGTTCCGCCCCATCATGATGACGACGATGGCCGCGCTGATGGGCACGCTGCCGATCGCGCTGGGCTTTGGCGCTGGAGCGGAGTCGCGCCGGCCGCTGGGCATGGCGGTTGTCGGCGGGCTGCTGTTTTCGCAGCTCGTGACGCTCTACCTGACGCCCGTGTTCTTCGTCTACATGGAGGAATTGAAGAGTTGGACCACGCGCATGTTCGGCGGCCGCGGTCAGCCCCGCGCCGAAGAGCGCGCCTTTCATCCCATCGAGATTTCGACGCCCGCCGCTGAGGAAGAGCACGTGGCGCGTCGTTCTGCGGCACCTGTCC
>Ga0187801_10000371_pt1 | contig 11906 bp, 9 predicted proteins | sample NC_wetland_sal_i_10_FD_132465 | JGI IMG/M metagenome (GOLD analysis project Ga0187801, IMG submission 132465) | Wetland sediment microbial communities from Neuse River Estuary, North Carolina, USA - Control_1 | ecosystem: Environmental > Aquatic > Freshwater > Wetlands > Sediment | place: USA...
GAAGCGGCTCACGTAGTCCTCACAGATCTGATGCCCGAGGCCGCGCGAACCGCAGTGAATCTGCACGGCAACGTTGTCTGGATAGATACCCAGCCGTGCAGCTATGGTCTGGTCGTAGACCTCAGCAACTCTGTCTATCTCGATAAAGTGGTTGCCAGCGCCCAGAGTCCCCAGTTGATTGCGTCCGCGTTCATGGGCATGTTGCGAAACATAGCTGGCATTCGCTCCGGAGATGCGACCGAACTCCTCAGTGCGATCAAGATCTTCCTTGCGTGCATATCCCCTCCCGAGCATCCAGCGTGAACCTGCATGTAAGACCTCATCCAGTTCGGTCGTAGTCAGTAGCAGGCATCCGCGGGCGCCGACGCCGCTCGGACAGTTCGCATATAGTGCGACAGCTATTTCTTCGAGGAAGGGTCTGATTTCCTCAACTGTCGTCCGTGACGCGAGGAGCCGCACGCCACAGTTGATGTCATACCCCACTCCGCCCGGTGAAATCACACCTGGAGGCAAGCGCGTGGCCACGACTCCGCCGATCGGGAAGCCGTAACCCTGGTGGATGTCGGGCATCGCGATTGCATGCTGGACTATTCCTGGCAGGGTGGAGGTGTTGATGAGCTGGACGATGGAGTTGTCACTGAGGGCCGCATTCAGCAATTCTTCATCGGCATACAGCCGTGCCGGTACACGCATGTCATCGCGGTAGGTTCGGGGAATCTCCCAGACGAATTCTGACAGGCGCACGAAATTGTCCTGACTGAGCATGACATTCGCCTATTGCCGAAGATGTCAGACATCCACGACAACCGTGGCTTCGAGTCCTTCCGACGTTCCCCTTACCTCTAGATTGTGGAAAGTGGCAGCCTTGACGGACGTAACACTGCGGTTCAACTGTCGACCATACAATTGTGCACGCAAGTGATTTTCGGTGACGTTGCTGAGCAAAAAATGATCGTAGAATTCGCGATGGGTTTGTTCCAGATATAAGATCTCATTCAACCAGTTCACCAGCAAGGTTTCCCGATCACTTCCTCCGACCTCGACCACCCGCCGAATGAATCGTTCACTGTCGGGGGGCTCTCCATCCAAAGCAACCATGGCGTGGGCGGCGTTCTCCAAAAGTTCGGCCAGATCTCGGCCGCGCACACGGAAGGCGCGGTCGGCTGTGTGCTCAACTTCTTCGGAGCCCATCACTGGTCGGAGATTGCGCTGCAAGTCCACGGAAAACTCCTATCTCTCTGGGCAAGCTAAAGCTCTGGCAGGCTCACGCCTGATTTGCTGCCCTGTTTCGACTCTCTTTTACTCGGCAAACTCTTTGGGAAAGTCGCTTCCGGGAGTTGTGCTTTCCACTGCCCAGGCGCGACGCCCCTCCTGCGCTGGCTGGCGAAGGCATACGTTGTTTTTGCTGTGCGGTGAGTCATCATCTTGGCTGCCGCAACCTCAGCGAGGGCTTCGCCCCGATTTGAAAAATGGCGTTGCATCTTTTCCTCCTTTGGCTAACCTACCCTTGATCTAAGCCGCGAGCGGCGCCGAACGACTTTGCCTTTCAAGCAAAGCACAAACCTCGTCGTCAGACGTCTGGCTAAAGTCCTCATACCACTGTGAAATTGCAAGGAACGTCTCCGGTTCAGCCACACTGATGACCTCATCGGCCTCCATCCGGATGGCATTACAAGCGCTGGCCGAAGCAACCGGAATGGCGACGACGATTCGTGCAGCCCTCTGCCTGCGGACGGCTGCGATTGCAGCCAGAATGCACGAGCCCGTTGCGATACCGTCGTCGACCAGAATGACCGTCTTTCCAGCTACCGGGAGCGGCGGGCGATTGCCGCGATACAGCCGCTCTTGCCGTGCCAGTTCATTCCGTTCGACGCCGACTACGTCCTGAATGGCCTCACTTGGCACGCACAATTGTTCCACTAGGGAAAGGTCGAGTACCTCGACGTCGCCTGAGGCAATGGCGCCCATCGCCAGTTCTCTTTCCCACGGGATACCCAGTTTTCGGACTACGAGAACGTCGAGGGGGGCGTTTAGAACCTGCGCCACTTGAAACGCAACGGGCACGCCACCGCGGGGAAGCCCCAGCACAACCACATCGCCTCGCCCGGAGTATGCCGCTAACTTGGCTGCCAGCATGCGTCCCGCTTCGGCTCGATCCGCGAAGGGTAACAATTCAACGTCCTCATCTTCGTCTCGAAATAACATCGCATACCTCCCCGCTCTGAAGTCTCAAGAACGTACGATGTTCTTGATTCGAAACAGTCCGCAATTCCCGCCGGAAGCCCGCAGCAAAAATGATGGTTGCGGGAAACTCGCCAACGGCCACCTAGCAAGCGCCGAAAGAGCGTTAAACACATTCCAGGTGTCTCCGGACGGTTTTTGCTTTTTGTAGGAACCAGGAGGGCAACAAAGGAAAGCAGGAGGCGGCGCAATTGCTGCTGCTGCTATTCCCGCAGGGATGTTTCTGACATAGATCACATTCGCCTCACAGTCTGCCGCGAGCGGAATTGGTGATCAGCAGTCGACCATTCTCAAACTCTTACCGGGCGTCTCCGCGCTGGCGCCTGCTTGGACTGCAGAGGTGGAGCGCTGACTTTCGGAAGACGACCCGGTCTGATTCTGATTTACACCAATGAGCCTGAACTTTCAGTGATGTAAGTCACCTCCTACAAATCACGGTTGGGGCATTGGCGGATACCAGTCCTCACGGGTCAGCGGCAGACTACTCTCCCCACGGAGCGGCTTGGCAAAAAGGGTCTGGTACACGTTCAAACAACCACTCCGGAATCTATGCGCGGCACCCGCCATGTAGAGGCGCCATATGCGATAAGTGGTATCGTCGGTGATACGACGCGCATGCTCTGCATGAGCCTCCAGCCGCTCTAGCCAATGGTGGAGCGTCAAGCCATAGTGCTCACGCAGACTCTCGACATCCCTCACCTCAAAACCGCTGAGTTCCGCCGATCGAAGGCTCGTACTGATTGGCACCAGATCGCTGTCGGGAAACACGTACCGATCAATAAACGATGGCCCTCGCCTGCGATAGGTAGCGGAGTACGCAATTCCGTGATTCAGGAATATGCCACCCGGCCTCAACAAGTCCCAAGCTCGACGGAAGTACTCCGGCAAGAGCGCTTCACCAACATGCTCAAACATGCCCACGCTCACAATCTTGTCATACTGCCGGGCATGATCAATGTCGCGGTAGTCCGACACCTCCACACGGCATCGATCGTTCAGGTCTGATTCGCGCAAACGCTTTCGTGCCAACTCTGCCTGCGGCACGCTCAGTGTGATCCCTACAGCGTGAACGCCGTAGTGCGCGGCCGCGTGCGCAATCAATCCACCCCAGCCGCAGCCAATATCCAGGAGCCGCTCGCCTGGGCGTAGCCGCAGCTTCCTGCAGATGTAATCCAGCTTGCGCAGCTGGGCGGTATCCAGATCTTCTTCCGGGGTGGCGAAGTAAGCACACGAGTAGACCATGCGCTGGTCCAGCCAGAGCGCGTAGAACTCGGCTGGAAGATCGTAGTGATAGGCAACGGCTTGTTGGTCGCGATCCTTGGAATGAACTGAACCCCACAACTTGATGGGGTGGAGACTTGCTCGTGGGCGATCGTTCGCGGGCAACTTCTGCAACTGCGCGTTAAGATCGAGACTTTCCGATAGGCTGCGCTCACGACCAATCAAATAGTCTGCCAACTCGAAGGCGGCTTCGATGTCGCCTTCAATGTCGATGTCGTCGTAAATGTAGGCTTCTCCGAGGGTGAGTTCGCTGGGCGAGTGAAACATCGCATGTAGGGCTTCCGCGTGTTTAAGAGTTAATGTGAAGCGCGGCTGCTTTTCCGTTCCCCACGTAGTGCCGTCCCACAACCGAATTTGAAAGTCGCGCCTCGGGTAATCTGCCAGCAGGCTCTCTAGCAACTCGCAGCTGATCGTGGAAGACGGCTCCCGGAATAGAGACTTCGCCAATACCCCCATATCCTCCTCCATGCCCCGCTGAGTGCTTCGCCAGCCTGAAAATCCCAGCAGCGAGCACGTGTGGTCAATCAAGCCGCAGCGGCTGCAGTTTCGACTTCGTGCTTCGTAGCTTTGGGGAGTTCGAACTTGAGCAGCCCCGCCCGCAGTTCGACCACTGAGCTCCCTGGGATCACCTCTGTTGTAAGGTCGATGCGCTGCAGGATCTGGTCTGGGCGCCGGTCGATGTGCTCGACTTTTCCTCCCTCAGTTTCCGTCGCCTTCATCTCCTTCTTGCCGAGAATCGTGATGCGCCGCGGCTCGATGCTGACTCTGAGCGCACTTTCCCCGAAACCAAGAACATTAGAGCGGACCGTGAACTGGTCCGCTGACTCTGACATGGAGATCGAAACGGGGCGCAGCAGTTCTGACTCGGCTCGGAACCAGTCTTCCCAGTCGTGACCGTGTTCACGGCCGCGAGCCTCAAATAACTCATAAGCACGACGAGCGATCGCGAGCCGCACCTGTTGCATCTCCTTGGCGAGATCCTCGGGATTGCATAGACTCAACAATGCAGCAGGTGGCTCAGGTTGTTGCTGGTGGGACGACCCTTGGGATTTCATAACACCCTCCTTCGGATGCTGTGCTGAAGGTGCATCGCTCGGCCTTTGTCGCGGTCGACACACGCGAGGGCGAGCCGTCATGAATGGTTTGTTTTAGAAAGAACATACTTACACACTTTTATTCTAATCACTGCTGACCCGCTGTGCAGTGACACGCATCACCCGAGCGAAATGTGAGCAGGGAACAACATTTGCAAATATCACGATTTTACGCACGTGGCATCCGTCTGTTCGCAGGACAGCGTCTTCCACACCATGAGAGCAAGTGAACTATAATTGCGGGCCAGCAACCGGAAAGAATGTCCTATAGTTGTGCGGGCACAGATCAAGCTCGGACGCATTGCCGGCATTGCCGTCGGCCTCCATTACAGCTGGTTCATTATCGCTTTGTTGATTACCTTCTCCCTCGTGGGTCATTTTCATTCAGTTACCCCACAGTGGACCAGGGCCGTAGTGTGGGCCTCGGCAATCATTACCTGCCTGCTGTTCTTTGCCGCCCTCCTCTTGCATGAACTGGCGCATTCTCTGGTTGCCAAAGCATACGGCTTGCGTGTTCAGGCCATTACTCTTTTTGCGCTCGGTGGCGTCTCACAGATCGAGACCGATGTTCCCGATGCCAAGACCGAATTCTGGATGGCAATTGCTGGCCCGATCACCAGCGTAGTGATCGGCATGGCCTGCCTCGGAACAGACTGGATGATCGGTTGGTTGCCAGGAAAGGCGCCAACTAGTCCAGCAGTCGCCGTGCTGCTCTGGCTGGGCTACATCAACCTTGTCCTTGCTGCCTTCAACATGATCCCCGGATTCCCTCTTGACGGCGGGAGGGTGCTGCGAGCTGTCATCTGGTGGATAACTCACAACGCTGACTTATCGATGCGACTGGCAGCGCAAGCTGGTGAGGCCGTTGCCGTCGCCTTCATCGTACTAGGTCTGATGCGCTTCTTTGTGGGAGCAAGTCTCGATGGACTGTGGACGGCCTTTATTGGGTGGTTTCTTTTGGACGCATCACGCACCAGTTATGCGCGGACAGAACTTCTCTCAGAGTTGCGAGATCGACGGGTCGGCGAGATGATGGAGCGCGATTGCCCCACAGTAGACAGCAAGACCAGCCTCCAGCAGTTTGTCGATGAGCACCTGCTCCCAACTGGCCGGCGTAGCTTCATCGTAGAAGAAGAAGATCATGTTGCTGGGCTGATCACACCGAACGAAGTGAAAGGTGTGGAACGTGCGCTGTGGCCGTCTACCAGAGTTGACCGCGTTATGCGACCACTGCGCGAACTGAGCATCGTCGCGCCTGATACCCCCGTGATTCAAGCGCTCCAGATGATGAGCCAGCAGGACGTGAATCAACTGCCAGTGGTCTTAAACGGCCGGCTTGAAGGAATTTTTTCCCGCGCCCACGTAATGCGATTTCTCCAGATTCGTGCTGAACTGCACAAATGAGCTGATCTGAGACTGTGCCTATCCCCTCCCCAGCCGAAGGGCGACAGCTAACGTGTCGGCCGGCGCCACAGGCGATTGACGTCGACCCCACAAGCGTCCGAACGCGTCAGACCCGAAGATTGAGAACATCTTGAAGCCCTATCTCACCACGCGCGACCGGTCGTCGGCGTGATCGCGATACTACGTCAACAATGCGCACGACTGGGTGCTGGTGCTGGAAGCCTTGGCCTCACACTGCGGCGTGGCGCAGGTCACTGAGCTAAGGCCGCCACCTAGCAGAGTATGAGTATAGGAAGTCTGATGGGTTCTGTATGGTGGCGAAGTGTGCCAACCCGTCATGTTCCGTATCGTTCCGCTCTCTCCAGGAAGGAAGACTTTTTCGACTTGAAGCCGACTCCGGATTGACCCCTTCTGCCAACTCCTGTGCCAGCAGCGAGAGCGGAGTGGAATACTTCTGGCTGTGCAGTCGTTGTTCGAAACTGATGTCGCTGGGTCTCGGCCAAGACGGAGCAGTCGTTACTGTCCCGCTGCCAGACTGCGCGCACCGCAAACCGGAAGACTTTGCCATCATCTGCCGACACAAAGACAAGCTGCTGAGAAGCGTCAATTTCGTCCGCAGGAGAGAAGAGAGGCACTCAGAAGGGAGGTGGGTGGGAACTGAGCATTAGATATAAAAATCTGGTGCCCCTCCGCGGCGATGGTCAGACGAGAGACGATAAAAGCCAGCTGGATGTTAATCTGCGCAAGCACGCTCGTGGGAAATTTGTCGAGACTTGGTCTTTCGATCAAGACCTCCATCAGAGGGCGATGGCAGCTTCCCTGGTCTCACTGCGAGTGAGGGAGCCGCAAGTAGATGGTCTCACTTCTATAGAGACCCGAGTCGATCCGAAGACCTGCCTTTGTCGCCTCGCCCTGAACCACGGCCGATGCTCGCGAAAAGGGACATTTCGGCAAACCTTGCAAAAATCGCTGCGAGGTGAGAGAACTCTGGGTATGAGCTTCGACGTCTTGCGCTCTCCGATGCGGTTTCTGCAGCAGGCCGCGATCTGTGCAGATCAAGACTGGCTGCGGGAATATGAGGCGTGGTTCGAACGCGAAGGGCAGGGGATCTCCGACGCGGTGGACCGCGCAAGCACACCTTGGTTACGCATGTTCGATCAGTGGGGCGCGCGGGTGGATGAAATCCTTTACCCACCGGAATACTGGCGCATGCTGAAACATGGATACCGGGCAGGCGTGCTCTGGCGAGTCTTTGAGCAGAATTCGCTGCTTCCCGCTTACCTTCTTCTCTATGCTACTGGTTTCTATGACCCGGGCTTGGCGTGTCCGTATACGGTCTCTCTGTCCACGGTTTCTCCGCTCTCTAAATATGGAGACGCGGAATTGAAGGCACGGTTTTTGCCCCACATGTTGCAGCGCGATGACAGCGTCTGGCAGGGCGCAACCTGGATGACGGAGATCAAGGGTGGGTCAGACCTGGGCGCGGCGGTGGAGACCGTAGCGCAACGGGATGGGAATAAGTGGCGGCTGACCGGGGACAAATACTTCGCGAGTAATGCCGGAGCCGAATTGGCGGTGGTCGCGGCTCGGCAGGAGGGCGCACCGCAGAACGTGCGCGGGCTGAGTCTGTACTTGGTACCGCGTCGCGGTGAAGAGGGCCCACTGAACTATCGGATACGCCGCCTCAAGGACAAGATCGCCACTCGCTCGGTACCAACGGGTGAAATCGAATTTCGTCACAGCGAGGCTTGGCTCCTGGGGCAAGCCGAGCATGGAATCTATTTGATTCTCGAAGTGCTGAACCTGTCCCGCGTGGCCAACAGCGTGGGCAGCGTGGCGCTCGCACAAAGAGCCATCGCCGATGCCTATTCTTTTGCTGGACGGCGAATGGCCTTTGGTAAACCGATCATCGAACATCCGTTACTTCGGCGGCAGTTCGAGGACCGTGTGCAGGGGCTACGCCTGGCTTCCAGTCTGGCCTGGGAGGCGGTGAGGCTGCTCGACAACGTATGGCAGGAGAAGCCGCCCTACTCGGAGAGCTATCATCTGTTCCGGTTGGTAGCTCACCTGGCCAAGTACTGGACAGCAGAGTTCGCCGTCCAGACGGCCAAATGGGCGATGGAAGTGTACGGCGGGGTGGGAACGCTACAGGAATATCGGGTGGAGCGCTGGCTACGCGAGGCCATGATCCTTTCCATCTGGGAAGGGACATCCCATCGCCAGATGCTGGATGGATTGGAAGTCATGCAGCGCAAAAGCGCACACAGGTTGCTGTTCCAGCACCTTGCGGGCAAAGCGCCGGAGGCGCAGCTGCGCGAGATGGAAGCGCGGGTGGAACGACAACTCGGTTTGCCCGAGGTTGACCGGGAAGAAACGTTGGAGAAGCTTTTCGGCGATCTGGCTTCGCTTACCGCAGATGCCCTATTAAACGAGCTGGGCTGATGGCAAATGATTTCGGCTCACTGTCCGGGTTGCAGACCGTCTGAAAGTTATCGCATCGGCCTCGAATCGAAATCTCGAGAACGAAAATGCCAAGGCCATGTTTGTGGTGAGAGCGACCCACATTAGCCAGTCGGTCGCAAAGTCGCGTAGGCGACGAATCGCCGCGAGAACCATTTGAGAGCCGTTGTCCTTTACAGGTCCTTGTGCCTGGGATAGAAATAAGCTCGACAGACGGGGCAGAGGCCGTGGCTGACGCCTAAGGAAAGTGGCCGGGCTTTAAGGTGAGCCGAGACAAAATCCGACTGACGGGGCTCGTCGGTTCGTTGCGAACAGCGACAGTGCGCACACATGATGATCAGACCATGCTCATTTCGATAGACGGAGTCATGGGCCGGGGTCTCCCGGCAGTGTGCTTCCTCGACTAGCAGGGTGTTGCTGACCATTAGCCAGTTGGAATTCAGCAGGTGGACGCGCATGCGAAACTTGCGAAAGTGCTGCGGGCCGGAGCATTCATAGACATGCTGCCCGACGAATGCGCTGCGCTGCACTTCATCGAACATGCGGGTGTAGAAGGGTTGTAGGACGTCAGGGATCGCGTGAAAGAGTTGTGAACCGATAACTGCATCACCCAACAGTTCCAGGCCGTCATTTTCACGGGCAAACTTGTCCCAGGCGGGGTTGCAGTAGGCGAACCGCAGGTTGGAATCCAAAACGTAGCTGACCGCCGCCGTAGCTGTCAGGGTTTCCAACAGTTCGTGAAACTCGGGGAGACCAGCGAAAAAGGGTTTGTTGGAAATTGGACCCATAATGACGTCGTCACGTCCGATTGCGTTCAGACTTCGCACTTCGTACGGCGGGGTTCGGCATCAGTGTACAGTGTGATTGTTTGAAAATTCTGTGATTTCAATCACAACAATTTGTTAGCTAGTGGGATGCTGGAGTAGTCGGTCTCACAGCTCATAGAAGACGCGCGAATTCACACTATGGGGGACTCGCGGGGGGTTACCGCATACGCGAGTCCGGTGCAGAACGCTTGATTCCGCGGTTGGAATCTGCAGCGCTCTCATCCCGCCTCTATTGGGCGACGGCAACTCCGGAACGATCCGCGTCTGGCGGGATCGCTCCGCCGTCGGTTGCGAAGTACCGGCATCGAAGGAACGGGCTGGTGCTGTGTACAGAGCGGGGGACTAAGTCCAGCAGCCGATCAAGGCTGCACAGCGATTGCGAGTACAGCCTTGTTGGTGTCTGCGTTTTATCATTATCCTATCGATTCATTTTCATTTCGTTGTGTTGGCCCAGTGAAGTGTGCGGTCGCGCCGTGTAATCTTAGAGAAATGAGTGACAGCGTGGACGAAACGAGTGAGTTTGTTTACCTTCGTTGGTTGTCCATGGTGACACCGTGAACTCATGGCGTACTAGGTTGCTTTGCATCTTTGTCGTATTAAACGCGAACGCTTCGAGCGTGGTCAAACTCACGCCTCCGAACCTAGACTTCGGTTCGGTACCCGTCGGCGCAACCAGCGCGTCCAAAATTGCTACTCTCACCAACATCAGCAATTCGGACCTGACCGTTCGTGACATCAGCACCTCAGGCATCGACTTTGCCGAGACGAACACATGCCCGTCCACTTTGCCCGCGGGAGGAACCTGCGCCATCGAAGTAACCTTCAAACCAGCCATCGACGGTCCCCGGCTTGGGACCATTATGATCTCCACTTCGAATCCGGCTAGCCCGCAGTTCCTGGTTCTCACCGGCACAGGACAGAGCGTCGGACGGCTTAGCGAAGAAAACTCGAAGAACTGCAACCGGACTTGGTTCAGTTGGATATTGGACTCCCGAGTCTGAATGCAACTCGCACTTTCGCAGCCGCGGAGCAGCCGGGAACGCGATTCGAACTTGATCAGGCGTCCATCGCAGAGGGGGTTTAGATGCCGGGCCATTTTTCTATGGAGGCAAAAGCCAAAGTGTTTTTCCTCTCTTCTTCCACTATGAGCGGGATGACAACACTTACTTCGCTTATCACAAACCGAGCGCTAGGCTGGCGCATACGGGCAATGCCAAATAACAACACCGGGCTGGCGCGAGTTCACTAATATAACTGCGTGCCACCGCCGCTCCGGCAAGCCCTCCAAACGGAGGGGGAACGTTCTGCACGCAATACGTGCAATATAGGAAAACGGCTCACGTGATCGGCTCTTTCTCTCCCTCCGACCGACATGCTGCTCTTCGTGATACAGCTCACAGCGGCTCACTTCGACGGGATGGTAGTCTGGTCTTGTCCGATCACGCCAGGCAATGTCATGAAGCCCGACGTTTCAACAGCAGCCTCCGAACAAGCGACTACGACACTTCCCGCTCCATCCAGCTTGTTGCCGCCGCTCGTCGTAGATCTCGACGGCACGCTCCTAAAGACGGATCTGTTCCTCGAGTCCCTCTTTAGCTTGTTGCGGCAAGCGCCGCTGTTCTTATTTGCTCTGCCTTTTTGGCTGGCCAAGGGGCGAGCACATCTAAAGCGCGAAATCGCCCGCCGCACCCGGCTCGACGTCGCATTGCTCCCGTATCACACAGCTCTTCTCGAACGCCTCCGGGTCGAGCATGGGAAGGGACGCTCGATTGTTCTCGCAACGGCCAGCGACGAGCGACTCGCCCAGCAGGTGGCGGAGCATCTGAAGCTTTTCGATTCGGTGCTGGCCAGTGATGGCAGTATCAATCTTTCCGGGGAACGCAAACGAGAGCTTCTCGTGGGTCAATTTGGGGAGAGAGGGTTCGACTATGTCGCGAATGGAAGCAGCGACATTGCAGTTTGGTCATCGGCAAGGAAAGCGATTGTGGTCAACCCCAACCCGCAGTTGTTGCGAGCTGTTACAAGAGTGGCTGAGGTGCAGAGCCTATTCGAAGATCGTCGCGCCAACCTCGCTGAGTATTTGAATGCTTTGCGGCCGCAGCACTGGCTGAAGAACCTGCTTGTGTTCGTACCTGTCTTTGCGGCTCACCGTTTCTACGAATCAGCGCTGATGGAAAGGGCTCTGCTGGCTTTCGCGGCCTTCTGTTGTTGTGCGTCAAGCGGTTATCTCTTTAACGATCTGTTCGATTTGTCTGCAGACCGCCACCATCCGAAGAAACAACTGCGTCCGTTTGCATCGGGGCGATTGCCGCTTTCTTACGCCATCGCCATGGTTCCTGCTCTGGTTGTTGCTGGCTGTGCCCTGGCCGCTGTGGTTTCGCGACTCTTGGTCGGAGTTTTGCTGCTCTATTTTGCGCTGACCCTAACATATTCTCTCTGCATAAAAAAGGTGGCCCTACTAGATGTTATTGTCCTAGCCGGTCTCTATACGCTGCGGATTATGGCAGGCGCGGCAGCGGTAGCGATCTGGCCGTCAGAGTGGCTGTTGGCATTTTCCACTTTCTTGTTTCTCAGTCTCGCGTTGGTAAAGCGTTATGAC
>Ga0187801_10000372_pt1 | contig 11904 bp, 11 predicted proteins | sample NC_wetland_sal_i_10_FD_132465 | JGI IMG/M metagenome (GOLD analysis project Ga0187801, IMG submission 132465) | Wetland sediment microbial communities from Neuse River Estuary, North Carolina, USA - Control_1 | ecosystem: Environmental > Aquatic > Freshwater > Wetlands > Sediment | place: USA...
AGTTTTTTCACATCAACCGGCGGCGTTTTTCTGCGCGGCCCGCACGCACGGGCCGGGAGATTCGAGCGATGAGCCAGTTTGCAATCGAAGTTGAAAATCTCGCCAAAGTTTACAAGCGTCGCGGGCGCGCGCCCGTGCAGGCCGTGGACGGCATGAGCTTCAGCGTCGCGCGTGGGGCGATCTTCGGCCTGCTGGGCCCGAACGGCGCCGGCAAGACGACGCTGCTGAAAATGCTCACCACACTTCTTGAGCCTTCGAGTGGCCGCGCCAGCGTGCTCGGGTACGACGTCGAAACCCAGCCGCTCGAGGTGCGGCGGCGCATCTCCGTCGTGATTCAGGAGACGGCCGTCGAGCTGTTTCTCTCCGTGCGTGACAACTTGCTTACGTTTGCGCGATTCCATGGGCTGGATCGCGCGACCGCGCTGCGCCGCGCCGACAACGTCCTGGAACGATTCCAGCTCATCGCCGAGGCCGACCGCAAGGCGCAGGACTTGAGCGGCGGACAGCGCAGGCGCGTGCAGGTCGGCAAAATCTTCATGGTCGAGACGCCCGTCGTATTTCTCGACGAATTCTCGACGGGCATGGACCCGATCCTGAAACGCGCGGTCATGGGACTGCTTCGCGAGGAAGCAACGCGCGGCCGGACGATTGTACTGACGACGCAAGTCCTCGGCGAGGCCGAGGAGCTTTGCGACGACATCCTGATCATGAACAAAGGCCGCGAGATCGCTCGCGGCGACCTGAACGCGCTGAAGCTGCTCTCGCAAAACGTGTACAAGATCGCGATGACCTTTGACCGCCTGCCCGACGGAATTCGCGAGGAGCTCGCGCAGACTGCGCCGATGCGCGTGGAGATCGACCAGAACACCATCGAGGTTGCCTACAAGGAAGACGAGGCGAGCGTGCTCGAACACGTCAGCCGGCTGGCGCGCGGGCGAAACGTTCTCCGCGTTGAGCTGAACGGCGCGAGCCTCGAAGACATTTTCGTCGAGCTGATGAAGGAGACGCACTTATGAGCGCCCTGACCGCGGTGATGTATCGCGAAGGAAAAATCCGCGCGACAAATCTGACCTTTATATTCTGGGATCTCTTCTTCCCGCTCGGCTATCTGCTCGTCTTCGGCGTGGCCATGAGTTCGGCGATGGCGGGGCCGTTCGCGGGCTTGGGCGCGAACTACAACGCATTTTTTCTCGCGGGGGTACTCGGCATGGCCAGCTTCGGGATCGCGTCGAACACGTCGTGGTCGTTCTTCCTCGACCGCGACAACGGCATCTTCTACGAAATGCTCACGTATCCGTTGAGCCGCGCTCAATACCTGCTCGGCAAAGTCCTGTTCAACGTTTTCATCGCGATGCTGCAAGCGGGCGTCACGCTCGGCCTCGGCGCCGTGCTGCTCGGCATTCGCGTACACGCCGCATTGCTTCCCCTCCTTGCGGCCGCGGTCATCGGCGGCACGTCGGGATGGTTTTTCTTCTACGCCGCGTTTGCGCTGCGCATTCGACGCAACGACGTCTTCAACAGCGTGACGTCCGTCTTCTATTTTGTTTTCCTGTTTGCCAGCTCGATTTTTTATCCGCTCGATCCGCTCCCGGCGTGGCTGCGGCGAGTGGCCTTGGCGAATCCCATTACCTGGCAGGTGGACGTGTTGCGATTCGCAACCATGGGCTCGGGCTCGTGGAAACAAATCACGCTCGAGGGGTGCGCGTTTATCGTGTTCGCCGTGATTTCTTTTTTTGCTGCGGTGAGGATTCTGCAGCATCAAGAATAAGCAGCGATTTTCGCGGCTTACGCTCTGTGAGAAAACGCGATGAGGGCGTCAAGCTTGAGGCGCGCTTGGCCGGAATCAATCGATTCCGCCGCGACGCGGGCGCCCTCGAGGAAATCGGCCGCGCGGCCCGCTGCGACAATCGCCGCCGCGGCATTCACGACTGCAATGTCGCGGCATGCGCCGCGTTCCCCATCAAGAATCGCGCGAATGATTTCGGCATTTTCGCGCGCGTCTCCGCCGGCAATCGCAGAGACCGGCGCGCGCGGCACGCCGAAATCTTCCGGCGTGAGCCGAGAGCGCCGCACTGTTCCGCGATAAACCTCGGCAACTTCCGTCTCTCCGCTCAACGAGATTTCATCCAAGCCGTCCAGTCCGTAGACCACAAAGGCTCTCTCGGCGCCTAGTTCAGCGAGCGCGAGCGCGAGCTTTTCGACCAGGTCCGCACTCGGCACGCCTGAGACCTGGAAGCGCGCACCGGCCGGATTGGTGAGCGGGCCAAGAAGATTGAACGCTGTGCGGCCGATGATGCGCCGCCGCGCGGGCATCGCGTGACGCATCGCCGTATGGACGGACGGCGCGAAGAGAAACCCGATGCCAATTTCGCGAATCGCATCGCCGGCACGCTCGGGCGGCCCGTCCACTGCGACGCCGAGCGCTTCGAGCACGTCCGCCGAGCCGCATTTCGATGAGATTGAGCGGTTGCCGTGCTTGGCGACGCGCACTTCCGCGCCCGCGACGATAAACGCCGCCGCGGTCGAGATGTTGAATGTGCCGGACTGATCGCCCCCGGTCCCGCACGTGTCCACCAGCCGGTCGGGAATGGCATCGCGACTCGAAAACACCGGCGCGGCGTGGCGCCGCATCGTGCAGGCAAATCCGGCCAGCTCTTCGACCGTTTCGCCCTTGGCGCGCAGCGCGGCGAGCAGCGCGACGATGGAGTCTTCCTCGGCGCCGCCGGTGAGGATTTCCTCCATCGCCGATTCTGCCTCGGAGCGCGTCAGATTCGCGCCGGAATCCACCTTCTGAATCAGCGCTTTGAGCATCATGAAATCTGCACGGGAGGCGATCGCTCGCGTTGCGGGCCGTTCCGCGGCGCTTTCGATCGCAAGCGATGAAGCGCGTTTTGCTTGCCCGCCCTGCGCGTTCCCGTTAAACTAATTCGTTTTCAGCAAACAAATATTCTAGCACTGATGGAAGGACCATGAAGATTCACGAATATCAGGCCAAGGAAATCTTCCGCCGGTTCGGCGTGCCCACGCCGCGCGGAGAAGTGGCGGCCACGCCCGACGAAGCGCGCGCCGCAGCGGAGCGGCTGGGCTCGAAAGTGGTGGTCGTCAAAGCGCAAATTCACGCTGGGGGACGCGGCAAAGCTGGCGGGGTGAAGCTGGCGAAGTCGGCGGCCGAAGCGGGCCAGATGGCAAAAGCCATGCTGGGCATGAAACTCGTCACGCCACAAACCGGCCCGGGCGGACGCATCGTGCGCCGCGTTCTGATCGAGGAAGGCCTCGACATCCGGCGCGAACTTTATCTCAGCGTGCTGGTGGACCGCGCCGCGGCCGCTCCGGTGGTGATGGCAAGCGCGGCCGGCGGAGTCGAAATCGAAGAGGTCGCGCGCACAAATCCGGCCGCGATTCTGCGCGAGACGATTTCTCCCGTGGTAGGTTTCCAGCCGTATCAGGCGCGCAAGCTCGCGTTCGGTCTGGGCCTTTCCGGCGACGCGGCAAACGCGGCCGTTCCCTTCCTGCAATCGCTCTATCGCGCGTTCCAGGAGACCGATGCGTCGCTCGCGGAAATCAATCCGCTGGTCGTCACCGGCGATGGAAAACTCGTCGCTCTCGACGCCAAGATGACGTTCGATGACAGCGCTCTCTATCGCCACAAGGACATCGCCGAGTTGCGCGACTTCAACGAGGAAGAGCCGCTCGAAGTCGAGGCGTCCAACTACAAGCTCAACTACATCAAGCTCGACGGCACGGTTGGTTGCATGGTCAACGGCGCGGGTCTGGCCATGGCCACGATGGACATCATCAAGCTCGCCGGGGGCTCGCCCGCGAATTTCCTGGACGTCGGCGGCGGCGCTTCGGCCGAGCAAGTGAAGAATGCGTTCAAGATTCTGATCAGCGATCCGAGCGTGCGCGGGGTCTTCATCAACATCTTCGGCGGGATTTTGCGCTGCGACGTGCTGGCCACCGGCGTCGTGGCCGCGGCGAAAGACCTGCAACTCCGGCTGCCGATTGTCGTGCGCATGGAAGGAACCAACGTGCAGCAGGGCCAGGCGATTCTGAAGGAGTCCGGACTGAATTTCACGATCGCGCAAGGCATGAAGGACGGCGCGGAAAAAATCGTGGCGCTTGCGGGCGGTGCGCGATGAGCATTCTCGTCGATGAAAAGACGCGCGTCATCGTGCAAGGCATGACCGGACGCGAAGGTACATTCCATTCGCAGCAGATGATTGAGTACGGCACGAAAGTCGTCGCGGGAGTGACGCCCGGAAAGGGCGGCACGCGCCACCTGGACCTGCCTGTGTTCAACACTGTCGCCGAAGCCGCGAAGGCGACCGGCGCGAACGCGTCAATGATTTTCGTGCCGCCGCCGTTCGCCGCGGATGCGATTCTCGAAGCCGCTGACGCGGGATTATCGCTGGTGATCTGCATCGCCGAGGGCATACCGACGCTGGACATGGTGCGCGTGGCCGCGGCGCTGACGAATTCGCGCACGCGTCTGATCGGGCCGAACTGCCCGGGCATCATTTCGCCCGGCAAATGCAAGATTGGAATCATGCCGGGGAAAATTCACAAGCAGGGTCACGTCGGCGTGGTGAGCCGCAGCGGAACGCTCACCTACGAGGCCGTAGACCAGTTGACGCGGCTCGGCATCGGCCAGTCCACATGCTTCGGCATTGGCGGCGATCCGATCATAGGCACGTCGTTTCTCGATGCGATCCGCATGTTCAACGACGACCCGGACACGCATGCCATTGTGATGATCGGTGAAATCGGCGGCAATGCCGAGCAGCAGGCTGCGGAGTTCATTCGCGCGAAGGTGAAAAAGCCGGTCGTAGGCTTCGTCGCCGGGCAAACCGCGCCGCCGGGACGCCGCATGGGCCATGCGGGCGCGATCATCAGTGGCGGCTCGGGCACGGCCGCCGAAAAGTACGAGGCCATGCGCGCCGCGGGCATTCACACCGTACAAAGCCCAGCGGAAATCGGACATACACTTGCTGCGGCGCTTAAAAGCCGCGCAGGCAAGAGCACACATGCAAGCGAGCAGAGAGGCAAGGAAGCAAAGAGGCAGGGAAAAAAGAAAAGAAGATAGCGTCGTGGCCATACGTACGTATCGCGACCTTGAGGTTTTTCGGGAATCGTACTCGGCAGCTTTTGAAGTTTCCAAACTCGCGAGGTCGCTGCCGGCGTTCGAACAATACGAGCTCGGCAGGCAATTGCGCAAAGCTGCGCGGTCGATTCCCGCTAATGTTGTGGAAGGTTGGGGAAAAAGGGCATCGGCGGCGGAATTCAAGAGATACCTGCAAATCTCCATCGGCTCTTGCGATGAGGTGCGAATGTGGTTGTGCCTGTGCAGAGATGAGAAGTACGTGAGGGACCTTGACTGCCAGGGGCTGGTCGAGCGGTACAACAGAATTGGCGCGATGCTGCAAGGATTGTGGAAGCAATGGAGGAGCACAGACAAATAGGTTGGTGCTTGGTCGAATTTGTCCCTGCCTCTCTGCCTCCTTGCCTCTTTGCATCCTGATTTCCGGGGCTTCTTGAATTGACGACGCGGTAAAACGGAGAATCTTCGAATGGCAATGGAGCGAACGCTAGCAATCATTAAGCCGGACGCCGTGGGACGCGGACTGACCGGAGACATTCTTGCCCGCATTCACAAGGCAGGATTTCAGATTGTGGCCATCAAGTCCAAGCGGCTGACGCAGGCCGAGGCAGAAGGCTTTTACGCGGTGCATCGCGGCAAAACATTTTTCGGGGAGCTGACGGCGTTCATGAGCTCCGGAAAAGTTGTCGTGCTCGCGCTCGAAGCCGAAGGCGCCATCGCGAGATGGCGCGAGACGATGGGCGCCACTGATCCCGCCAAGGCCGCGCCCGGCACGATCCGCCGAGACTTCGGCGCCAGCATCCAAAACAACTGCACGCACGGCTCTGACGCGCCCGACACCGCGGCGTTTGAAATCGGCTATTTCTTCGCCGGACACGAGCTCCTATAAACGCCCCGCCACCCGAAACTGCGCAGGCATGGCCGCGCAATAGTCGGATGCCGGTGGGTGAACCCAAACCCGCCTTCGTAGTAGGATACGCCGCATGAGAAATCAAACTTCAAAACTGGGATTCGCCGCTCTGCTGGTGTGCGCAACGGCGGCGTTCGCGCAAGGACGGCAAGTGCCCGCACCCGGCGCACTGCCCTACACGCTAAAGCCGCTCGGACATGATGTGTGGGCGGCCATCGCGGTGCCCGGAAGCAAGGCGGGCTCGAATTCGGGATTTGTAATCGGCGACGACGGCGTCTCGGTGATTGACACGTTTCAAGACGCAGGCGCAGCGCGCGCGCTGCTCGGAGAGATTCGAAACATTACGAAGCTGCCCGTGAAATTCGTCATCAACACCCACTATCACATCGACCACGTCACGGGCAACGGCGTATTTGCCGAAGCCGGCGCCATCATTTTCGCGCAGCGCAATGTGCGCGACTGGATTCACACGGAAAATCTGAAATTTTTCGGCGCGGCCATCACCCCCGCGCAGAAAGCGCTGGTCGAAGGATTCGTGAGTCCAGACGCGGTTTACGACGACGGCGTGGACCTTTACCTCGGCTCGCGGCGCGTGAAAGTGCGCGTGTATCCGGGTCACACGGGCGGCGACTCGGTGGTTTTTATCCCCGACGCGAATGTCGTATTCACCGGCGACCTTTTCTGGCGCCATTCGCTGCCCAACACGATTGATGCTTCCACCGCGCCGCTGATGAAAACGCTTGCGACGCTGACCGCGGAAAATCCCTCGGCGCAATTCGTGCCGGGACACGGCGACGTCGGCTCGGCGCAGGACGTGGACGCGTTTCGCGGTTACATCGGCGCGGTGCGCGAAGCCGTCTCCGCGGCCCAGGCGCAGGGAAAGACGGGCGACGCGCTGGTGGAAGCCGTCGTGCCCGCGCTCAAAGAAAAGTACGGCGAGTGGGGCATCTTCGAGCGCTTCGCGCCGCGCAATGTCCGTGACACCGACGCCGAGCTGCGCGGTACAAAGAGAATTCCCAATCCTGCAGAACACAACTGAAGCCATCGCTCTTGCGACGCGCTGTTCCATCGCCAAACGCTCGAACCAATCCACTCGCGCCAGATACCCGCCATCCTGCCTGTCCGAAGGGACAGGTTCCCAAGTGGACAAGGACGCGCGAACCTCGGATTGCCGCGATTCCTGCTCGCACCTACAGTGAATCCACATGATCCATGGCGACCTCGGCCGCCGGCAGGATCAAAACTTGGAGGGAACATGTGGAGCAGCAATCAAACGAAAACTGATCTTCCCGGGACATCTGCGACTCAGCGGCCGGCGATTCCGGCCAGCGCCGCTCCGGTTCTGACGCCGATGCGCGCCACCACTCCGTCGGCGGCACCGCCGGCCCGTGCCGTGGCATGCCTGGGCGCGAGCGTAGAGATCAAGGGCAGGATTTCGGGCGAAGAAGATCTGCAAATCGACGGGCGCGTGGAAGGGCCGGTGTCTCTTCCCGGCCAGCGATTGATCGTGGGACGCACGGCGCAACTGAATTCGGAAGTCGTCGCGCGTGACGTCATCGTCTACGGAAAAATCACCGGAAACCTGCGCGCGCAAGACCGCGTGGAAATCAAGAAAGACGGCTCCGTGATCGGCGACATCACCACGACGCGGATCATGATCGAAGACGGCGCCTATTTCAAAGGCAAAATCGAGATTGACCGGTCCAAGCCTGCCACCGCGGCCGAACTCGAAACCGTCGGCAATCTGGCGCTGGTCGGCGCTCACTAAAAATCCCCGCGCCATGGAAGACGCGCTGGGCGAGGCGCGCGACCCATCGGCCCCGGATGGCGCTCGGCGCGGGTGTGCGTGGGTTGAGAGCGCGCACCCGGCGGAAATCGCCGCGGCGATCTTTCAGGTCTCCAGACCCTTGATATAGGCCACGCCGTATTCCTTCAGCTCGGGCTCGTCCGCGACTCTGCTGCGGACGATGCGCGCGGCCACGAAGATGCTCGCCCCGTTCGGCGCATAAGGAACCGCCACTTCGATTCGCGAGCCTTCAAAATATGTGTTGGGACTGAAAAAACGCAGGCCGCCGCGCGAGACGTTATCCACGCGCACAATTTCTTCGCCAAACCCCGGCTGACGGATACAGGCCGTAATTCGCTTGACTGACACACGCACGTGTTTGCGCTGCGTCGGGAACCGCGCGGCCTTTGGCGAAAGGGCCGGCGGATCGCGCTGGGCCTCGCGTTCCTGGCCGCTTTCCCGCGGAGCCATCTTCCAAGCGGTCCAGCCGATACAACTTGCGCACGAGCGCGAAAGGATGCCGTTGGCTTCAAAGACTTCCACCTCGAGCTCGTTCATGCAGGCGACTTCGCGCGTCTGGCAGACCGTGCACTCGAGAAGCGTCCGCACAACGGCTTGCTCGGCCTCGCTTTGCGGCGGAAAGCCGACGTTCCAGATGTTCGGCATTGGCTCGAGCAGCGAAACTCCATACACATAACCCTGTGGCTGCCCGCCGATTTGGCCGACGATGCGGGCTTTGGATTCCAGCTTGCTCGAGGAATTCCGGATCGTAATCTGCTGCACCGGCGCCAGCCGACGCGCCAGAACGATGGTCGCACCGTGGCGGCTGATGGAAACGGTGCGGGCTTCATCGGTGAAATTTTCGTTCGTGACCTCCGTGCCCGAAACCCAGATCGGCAAGGCGAGGAAGACGCGATCGCTCCGGCGTTTGTCCTTCACCGCCAGACCTCCTCTGAGAGAGAACTCCCGACGGGTATGATACACGCTCCAAACGGGCGCGTCGCCGCGCGAGTTGCCAAGTTGTGACCACGAGGATACGTTGGATTCTTGCCGCATAACAAGTCTAGCGGCTGAATTTGCCGCGAGTGCGGCGGCGCATCAGGAAAAGCTGCGGAGAGCCGTCTCTTCGTCGGAGAAATCCTCGAAGACCTTGGTCAGATTCGTAATCTCCAGCAGACGCTGGACGTGCTTGCTGAGGTGCAAGACTTTGAGCTGGCCCCCGGCATTCTTGATCGTCGTGTAGCCGCGCACCAAAGTGCTGATCCCGGAGCTGTCCAGGTGGCTCACATTGCCCAGGTTCAGCAAAATGTTCCGCTGGCCCTTCTTGACCAATTCCAGCAACATTTGCTGAAGCGCGCCAGCCTCACCGTACGTGACTGGGCCACTGACATCCACAATGGTCGCTGGGCCCGATTGCCGCGAAGTCACCATAAACGCCATGACTCGATCCTCTCAGAAAGCCCGCGAGCAACATTAAAGCCCGGCGCGAAACAAGTCAACCGAGGATCGCGCGAAAACCAAAGCGGCGCGCGAGAGCGCGCCGCTTAGCCGTAGAGCAGATTCGCATCGGAAGACATTGCGGCCAGCCCATTAATGGAGCCCGGCGGCCCTTGCACGACGAAGCGCCGATGGTAAAGCGCCAGCGCGCGCAGTCCGCCTAACTCTTCCCCGCCGCCCGCGCGGCCCGGCCCGCCATGCAGACAGCTCGGCACTACATTCCCGTGGCCCGTGTGTTGATTTCCGATCGTGCTGTCCACCACAAGGATTCGCCCGTGCAGATCGCCCGCGCCAAGAACAAAGCTCCTCACGAACCCCGCATCGTCGGAAAAGATTGAGCCGACTAACGAGCCGCGGCCCAGCCGGGCCATTCGCACGAGCTCGTCGGGCGAGTCGTAGGACACCAGCGTCGCTACGGGGCCAAACACCTCGACTTCGTGCACAGCCGTCGAATGCGTACCGTCCGCGCAAGCCAGCAGCGTCGGCGGAACAAACGCGGAGCGCGAAGCGTCCGCGTCGAGGAGTTGAAAATTTCGATCTCCGCCAATCAGCGTCTTGCATTCCTTCCTGAGTGCTTCCAAACCGGCAAAGCAGGACGCTTGCTGGGCCTTGTTGACCACGGGCCCCATTTTGACTTCTGCATTCCGTGGATTTCCGACCTTGACGGCAGCCAGCGCCGCCGAGATTGCTTCTCCCAACGCCGCCTGTGTTTTTGCCGGCGCAAAAATCCGGCGAATTGCCGTGCATTTCTGGCCCGCCTTGAGCGTCATCTCGCGAACGACGACTTGCACGAGTTGCTGAAAGAGGTCGCTCCCGGCTTCCACATCGGGCCCGAGAATCGTGGAATTAATGCTGTCTGCTTCGATGTTGACTCGCACCGAATGCTTCAGCACGCTCGGATGCGAGCGAATCTTCATCGCTGTCTCTGCCGATCCAGTGAAGCAAACTACGTCGCCCTCGCGGGCTTGATCGAGCAGGTCGCGCGCCGAGCCGCAAATCACCGAAAGGGCGCCGCACGGCAAAATTCCTGCCTTCACGACATCTTCCACCATGCGTTGCGCGAGCCACGCCGTCGGAGAGGCCGGCTTCAACAGCACCGGCACGCCGGAAAGCCAGGCCGGCGCCGCCTTCTCGCAAAAGCCCCAGGCCGGAAAGTTGTATGCGTTGATAAAAACCGCCGCGCCCTTGAGCGGCATCAGGAAATGTTGTCCCGCGAAAACGCCAGTCTTCGAAAGCGGGACCGCCGGACCTTCCTTGAGCATTTTCCCTTCCGCCAGCGCGCGGCCGATCTTGGCGTAATACTTCATCGTGTAGATCGCGCCATCCACGTCGAACGATGCGTCCGCTTCCGTTGCCCCAAGATTCAGCATGGAGATCCGGAAATATTCCGCGCGATTCGCGGTGAGAACATCCCCGATTTTTGCCAGCAGCTCAGCGCGCTCGGCGTAGGTCAATTTTCGAAGCGCCGGGCCGCCCTGGGAACGCAAGTGCTCGAGTGCCGCTCCTGGGTCAATGCCCTGCGACGAAATGCGCGCCAACTCGTCTCCGGTGACAGGATCGAACAGCGGCTCTCCCGCTCCAGCCCCCTCCTTCCAAGCCTCCTCGACAAAATTGGCGATCTTCACTTTGCCTCCTCAATCTCCTCGACTCTGGGCCGTGCAGACTTGGGCTAGCCTGCAGGTCCTCGATGGTCAACCACAACCGACCGTGCATGGATGAGAACGACGAATTCTGCACCGAGTGAGTTCCCGAGTCCACACTTTTTCTGTAGCGCTGAAGCACTATGCCTAGTATGTGCTGTGAAATCAGATAGCTACGGTTAACGGTCGAATGTGAAGTAAAATGCGTTTGCATATTGACTGTGATTTGTGAACTGCAATATAGTGCATGTGGAGCGTGGATCGCTTTGGGGTGGATGATTTGACTACAAACGTTCGAGCTGCAGAAATCCGCCAGGAGGCGAGCGCTCCTCAGCCTTTCGAGACCGACTTGCTCGGCGCGCTGGGAAAACGCGTGCGCGAATTCCGCAACCACCGCGGGATGACGCGCAAGTTGGTTGCTCGCGAAGCCGGAGTTTCCGAGCGCCATCTCGCACAACTCGAAGTGGGCGAAGGAAACATCTCCGTCGTGCTGCTGCGCAGGATCGCAGCAGCACTCAACGTTTCACTCGCGGAACTATTTAGCCGCGACTCAGATAACACGCCCGAGCTTCAGAGACTTGAGCGAATCTTGCAGCGCGTGCCCCCGCATCGCCTGGAAGAAGTCGCCGCGCGGCTGATGCGCGAATTTGGGCCAAGTGAGAACGGCCGGCGCGAGCGGATTGCTCTCATCGGGCTGCGCGGCGCGGGAAAATCCACCATGGGTTCTCGGCTGGCGAAGGATTTGAAAGTTCCCTTCATCGAGCTGGACAGGGAAATTGAAAAAGATGCGGGCATGGCGCTTTCGGAAATTTTTTCCTTGTATGGACAAACGGGATACCGCCGGGTTGAAAAACGCACGCTTGAGCACGTGCTACAGGAGCATGCGCAGGCGGTGATCTCGGTCGGCGGAGGAGTCGTCTCGGAGCCGGATACATATGAGCGCCTGCTGGCGGACTGCTGCACGATCTGGGTG
>Ga0187801_10000373_pt1 | contig 11875 bp, 6 predicted proteins | sample NC_wetland_sal_i_10_FD_132465 | JGI IMG/M metagenome (GOLD analysis project Ga0187801, IMG submission 132465) | Wetland sediment microbial communities from Neuse River Estuary, North Carolina, USA - Control_1 | ecosystem: Environmental > Aquatic > Freshwater > Wetlands > Sediment | place: USA...
TCAAAAACATTCCAATCGCTGGAGGCAACGTTCCCCAACCGGAAATTCTCGGCAATCTGGCGAATATTCGGCGCGCTCAGGCTCCGGCCGTAGTCAGCCACTACGACATTCAGCGCGTGATCGATATCTACGCGGTGAGCCAGAGGAGGGACCTGGGCGGCGTAGCCTCGGACGTGGACAAGGTAATGGACGAGTTCCGAGGGAAATTGCCTCGCGGAAGTTATATGGTTGAGCGCGGCCAAGTGGAAACTATGCGCTCGTCGTTTTGGGGCCTTGGGCTCGGCATTCTGTTTGCAGTGATTCTGGTTTACCTGCTAATGGTAGTGAACTTCCAGTCCTGGATGGATCCCTTCATCATCATTACCGCGCTACCGGCGGCGTTGGCCGGAATTGTCTGGATGCTCTTCATCACGCGCACGACGCTCAACGTTCCTGCTTTGATGGGCGCGATCATGTGCATTGGTGTGGCCACGTCAAATAGCATTTTGCTGGTGACGTTTGCCACCGGGGAACTCAAGGAAGGTAAGAGTTCGGTGGACGCGGCGTTTCAGGCTGGCTTTGTGCGGTTACGCCCAGTGATTATGACCGCTCTGGCCATGATTATCGGAATGGTGCCCATGGCGATGGGCATCGGCGAGGGCGCGGAACAGAACGCTCCTCTGGGACGTGCAGTCATCGGCGGTCTCTTGATCGCCACTGTGGCCACCCTTTTCTTCGTCCCAGTGGTATTTAGCTTCCTGCACCGGAAGGGATATCACCGGCTTGCCACCGAGGAGGGAGAGCCGGAGATCGGGAGCTAGGCGAAAGCAGACGAACTGAAGTGGGCTCTTAATTACGAGGACAAAGGAAGGTAGCTGAGAGGATGGCAAAGGTCACCGCAGATGAGGAAGAGCGGTTGGAGGATCTGGCGATCGGTCCCACAGAACCTCGCCCGCCAAGGCATTGGTCGAAGGCGGGGAAAAGTGTGGCTACTGTGGCCGTTGTGGCAGTGGCCTTCTTTGCCGCAGCCTTGCTGTTCGGGCTCCTTCACCAGCGGGCCGTACGGGTAGAACTTGCCGCCGACGCGCGTGACCAGGCGCGGACTCCCGTGAGCGTCACTCATCCGCAGTCGAACTCCACCCAGCTTAGCGTCACATTTCCCGCCAATATCCAAGCCTATATCGAGACCCCTATCTACGCCCGCACGAACGGGTATATCAAGCGCTGGTTAGTGGATATCGGCGCCCGCGTGCAACGCGGCCAGCTTCTGGCGGAGATCGAGACTCCGGAATTGGATCGGCAGTTGCAGCAGGCGGAAGCGGCGCAGGCTCAAGCCCAAGCCAACCTGGATCTGGCTCGCATCACGGCGGTCCGCTATCAAGACCTGCTGAAGACTGACAGTGTCTCGAAGCAGGACACGGATCAGGCGGTCAGCACCCTCCATGCCGATGAGGCTAACCTGAAGGCTGCGATCGCGAGCGTGAATCAGCTGAAAGAGTTGCAGTCCTTCGAGAAAGTCACCGCTCCTTTCGCGGGGACGATCACGGCGCGCTACATCGATATCGGCGCTTTGATTGCATCCGGCACCAACACAATTCTTTTCCGGCTGGCTGACATTTCGACTTTGCGCGTTTACGCCAACGTCCCCGAGGCTGAGAGCAAGGGCATCGCAGTCGGGGCCTCTGTCGATCTTGAAATTCCCGAAGGGGAGGGAAAGAAATTTAGTGGCCAAGTTGTCCGCACCGCTGGTGCGATCGACCCCGTTTCTCGAACTCTGCTTACTGAGATCCACGTGCCCAACTCAAGTCTTGCGCTGGTGCCTGGAGAGTTCGGCGAGGTTACTTTCCATCTCCGGTCCAGCAAGTCCGTGCTGATCATTCCGTCCAGCGCGCTGCTGTTCCGAGCGCAGGGCACTCAGGTGGCGCTTGTGCAGGATAACGGCAGCGTTCGCATCCAGAACATCCAACTCGGCCGTGACTTCGGCAACAGCGTCGAGGTGCTCTCCGGCCTCACGCCGAACGACTCTGTTATCGAGAATCCCTCTGACTCGATCACCGGCGGCACTCTGGTTTCAGTTCAGCAGCCGGGAGTGAATAGGTAGAGGCCTTGCTAAGTCTAGTTCTGAGAAACGCCGCGACGCGCCGATTGTCGACACCGCGGTGACCAAATCCCTGAATTCCTTCACCAGTGACAAGTGAAGCGTACTTGCTACTCAAACGTCCAATCATGCTCCGTGGTGCAGCATGGCCATCGGATCGGCCGGCCCGTAGCCCTTCCCAACCGCGAGGCCCGCACGGATGGCCGCGGTGATGAACTCCTTAGCGGCAGTAACGCTTTCTCGTGTTGTTTTCTCTTGGGCCAAATTGGCCGCAATGGCCGAAGCGAAGATGCAACCGGTGCCGTGCGTGTTCTTGGTGTCGATACGCTCAGCGCGAAACTCAATGAATTCACGGCCGTCGTAGAGGAGGTCAGCGGCTATGTTTTCCAGATGACCACCCTTGACGACGACATTTTCTGGTCCCAGATCGCGAATCATCCGGGCGGCCTCTTTCATTTGCGCGAGAGTCTTGATTTCGCGTCCCGTAAGCGCCCCGGCTTCGTGCAGATTGGGTGTAACCACGGTGGCCTGCGGCAGCAATTTGGTCTTGAGAACCGCAATGGCCTCGGGTTTCAGCAACGGTGCCCCACTCTTGGCGATCATCACCGGGTCCACGACCAGCGGTTTTAATTTGTGGGCGAGAATTGTGGCTGCAACCGCGTCGATAATTGCGGTGCTCGCGAGCATTCCCGTCTTTACCGCATCGCAGCCGATGTCGCTTACGCAGGCTTCGATCTGCTTCACCACAAAATTCGGCTCGATCTCCAATACCCCGTAGACCCCAGTCGTATTTTGTGCCGTGAGAGCGGTAATTGCGGTCATGCCAAAAGCGCCTAAGACCGAGACCGTTTTCAGGTCGGCCTGAATTCCGGCCCCACCGCTGGAATCGGACCCTGCGATGATTAGAACGCGAGGAATCTTCATCGGTCACCTGCCTTTCTGTTGCGAGGGCGCACTCTTCATATCGGCCACCGTTCCATCGTCCAGGCCATCTCCCAGAACAGCCACTCGTAGCGGCTGCTGGTAAGAAACGCGGTCTCCAGCTTGCATAGGTCGCGCTCAGGCAGTCCTACAGTAAGACTATCGAGCAGATCACGGCACCATTGGGCCAGTTCGGCAAATTCTCTGGAGCTGTACATCGCAATCCACTTGGCATAACGTTCGTCGCTGGGGGCGGGTTGCTCGGCCAGACGCTGGCCGATTTCGCTGAAAGCCCACATGCAAGGCAACAACGCTGCAGCCAACTCCGCGAAATCGCCCGTCGCTGCCACTCGCAACAAGAAATCGGTGTAGCCGCGAGTAGCAGGCGCAGGGAGTTCGCGCTCGAGTTCCTCCAGGCTGATTCTGAACTCGGTGGCGTAGGCTCGGTGCAGGTTCATCTCGGTTTCAACGGTTTCCTTGAGCAGCATGGCGAAGCGGGTCATGGTCTCCAGGTCCGGACTGCGCGCAGCCGCGAGAGCGAGAAGACGCGCGTACTCGATGAGGAACACATAATCCTGTCGCAACCAGAACTTGAATTTCTCCAGACTTAGCGTTCCATCACCAATGCCTCGCACGAATGCGTGTTGGTGTTGTGCCTCCCAAATTCCAGCCGCTTTTTGATGCAGCCGCTCGGTGAATCGCTGTGCCATAGGTTCTCGCACCTTTCATCTTACTCGCGTGCTTCAAGCGCAGCAGGACTTCCAAGGTGCCGGACTTCGGCTCGTCCCGACGAAAATCACAAGCCGTTGTGTGCATCGTCACAGTGTCAGGCACTCAATCGCGCGTATCGTTTAAGTAGGAGAAGTGATGTTCTCTGATCGGTACGAAATCGCTTGCGAACAGGTCTTAGACTGTTCCCACACGCGACCTGGTCCTCTAGACGCGCTCCGGCCCATGGTGGCATCCGACTACGTGCCCTTCTTTTGGAGCGAAGGATTCGGGCGGGGGGGCGAACTGGATCGAGCCATCATCGCCCGTTCTGCCGAGGTCAAAGGGGCTCTTTACGATGGGCGAGTCTTTGTGATCGTCCCGATTTATGTGACCAGCATCTGCGAGGAGCAATGTCTCTATTGCAATTTTCGCGGAGGAAATAAAGGGATCGGGGTCGAGCGCAGGCGATTGACGGACGACGAACTCGAACAGGAGGCGCTCTATCTCATCGAGCAGAAGGGGCTGAGAGTTCTGGAACTGGTCTACTCCACCGATCCGCGGATGCGAGTGGATGCGATGTGTCGTCATGTGGAACTGTTGCGGCGTTTGTTGCACCGGCATGGTGGCGGTCTCGTCGGAATCAGCGCCGAGGCATTGGAAGAAAGCGATTACCGTCGCCTGATCGACGCGGGGCTGTGCTGGTCGGTGCTCTGGCAGGAAACCTACGACAGAGATCGATACGCCCAACTGCATCCTGGCAAAACCAAGAAGGCGAACTTTGAATACCGCCTGAACGCTTATGAACGGATGCTCGCGGTCGGGGTTGAGCATGTTGGCGTCGGAGTGCTTTCGGGCCTGTCGGACTGGAGACGGGACTGGGCCATGCTGATGCTGCATGAGGAATACCTGCAACAGCACTATGGTGATGGTGCCACCATTCTCGGTACTCCTCGTTTGAAGCTGGCTCCGGGAGCTCTTCTTCAAGAGTCGCCTTTCACGCCCACTCGCGAAGAGTTTCTGGTGACCGTTGCCCTTCATAACATGTTTTCGCCGACGACAGCGCCGTTTGTGAGCACGCGAGAAGACTGGGACGTATGCATCGAGCTGGCGCGAGGAGGCGGCTGTCTGTTCACCCTCAACTGTTCCACCACGCCGGGCGGTTATTCACTTCAGCATGGCGGATGCCAGTTCACGGCTCATTCCTACGATACGCCCATCTACTCCACCAAGCTAAAGTCCGAAGGGCTCGAGCCTGTTTTCAATTGGAGAGCGGGAGATTTGTCCGGTGAGTACCGGCCTGATGCTGCGCTATGTGGAGGCGCTCAGAAGCGATGAGCCGCAGCTAGATTCCTAGCAGAGGACGCGGCGCTTTCGATCACAACACGGGCTGAGGTAGGTGTGCGGCCTGTGTGGGGCGAACAACATGCCGACCATCGCGAGTTGGGACAAACTGACGTCCAAGGCGAAGGAGGCGGTGCAGGCCGCCAACTATCTGGCCTCCAAGCGCGGCAACCCCGAGTTAATGCCCCTGCACATCCTGGCCAGCCTTCTCGCGGACCGCGAAGGCACGGTGATATCGGTGCTGAGCAAGCTTGGCGTCGACAGCCAGGCAATGCTGGCCGAGGCACGGCACCAGATCGACCGCCTGCCGGCGCTTTGGGCGGGCGGCGCCTTGAAGGCTGAGCCCAGCTCGGCTGCCAGCGCGGTTCTCCAGCAAGCTTTTCAGGAAGCGGCCGATCTCGACGATGAGCACGTGTCCACCGAACACCTGCTCTTGGCCATCACGAAACTGGAGAGCGACCTCGCCCAAGCCCTGCTGGTGCGGCACGGTGCTCATCACGACGCCATCTTAATGGCCCTGACGACGGTTCGCGGCCCGCAGCAGGCTGGCGGCCCGACTTCAGAAACCAACTCTGGGACGCTTGAACTTTATGCACGCGATCTCACCGACTTAGCTCGCCGCGGCAAGCTTGACCCGGTGATCGGTCGCGATGACGAAATTCGGCGTGTAGTCCAAGTGCTATTGCGCCGCACCAAGAACAATCCCGTGCTGATTGGTGAACCCGGCGTGGGCAAGACCGCTATCGTCGAGGGTCTGACCATGCGCATCGTCCGCGGCGATGTCCCCGAGTCGCTCAAGGCCAAGCGTCTGGTAGCCCTGGATCTGGGTGCGATCGTGGCCGGCACCAAGTACCGCGGCGAGTTTGAAGATCGCCTGAAGGCGCTGCTGCGGGAGATCGAGGACTCGCAGGGGCAGATCATCACGTTCATTGACGAGTTGCACACGCTGGTTGGGGCGGGAGCGGCGGAAGGCGCAATCGACGCGTCCAATATGTTGAAGCCGGCGCTGGCGCGCGGTGAGTTGCGTGCCATCGGCGCCACCACACTGGGCGAGTACCGCAAGCACATCGAGAAAGACCCGGCACTCGAACGTCGCTTCCAGACTGTCTTTGTGGCTGAGCCCAGCGTGGCGGACACCATCTCCATCCTGCGCGGCCTGCAGCAGCGTTATGAACTGCATCATGGCGTTCGCATCAAGGACTCAGCCCTCGTCGCCGCAGCCACGCTCTCACACCGCTATATCTCTGATCGCTTCCTGCCCGACAAGGCGATTGACTTAGTGGACGAGGCTGCGGCCGCCCAGCGCATGCAAATCGACTCCGTGCCGGTGGACATCGACCAACTCGAACGCCACGCCGCGCAATTGGTTATTGAGAAGCATGTACTCGAAAGGGAAGACGATACCAACTCGCAGGAAAGATTGCGAATCCTGGAAGGTGAGCTGGCCGCAGTGCAGAACCAAGGCAACGTTCTGAAGGCGTGCTGGAAGAAGGAGAAGGAAGCGGTTGGCCGGATGCACGAGCTCCGGCAGACGATCAGGCAACTGAAGTTGCAGGAGCAAGCTGAGTCGCACGACGCAGGCTCACCAAAGGGGGGTACGAATGGCCATGGCGAGCTTCGCCAAGCTGAGAAGGAACTGCACAAGCTTCAATCCCAACTCGACCGGTACAGCTCGCGCATGCTCAAGGAAGAAGTGGGTGAAGACGAGATTGCACACATCGTCTCTAAGTGGACGGGCATTCCTGTGTCCAGGATGCTGGAAGGCGAAGTGAAGAAGTTGGTCGAAATGGAAGACCGGCTGCGCAGCCGCGTGATCGGCCAAGATCCGGCGTTGGAGCGGATTGCCAACGCCATCCGTCGCGCCCGCACCGGGCTCTCTGATCCCAAGCGCCCTATCGGTTCTTTCATTTTCCTGGGGCCGACGGGAGTAGGCAAGACCGAACTAGGTCGCGCCCTGGCCGAGTTCCTCTTTGATGATGAGCGCGCCCTGGTACGAGTGGACATGTCGGAGTACATGGAGAAATATGCGGTGTCGCGGCTAATCGGCGCGCCGCCGGGATACATCGGCTACGAGGAAGGCGGCCAGCTCACGGAGGCAGTGCGCCGTCGCCCTTACTCGGTCGTGCTTTTCGACGAGTTGGAGAAGGCCCACCCGGATGTATTTAACATCCTGCTTCAGATCATGGATGACGGCCGCCTTACCGACGGAAAGGGCCGTACCGTGGACTTCCGCAATACTGTTCTCATCATGACCTCCAACATCAACTCGGAGGGGCTGACGGTTGAGTGGCTGCGCGCACCCGAAAATTTCGAGCAAGCACGCAAGCAAGTAATGAGTGCTCTGCGAGCGCACTTCAAGCCTGAATTCCTCAACCGCGTAGACGACTTCATCATCTTTAATCCGTTGGGCACGCAGGAGCTGACCAAAATTATTGACTTGCGACTGGAGGAGGTGCGGCGCCTGCTGGCCGAGCGCCAAATCAGTTTGGAGCTGACCGCTACTGCCAAGGATCTGTTACTGCATGAGGGCTATGATCCCGACTTCGGCGCGCGGCCTCTCAAGCGCTCCATCCAACGACTGGTGCAGGACCCACTGGCTGTGAAAATTCTGCATGACGAGGTGCAGCTCGGCGACCGCGTAATGGTAGATGTTGAACAGGGCAAGATGAAGTTTGTGGCCAGCCATCGCGTTGCCGATCGGCCGGAAAGCCCAGATTTTGGCAATACCTCCAAACGGCCCGGGACGGACCAAGAAATCAGACGTCGAAACCAAGTAAAAGAGCTTTAAAGATCCCTTATCGTTCCCTCCTCCTAACCCTCGCAAAAACGGTTCCCGACGTTCATGGGCACTGCGGTGTCGTTTGGTTCGATGCGCAGCGCGATCTCAATACGACGGAAACGGCGTCCAGCGGCTACCTTGATGGCATGTCCATGGCCGTGATTCCCCGGCACTGCTATCGGAACTACTGGCGTTAGAATGACCTATTATGGAACTTGTCACAGGGACGGAAATCCGCGACTTCAGGATCCGCGGCAACTATATTAACCAGCGTAGCCTCCTGTCCAGAAGAGACCTGCATTCTTCGAAGAAAGAAAACGTACTTCCAAGCGGCCCTGGATATTCTCCGCCCGTGGTGGAGTTCGAACTTCACGGTGGTCCAACAAGCAGCGTCGTTGTAAGCGAAATCGATATTCCCTTCCTATGCGACGATGATACTCAGAAGGCGAAAGGGTATCTTTCTCTGATTCTAGCTGCCCGTCGAGGGGACTCCAAAGCCGCGAAGGATCTTGCTTTCGCGGCGCAGGAACACTCGTTCGGAGGATCGGAGCAAGCTCAGCCACTCGAAAGCAGTTTCGTCGTTCCTTCCACAAGCAGTCAGACCCACTCAGAGCAAGACATAAGCCAAAAGGGATTCATACTCCTGAAACTGAGCCAACTACGTTACCCTGTGCCGGACTTTGTTGTGCTTACGCCGCACGCTTATACCGCTCGCACCCAGCGCCTCGAGGAGCACGTCGCGGAAGCCGTCAAGCAACTCGAGAGGCTCACCATGCAGGGCCTGGGAGACAGCAGGAATCCCTTGGTCTTCGCAATTCGTTGCGCCACGGCCCACTACATTCCTGGGGTGATGGACACTTATCTCAACGTCGGTGTGACCGAGAGCACGTTGCCCTGTCTATCGAAGACGTATGGCTCTGTGGGCGCGCACAAGATGTTCCTGAACAACCTGAGGAATCTCTCTCGCTCTCTCCACTATGACGAGTACGCTGCGATTGTTGGCGCCGTCAAGTCTGACCCCGTTCCTGAGGAGGTCGTGAGTTTAATCGAGCGATTATCCGAGATCATCCGGAAAACTGACAGAAGGCTGATTGAGGATCCCTTCTCTCAGGCCACCTTCTTCGCGCGACAGGCCTACAAGCACTTTGAAGAGAACAGGGAGCTCGTGCTAACGCTCTGCAGAGGAACAGAACATTATCCCAGCCTGATTATGCAGAAAATGATCTGCACGGTCCGGCACGAAAATGCCTATGCCGGAGTCATCTCCAGCCGCCATACTCAGACCGGATTGGGTATAGAACTCCAGACCGCCCACAATATTTTCGGCGAAGAAATGATGACTGGAACTGCGGAGATCCAGTCAACCTCTTTTGAGGATCGAGAGGCAATCAAGAACGCCTTTCCTGCCGTTTATCATTTCGCGCCACATCTCGGGGACCTGGAAAGAGAGTTTGAGTCCCCGGTCACTATTGAGTTCGCGGTCGAAGCAACAGGAAGGTATCAGTCGTTTGCGCTCCTGCAACTTAATCAGGCCGGAATGGCGGGGCGCGCGGCCATCACGTCGGTCGTGGACATGCACAAATCGGGGACGATATCACGAGAACGAGTGGCCGAGCTCATCCGGCCGTACCACATCAAGCAGCTTACCAGCGACACCATTGACCAGGAGGATATCGATGTCCTCAAAAACTTCTGCTCCGGCGTAGCAGTTCTCCCTCGATCAGCAGTGTCGGCCCGCGTTTACTTCACTGGTGATGCCGCTTTGAGGGCCAAGAGCGAGGGGGACAAGGTGTGCCTTTGTAAGAAGACCTTTGTGCCCACCGACACGGTGGTGATGCGCGAGATGGATGCCATCATAAGTCTGACCTCAGCCGCTGTGCATGTGGTCACGATCTGCCAGAGCTTAGGCATACCTGCTTTGCTGAGCCTCGAAAAACACGGCGTAAGGTTGCAGTCAAGTGGAGGCCTGGTCAATTCCTCCGGCAGAGAGATCAGGGAGGGGGATTGGATCACTCTCTCCTCGAGGCGGCGATCTATCTACGAAGGCAAGGCAAAGTTCAAGCCTGGCCGACTCTTGCGCTACATGCGGGGCGAGCCGGTCGAGATGGGGCAAGGAGAAAAGGAAGCTTTCGCTTCTATTGCCTATGCGTACCGCTATTACCAGCAGCTGACCAGAGGTCTCGCGGTTGATCAGATCCCCACGCTCAGCGAAGTAATCAGGCTTGTGAACTTCGAACTGCGAGGGGAATCCGAAGAATCCAGCAAGCTTGTTAACGGCTGGTTCGACGAACGCGAGACACTGTATATGGAAGAGGTGCTCAAGAGCGACATAGGCGACCACCTTGGCCAAAGCAATGTTTTCGAGATGCTCACCCTGGACCGGAAGATCAGGTTCTTCAAGCGGGCTCTTGCAAAATGCTACCGTGAACGCATCTCCGGCTACGAGGTAGGCGCGTTTATGCTGGGCCGGTTCTTATGCTTGCGCTATCCTGTGGCTTTCTGGAAGAGCTTCTGTCCGTCGGAGATTGGCCTACTGGTGAATGAGTGGGTTCTCTTCGAGAAATACATGCAGCTTCTACACAATGTGGGCGAGAGAAAGATCCTTCTGGCAAGAAAGCAGATTCTCAAAGCTGGGCTCGACCAACTCTCACTTCACCCGGGCAACGTGCAATCCCTCATCACGCTTAAATTGAGCGGCGTGGACGTAGAGCAAGCGAAGCAGTCCTTACCCGAGTGGGCCGATCCCCAGTCCGGAAGGGTGCTGGAACTTCTCCAGCAACCCTACCGTGTTTTTTATGATTTCAACGCGGCCTGGTCTGTCGGCCAACTTGACAAAATCTGCAGGGAGGAAAACCTGCCCCTTCCCCGGCCGGATGACATCTAGAGCGCATGGACTAGTTCCGGAACCGCTATCGCCGACTTGATCCCGTACAGATAATCGCGGTCGATCGTCGATTCCAGGTCCCGTAGCACTTCGGGAAGTTCCTTGCCATCTCTCGCGGCAACCAAACGCCCAAGCGCAAGCGAGACTGAAAGCACCGCATTCATGCCAAGATTACCCTTCCTTTGCATGATCTGGATCTTCTCCTCCGCGGAAGCGTTCGACGCGAGCTTGCCCCGCTTTATGGCAAGATCCAGTTCGAGCAGCAGAAGCTCTCGGTCGATGTCAGCGAGAGTGCCGAGCTCTGAGATCTTCTGGCCTAGGAAACGGGGAGCCAGCACTTCTGTCACGTTCGCCACCGCGTTCAGGCAGCCCTTGCCGCCGTACCGCTTTGCTCTCATCCAGAGGTCAGCCAGTTCGCGATTCTCCTTGGCGATGGTGTCGGCCTTTAGGTTGCTCGCGAAGCGGTAAGTTTTTTCTTCCTCCTTGAAGACGAAATAGTGCGGAAATTTCCGCGTGAGCGGGTTGGCCTCGATGATGCTGTCGACGAGATGGATGGCCTCATCCGTACCGGCCGAAACGCCCAAAGGCGTGGCAGCGGAGAATTTCATGCCGTTGTCGAGCATCACCACCACTCCAACCGTCGGTACGCCCGCGTTCGTCGGTTCCTCGTGAGCCGAGATGTCGGCAATGACGAGATCGGGATCCAGTTTCCGGGTGATCTTTGTACCCTTCTTGGCCATGTCCATCAGTTCGACGATTCGTCCGTATTTGACGAGCCTCTCCGTGTTAGCGCCACCGCCACATTTCAGGCCGAGCGCGCCAACCGCAAAACTGATGTCGGCTTCCATCACCTCGTTGGGGGATTTGGAACGGTGAGAGACCACTAAGGCCAGCCCCAACTGCTTCGCCGTTCGAGTCGCCAGCAGGGTCTCACTCAACGTGCCGATCTGGTTGGCCTTGATTAGGGCAGTGTTGATGAGCCCCTGTTCAGCACATTTTCGAATCGTGGAATCCTTGGTCGTAACCAGATCGTCCCCGATAATCAGGATCTCCTGGTCAAGGGCTTTCATGAGTTTCTTCCAGCCCTCGAAGTCGTCTTCTGCAAATGGGTCTTCCAGCGAAACGATCGGATATTTCTTGACCCAGCGGATGTATAGGTCGA
>Ga0187801_10000374_pt1 | contig 11868 bp, 9 predicted proteins | sample NC_wetland_sal_i_10_FD_132465 | JGI IMG/M metagenome (GOLD analysis project Ga0187801, IMG submission 132465) | Wetland sediment microbial communities from Neuse River Estuary, North Carolina, USA - Control_1 | ecosystem: Environmental > Aquatic > Freshwater > Wetlands > Sediment | place: USA...
GCGCCGTGTTGATCAACGACGTCCGTGCCCGCACCAGTCCGGCTCGCGCTCGGATCACCATCAGATGAGCCTGCGCCTGGGCGCTGCGATGTTGCACCGGAGCAAGCAGATGCGGATCGATCCGCGCCAGCCGGGCCAGCGTTCTCGCATCCAGCCGATCATCTTTCCGTCGACTCTCCCCGATCAAGCGCACGTTGCGGGCATGCGCCACGATCACTTCGTGTCCTAACTGGCTCAACACCCGGCTCACCCACGGCGAATGCATCCCCGTTTCCAATGCGATCCGGCTCCGCGGCATGGCCCCGAACACTTCTTTCATCGCTTTCGGAGTCGTGCTCAGCCTTTGTTCCAGCAACACTTCCCCCGCTTCATCCAACACGCAATACCAACTCGATCCATCGCCCAGGTCCAAACCGATCGTCAGTTTCTGCTCGGGAAAATTCTTGCTCTGCTTTCCCACTACGGTGCTAATCTTCTTCATTGCCGGTCTCCTTTATCTCTTGCGCTTCGAGCGCGTCGATAACTTGGGAGCGCATCGCATCCCGCCGGAGACCGGCTCTTCTCATCCCATCTGTTTGCATCAAGTATCGGTGAATAGTAAGCGACGAGGAAGGACTTTCCACAAAAAAGCCGCCCGAGACCGAGCGGCAATACTGTGGCTGGCTGATTCACTACGTTTTACTTCGCTGCTACCAACGTAGGCTGGGCCGCGGCGACCTGCGCTCTCACCTTCCGTAAGGTCTCGCGAGCCTCGCCGACCTCAGCCTCTAGCTTTTGCATCGCTGAGCTTTGTGCACGAAGCAAACTCTGCTGCTGCCGGATCTGACGCAGAGCCTTGGCCAGCTCAGCCTGCTCCTGCCGGAATTCTCCCTGCTGTTCTTTGATCGCATTCAGCATCGTCCAGATGATCGGATCGTTGTTCACCAGCAGGTAGCCCTTGCTGTTTTTCGTCACCGCCTCGGGGATGACCTTTTGGACTTCCTGGGCGACCACTCCGATATGTTCGTCCGTATCGCGAATGCCCATGGCATTGTCGGCCTTGTAGCGATAGCGAATGGGGTGAATCTTCAAGACCTGACTCAAGCCGGTGTTGAAGCTGCCGTTCAGATTCTTGAGCCGGCCATCGGAAAACGTTCCCCAGGAACCGCCGCCAGTCTTGTCGGCGTTGCCATTCACGGAAAGACTGTTGTCAGGCGAGAGGGTTCCGATTCCAACCGCGCCGCTAGAATCAATCACCATAGCTGTGTACGCGTTTTTATCCACACGGAAAAGAATATCTCCGGTTGGAGCGGCGACAAAAGTATTCGTGCCGTCGCCCACCATGGAGTAGTTTTGGCACGAATTGAAGCCGCTGGTGCCGATAGCGATTCCGGCGAAGCCACCGCAGTTGGGACTGCCGATGAAGGTACGCACTCCCCCTCCGCCGGCGACATCCAGTGCGGCCAAGGGAGTCGTCGTACCGATGCCGACATTGGTGCTGGCGGTGGCGCCGTTCACGCCGTTAATGCTGCCCAGCACCAGGGCGTTGCTCTCCGCCACGTCGGCATTGGCCCCGATAGCCGTGGCGTTGCTGACGGTTCCGGTGCTGATAGCGGTTCCGATCCCTATGAAAGTATTGTTCGTACCGGTCATGTCTGACGAGTCGTTGGTTAGGCCGGACAGTGCGCCTAGAGCCGTGTTGAAGGACCCGGTGCCCTGGCCGTAGATCGCCTGGAAGCCGATCACGGTGTTGTTGGACCCACTGTTGCCGTCGAGCGCATAGGCGCCGTTGGCTGTGTTGTTGGACCCCGTCGTGTTCGTTTGGAGCGCGGCCACTCCGTTGGCCGTGTTGCCTTTGCCCGTCGTCGCGGTATTCCCGGCGAAGCCCAGGAATGCATTGAAGTTGTTGTATGAACCGAAGGCGAACAGATTGCTCCCGATCTGGTAGCTGCTGCCGGTCACCACCCCGGTCGCACTCAGGTTGCCGTTCACCGTCTGATTGCCGGTGAAGGTGTTGGCTGCGTTGAGCAGCGGCACTTTGGTGGTGTCCAGGTTTAGTGTTGTCGTCCCGCCGAGCGCGACTGCCCCGCCGCCAGTCAGGTCGGTTCCCGCCGCTACTGTCAGCGAAGGATTGACCAGCATGCTGTTGGTGACGCCGCCCGAAGCGATGCTCAGTGTGCCGCTCCCCGTGATCGGCCCGCCCGTCAGCCCCGCTCCGCTGCCCACGCTGGTGACTGTGCCGGTGCCTGGGAACGTCTGCCCGGAAACGAACGTCACTAACCCGGCACTGCTCACCTCGAAGGCCGTGCCGTGAACCGTCAGCGTGGCGTGGGTCCCCGACGGGAACAAAGTCAGCGTGTTGCGGACATCTGCGGTACCTTTCACATCCAGCTTAGCGGCTGGGGTGGTAGTGGCGATACCGACGTTGCCGCCAACAGTTTGAAAAATGCCGGAGTTTGCGATGGTGGTACTGCCGGTAAACATGGGAATAAAGTCAGCTGTGCCGCTGCCGGTGATAGTTCCCGGAGGCAGCTTCCCGGGAACAGCTGAGTTGCCGCCCGCTTGAGGTGTAAGCATGAACGAAGACGCTGGCTTGCCGCCGACGGTCTCTGCATCCAGTGCCTTCAACGCATAGGGGACGCTCATCAACAGTGTGCGTGGCTGCTCAGTCTGCCCCTGCGCTTGCACTCCTAACCAGCGGGCTTCCCCGGAAGCAAACACTTCGGCAGGGATCCCCTGGCTTGTGGTGGAACCCAATATTACCGAGTAACGCCCAGTCTTATCAGGGGTTACGTTTTGCGTTTCGACCCAGAGTGCGGCACCACCTTGGGCTTCTTCGTAGAGTGAGAAAGTTACGCCCACCGTGCCGGTCAAAGCCTTGCTATTCACATCGGTGAGTACGCCGCTGAACCTGATGACAGGCGGCACGACCGCATTCGCCGCGACTGGAGCCGCTTGCTGAGCGGAAAGGGAAACTGCAAAGCAAATCAACAGAAGCCAAACACTGAGAGACAACTTCATACGCGACATAACAATTCTCCTTCTTTGTTTTTTCAGTTAGGTCCATGTTCACCCAGAGGACTAGTGCACCTCCGCCACGCTTAGGAGCCTGGGGGATTGGCAATGGTTCCTGTCTCTACTGAAGAAATCGGAAACCGGTGACAAAAGACGACAGGGGAGATAAACAATTTAATCGGGGGGGTAATTACGGGTCAGCCAGGTTGCGCTATTGTTTTCGTTGGACCAAGGCAGCCCGCGTTTTAACTTCGGCAACCAACGCCTCATAGCGTGGATCACCGCGAAGCGACTTTAGCTCGTCGCATTCTATGGCAAGTGCTTGCAGCGGCCTCATGCCGTGGGTGATAGCTTCGCGCAGGAGCGATAGGGCCCGCTCGCGATGACCCTGGAGCGCCTCCAGGCATGCGAGGTTGAAGGTAGAAACGGCAGTAGCAGGATGGTCGGGGCCAAGCACGCGCTGCTGGATGGCACGCGTTTCGGCCTCCAACTTCTCTGCCTCAGCGTAACGCCCCTCCAGCTGGAGAGTGTTGACCAGATAGGTCGCCGAATCCAGCGTAACGTCATGTTCCGGTCCAAGAATGCGGCCACTCATCTCAAGCGCCTCGCGCGTTAGCATCTCTGCCTCTGCCAACTTATGTTCGAGGGTAAGAGTAGCACCGAGATTTGCCATAGAAGCAATCGTGTCCGGGTGCTCCGGACCCAGGATTCGTTGCTTGATCGCAAGGGCCTCGCGCGATAGCTTTTCGGATTCGGATAAATCAGCTTCCCTCCCCTGTTCCCCCTCGAGCGAAAGGCAAAACGCCAGGTCGTCCATTGACCCAACCGTCTCCGGGTCATTCGGTCCGAGTATCCTACGTCGAGTCTCAAGCAACTCGCGATCGAGCCTTTCAGCTTCTGAGGCTTGGCCCTTCCACATGAGTACGTTCGCAAGGCGACTCATTGTGGACAGAGTATCCCGGTTTTCTGGCCCCAATACACGGCGTTGGACAGCGAGTGTTTCGCGCTCCAGCTTTTCCGCTTGTCCCGAATGCCCTTCCTTCTGAAGAGTCCTGCCCAGGAGGCTTTCCGTCCTAAGCGTTTCAGGATGATCTGATCCGAATACACGCCGCTGAACAGCGAGCGCCTGTTCGAGCAACGACTGCGACTTAGAAAATAATCCGAGATTGTAGTAGACGTCTCCCATGACATTCATCATTTGAGACTGTACTTCGGGGTCCTTCGATAGGCCGCTCTCCATCCCCTTCGAGGCTTCGTCCAGAATCTCTCGTGCCGTGACACTGTTGCCTCGCGCTTCGCTTGGATTGGACACCTTAAACATCTTGACCATAAATTCCGCGATGTGGTCTGCCCGGTCGCGCTCGCGCCGGGTCTTGCGTAGCTGGATGTTCTGCATCAGTGCAAAAGCCATCAGCAACGCGATGACTACCCCTGCTCCGGCCACGCTATACCGGTGCCGTCGCACATATTTCTGCATGCGATAAGAAAGACTCGCCGGGCGAGCCGTGACGGGTTCGTTGTTCAAATGGCGGCCGATATCAGCGGCCAGATCGGATGGTGTGGCGTACCTGCGCATGCGGTCTATCTCGACCGCCTTCATCGTGATCCAGTCGAGATCACCACGGAGCATGCTCACTAACTGTTTCGGTTGCGTTCCCCGCGCTTCGGCTGCGGTGGTCGATGTATCGTGGTCTGTACTGACTTTGGTGCTGGGTCGTACCGGATCCTCCTCCCGCAGTCGCCGCAATATTTCGTCGAATGGCTGGTCCTTCCATTCATTAGTGTCGAAGGGCAAACTGCCCGTGAGCAGAGCGTACAGAACCACACCCAGGGAATACACATCGGTGCGTGTATCAATATCCTGGGTTGCCGGATCACATTGTTCAGGGCTCATATAGCCCGGCGTCCCCACAAAATTTCCCATCCCTGTATTGACGGTCTCTTCCGTGATGTCGCGATTGATAGCTTTCGCCACCCCGAAATCAATAATTCGCGGAACCGGTGTGCCATCAACTTCAATTACCAGAATATTTGCAGGTTTAAGATCGCGGTGAATGATGGCTTTCTGATGTGCGTGCTGTACCCCTTCGCAGACTTTGATGAACAACTCAAGCCGCTCGGGAATCTTCAACTTTTTCTGGTCGCAATAGTCAGTGATCGGCACGCCCGCCACGTACTCCATCACGAAGTACGGTTGGCCCTCGAGCGTAGCGCCGGCATCGAAGACCCTTGCGATCGAGGGATGGTCCATCACGGCTAGCGACTGCCTCTCGGCCTCGAAACGACGCAGTAAGGTGTCGTCGTACATTCCCCAGCGAATCAGTTTCAAAGCCACTTTTCGTTGCAGCGGGGCAGTCTGCTGGGCCAACCACACACTGCCCATTCCGCCTTGACCGATTTGTGAGATTAGCGTGTAAGGGCCAAGCTTTTGGCCAGCCAGGCTCGCGCCTGCGCGCAGTGGGGAGCTCTCAAGGAAACCCTCTTGTTCTAATTGCCGCTCCTCGTCTAACAATGCGCGCACCATGGAAGCGAGCCGTGCATCTTTTTCGCTGAACGAACGTAGCCATGCGGCACGTTCCTCGGGATGAAGCTCCAGAACCTCGTCCAGGTACGGGCTTACTTCTTGCCATTGATCGGGAGTAATTGGAGACATCGATTTCTCACAGCGGCAAATCCGCCCGCAGACTGCTATGCAAGTAAATGCGCGCCTTTTCCCACTTGCGCTGAACAGTGCGCTCGGACGTGCCGGCCATATCGGCGATTTCGCCGAAGGAAAATCCGCAGAAAAATTTCAGGTCTACAATCTGGGATAACGAGCTATCGACACGCGCCAGTTCGTCGAGAGCCTGGCTGATCCGCGTGAGCTCCCGATCGTCGTCGATTACGTCTCTAATGTTGGTGGTAAGAGCAGTAAGTTCGAAGCGACCGCCGCGTTTAATGGCAAGCCGATTCCGCACATGATCGATGATGAGCCCGCGCATGACGCGCGCCGCATACGCCATAAAGCGGCCCCGATCGGGAAAGGATTGGCCCCCTTGCGCCGCCATGTCAAGGTAAGCCTCGTGGATGAGCGTAGTGGCGCTGATGCTGATGTAACCATGGCGCGCGAGTTGGCGCTTCGCGAGGCGATGGAGTTCTGCGTAGAGAAGGGTAAAGAGCTTAGTGGCGGAATCTTCGTCACCCTTTTCTGCCAACTCGATGAGCGTAGAAATAGTAGTGTCGGCCGTCCCCATGGCATCCCGAATCGCGCACAGCGTCTCGCACTTCGAGCCAATAGTCAAGATCCGCAGGGGAGCGGTAGCGTCGAACAGGAAATCACGCCGAATTTGAACAGCCTTGGGGCGGGCTGGCAAACCAGTCGAAGCAGCCAAGCGTGCCATGAGTAGTTTCTCGGCAATGAGATAGGGCAAGTCAATCACCGAAAAGGACTTGGGTGACGCCACAAAAGTCAATTTGGCCTTAAATCGCGGTTACGCTCAAAATCCCAATCGCGGAGAGGCGAACAGACGGCGCAAACTTGCGCCTGTTAAAAACACTTCTATGGAAATTCATTCGGTCTGCGAGCATAAAATTTGCAAAACTGCGATCTGCATCTCGGCTCCTTTCACGTCTAGTTCCTCTTCGGCCCGAGACTGGAAAACTTTGCGGCCCATGCCGCTGGCAGCAACCCACACCTCAGAGAGAAAATAGGATTCGCCGTAGCGATGGAAGACCATCTTGCCCTTACTCTCGGGCGCCTTACCTTCTACCGCGTGAGTCAGCACGACCGTGCCTTGGTTAAGGGGATTGGATATCCGGAGAGTCGTCTCGCCCAAGCGGGTGACGGTGTAGCGTCCCGCGGGGAGTGTAAAAGGTTTGCGACCGTGAATGCGAATGGGATATCCGCGATTGTGTCACCTTGGTTGCTTTGGCCCAAAGCGGTTGAGGTTGCCAGTAATGCTGCCAGAAATCTCACGGTTTTCCACAGTTGTTTTTGCATGCCATCCTCCTCCTTACCCCTGACTAATTCCCCCTCGGCTGCCAAGCGAGCAACAAAAAGTCCAGACCACCAGCCAAACGCAGATTGCATTTCTCCCCAACTTCATGACGGCCTCCTCATCGAACTAGATCTTGGCCTGGGCGGCACAAGTAACGGCTGATGTGGCCCGTTCTCTGGTTTGGCGGGAGCTTCAGGAACCTCATGAACCTCATTCCCATCGCCAGTCGCGGCCTTGGTTCAAGTCGTGAAATGACGTTTCACCTGATTTTCACTTTGAGAATCCTATGCCGCGAGTTGAGCCGGGATCGCCACTGCGCAGAGTGCGCATACCAGCGCAACTGCCGATGCGTGCAACACTAATTTGCGGTCGTTCATGGTGTCTCCTTTCGGGCAGTTATTGTCCGAGTTCATTCCTCATCTCGTAAAGTGAAAACCGTGGGCAAAACGGATCACGGATTTCGAAAATCTTTTGTGCAGTCCTGGAGGCAGGCTCCCAAGTTGGCAAGTCCATGCTTTTCAGGCTGTTGACCTTCCCTCGACTTAGCGATATAGTTCCCCTCCAATTGGTGGCAGTATGGCGTCACTTCCGTCGAAATCAGTCAGTCGGCTCCTGGTCCAATGGCGCGCGGGCGACGACGAAGCTTTGCGCGCTGTTCTTCCCCTGGTCTATGACGAGCTGCGGCGACTGGCTCATCACTACATGCGCCAAGAGCGTTCCGACCACACCTTGCAAAGTACCGCTCTGGTACACGAGGCCTATCTTCGCCTGGAAAAACAGGGAGCGGCTCAGGTCAAAGATCGCTCTCATTTCATAGCGATCTGTGCCCACTTGATGCGGCAGATTCTGGTGGAATACGCGCGTGGTCACCGTGCCGCCAAGCGGGATGGAGGCTACACGCTCACCCTCGATCACTCGGTCGAATTCAAGAGCAGAAGTCTCGATTTGGTGGCGCTGGACGATGCTTTGCAGAGCTCGCCAAACTCGATGCGCAACAAAGCCGAATTGTAGAAATGCGGTTTTTCGGCGGACTTTCCATCGAGGAGACCTCCGACGTGCTCGGTATTTCCCCCGCCACCGTGAAGCGATATTGGGCGACGGCCCGAATTTGGCTGCACCACCACATGAGTAAAACCGCGCACGCATGACTCCCGAACGCTGGCAGCAGATCCGCGATGTGCTCGAGAAAGCGTTGCATTTGGCGCCCGAGCAGCGTTCCGCGTTTCTGCGGCGAGCCTGTTCATCCGACTCATCCTTGCGGCAGGAAGTCGAAACTCTGCTCGCTTCCAGCGACGAGGTACGCTCCGACTTCCTGCAGTCGTCCCCGCCGCGCGTAGCGCTGAGTCCGGGCACAAAGCTGGCTGATTACGAAGTGAAATCGCTGCTGGGTTCGGGCGGAATGGGCGAGGTGTATCGTGCCCGTGACGCTCGACTGGGCCGCGATGTGGCCATCAAAGTATTACCGTCGGCGCTCTCCGCCGACTCCGAACGGTTGCGGCGCTTCGAGCAGGAGGCGCGGGCAGCGGCGACCCTGAACCATCCCAACATTCTTGCGGTGTTTCAGATGGGCACTTACGAAGGAGCGCCATATCTGGTTTCGGAGTTGCTGGAAGGCGAGACGCTACGCGAACTGCTCAAGCGCGGCCGCTTAGTCGTTCGCAAGGTGATTGATTATGGAGTGCACATCGCGCGCGGGCTGGCTGCCGCCCACGAAAAAGGGATTGTCCATCGTGATCTGAAGCCGGAGAACCTCTTCGTCACCAAGGACGGAAGAGTAAAGATACTGGACTTCGGGCTAGCGAAGCTGATGCAGCGGCAGCCCGGTTCAGAGCCCGGCGCACCGACAATGAGCGCCCAGACGGAACCAGGCGTAGTGATGGGCACGGCGGGCTACATGTCACCGGAGCAAGTACGGGGACAAGCCGCGGACTATCGCACGGACATTTTCTCGTTCGGGGCAATTCTGTACGAGATGCTGACGGGCAAGCGAGCTTTTCAGAAGCCGACCTCGGCGGAGACGATGAGCTCAATTCTGAACGAAGACCCGGCATCAATTTCGGCGGTGACGGCGAACCTTTCGCCGGCGCTGCAACGCGTAGTACATCGTTGTTTGGAGAAGAGCCCGGAGCAGCGATTTCAGTCGGCTTCCGACTTGGCGTTTGCTCTGGACGCACTCGACGAGAGTTCAGGCAGCGCCGCGGCGTTAGTGAGGCAAGGGAATAGGAAACTTTCTAAACTGTGGGCGGTTGGCGGCACGACCGTTGCAGCTTTGGCTGTTGCGCTGGGCTTTTTTTTGTTCTTGCAGCCGTCGCCGATCAAGCTGGGACGCGGCACGCAGATCACCAATGACGGCAGACCGAAGAAAATCAGGTCTAACTCGTTTCCAAGTTTGGTAACCGATGGTGCACGACTGTATTTCAATGAGCTTCTGTCAGGCAAGGTCGTGATCGCACAGGTCGCTACTGTCGGAGGTGAGACGGGGGTGATTCCGACCACCCTCCCCTTTCCCAGACCACTCGATATTTCCCCGCGCGGCTCAGAGTTGCTTATAACTTCAGGCGACGATTATACGGACAATCCGCTTTGGATTCTGCCGCTGCCGGCCGGTTCTCCACGCCGCTTGGGCGATGTGTACGCAGATGGAGCGTCGTGGTCCCCCGATGGACAACACATTGCCTACAACAAAGGGATGTCTGAACTTTACATTGTTAACGCCGATGGTACGGGTAACCGCAGGTTATTTTCGGCACCCGACGTTTCTCCAAGCCGCAGTTCTCGCCGGGTAACTTTTTCTCCAGACGGGAAACGCTTGAGGTTTGATTTGAGCGACCGCCAAATCGACCGCAGCGCTTTTTGGGAGGTCAACGCCGACGGCAGCAATCCCCATCAGGTGTTAGCTGAAGATTGGAACGATGCTGCTTTCAAATGCTGCCAGAGATGGATGCCCGACGCGAGGTATTTGTTGTTTCAGAGCTACCGCGCAACCGAGAGTAACCTCTGGGCCTTGCCAGATTGCCGTCATTCTTGGTTTCTGTGTAAACCGCAGCCGTTTCGGCTCACGAACGGCCCTTTGCTCTACTCAAGCCCTTTGCCCAACAAAGATGCAGCGCGGATTTTTGCCGTTGGAGAGCAAAAACGGGCGGAGTTGGTTCGTTATGACGCGCGATCTGGGCAATACAGTCTTTTTCTTTCGGGTATCTCGGGTGGACACGTCAGCTTTTCCTTCGACGGTCAGTGGGTGGCGTGGGTTAGCTACCCGGAAAATACCCTCTGGTGCGGCAAGGCGGATGGCAGCGAACGTCACCAACTAACCTTTCCACCTCTGCTGGTTGTGCAACCGCGATGGTCTCGCGACGGCAAGCGAATTGCATTTACGGCGCTGCAGCCCGGTCAGCCATGGAGAATTTATATGGTTCCAAGGGACGGAGGGGCAGTCGAGCCAATGCTCGTGGAGCAGCGCAGCCAACTTGGTCCAGCTTGGGCACCCGATGGTACTTCCATCGCTTTTGGACGCGTCTTTACCCGCGACAACAGTCTGGCCATCAATTTCTTCGATCTGAAGTCGGGCAAGGTTTCTGAGCTATCTGGATCGCAGGATCTCGTGATGCCAAATGGGTCGCCCGATGGCAGATACCTTACCGCAGCGACTATGGATTCGCACCATATCAAACTGTTCGACTACGGGACGGGTAAGTGGTCGAATATAGTTCGAACATTCGCCGACGTCGGGGAGGGCCTTTTTTCTCATGACAGCAAATACTTCTACTTCGAAGACGCCGGCGATGCAACCATCTACCGCGCCAGTGTCCCTGATCTGAAGATTCAGCGCGTGGCGAACTTCAGAGACTTGCGCCGCCCTTCTTTGCCATATTGGCAGCCGTGGTTTGGTTTGGCACCTGACGACTCGCTGCTCGCTATGCGCGACCTTAGGACGCAGGAGATTTATTCTTTCGATCTCCAGTAACGAAATTCGGCAGGATGCCCGGTTCGCGTCCGTTCTCCGGACGCCAACCAGCCGCGACGCTCGCTGCTCAAGCGCCCGTATCGAGAATGCATCAGTAACTTGGATCATTCCCGATAGGTGGGTTGGTCGAACACTTACGTTTATTGGAACCAGCCATACGCTCTGCCCGTTGCCCTCGCAGCGACCGTCGCGGTCCTTTTCGTCGCATGGGCGGCGCAGGGCTTCAAGCAGGATCATCCGCGTGAATACGTGAATATGGGAATATGGCCTGCAGCAAGTCATCATTGGTTGTGTTGTTCTTATGACCCAGTTTGGCGAGCCTGCTAATTGAGGAAACCTAATGAGAAACGTCTCGTTCGCGCGTGTCAACGCCGATCTGACGGGCTTTCTGTCGGCGTCTGCTTGTGCGACTCAACAGAATAGACGAAATTCTGCGTGGCCGTGATTAGTTTCTCGATGTCATCTGCGGTTAAGATGTGATCTTCCCCATCCTTGGTTTTGCCGTTGCGATGCACAAAATCATGGCGTAAGAGGATCGCTTTGAAAAGTTGTTTCATGTCGGATGGGAACTTAATTCCAAGAGTCTCCTGAAACATGGGTTCCACTCGATCTAGGCGATGCCATACGAATTCGGAGAGGTAGGTCTTGACCCGGTGTTCGATTTCCTCTGACGCTTTGAAGATGTCGCTCAGGGGGACCTTCTGCGTCTGGAACTCTGGAGTCGTTTCGACAAACTTACGAAATAGACCCTGGTCAGCGTTGATCGATGAAATAAACCTGTCTGAAAGATAGGCTTCGAGAGCGCAGATCACGTTGACGTACAGCAGGCGAATAAAACACTGACGGTCAGCAGCATCGACCTTCGTTTGCAACAGCCTTCTTACACCGAGGATGCTATCGTTAAACTCTTCCCGAAAGTGCTTGGAAGACTCA
>Ga0187801_10000375_pt1 | contig 11861 bp, 10 predicted proteins | sample NC_wetland_sal_i_10_FD_132465 | JGI IMG/M metagenome (GOLD analysis project Ga0187801, IMG submission 132465) | Wetland sediment microbial communities from Neuse River Estuary, North Carolina, USA - Control_1 | ecosystem: Environmental > Aquatic > Freshwater > Wetlands > Sediment | place: USA...
GCTCGTTCCCGGCGCCGTCAGGGCGATTGAACGATTGGGCGAACGCCGGCGAGGCACAGGTCAATCCCACAATGGCGGCGATCATCGCGATTTTTGATCCCGTGACCATGATCCTTCTCCTTTTCTTGGTCAGCAAATGCGATTGGCATGCTGTGCCCTGGAGATCGGACAAGTCACGTCGCTACGCCATTAAATTACACGTTCCAGAACTAAATTCGGATTTACTCACGAGGCCAGAAGGCCTTGGAGTTAATTTCTGCGCAACTTAAAATCCAATTTAATAGCATCTGTCGCATTGCTGCCCTAACTACGACCATGGGACGAAGACCAAGGTGGATATGCTATGGTGCACGAAACAGTGATCGGGTTGACAGGCGCGCCCGAACCGCTTGATCAGAGCGAAGCTGAACCTGGCCGCCAAACAGAGCCTTACGCCGGCCCCGACGAGGGATCTCTGATGTCCAGAGTGCTGTTGATCGAAGATGACGCCGAAACGGCGCGCGAGATCATGGCCGAACTGGTGGATCGCGGTTTTGAAGTCGATTGGGCGGCGACAGGAATCGAAGGCTTGGACAAGGCGCGTGCCGGTGAAGCCGACGTCATGATTGTGGATCGGCTCCTGCCCGGAGTCGATGGTCTCACGATCATCGAAGTGGCGAGGCAGGAGCGGGTCTGTAAACCAGTTCTGGTGCTCAGCGCGCTTGGGGCCGTCGATGACCGGGTGCGCGGATTGCGCGCCGGCGGCGACGACTATCTGACGAAGCCATTCGCGATCCAGGAATTGATCGCGCGGATCGAAGCGCTGCTGCGCCGACCCTCCGAAAACCCCGACACGGTACTGCGCGTCGGATCACTCGAGCTCGATTTGCTATCGCGCACCGCAAAACGTGGCGATCGCACGATCGATTTGCTGCCGCGCGAGTTTCGCCTGCTTGAATATATGATGCGCAGAAAGGATCAGTTGCTGACCCGCGCCATGCTGTTCGAGGAGGTCTGGAACTATAAATTCGTGCCGCAGAGCAATCTCGTTGACGTGCACATGGGTCGGCTGAGGCGAAAGGTCGACGCAACAAACGAGCAACCGATGATCCATAGCGTACGTCGTGAGGGTTTCATTCTTCGTGCGCCTGCCTGAATTCACGCGAAGCACAACGTTTCGCTGGACGCTCGCGGTGTCCGGCGCGTTCATTGTCTGCATTCTACTGATGTTCGGCTTCATCCTCGCGCAGGCCTACTCTTACATGACAACGGACGTTGATGCGTTAAACAACGAAATAGCTAATGCAATTGCGAGCCATGAACCGGAGCAGCGCATTTTAGGGCTTGACCAGTACCTACGAGCGGACCCGCATCACGTGAAGCTTGGGGGTTTGTTTGCTGCCGACGGCCGGCGCATCGCGGGCAATATCGAAACTTTGCCCCCGATGCTCCACGGGGACGCCGGCGCCCAACTCGCTTCGTTGATCAAGATCGATGGTGGGGCGCGCGAGCAACAGGCCGTTCGCGCCGTCGCACGCGGGCTCCCCGAAGGCGGCACCTTGGTCATTGCCCGTAGTGACTACGAATTTACCTGGATCGCACACATTGTGGAGCGCACGCTGGCGGTGGGTCTGATTCCGGCACTGTGTCTGAGCCTCGCCGTCGGCGTGTTCTTGAGTTTTCGCGCGCAAAGACGCATCGAGGAAGTCAACAGCAAGATTCAGCGCATCGTGGCGGGCGAGTTGCGAGAACGCCTGCCGGCGCATGGCACCGACGACCCGTTCGACAAATTGGCGGAGCTTGTGAACGGGATGCTCGGCGAGATCGAGGTCCTCGTTCGGCGCTTGGAAGGGGTAGGAGACGATATCGCACACGATCTGCGCACTCCACTTACGCGGGTGCGCGTATCATTGGAGCGCGCCCGGCAGAAAGCGGGAAACCTCGATGAATTGCGCAGGAGCGTCGATCAGGCGCTCGTAGGACTCGACCAGTCGCTTGCGATCATCACAGCGCTGTTGCGCATTTCCGAGATCGAGCACAGCCGTCGTATGGATGGATTCCGAAATGTCGCGCTCGGGGACCTCGTGCGCGAGGTCGGTGACCTGTACGAGCCGATTGCGGAAGACAAAAAGGTTGATTTTGCTGTTCGAGCCGAAGCAGAAACCACCGTCCACGGCGACCGCGATCTTCTATTCGAGGCCATTGCCAATCTTGTCGACAATGCGGTCAAGTTTACTCCGCAAGGCGGGCGGGTCGAGCTGAGTTTGCTTCGACAAGGCAACGAGGCCGTCGTGCGCGTCCGCGACTCCGGGCCCGGAATTCCCGCCGACGAAGGCGAGCTCGTGACGCGGCGCTTCTACCGTTCGGACAAGAGTCGGCGCGACCCTGGCTTGGGGCTGGGACTGAGCCTGGTGAGCGCAATCGCCAAACTGCACGGCTTCAGCTTGAAGATCTCGTCCGGCCCGGGTTGCGTCGCGGAACTGGCGGGTCAGAGCGCGACGGCGTGAAAAAGCGGCAATTGCCGCGTTCGCACTTATTGAATAATCAAAACCATTCAGATCACCGGCAGGCAGGAAACATCGCCGCCAGTTCTGGTCCGCTCAGCGTGATAGTTTGAGAATGCAGCCCGCCATGCGATTTGATCCACCGGCGCACGCTTTCAGGATAAGTCGACCATAAGATACGGTTGCCGTCCGAAGTAACCGCCTGATCACCCTCCATATCCCATGCACTGTGGAAGACCAGAGTGGCGCGCGGCGTGACGCAGATGCGGTTTCGCGGAATGATACCCAACAGCATGGTACATGCCGAGGCACAGGTACCGTCGATTTCGACGCGTTCGCCTGAGGCCCTCAACGCCCGATATTTTGCGAGGTAGGGACCAATCTGTCCCCCGGTGTCGTTTGCGATCCTCACCGTCGCTGTTGCCGGCGCAAGTCCCAGCATCAGCAACACCACGGCTAAAACTGCGTGCGTCTTCATCAATTTTCTTGCTCTGCGGATACGCTAAACTTTCTCCGTCGTCCGCCGATGGAAATGTGTCGGGAGAGCTACGGTCGCGCAGAGTTTATAACGTCCCGATTTGGGACGCATGCGGCATCGAGCCGCCGCAGCATCAGTTGAGTTCCGGCGGCGCCGCATTTTCGCCCGCTCGGGGTCCGATTGCCCTCGAACAGCCGCGAGCAACCGTCGCAAAAGCGGCGGACTCCCGTTTGTTCAATTTCATAGAACACTGCATTCGTAATTACACCGGTTATCGAGCGGGGCCTGTTCCTTATCTCTCGAATCAACGGAGCCAGTCCGGAAAAGGGCTGCACAGTACGTGCGTTTGTCGTCTTAAATCGCGCTCATGAAATCGAATTTAATCTTCTGAATCGCTATTTAATTGTACCCGCAAGTCCTCAGTTTATCTTCGGTCATGACGGGAAGCGGGTGCCGCACAAGGACACGGCGAGTCGTCATAACCTCGAACTTCGTGAACGCACAATGCGTCTACGACAATTAAGGAGATCGAAGATGAAAATGTTCGGCAAAATGTTCGTCATTGCAGGCCTGGCGGCGTTCGTTCCGGCGCCGGTGTTCGCGCAATCGACGGATTTGATCACGCAAGGGGACTATTACGCCCCGGCCAACACCGTCGTGCAGCACGCGACTCCTCAGGAACTCAACGAGTTCAAGCAGGGTGATTATTACGCGCCCAGCAAGACCGTCGTGGAGCAACCGACCGCTCGAGAGCAGAACCAAGCTCGCGAGGGCGATTTCTACGCGCCGGGCGCTGGCGAGTAGGTTTCATTACTGCGCTCAGCCCTCCTTAAGAACAGGCTTTTTGAGGAGGGCAACTCACCCCTAACAACGGAGACGCTCCATGAGACTTTTGTCCCTCATAGTGGCTGCGATCTTGGTCGGCTGCGGTGCAGCCCACGCGCAGAGCGCGATGACCAGTGCGGGCATAGGAGCGACATCTCCGCTGGGGGTGCTCGGTTCGAGCGCGTCCAGTGGATCAAATAGCGCCACGGGTATTCCGTTGGGCGCGACCGAAATCGATCCGGGCGGCTTGAGCCCCGCGCCGGTTTCGAATTGCAACACGAGCGTCTCCTCATCTGCAGGCATGTCTTTGGGGACGGCCGGTTCGAGCGGACCTGGCATGACCTCAATGTCGGGTACGAGCTCAAATACCGGGATGACATCGACATTTGACGGCGGCGGACTCAGCTCGACCGGATCGCCATCCATGTCGAACTGCGCGCCGCTGACGAATACGACGTCAGCTGGTACGGCTTCGCCGCTTTCAACCCTCGGAACAAGCTCGAACTTCACGCTGAATGGCGGAACGATTCCGCTGGGCTCGACCGAAATCAACAGCGCCGGCGTCAGCCCGCTGATCACCGTTCCGATGCCCAACAGTTCGATGCCGTCGTGCGCTGGCTCGACCACCGGCAGTTCTGGCGCCGTGATGGGTTCCGCGAGCGCAGGCATGATCCCACCGGGTTGCTGAAACAAAACGAGGGCGACACATGCGCACGAAATTAGTCCTTATCGTCGCCGCGCTGATCGCAGCAGGCGCCGCTGCATTGTCTGCTCAGCACTTGCACGCCACTACCGAAGCTGGACAAGCCGCTGTTCCACCGCCCGCCGTTCCCGTCGTCGCCGGAACCGTTCACCAGGGCGACGTGCCGATTTATCTGCGCGGCGTTGGAACGGTCATCGCTTACAACAATGTAATCGTCCGTAGCCAGATTACCGGACAGATCGTCAAAATCGCCTTCAATCAAGGCCAGGCGGTGCATCAAGGCGATCTCCTGGCGGAGATCGATCCACGTCCGTACCAGGCGCAGCTCGACCAAGCGATCGCGAACCGCGACCGCGATCAGGCGCAACTGGTCAATGCTCAGGCCAACCTGGACCGGTACACGTCGCTTCAGCAAAAGGGCTACGCCAGCACGCAGCTCGTTGAAACCCAGAATGCGCAATCAGCGCAGCTCCAGGCCATGGTGAAATCCGATGAAGGCGTCATCGAGCAGGCACAAACGAATTTAAGCTACACGAAGCTAACAGCGCCAATCGACGGCGTGAGCGGCATTCGTCAGGTCGACATCGGAAACATTATCCATCCGACAGATCCGAACGGCCTGGTGGACGTAACCCAGATCCAGCCGATCTCGCTGATCTTCTCGCTGCCGCAAACCGATTTTGTGGAAATTCAGCAAGAGATGACGCGTGGGCCGCTCGCGGTCCTCGCCTATAGCCAGGACGACAAGACCAAGCTCGATGAAGGCAAGCTCGACCTCATTGACAACCAGATCGTTCAGACCACTGGCACGATCCGGCTGCGAGCCAGCTTTCCCAATGCCAAACGCATGCTCTGGCCGGGCGAACTTATTGATGCACGGCTCCTTCTCGAGACGCGCCACGATGGCCTGACCATCCCCGCTTCGGCCGTGCAGCAAGGTCCGAACGGCTCTTTCGTCTGGGTGATCGGTCCCGACGAAACGGTACAGACACGTCCGGTCACGATTTCGCAGATCAGTGAAGGACAAGCTCTGGTGGACTCCGGTCTTCAGGCCAATGAAAAAATCGTCGCTGAAGGTCAGTACCGGCTGGTAGCCGGCACACGCGTGCAGGAACTACAGGGTCAAGAGGCGCAGCAGGCCGACTTACAGAGCTCGGTAGAACAGGAAATCCCATGAATATCTCTGCGCCATTTATTCATCGTCCGATCGCGACGGCGCTGCTGATGGTCGGCCTGTTGCTCGGCGGGCTGGTCACTTACCGGTTGCTGCCGGTCGCGGCGCTGCCGAACGTGAACTTTCCAACTATTCAGGTCACTGCACAGCTGCCGGGTGCGGATCCGGGGACCATGGCATCATCACTGGCGACGCCGCTCGAGCAGCAGTTTTCACAGATCCCCGGCGTTACCCAGATGACCTCGGCAAGCGCCCTCGGATTTACCCAGGTCACGATTCAATTCGACCTCAGCCGCGATATCGACAGTGCTGCAACCGACGTGCTGGCGGCCATCAATGCCGCAAGCCCTTATCTTCCAGTGGGCATTCCCTATCCGCCGACAATTCGTAAGGTTAATCCCGCCGACACGCCGATCCTGGTTCTCGGGCTGACCTCCGACACGTTGCCGCTCACCACGGTCGATGCTTATGCCGAAAACATCTTGGTGCCCAAAATCTCGCAAATCTCAGGCGTCGGTCTGGTCGGCATCGGCGGCCAGCAGAAGCCTGCGATCCGCGTGCAGGTCGATCCGCAAGCACTAGCCAACCGCGGCATCGCGCTTGAGGACGTACGCAATGTGCTCGCCCAGGCGAATGTTGATCTGCCGAAAGGCACGTTGAACAGTCCGCAGCAGAGCTACACGCTCAATACCAACGATCAGCTGCTTAAGCCGGATGCCTACAGCAATCTGATCGTCGCCTACCGCAGCGGTGCACCGGTGCGCATCCGCGACATCGGCAAGGTCATCGAAGCGCCAGAGAACGATCTGCTTGCCGGCTGGTACAATAATCAGCGTGCCATCATTCTGGCAATTCAACGCCAGCCCGGCGCCAATGTGATCAAGACCGTCGACAGTATCAAATCGCTGATGCCGCAGCTGCAAGCCTCGCTGCCACCAGCGATCAAGATCAATGTCGTTTCCGATCGGACGCAGACCATCCGCGCATCCGTCGCCGACGTGCGATTCACGTTATTGCTCACGGTCGCGCTGGTTGTAATGGTCATTTTCATGTTCCTGCGCAATTTCTGGGCCACCGTGATTCCTGCGATCACTGTTCCGCTATCGCTGATCGGCACGTTCGCTGTGCTCTATGAACTCGGCTACACGCTCGACAATCTCTCCTTGATGGCGCTTTCCATTGCGATCGGCTTCGTCGTCGACGACGCGGTCGTTGTCATCGAAAACATCGTCCGCCATATCGAAGGCGGGCTCAGTCCGCTGCAAGCAGCGCTGAAAGGCTCGCAGGAGATCGGCTTCACGATCGTCTCAATCACACTGTCGCTGATCGCGGTGTTCATCCCATTATTTCTGATGGGCGGCTATGTCGGCAAGCTGTTCCAGGAATTTGCCATCACGGTGAGCGTCTCATTGGTGCTTTCGCTCATTATCTCGCTCACGCTCACGCCAATGATGTGCGCGCGTCTGCTCAAGCCCGAATCCAAGCGGCATGGCTGGTTTTACCGGGTGTTCGAGCGGGGCTTCGATAGTTTGCTGGCCGTTTACGAACGCGGCCTGAAAGTCGCCCTACGGCACCGCTTGGTGACATTGATGATCATGCTCGGGACGATCGGCGTCACCGGCTACCTCTATTTCATTATTCCGAAGGGTTTTTTTCCGCAGCAGGATACCGGGTTGATCATCGGCATTGCTGAGGCAGCTCAGGATATCTCCTATTCCGCAATGGTCCAGCGGGAAGGAGCCATCATCAACACTGTGTTAAAGGATCCAGCCGTCGATTCGGTCGGCGCTTCAATCGGCGCCGGCGGAGGCACCACAACGTTGAATCAAGGAAGGGTGTTCATTGCATTGAAACCGCGCAACCAGCGCAATGCGAGCGCCGACCAGTTGATCAGGCGGTTACAAACCGAGCTTGCCGCGGTGCCCGGCATCACGCTCTATATGCAGGCCGCGCAGGACATCACCGTCGGCGCCCGGCTGTCTAAGACTCAGTACCAGTACACTTTGGCGGATGCGGATTCGAACGAGCTTAATCATTGGTCAGCCTACTTCCTCGACAGGCTCAAGGGCATTCCTGGAATTACCGGCGTCACCACTGACCAGGAGAACGCCGGGCCGCGCCTGAATACGACCGTGAATCGCGAGGTGGCGTCGAGCTTCGGCATTCTACCGGCCACGGTTGACAATACTCTCGATGACGCGTTTGGCCAGCGCATCGTCTCGACAATGTATACCGCACTCAATCAGTATCACGTGGTGCTTGAGGTCGATCCGCGTTTCCAAACCAGCCCGGACTCGCTTAACAATATCTATGTGGGCTCTTCCGCGGGACAGGAGGTCCCGCTTAGCGCTTTGACCACCAGCTCGACCACAGCGGCGCCGATTGTGATCAACCATCAGGGCATGTTCCCTTCGGCCACGATCTCATTCAACCTGGCGCCGGGGACAGCACTGGGCGATGCCGTTGCCGCCATTCACCGCATTGAGCAGGAAAGCGGTAAGCCAGCGTCGCTCACCACCTCGTTCCAGGGCAATGCCAGCGCTTTCCTGTCAGCGCTGTCGGGCGAGGTGATCCTGATCGCGGCGGCGCTGGTGGTCATCTACATCATCCTCGGCGTTCTTTACGAGAGCGTCGTTCATCCGATCACGATCCTGTCGACGTTGCCCTCGGCGGGCATCGGTGCGCTCCTGCTATTGATGGCCGTGCATGTCGATCTCAGCGTGATCGCCATGATTGGTATCATTTTGCTGATCGGTATCGTCAAGAAGAACGGCATCATGCTGGTGGACTTTGCACTCGAAGTCGAGCGCACCGAAGGAGTCTCAGCGGAAAAGTCGATCTATCAGGCTTGCCTGCTACGGTTCCGCCCCATTCTGATGACCACAATGGCGGCATTGCTTGGCGGCGTGCCGCTGATGCTCGGCACCGGAGCCGGATCGGAGATCCGCCAGCCGCTTGGCTACACGATCGTCGGCGGATTGATTCTCTCACAGCTTCTGACGCTGTTCACGACGCCTGTCGTCTACATCTATCTTGACCGATTGCAGGATTTGCTGCGTGGATGGCGTGGGAGCATCCAGCCAGCCAAGGTCATCGCGTGAAGCTGGTGCCAGCGACCGAGTTGGACGCATCGCAGTGGCGAAACGCTCACACTCATCTGTGCGCTGCTGCGATGGGAACGGACGATGCTGTCGCGAGACCGCCGCATGGATAAGTTGACCTTTTGGAAGCGTCTTCGCGAGACAGTCAGCGCTTACAGATCCCAGTTGCGGTTCTCTCTGCGTATGACTGCTGCTGGCTTGTTGGCCCTGATAGTCGCGCAGAGCTTGGCCTTGCCGCTGCATGGACTGTGGGTGGTGCTCACGGCTGTCGTCGTGACCCAAATGAGCGTTGGCGGATCACTTCGAGCGACGATTGAATATACTATTGGGACCCTCGGCGGAGCCATTTACGCCGCCTCGATCGGCGTGCTTGTTCCTCATACGGGCGCAATTGCGCAGGGTGGCGTTCTTGCCCTTACAATCGCTCCATTAGCGTTCGCGGCAGCGATCAACCCGAACTTTCGCGTTGCGCCGTTTTCAGCTGTGCTGGTGCTGCTGCTTTCGGGGCAACTTGGCGAAGGTCCGATCGAGTCGGCGTTCACTCGTTTTCTGGAGGTCTCGCTTGGTGGTGCAATCGCGATAATCGTTTCGCTGCTGGTGTTCTCCCAAAGAGCTCATAGCCTGGGAGTGGAGGCGGCTGCGCAAATTTTGCAACGTATGGCCAAAGTCTTTCCTGAGTTATTAGCGGGTTTCACGCAACAGCTCGATGCAAACAAAAATCGACAGTTACAAGATGACCTGGGCAGGTCAGTCATCGCTTTTCAGGAGATCGCGGCGGAGGCGAAACGCGAGCGCCTGGTCGCCCTCGGGTCTGAGCCCGATCCAGCGCCACTTTCGCGAACCTTGCTGCGGCTCCGGCATGATTTTGTCATTATCGGGCGCGCAGTAACGCCATTTCCAAGTGCCATCGCGCAGCGGCTGGACCCGCTGCTCAGCCGCGTGGGACAAGATGTAAGTGAATTTCTGGGCGGCAGCGCAACCGCGCTCATACTGCGCCGCGATTCTCCCTCACTCCAGCCGGCGGAGGCGTCGCTGAAGGCTTATGGCTTGGCGATTAACTCGCTTCGCAACGAGGGCCTGACGCGTGCTCTTTCCAACAGCGAAGTTGAGCGCCTATTCGCGCTTAGTTTCGCGCTCGAACAGCTCCATCATAATTTAATCGATCTTGCGCGATGTGTGCGGGAATGGGCTGGAGGTATTAGAGCAAAAACCACGGCATGAGTTTGTACCTGCCGGATAGAACGCAACTCTTCCTGCGCTCCATTTGTCGCGATTCGACTATAAATTCATTTAGGTTGTCGGCCGAAGTTGAAAGTTAAAATCGAATTTAGTCAACGTGCTTTGAATTTAATTGGCCGTTCGGTTCATCGCGAGCATCTTATCAATGCGGCATCCGCACTTTAGCGAGTGCGCCAGCGCCGCTGGGCGTGGTCCTGATACTCGGCCGCGTTTTCTGAAGGAGGCAAAGATGCCGCGATTTCATAATATGCTGCCGGCGTTGGCGTTTGTCGCAGTGACCGGCACGGCTTTTTCTGCCTATGCGGAGCCCTGTACCGCGCAAATAGCACAAGTCGAGCAACGGATCAGTGCGGCCAGCGCCAATTCCGAGATCGGGCCCAGCAGCCCCCAGACCGTGGGAGCCCAGCTTGGCCGGCAACCGACACTGCGGACTGTTCGAGATGCCGAGATGACGGCCAACACGCTCGCGCAGGCGGCGCTTGAACGCGTCAAGAAAGCCGACACTGCCGATAACGCAGCCGCGTGCACTCAGGCCTTGAGCGCGCTGAAAGAGCGGTACGGTCTTCAATAAGCATCGAACACCCTCGATTTCAAATGATCTCGCATCTGACATGGTCGGCGACATCGGTGGATTAGCCTGGGAGCGCTGCAATGAAGCTCGGCATCATCGGAACGGGGAACGTCGGAAACGCCATCGCACTTGCGGCCGTAACGCGTGGCAGTGCTCGCGAGATCGTTCTCGTAAACCGAACGCGAAAGGTCGCGGAAGCCGTAGCGACTGATCTGCGTTATGGGATCCCGCTCGGTCCGCGGATCGACATTTCTGATGGCGATTACGACGCATTAAACGGTGCCGGCGTGGTGCTGATCACGTCCGGTGTCAACGAAAAGACCGGCGGCGCCACCGACCGTAGCGATGCCCAAGGCCGGTTGAGACTTTTGGAAAAGAACGCTGCGATCTATCGCGACATAGTCTCAAAAATCGTGAGCGCTGCTCCGCAGGCAGTGCTTGTCGCGGTTACCGATCCGCCGGATCCTCTTGCCGACGTTGCACGAAAGATCGCCGGCCATGATCGCGTGCTCAGCACCGGCACGTTTCTGGACAGTCTACGGTTTCGTGCGCATCTCGGCAGGCACTTTGGTGTTGATCCCCGCTATGTGGAGGCGCAGGTGATCGGCGACCATGGCACATCGCAGGTTTTCTTATGGTCGTCTGCCCGCATTGCCGGTGTGCCCTTGACGACACTCTTGCAGGAACGCGATGAAAACCTGACAGACCTGGGCGCGAAAGTCGAAAAGGACGTGCGTTACGCCAACATCACTATCATCGAAGGCCACGACGCGAGCCAGTACGGCATTGGCATCGTCTCAGCGCGGATCGCTGAGATGGTGCTGCGCAACGAGCGCAGCGTGGTCCCGATCGGCAGTTACCAACGAGAATTCGGCGTCACGCTATCCTTGCCGAGTGTTGTGGGTCGCGACGGCGTCATCGCAATCTTGCCGCCGGACCTCTCTCCTGATGAGCAGGACGGACTGCGGAAAAGCGCCGAGAGTTTGCGCAAAGCGCTCGATCGCGTGGGCTTATAGTCCGTTGCAACCTTTACACACTTGGAATGACCTCTGATATCTCTGATGGGTCAAGCGGCGACATGCGAGAGCCTGGTGAGTTCAGTCGTGGCGTCCATTGCATATCCTTCAGTGCGACTGCGCGGGCGCGGGCGTTGCCGCGATGTTGCGCAACAAGGGAACCAGAAGCGTGGCAATGACGAAGGCGATCATGATGGCCCGGAAGGCGTCGGCATAAGCCAATGTCGAGGCTTCGCGAAAGGCAAGCTCCCAAAGCTGTTTCAGTGCCGCC
>Ga0187801_10000376_pt1 | contig 11852 bp, 7 predicted proteins | sample NC_wetland_sal_i_10_FD_132465 | JGI IMG/M metagenome (GOLD analysis project Ga0187801, IMG submission 132465) | Wetland sediment microbial communities from Neuse River Estuary, North Carolina, USA - Control_1 | ecosystem: Environmental > Aquatic > Freshwater > Wetlands > Sediment | place: USA...
CAAATCACGTCGGGCCGTTGATTGCCATCATCGAGAGTCGGTTGGGACATGCCGATATCGATGGGCTGGCCAGACTGTAACGTCAGAATAGTGGAGAGCGTCCAGCCTCCGACAACGCCATCCAAAATACGATTCATGTTGGGTCCAATCCATCTGCCCCGTCCAATCGGCGAATCCGCGATAATCGCCATCGCCAACCGGTGGGTCGCATCGTTGGCGCTGATCGAGTGCTCCGCTTTCAGATTGTCCAACTCCTGCGGATTATCCGAAGCGTACGAACCAATAAACGCGTTTCGGCCTACGGAAGAATCGTCGGTGGCCTTCGAAAACGTATATCCGCCTTCAAAGCTGATGTAGTGGCTGGCCCGTTTTTCGAAGCGCACTTGCAAAGCGTTGTAAAAAGATTCGGCTTCGAGCAGCGGAAGTCCTTCAAAGTTGCCATTGAATTGTGGGTATGGCCGCAGCAAATTGATCAGCGGGATTTGTGCATTGTTATACAACGAGTCGGGCTCATTGAAGATTGCGTTGGGGCCGCTGAATAGCGGTTGAAATGGATTGTTGACGACGTTGTGAAGTTGATTGTAGAGGTCTAACGTGTTGTATTGCTCGCGAACGGACGAAGCGATGAAATTACGGTCGCGTGTGCTTACTCCGCATCCGCACACGCCACCGTATCCGCCCCAAGGCAAGTGCGTGCTGTGATTCGCGGAGTAATCCACCGAGACCACCAATTGCCCCGGCAAGAGCCGCTGCAGGCCGAAACTCCATTGATAGACGTCAGCATTTTGCGCTTGAGTTGTGCCCAAGTCATTGAGGTTGGGGTAACCCCACTCGGCTAACGCACCATATTTGGTTCCTTGGGGGGCGGGCAGTCCGGCTGGAAACGGGTTTTCCAAAGTTGCATATTGAGTTTGGAAATTATCCTGCGTGAAATAAACCTGTCCATCCTTGCGGAAGGCTGTTCCCGGATACTGAAAGTTTGTGGCGACGTTCATCCCATAATAAATGCCCGCTCCGCCGCGAACCACGGTGTTGGGATTTAACTGGTAAGCGAAGCCAAGCCGTGGCGCCCAATTGTTGCGATCAGTTGGGACATGGCGGTTGTTCGAATTTGCGAATTCAGTGGTCCCCGGCAATGGCCCCGAGATCAGCGGAAGGCCGGGAACGGTCACGCCACTGTTCCCCGTGAAATTGCTGAACTGCAGCAGATTATTGCGCTCGGTGTAGGGAGTGCTCCATTCATAACGCAAACCCAGGTTCAGAGTCAGCTTGGGCATAACTCTCCAATCGTCCTGCGCATAAAACCCGGTCTCCTTCGACTTGTTCTCAACCGCAGGGTAGATCGCAATGCCTCCGTAGTCGCCTTCTCCGACCAGAATGTCGGCAAACGGATTCCCCTGATCCGGATTGAATGCGCCCACCACGTTCTCAGTAACGTCTTGCGAAAAATGAAAGTATCCGGTCGGATAGGGCGGCTGCTGGAAATTATTGAAGAACAATCGCTGCTCTCCACCGAACTTGAAGTTGTGCTTGCCGTGCACCCACGACAACGCGGAAGAGTACGAGTACAAAGTGTGAGCAAACTTCGTGTCGACGCAACATTGATCGTAAAGAGAAGTCCAGGGCGAGTCGGTAAGAATCGCGGGCATACGCGAAATGCCTGCGTTGGCGTTGTCCAGTTCCGCCGGGAATCCCACCGACGTCGCACTCGGGTATTTGCTGAAACCCGGCGAATATACGTAGTCGATAGCAAAGCGACTGCTCAGCAGCAGGGCCGGTCTGATTGTCCAATCATGCTGCAGGCTGCCGTTCTCCACGCTCGTGATGCCGTTAATTCCGTCATTGAACTCGCCGTCGCCAAAAATCGTGGGAGTCGAGTTGGAAGCGTGGGCATGGCTGTAGCGTCCGGCCAGGTGCTGGTTGTTGGAAAATTGCTCGTCGAGCTTGACGTCGAACTGCAGGGATTTGGTAAACGCGTTGGTATTGCCGCGGAAGTTGTCGGTGCCGTCGGGATTGCCGGACTGATTGGGAAGTGGGTACAGATTGAGTATCTTCTCCCCGATCGGATCCCACAACTGCGGAGCGATTTTGTTGCCGGGAAAGGCGGTGCGCACACCATTGACGTCGACCTGATGAGGGTTGAAGATCAGGTTCGGAACAACGTTACCGCTGTTGGGATCGGTGATGAGAGCTTGCGAGAAATCTCCGGCTCGCTCCGCCTGCGTGGGCACCGTAGCCACGATATTCACTGGATCAGTTTCAAGCACCCGCTCAATATCCACGAAGAAGAAGGTCTTGTTCTTCCGGATCGGACCGCCAAGAGAAACTCCGTACTGATTGCGGGAGTGATCAGGCCTGGGCAGCCCAGCCTGATTGCTGAAGAAGTCATTGGCATCCAGCACGCCGTTTTGGCCGAACCACCAGGCGCTGCCGTGAAGCGCATTGGTCCCGCTTTTCAAAGCCATGTTTACGACGGTGCCGCCGTTGCTGCCAAACTCCGCGGAGAAGCTGTTGCTCTGCACCTTGAATTCCTGCACTGCCTCGACCGATGGCTCGTAATAGACGTTCGAGTTTCCACCTTCCCCCTGCTCCGGGGCACTGATCAACGCACCGTCCATGCGAATTTCTGCCGTCGCGTTCCGTTGACCATTGGAAACGAAATTCGTACCCGAGGGATAATTGTCCGCAATTCCAGATCCCGCAGCTTCACTCACTCCGGCATTCAGAAAAACCAGGCCGAAGAAATTGCGGTTTAGCAGCGGAATTTCTTTCACATACTGGTTAGTCACATCAGTCCCTAGAGCCGAGTTTTCAGTGTCCAGCAGCGGCGCCGCCTCCGTGACTTGGATCATTGTGGAGGTCCCTGCGGGGTGAAGCGTGAAGTTAAGCGTTGTGGCCTGGTCGACCGCCAAAACTACCCCCTTTTGTTCCACAGTTTGAAAGCCCGGAGCCGTTGCCTTCACCATGTAGGTGGAAGGCCGCAGCGCCCGCAGGGTATATTCTCCGGAGCCGTCGGTCTTGGCGGTTTGCGAAACATTGGTGCCAACCTCAGTAATCGTGATCGTGGCGTTCGGCAGAACGGCTCCGCTTGCGTCGGTTACCAGACCTCGAATCTGGGCCTGGTAGCTGGCTTGTCCCAAGAGCGCCGGAGGGAAGAGCAAAAAAATGGATGCGGCCAAAACCAAATTAAGCCGAAACAATAAACCCTTGGCGCCCGGAACTCGCATGGAGAACCTCCCGCGAAGCATCAACGTATCTTTCGTATTCTTGCGTTTTATAACTTTTACTTTCGTTTGCTTTGGCTGTCAAGGGTAAAATACCGTCAACCCTGGAGATGCTTGAGTAAGCTCATGCTGAACGAAGAACGACGCCGACTGATCCTCGAGATGTTGAATCACGATGGGCGTGTGCTGGTCGGCGCATTGGCCAGACATTTCCACACTTCGCAGGTTACTATTCGAAAAGACCTGGACATTCTCCAAGCACATGGCCGCATCCACCGCACTCATGGCGGTGCCTTGCCGGCGCGCGAGAGTGCTCTCGAAGACCCTACGCTGCGGGAAAAAGAAAAGCTGCACCGCAAGGAAAAGCTGCAGATCGCCGCCGCCGCCGCTCGCATGGTGAGAGAAGGTCAGGTGGTAATTCTTGATTCTGGAACCACAACCACGGCGATTGCGCGGGCACTGCGTGAGTTCGAGAACCTCACCATCATTACCAATGCTGTGAATATTGCGGCAGAACTTTCTGGTTCTTCCCTCGAGGTGATTCTGACCGGAGGCACGCTGCGAAAGAATTCCTTCTCTCTCGTGGGACCCATCGCCGAGGAGACGCTACGGCGGTTGAATGCGGACATTCTCTTCTTGGGAGTAGATGGCTTCGATGTGCACTATGGTCTGAGTACGCCGAACCTGCTTGAGGCCAAAGTCAACCGGGCGATGATGGACGTTGCCCGGATTTCGGTCGCGGTATGTGACTCCAGCAAGTTTGGACGACGCAGCCTTTCTTCGATTGCTCCGCTCTCGGCCGTGCACCACCTGATTACTGATCGCGGAGTTCCTAAGCCGGATCTCGCGACTCTAAAGAAAATGGGAATGGAGGTGACACTTGTCTAGCTCGACGCCGAACCTACTTTCTTTGGACCGACTCAACCCCACGAAACTGTCCAAACATGCGCTCCGCATTCTTGTGATAGATCTTTTCTAAGACGCTATCCGGCAATTCCATACCATAAATCTTCCAGCGACCCTGCCCTGGATAACCCCAGTAATCGAAATATTCGTCCGCGGTTTCGAGCCAGCGAAAATGGTTACGATACATGGCTTCATCCATACCGTTGTCGGTGCCAAACATAATGCGGTCCTGATATTTGACAAAAAACTCACGGGCGCGCCTGGGCTGACGGCCGAGTTCAGCTTCGCGCGCCCCGAATTCAACCATCACGTTCGGAAGCGTCTCCAGCAGGTGCGAGACGTAATCATGGTTTTCGGGCCAGTTCGCCATGTGGAGCGCGACAAACGTCGTGTGCGGATGCTTGGCGAACATGCGATCGCGCGCCGCCAGGATCGACTCCTTGCTGGGAAACTGTGGACCGTAGAAACTCCAGTCGGGATGCTCAATCAATTCCTCATACCGTTCGTTGAGGTTGTCTACTGGGTGAAAAAAAGCTTCAGGATCGGTGACATGAATGGAAACGGGAATGCCAAGACGTCCACACTCTTCCCAGATGGGATCGAGACGCGGGTCATCAACCGCCACCAGCTTTCCCGACTTGTCGCGCACGCTTAGTCCGAGATCCTTTAACTGTTTCAGGCCGCGCGCGCCCCGCGCCACCGCGTCGTCGAGTTGTGCCACCATCTCCTGGCCGAAGTTGGGATCGTCAATTTTGCTCCAGTCGATCTGTGCGAAAACCATGAACCGTCCGGGATACGGCTTAACCATCTCGTCAATGACCTGCTGCAATTTGTCTCCCCACATACCAGTGAGAATCACGACCGTCTTCACATTGGTGTTGTTCATGATCTCGATCACGCGCCCGGGCGGCATGTGCTCGTCGATTCCCATGGCGTCGTTAACGTGATTGTGAACGTCGATCACATAGTATTTGGCGCGATCCACGTTGTGCACCGGGGCGTGCAACATCGAGACAGGCTGAAAGTCCTTCAGCAGTAGCGTCTTTTTCTGTTGCGCATTAGCGGCGGACTTGTAGCCAATCTGCTCTTGAGGCTGATTCTGATGTGGCGCGCTCTGCGCTGCCAGCCACGCCGAGAGGCTTAGCAAACAGATTAAAACACCAATTCTTGTCATCTCGAGCAAAGCGAGGGATCTAGGTTTTTCGCGCCGCCTGTAAAGACCCAGATTGCTCGTCGCTTTAGCTCCTCGGAATGACCGGAGGATCGGTAATTTGGTCGACATCAGGTTAAGCCTCCTTACACCGCGCCATTTGGTGTTGACAAATTTCACTAAACGAAAGTAAAAGTAATTGATCGCAATATATCGCAATTGACGCGTTTATCCAATGAATTCCAGATGAGCAGAGCACGGAACGAAGCCCTGGCTCACGGAGCAATGAAAGTCCGATCGAACATGATCGGTGGTACCCTGCGATGATGAAGTGGGCCATGGCTCTTGCATGCTGCATTCTGCTTGGCCTTGCGCTGCCCGGCCGGAATTCGGGACAGACGAACTCTGATCAGCAGTCGGCCGCGGCGGGCAATACGACGACCGATCTTCAGATCCAAAGCCCTGTCTTGCAAATCGAATTCGACCGCAATCTGCACAGCCGGATATTCGCGTTGCTTGGCCCAAGCCCAACATCATTGAGCCCATTTTCCTCAACGGAAACGGTTGCCGGCTCTGGCCGCAATTGGAATGACTTCGCACTGAGCTCAGCCCGCCGCGAAACTGTGTCCGACGCTTTCGGCGCGGGAGAGCGACTCTCGCTGACTGGCCAGTCCAGAGATTTGCGTAAGAACATCTCAGTGACTATATACGCGGACTTCCCGTCGATCGCCATCTTTGACATTGAGTACACCAACGAAAGCGCGACCAGACTTACAATCCGCGGCTGGACCAACCATCAATATGTGCTGCCTTCGCTTCCTACAGCGCGGGGCCCCGCGTTCTGGTCCTACCAGAGTGGCTCGTACGAGAAGCGTCCAGATTGGGTGCTTCCCTTGCGGCCCGGATTCCGGCAGGAGAACTATCTTGGAATGAATGCCAGCGATTACGGTGGAGGCACTCCCATCGTCGACGTATGGCGTAAAGACGTTGGTCTCGCGGTAGGTGACATCGAACCCGGACCGCGCCTCATATCCCTGCCCGTTTCCATGCCGGATGCGCGTCATGCTCGGGTGGCCGTCCACTCAGCACGTGAGCAAACGCTGGAACCGGGAGAAAGCTTTCATACTCTGCGCACATTTGTCTCCGTGCACCGGGGAGATTACTTTCGCACGCTAACGGAATACCGCCGCCTCATGATGCGGCAGGGCTTTCAAATGGCTTCAGCGCCTGACAGCGCTTTCGGACCGATCTGGTGTGCCTGGGGCTACGGTCGCTCGGTTAAGCTCAAGCAGGTCTACGACACGCTTCCCACGGTTAGGAAAATGGGTTTCTCCTGGGTCACCTTGGACGATGGTTGGCAGAACAACTACGGCGATTGGGCCGTCGACCCCAAGAAGTTTCCCCACGGCGATGCCGACATGAAGGCGCTGGTTGATCGCATCCATCAAGAGGGTTTCAAAGCGCAACTGTGGTGGTCGCCGCTAAGCGCGGTCCCGGATTCGCAACTGCTCAAAGAGCATCCCGATTTCCTTCTGCTGAATCGCGATGGATCGAAGCGGAAGATTTCCTGGTGGAACTCGTTTTATCTATGTCCGGCTGACCGGGCGGTCGTGGAATATCACAAAGCGCTGGTTCAAAAGATTCTGGGCGAGTGGGGATTCGATGGCCTTAAACTGGATGGCCAACACATGAATGCGGTGCCTGCTTGCTACAATCCCGCGCACCATCACAAACGTCCCGAGGATTCAGTGGAAGCGCTGCCCGATTTCTTCCGTGAGCTCTACGAAACCGCGCGCAGCGTGAGATCGGATGCTTTAGTAGAGTTTTGTCCTTGCGGAACTGCATACTCATTTTTCACCATGCCGCATTTCAATATGTCAGTGGCGTCCGATCCGGAAAGCTCGTTCCAGATCCGCTCTAAGGGCAAGACCTTGAAAGCGCTGATGGGAGACAACGTCCCCTATTTCGGCGACCACGTCGAACTGAGCGATGGAGCGATCGATTTTGCTTCTACCGTAGGCGTCGGCGGAGTTGTTGGCACTCAGTTCGTGCTCCCGAATCTCGTCAAGAAACACACCACATCAGACCTGACGCCAACACGTCAGAAGGTATTTGAGAAGTGGCTGCAGATCTACAAAGACAAAATGCTCTCCCGGGGCGAATATCTCGGAGATCTTTACGATATCGGCTTTGATCGTCCCGAAACGCACGTGATCCGTAAAGGCGAGGAAATGTACTATGCATTCTTCGCCCGCTATTGGAGCGGAACCATCGAGTTGCGCGGATTGCAAGATCGCACTTACCACGTCGTGGATTACGTAAATAACAAAGACCTTGGAACCGTTCACGGTCCCAAGGCCACGATTTCCGCTGATTTCGAGAAAAATCTACTGCTTGAGGCTCAGCCACAATAGCCGGCGAACTGTGCAACCACAGCATAAAAGCGCAAGCGAGGCATTGCGGGAAATCATTTACCGCAATCGTTGCTCGGAGAAGGTGGGCGTGTACGCTGTCTGCTCCGCTCACCCCAGCGTCATCGCGGCAGCGGTTCAGCAAGCCTTGGATGACGAATCAGTTTTGCATGTCGAGTCCACGTCGAGCCAGGTAAATCAATGGGGCGGCTATACCGGGCAAACACCCTCTCAGTTCGCGGAGTTTGTACACACCGCAGCGCAACAGGCCGGACTTTCCCGCAACCGTGTATTGCTGGGTGGCGACCATCTCGGCCCTTACCCGTGGCGCGAACAGGCCGCAGAATCGGCGATGCACCATGCCTGTGACCTGGTTCGCGCATGCGTGCTTGCGGGATACAAGAAGGTTCATCTCGATGCCAGTATGGCGTGTGCCGATGACGGCAGAAATGGCCCGGACGAAAAAACCATCGCGCAACGCGCCGCCATCCTGTGTCGCGTAGCCGAAACGACGTTTGAAGATTTGCCGCCAGGTTCGTCGCCGCTGGTCTATGTAATCGGTACAGAGGTTCCCGCGCCCGGGGGTGAATCGCAGCCGGGAGCACCTCCAACAATATCCTCCGCTGACCAGGTTCAGCGCACCTTGGATCTATTCCGCGCGGCCTTCGCCGAGCAGAATGTGAGTTCTGCGTGGGACCGAGTGATTGGCATGGTGGTGCAGCCAGGCGTGGAGTTCGGCGAAAACACAAGCTTCGACTACGACCGGCAGAAAGCGAGGACACTCTCCTGCGCCCTGCCGAAACATCCCGCTCTGGTTTACGAAGCTCACTCCACGGACTACCAGAAGCCCAAGGCTCTAGCCGAGATGGTGGAAGATCATTTCGCCATTTTGAAAGTCGGGCCATGGCTGACCTTTGCCTTCCGCGAGGCTGTCTTCGCCTTGAGCACTATCGAGCGCGAATGGTTGTCGGGTCGCAGCGCAGTTCGCCTCTCGCAAGTCCGGGAAGCACTTGAAGCGGCCATGCTGCGCAATCCCAGCTACTGGCGTTCGTACTATCACGGAAGTGAAGACGAGATGCGTCTGGCCCGCATTTACAGTTACAGCGACCGCTGCCGCTATTACTGGGGCGATGCCACGGTCCAGCAAGAACTGGCCCAACTTCGCGCTAACCTTGATGGTTCTCCTCCGCCTCTGACGCTGGTGAGCCAATACCTGCCATTGCAATACGAAGCCATCCGCGCCGGAGCTCTCCAACTGCGTGCTGAAGACATGATTCAGGACCACATTCTAACCGTCTTGCGTGTTTACGCCGCGGCTTGCAGCGTGTAAGGCAGCTGCAAAGCTTCGCGGAATGGCATGGCGTCACGCCATGGTGAATTCCCGCATTGGGACGAAGTTTTCTTTTTCGCGCAGGTACCCCCCCTCCCCCCTTCCGTGCGCAAAATCTAGAGAACAAAGGACTTGTTTTGTCACTATGTGCTAGATCTTTGAGTCTTAAGGACTTATAGGCAAAATCTAGAGAACATAGGAGTTACGGGGAGGGAGCACGAGTTCTTTGTCCCATTTTGGGCGTGATTGTTTCGAGGCGACGCCTGTCGGTTGTCAAAGATCTTATATTACCTCAAGGATAATATGTGATGTCACAGGTTATCTCGTCTTGAGGATGGAGTCAATGAAGGAATATTGTTCCGCATGACGACGCAACTGCGCTTTCGGCCAAACTTCGACCGTTCGATGATCGAGTTCAGGTCATTCCTCATCAAAAGCTAAGGATGCCAACCTCTAGCAAAACCCGCCCCGCGCGCGCAAGTCGAAACCGGCGGAAACAGGACGCAACATCGCCTCGACCCCTTCCAAACGGATTTCCCCGAATCGATCTGCCTATCAAACCGCCCTATCCTCCCATGGAGGCGAAATCGGCTGATCGGATACCCGCGAAGGGCGCTTATCTGTTCGAGCCCAAGTGGGATGGCTTCCGCTGTTTGGCCTTCCGCAGTCGCAACAACATCCTTCTGCAGTCCAAAGCTGGGCAGCCGCTAGGCCGCTATTTCCCGGAGTTGGTCAAGGCGCTAGCTCAATTGCCCGCACGCCAGTTTGTTCTGGATGGCGAAATCGTGATTTTCGTCGACGGTCGTCTTTCATTTGACGATCTGCTTTTGCGCGTTCACCCGGCGGATTCGCGGATTCGCAAACTATCCGCCTCAACGCCCGCCACGTTCATGTGCTTCGACCTTCTGGTGGACGAACATGGAAGGTCGTTAGTTCATTTGCCGCTCACAGAACGGCGCCGGAAGCTCGAAAAGTTTCTCCAATCCGCATCTTCCTCCGGCATGGTCCGGCTTTCCCCTGCATCATTCGAACCCCGGATGGCGAAGCAGTGGATGCGCAAGATGGCCACGATGGGGCTGGACGGGATCGTTGCCAAGCAACTCGACCAGCCGTATCGTTCCGGCGACCGTACCGCCATGATCAAAATAAAACGCATTCGCACCGCCGATTGCGTGGTTGGCGGCTTTCGTTACGCAGAGAAGAGTAACGGAATAGGATCACTTCTATTGGGCCTATATAACGGCGAGAATTTGCTTGACCATGTGGGCTTCACCTCCAGCTTCAGCGCCGAGCAGCGCAAGGAATTGAAGCAAGTGGTCGAGCCGCTGATTGGCCAGCCGGGATTTACTGGACGAGCGCCCGGCGGGCCAAGTCGATGGAGTACGAAACGTTCCAGCGAATGGCAGCCGCTCAAACCAAAACTAGTGTGCGAAGTCAGCTACGACCATTTCTCCGGAGGCCGTTTCCGGCACGGCACGAAGTTTCTGCGTTGGCGTCCAGAAAAGAGACCGGACCAGTGCAGGTTCGAGCAGGTTCAACAGTCATAGGCTGGAATAGCGAGCGGGAGAGTCGCTCGGCAACTGATTTGCAACGCATGTTCGGTGTCCGATATCGTGGCCCAGTCGGCCCCGCGCTACAAGAAGATCAAACGGCGTGAATTTAATCAACGACTACGATGTGGACGACCCCGGAGTTGAATTGGTGAAGCTGACGCCGCTCGTCGCGCTGGGAGCATTTGCTGTCCCTGCATTACAAAAGCCACTCCTAAAGGCTGGGCTTGGCTTCAGCCACTGGGCCTCGGGAAAGCTCTGCACCGCGCCTGCGACGGTGAGTGCCCACCGATCGAAATCGTTCAAGACCGGAAAGTTACAAGAGCGGGAGCCCGGTGTCTCAGTTTTGTCTGGCCACGGTTCTGCCGATGGTTTGCACTGCTGCTCCGATCACTCGACCCTGGCCCGGCTCCTGCACGAATGCGATGAGCCGAAGATTGCGGGTATCAGTTCCGGGGTCCAACTTTAATTGAACATCTTGTGCGAAGGTCTGCCCTTTTCGGAGTCTTCCAACCTTGACGATACTCTTGACTACAGCGGTGTGGGACAATCTTCGTCCAGAATTCTCGCCGCCGGATACCGGCGATTCCGCCCGGTTGAGGGCGACGGCAACGTAGATGTCTGCCTCGCGCAAACCGAAGGCTTCCTGCAGCGCACCGGTCTCCAGATGAGCTAGCAAAACATTTGTCGCGCCGGGCGAAACCGACGACAACCGGACTGCGATTTTCGGTTTGGTCAAGGCATTGGCGAATGCTTTTTCGGCCAGCGCCGCGTCGCTGCCCGTGAACTGGCTGGTTCCGTCCACTACCATTTGAGGTGTGTACACGTCGCTCAGACCGAGACGCTTGGCATAGATGCCTTGTCGATCGCTGTAGAAGCGAGCCGAATATGGATCTTTCCAGCCGATGTGGTTCCAATAGTCGACGTGTTCACTGAGAACAATCATCTCTTCTCCGGCAATGGGTTGCTGATCGAGTTTCTGCAACAGAGCGTCTGCGGGAGGACAACTGGAGCATCCTTCCGACGTGAACAACTCGACCAGCACCGGGGTTCGTCCATCCGAACTCGATGGCGATTCAGACGCCGGCATCGCCGCGACCGAGGCAGGCAAAAGAAAACTTAGAGTAGAAATGAGTAGAATTTTCATAGGGTCGGCCGATTTATGTTACCCGTGTCATGAGATGCTTCATCCGGCCTGAAAGTTACTGCTGCCTCGGAGAGTTGAAGCGGAAGGCACGTAACTTTTCTTGTGCTGGCGACTCTAACCAGACAGGCCCATCA
>Ga0187801_10000377_pt1 | contig 11829 bp, 11 predicted proteins | sample NC_wetland_sal_i_10_FD_132465 | JGI IMG/M metagenome (GOLD analysis project Ga0187801, IMG submission 132465) | Wetland sediment microbial communities from Neuse River Estuary, North Carolina, USA - Control_1 | ecosystem: Environmental > Aquatic > Freshwater > Wetlands > Sediment | place: USA...
CCATATATGCGACCGCACCTGTCGCGAAATGCAACCCGTTCAGGGTTATCGTGAATGCGGCTTGGGGAATGCTCATTGGCGTCACGCTGGTCAATTGCGGCACCGGATTATTCAGCGTGGCGCTGGCATTCCCGAGCTTTCTAGTGTCCGACGTTTCGACCGCGCTGATGGTGATGGAATTGGCTGTCGGCGGGAATTCCGGCGCGATGTACATTCCGTTGACGTCAATGGTTCCGAAAGTTGCATTTCCGCCAACAATTCCGTTGATCGACCAGTTCACCGCCGGCTTGGACCCATCACCTGTTTTCGCGGCGAACTGTTGCTGCGCTGCACCGGGGATGGACGCGCCCGACGGTGTCACGGTCAACGCTGTCAGCCCCGGTCCACCCCCTGCTCCCGGGTCGCCTGGTAGGATTGCCTGGGCGCACCCGCCCAGCAACACTACCAGTGCAGTTAGCATCAACAGTGCGGAACGCTTCAAGGCTCCTCCCCAATCACTTCCCAGCTAACTGACTGCAAATACATGCCAGCGCCGTCAATTACGACGGGCGTTTCAGACTCCAGCTAGACTGGTCTTAGAAGAGTACGGGGGGCAATCGATTGGCACTACTGGCCGTACGGCCAGTTTCGGAGCAACTGTTCCGCTGTCCCTTTTAAGGTTCGAATCGTACTTTTTTTATGATCTAGCTGAAACGTACCTTGATATCCGGCCACTTTCCAGGTGCGCCGAATCAATGAACCGCACCTGGCGCTGATCGAGCGTGAGAATCATGGAAGACGTGCACCTGGACGGTAGGTTGAACATGCTTACTTCAACCGTCTCGGGAAATGGAGGCAAAGGCATCCACGTCACCGGCCATTCGACGCTACCACTCGGGTTCATGGGAAATGGAAACGGGGGAGCCGGCAGTTCCGTCACGAATAGCTCGGGCGCAGGCATTTTGGTATTGGACCTCTCCTTCGCTAACTTCCCAAACGGTGTGACGATTGTCGTCACTGGTAGCGGGAGCGCAAAGTGGAGCCAATGGCAGACCGTTGGGGGGGTGCTCCCAACGAACATCGCTTCAAGGTGGCTCGAAACCGCGAGACATGCCCAATGTTAAAATAGTTCTACTGTCGAGACCCAAAATATAATTCCGGCTGAAGAACATCTATGAGGACTGAGAATCGAGGTACCGCATGGTGCCATTTGAACGAAGGAGACGCGTTTTTCTGCAGGTTGTAATGTGGGTGGGGATCGGTCTTGCCCCGCTCGCAGCCCAGCAAGCGATTTCACTCGTGGGCTCCGGGTCGAGCGTGCCGAGTCCTCTCTACAGTGCCTGGGCGGAACAGTACGGAAAACTCACGTCGGGCGTGAAGGTGAGGTACTTGCAGCTGGGCGCATCAGAAGGTGTTAGACAAATCAGCCAGGGCGTGGGCGATTTTGCAGCCGGGGAAATTCCTTTGACGGAGACACAGATGCACAAGGGAGAACACGCTCTCATGCAGTTTCCCACCGTACTTGTAGCTATCGTTCCCATTTACAAGTTGCCGGGCGAGCCGGAGTTGCGTTTTTCCGGCGAATTGCTGGCGGATATTTTCCTGGGAAACGTCAAGAACTGGAAGGACGCGAGAATTGCGAAACTGAATCCCGGCGTGGAATTGCCCGATTTAACAATTGCGGTGATACATCGAAGCTCGGGGAAGGGATCGAATTACATTCTTACGGACTTTTTGAGTAAGGTTAGTCCGCAATGGAAATCGCGGATCGGGAGAAGCGCGTCACCGAATTGGCCGTTGGGCGAAGAAACCAATCGCAGTGAAGATATGGTCGAAAAAGTGAGTGCGACGTCCGGGGCCATTGGTTACGTAGAGCTCAATTACGCGCAGCGCAACGATCTTGGAACCGGCAGCGTACAAAATTCGGCTGGGGGGTTCATCCGGGCGACCCCGGCGAGTATAGCTTCTGCTTGCGCGGTCAACGACAAGGCAATCCAGGCTGATTTCCGCGCCTCGCTGACGAACGCGCCCGGCAAAGATTCCTATCCAGTCGTGAGCTTCACCAACATTTATGTGATGGCGTCCGGGATGGAACCTGCTCGGAGCCAGGCGTTGAAGGAATTCTTGAACTGGGCGCTCACATCCGGGCAAGAAACAGCGAGCAGCCTGGGCTACACAGTCTTGCCGGCAGGAATTGCCGAGAAAGCCCGAGAAACATTGAATTCCATCCAATAGTTGCCCGAACCGGACGCGCGTCTATGAATGCGGTTGGTTGTGCTGACATGCCAGCGCCTGATAAACGGGATCATCGGAATGTCAGAATTTTGGTCAATCCGGCTCGCAAGCCGCATTCCGATAAAAGGACTGATCAGAACTTGGCCGGCCCGCAACGGACCGGATCGCTGGTGAAGGGCGGCTCATCCCCAGTTAGCCGAACAACGACTCACGATGCAAACCAGGACCGTTGCGGCACCTACACTGTCTTTCGTCTGACGAACTAGGATTTTGAGCCAGGCTTTTCATTGGACTTCGTGTATGCCACGCCGTGCCTGTAGAACCCGTCGGACAATCCCTGTTGATAGGCAATTCGGGCCGCCACAAATATGTTGACGCTATTTTTCGCGTAGGGGACCGCTGCTTCGATCGGCATCCCTGCCGGATAGATCTCTCGGCTCTTGAAGCGGAACCCGCCCCGAGATACGTCTTCACACTCGACGACTTTTTCCCCACGGGAGTCCCGGATGCAGGCAGCGACTTTCAGTGCTGTACGTTTTACTTTTCGCCTCTCCTGCGGAGCGCGTGTTATGGGTTCCTCGAGAGGATCACTCACTTTGTGTTCGGTGGCCCTTTGTTCCGTCACCCTTCGATCTGTCCGCTTCCAGGTCGTCGAGGATTTGCTGCACTCGCAGTGCCGCGTTAGCGCTTGGTTCGTTTCAAAAATCCTCATCTCAATTTCACTAAGCAAAGCGGCGTCAACGTTGTGACAGCGGGTGCACTCCATGAAAATCGTCTTCTTGGATTGAACTTCCGGAAATTCGACCTGCCATAGATTCACTGACGGATCCACAAAAGCAATGCCATACAAATGAACGCAAATCGGGTCTCGGACAAGATCCACCACATGAGCGACCGCTTCTTGGTTGGTCACCGGATTGCGAACAATCAACTCAGATTCAGGGGCCAGTTTGTTTGACAAGGGGATGGTCGCGCCGTCTCGAGTGATCGTCAGAGTCCGAGTCTGTTCCATGAATTGACGACCATCCAGATCCGCCCCGAACACTTCTATCCGCAATTCGCCAGTAAGCGAACTTGCTGAATGCTCATCAGCCATAAAACACGTTCTCCTTCTTGTTCAATAACTGGGAGCCGAATTACCATGCACGTTGTTGTCCGGGATACGCCGCGAGCCGATACCTCAAATGTATACGTCGCGCCGGTACATTGGTGAAATCAGAAATACTTGGTGTGCTATTCGTCATCATTTCTTTGCGGCACTTTGTGCCAGGTGTCGGTGCAATCAGCTAGAAGTCATCGGGCTAGATCCTACCGAACAGGTCCCGATAAACGCGATTTCGATATTGTTTTCGTGACTTCTCCGCGAAGCATCGGGTGACGAATTTTCCTAAGTCCCGAGAATCGGGACTATCGGAATTTGGCCCAAGCTACAAGCGGCCAAAATAACCAGTTTCCGACGAGAGGATTTATCGGGAGTTGGCGGTCCGAAGTCCGCGTAAGTGAATTGAAAAGCCTCGGAATAGGTTTGAACGAGTGCAACGGAATTTAAGAAACCGACCTGAGTTGGCTGACGATCTCGACTAACCAGGCTTCTAATCGTGACCGCTGGTCGGCTGTCATCTCTGTAAAGGCAAGACCCATCCCAAATCCCGGGTCGCTATAGACTACCTTGGCCTTGGCCTCGAAGACACCCTGATCCCTGAGAATCCGCAACCCGACCAATGTCCCCTCGGGGAGCGGATTTAGCGCGTCAACATAGCATCCGCCAAGAGCTATTTCCGAGGTGCGCCCTGAGATTAGCGCTCCGGAATGGGGCTCAGTCACCTCCGCAGAAGCGACGAGCGGACAGCGACGAACAGAACGCTGCTTAGTTGGTTGCGAGGGCTTGTTTCTTTGGATCATCGAGCTTCACTTACTCGCAAATTCCTACTAGGACAGGCTAATAGGTGATGTGGCATCCCTCATCATCTTAACCACTCCCATATTGATGAATCACCTCGCTTGCTCGTCCAGTTGCCAACCCTACATTCAATGTTAGCTTCACCTTGGAGCATAAAACAGTCCAAAAATTTGGAAGTTCCTTAAACGAAAAGGATGGGAACTTCAATGCCAAGTAGACGCCACCATCAGAATTTAGGAATTTGGCCAATATGGCTCGCAGGACACCTTCCGATAAGAAGGCATATATGGACATGGCTGCCCAATAGCGCAAATCAATCCACCACGAGTACTGAAGAGCCTTGTCGAAAACGGCCCATGCAGGCCATTCAACGACCGCTCAGAATAAGGGTTAGATCATTGTCTATGAGGGATCGGCCAGAAAACCAAATCAGCTAGTCATTCATCTAATCCCTGGTCCTAGCCTTCATTCACCCTAAAAATGCCCTAACTGGTGCTAACACTGGAGGTCTAGATATGTGGCGAAAACTCTTTTTCGCGTTCGCGCTGGCGGTTTGCGTTTCCCTGGTTGCTTGTGGCGGTTCCATGAGCTCCTCCATGGGGCTTTCTTCTCTGAGCAACGGGGTCCCAATGAGTATAACGATTGGCGATGCGCCGCCCAGTGGAGTCGCCGTTCTCTTTTTCGAAGCCTCGATCACCGGGGCAAGCCTGCAACCATCGGACACAACCAAATCCGCAGTTTCCGTACTGTCGATGCCAGTCGAGGTGGAGTTCGGACACTTGCAGACCAATACGGCATTTCTGAGCTTGGCCAACGTCACACCGGCGACCTACGCGAGCGTTACGCTCACGTTTGCAAACGCGGCGATGACGATTGTGAACCACTCGGGGGCCGCGATTGGCTCGTGCGCCAACAATTCGGTGTGCGAACTCACGCCGACCATCAATCCTCTGACTGCGACGGTGTCAAGTGCGCCATTTCCGATTACGATCAACCAGAATTCGGTTGTCGGTATTCAATTGGACTTCAACGTGAATTCCTCGGTGCAAAGCGACCTTTCGATCAACCCCACGGTCACGATAAAGCACCTGACCCAGAGACAAGGCTCCGATGAACAGCAGGAGATCGAGGAAGTCGACGAGGTCGACGGGCAGGTAACCGCGGTGGCGAGCAACCAGTTCACCTTAATGAATGAACGGAGCGGGCAATCATTCACGATCAGCATCGACAGCAACTCTGTATTCGAAGATTTCGGCCGCACCGGGTGCACAGCGAATCCCGCGGACATTAGCTGCGTGAAAGTGGGACAGATTCTCAACGTGGACTTGAGCGAAAACGGCATGGGGATGATGCTGGCCAAACGCATCGAGTTTGAGGAGGACGCTACTCGGGAGGCGATCAAGGGGACTATCACCAGCGTGGACAGCGCGACGCAATTCCACATGGTGGTGTTCAATGAAGAGCCAACGGTTGACGGGATCTCCGAAGGGTCGCCAGTTGTGGTTACCATTCAGCCGAACGCAGTGTTCCAAGTGGGCAGCGAAGAGTTGGGAGAAGATGGCGGATTTACCTTCTCTGGCACGAGCTTCGCGAGCGGCGCAGACCTGCTGGTGGGCCAGGATGTGCAAATCCGATCCGGGACGGTTTCGTCGAACGGCGGCGCTCCGACAGTTGCGACCGACTTGGTGCGCTTGTGGCCCTCGCAAATCTCCGGCCAAGTAAGTAGCATCAACACAAGCACTGGCGCTTTCACGCTGACGGGACTCTCTCCACTGTTCACGGGCGCGACGCCGACGATTACGACAATCAACGTGGTGACTCTTTCCGAAATGCGTTTCATGGACTTTTCGGGACTCAATTCGCTTACTGTAGGCAACACCGTCTCGGTGAAGGGCCTGCTGTTCAACACGCCGGGGACGCCAACGCTGGTGACGCGAACGATGCGCGAACACGAGGGAGACTAAGCGTCTTCTAATTAATCCGGGCAAGAACTTGTCGCAAGGCTGTGTCGCGATCCTGGATTGCGCCCTGCGAATGCCCTTATTTTGCCGATCGTGTGTGCGACGTCGGCAGAGCAAAGACGAGGCAAACGCAACGATTACTGTATCGATGTCCTCAACCGGCAAAGGCATATTATTTACTGACTGTCACGCGCATATCACTAATGGGATGCGCCACCACCCCGCGAGCCAAACGCGACACGCTTCCCGGCCACGATTGCCACACAAGAGTCGGGTGCGAACGGAGTGCTCCACTAAGACTTGCCTCAGGGGACCGCACATTCCCTCACACTCGTGGTTGACTTCCTGCTGTGCTGCTCTTGTAATGGATAGCGCCAATCTATGAATTCCCATTGCAGAATTTGTTCGTGAGCAGCTCGGGGACAGCGGTCACTAGCCGCTTCGCATCGAAGCGCTCGTCGTTTCTTGTCGCCTCCGGAATTTTCCTGAGCCGCATCGCGGGGCTCATTCGCGATCGCGTGTTTGCACACTATTTCGGAAATTCCGACGCCGCGGATGCGTTCAAGGCGGCCTTCCGGATTCCCAACGCGCTGCAAAACTTGTTCGGCGAGGGAGTTCTCTCCGCCTCCTTCATTCCCGTCTACGCTGCGCTGCTCGCGCGCGATGAGGACGAGGAAGCGCGCCGCACGGCGGGCGCCGTAGCGGCCCTGCTCGCGCTCAGCACTTCCATCCTAGTTTTGGTTGGTGTTCTGGCGACACCCTATCTGATCGACGCGATTGCGCCGGGATTCAGCGGCGAAAAGCGCGAGCTGACGATTCGGATTGTTCGCATCCTGTTTCCAGGCGCGGGACTCTTCGTTTTTTCGGCGTGGTGCCTAGGAATCCTGAACAGCCACCGGCGATTTTTTCTTTCCTATACGGCGCCCGTGATTTGGAACGCGGCGATGATTGCCACGCTTTGGGGATTCGGCGCGCGATACGCGCAGTTTCCTCTGGCCATTGTTTTGTCGTGGGGGTCGGTGGTCGGCGCGGCGCTGATGGTGGCGATCCAACTGCCCGTTGTTCTGGGTCTGCTCAAAGGTTTGCACCTATCGTTTGCTTTTCATCTGGAAAACGTCCGGACGGTCGTTCGCAATTTCTTTCCGGTGTTTATCAGCAGGGGAGTCGTACAGATCAGCGCTTACGTGGACGCGCTGCTCGCGAGCTTGCTGCCGACGGGCGCGGTCGCGGCGCTGGCCTACGCGCAAACGTTGTACACGCTGCCCGTAAGTTTGTTCGGAATGTCGGTGTCGGCGGCGGAACTTCCAGCAATGTCGGGCGCGGTGGGCGCGGAGTCCCAGGTCGCCGAAGTGCTGCGCACGCGCCTCAATGCGGGACTGCGGCAGATCGCATTTCTCGTGATTCCATCGGTTGCGGCTTTTCTGGTGTTGGGTGATGTGATTGTGGCCGCCATTTACCAGTCCGGCCGCTTCACTCATGCGGACGCAAACTATGTTTGGGGAATTTTGGCGGGATCGACGGTGGGATTGCTGGCGTCTACACTCGGGCGCCTCTACTCGTCAACGTATTATGCGTTGAAGGATACGCGGACGCCCCTGAACTTTGCCATCATCCGTGTCGTCTTAACGACAGTCCTCGGATATCTCTCGGCGATTCCGCTGCCACACGCGTTGGGAATTGATTCGCGATGGGGGGTCGCCGGACTTACGATTTCCGCGGGCGTTTCTTCCTGGGTCGAGTTCACGCTGCTGCGCCGCACTTTGAATCGCAGAATTGGCGTAACGGGCCTTGCTCCTGCGTATCTCGCCAAAGGTTGGGGCGCCGCCCTTGTGGCCGCGGGCTTAGGCCGCGCATTATTACTCGCGGCCGGCCACCGCAACCCAATCCTATTGGCGATCGTGGTCCTAGGCCCTTACGGCATCGCTTATTTTGCAGGGGCCGCACTGCTGGGGCTCCCCGAAGTCCGCGCCATCCTAGGAATGTTCTCCCGGATGCGCGCCCGCTACTAAAACCAACTCACGCAGAGTCTACCGGGCAGATTTTTCTTTGATTGCCGGTGCTTCCGTCGGCTTCCGCGCGGGTGAGTCCGGCGGGGCGGCTCGGAGATATTGCGCGGGCCAGCTGATCTTTTGTTTCAGTTCGCGCGCGGTTCGCAAAGGCCAGTAGGGATCGCGCAGGAATTCGCGCGCCATGAGAACCAGGTCGGCCTGGTTTTTGGAGAGAATGTCGACGACTTGTTCCTTCGTCTCGATCAGTCCGACCGTTGCGGTCAGGATGTCCGCGTCGCGGCGGATGCGCTCGGCGAAGGGAACCTGAAAGCCGGGGCCGGCGACGATTTTCTGATCCACTACCAGTCCCGCGGAAGAGCAATCCACCAGGTCCACGCCCAGAGGCTTGAGCTGCTTAGCTAACTCCACGGCTTGGTCCAAGTCCCAGCCGCCTTCCTTCCAATCGGTCGCCGAAATTCGAATGAAAAGAGGAAGATTATCCGGCCATACCTTGCGGACCGCGGAAACGATTTCCCGCCCGATCCGTGTCCGGTTTTCGAACGATCCGCCGTATTCGTCATTTCGGAAATTGCTCAGTGGGGAAAAGAATTCGTGGGCCAGATAGCCGTGCGCGGCGTGAATCTCGAGGACTTGAAAGCCCGCTTGGAGGGCGCGGCGCGCGGCCTGCGCAAACGCGTCCACAACACCGCGAATTTCGTCTTTTGTCATCGCCCGGGGCATGGGATAAGTGTCCGAGAATGCGACCGCGCTCGGCGCTATGGGCACCCAGCCGCCATCCTCAATCGAAACCTTGCTGGAGCCCGCCCACGGCCTCTGCGTGCTTCCCTTGCGCCCCGCGTGGGCGATTTGCATTCCGGGCACAGTCCCCTGTGTCTTCATGAAACTAACGATGCGCGCTAGAAACTCGATGTGCGCATCTTTCCAAATTCCGAGGTCCTCGGGGCTGATGCGGCCTTCGGGCGTGACGGCGGTAGCTTCGGTAAAGACCAGGCTGGCGCCACCGGTCGCGCGGCTGCCCAGGTGCACGAGATGCCAGTCGTTCGCGAATCCATCCTCGCTGGAATATTGGCACATCGGGGAAACGACAATGCGATTTTGCAGGGTGATTCCGCGAATCGATAGGGGATCAAATAAATGGGCCATATTCTCCTCTTGAGATTTCCGGTATCGTACGATTCACTTTGGACTCAGGTGACTTCATCCGGTATTGCAACCAGCGGAATTGGATGCATTCCAAGGCCGGTCCGGTGCGGGCCATATTGTACAGTTTGCAGGCGCCTCGCGCCTGTTTTTCGTTGGTGCGTAGCGCCATCATGCGGTCGTGCTGCTTGCAGGCGACATGAAAACCGAAATATTCATTCGCCGTTCTCGAATCGCCGCTTCCGCCGCTGAAGTATACGCGTGGCACGCTTCGCCGGGAGCATTGGAGCGCCTCACGCTCTCCGGGGAACACGTTAAAGTAATTGAGAAAACTGGCGGAATCGAACGCGGCGCCCGCGTTGTGCTCCAGTTTGGGCAATGGCCGTTTCGGCGCCGGTGGATCGCGGAGCATCAGGACTATGAAGAAGGCCGATACTTTTCGGATCTCCAAGTCTCAGGCCCGTTTGCGTACTGGAAACATAAGCACACATTTGAGCCGGACGGACCCTCCGCTTGCTTTCTCGAAGACCGCGTGGAATATGCTCTGCCGTTCGGCTCTTTGGGGCGATGGTTTGCAGGCTGGTACGTTCGCCAAAAGCTTGCCAAGCTGTTTGAATATCGCCACGAAGTTACGGCCCGAGAGTTTATGGGCAAAATGATGAAGGATTAATTCGGAATCCTTGCTTTGGCGGGCCTCCCGGCCGTACTTCAATCAGCTTCTTGAGTGACGATGTGCACATCAACGGCCGGGGCGTCGCGCAGGAAATGGTGAATGGCGGTCATGTACAAGTACTTTCTCCACCCTTCGACCGCGGAACGGCCGAAGATGACCTGTGTCACATGCTTTTCGCGAACGAACTCCGCCGTGGCGGAAGACACATCCTTGCCTTTCAATTTGACGACTTTAGCGCCGAGGCTTTCCGAGAATTGAATGTTGGCGTTGAGCGAGTTTTGATCTCGTTCCGACGTGTCGTGGCCGATGTCCACATAGATCGCGTACAGCTCGGCGTCCATGCGGCGCGCCATGCGTGAGGCGCGAGCGATCAAATACTGCGCGCGGGGATTCGAGCTGAAGCACACTGCGATACGTTCCCGCACCGGCCACGGATCATGGATGTCTTTCTGATCCATGTAGGTTTCAAGGCTGCGGTCCACCTGTTCCGCTACCTGGCGCAGGGCAAGCTCGCGAAGGGCAATGAGATTTCCCCTCCGGAAAAAATTCTTGAGCGCCTGGTCCACTTTTTCTGTGTGGTAAACCTCGCCGCGCTTCATCCGGTTTTGAAGCGCTTCCGGCGTCAGATCGACCATTACGATTTCATTCGCGTGTTCCAACACCCAATCCGGTACCGTTTCGCGGATCTTGATTCCGGTGATCGCGCCAACAGTGGGGGCGATGCTTTCAAGGTGCTGCACGTTGACGGTCGAGAGCACTTCAAACTTGGCTTCGACCAGGTCCAGCACATCTTCGTATCGTTTCCGGTGTTTGCTTCCCGGAATGTTGGTATGCGCCAGCTCGTCGACGAGCACCACGCGAGGCTTTCGAGCCTTGATGGCGTCGGGGTCCATCTCCTCGAATATGGTGCCTTTATATTCAATTTTCCGGCGGGGGACTTGCTCGAGCTGGGCGGCAAGCTCGGCGATGCCTTTCCTGCCGTGCGTTTCGACGATGCCGATGACGACGTCCTCTCCACGGCTTCGCCGACGGATGGCTTCGCTCAACATGCTGAACGTCTTACCCACCCCCGGGGCGTAGCCCAAGAAGAGCTTCAGGATGCCCTCGGTCCGCTCCTTAGGGGAGACTTCTTCCAGCCATTCTTCCGGTGTCTTAGTCATTGCAGATATTCTCGTTCATTCCGCCCAAGAAATGCTAGGCTAGAATCGGCCTGTGACCAAAAATCTGCCCACTACCCTCGCCCGATACGCCGCCGCGCTAGCCGCGGTTCTGGTCATTACGTTCTTCTACAAACACACACACGGAGTCAATGCAACCACCGTGGCATTCACGTATTTGCTTGCCATCCTCGGCGTTTCCGCCCTTTGGGGACTCGGAATATCCGTGTTCATGTCGCTGGCTGCGACCCTGACCTACAATTACTTCTTCCTGCCGCCCGTGGGAACCTTTACGATTGCGGACCCGCAGAACTGGGTCGCGCTCGTGACGTTCCTGGCGACTTCGGTCCTGGCCAGCGATCTCTCCACACGAGCGCGGAACCAAGCCGCGGAAGCGAACCGCCGTCGCCATGAGGTCGAGCGGCTCTATCGATTCAGCCAGCGCCTGTTGAGCGCCGGAAATCCCATCGAATTGCTGAATGCCATCCCGCGCCAGATCGTGGACACCTTCGAGGTGGGAGCGGCGGCCCTGTTCCTATCGGACAAGCAAAAAGTATACCGCTCGGGGATGAATTTGCCACAGCTCGACGCGGCCTTCTTAAAGGCGATTGTCGCGCGCGAAGAGCTGCAGATTGACGCCGAGCACAGCGTCTGCTTCGCTCCGCTACGGCTCGGCTCTCGGATTCTCGGCAGCATGGGTATTTCGGGGCCGGTGCTGTCGCGGGAGTCGCTGGAGGCCATGGGAACGCTGATCGCGGTGGCCATCGAGCGCGCC
>Ga0187801_10000378_pt1 | contig 11824 bp, 7 predicted proteins | sample NC_wetland_sal_i_10_FD_132465 | JGI IMG/M metagenome (GOLD analysis project Ga0187801, IMG submission 132465) | Wetland sediment microbial communities from Neuse River Estuary, North Carolina, USA - Control_1 | ecosystem: Environmental > Aquatic > Freshwater > Wetlands > Sediment | place: USA...
CTGCCTACAATCCCGATAGTTCCTGGCAGCCGGCTCAGTAGTGATTGCCTCCGCAGCACCCCGTCCGGCCAACCCCAGGCCGTCCGGGGCCCCGCGGCTCCGGCAGTCTAACCCCTGTTGGGGGAGAACTCAGCTTCGAAACTGTAGCTTACCGTTCGTCTCCCCGCACTCCCATTTCCGCTGAAGTCAGACACCAATCTCTTAGCGTATTCCTTCACGACGTGTCAGACCACCTTCTCGGTTATCTCCGTACCCCATACTGTCCCTTTCCGACAGACGCACCGGAACAATTTGTCCTGCCTGATGTCAGCCGCATTCAACCAATCGTCAATGGTCCGCTTCACCCAGTCAGGCATCTGTGCAGTCCGGGCGTGCCCCGCCTTTCCGACTAGATCAACGATAGCCCAATGATCTTCCCGGCGTTGTAAATGATCATAGGTAAGTTCGATCAACTCACCTCGACGCAGCCTGCAGCCAAGCAAAACGGCCAAGATGGCGCGATCCCTCTTTCCTTTTAGCCTGTACGTACGTGTTACGGAGTTGCCAGAGGGTGCGGGCCTCATCGACCGTCAACCAATTTCCCAGTCTAATTCCCAGTTTCTTCGATCCTTTCACACGGCGAATACCGGCTGCGAGTTCCGGGCTCAAGAGTCCTGTATCCGCTGCTTCGTAGGCCAGTCGACGCACTGCCCCCAACCGCACATTTATGGTGCCCGGAGCCAGTTGATGATCTTCAAGATGAATTCGAGATCGGGTAACAACAGTCTTATTGAAAGACAGTCGAGGCTCATCTCTTCCTCTCTTCATAAGCCGGGTTATGGGAAGTTGATAATGCCGAACATGCCATAGCAAGACTGTGGTCAGCTTAGGGGTTCATCCCACAATGTGAGAACAACTTGAGAACAGAACCCCCCAAATACCGTGCTGTATCGTCACACTCGACGCAGATAGAGGCTAGACGAATCAGCTACATAGCTTATCTAGAGTTAACCGTTGGTCCAAGGTTCGAATCCTTGCGGGCCCACTAAGCATTCCACACGGCAGCCGCAGCCCGCCCGTGAATGAATTCTCGGCTTGAAGATGGCACGAACGCTTCGCTGTGGATGATGACTTGCAATTAGCGGAGCGCGTGCCTGAGTCGCTTGGTGGTTTTCTCTAATTGTTTCTTGAGGCCTTCGACTTGCTTCGATATCGCTTCAAGCTCTTTTTTGGCCACTCCTCCAGCTTTTGCGATCTTGTGCGCCGTGCCCTCGGCGCGCCCCACGACAGCCCCGATTTTCGCCGCAGCATCCGTCAATTTGGTTTTCTTAGCCATAACCGCCCTCCCTCAGGAATTCACGCCATCCTATACATGGCGTGTACCAGCGTCAATCAGTCTCTTTTTCCACTTCAATTTCACTGTTGCCAACGAGCGCGTTTTTTTACTGCGTCGTTTCCTGCTCGTCGAGATATTTTACGAATACGACTTCGTTTTGCGCCTCGTTGTAGAGCAATTCGTCCACGTTGGCCTGCGTGAGGACCAGGCCGAAGCCGCCGGGGCGCAGCCCTTTTTCCTGGCGTATCTTGTCATGTTTGGTCGGCTCATCGGGATTGTGCGATATCGCCGCATGTTCGATTTCGGAGAATTTGAATCCGGGGCCCGGATCCGCGATGCGATAGAGCAGCATGCGTTTGGCGCGCAAATAGGAAACGCGCACCTTGCGCTTGGGATCGAGCTTCCCTCCCCATTCGATCCCGTTCAAAAGCAGTTCGTGGAACGCTTGTCCCACAGCGCGGCGGACGTCTTCCGAAAGCCCCCCTTTCAAGTGCGCCATGAATCCCTCAATGCGCTCGGCGGCTTCAAGCGTGCAGGGCACCGACAATTCCACCCAGGTGGGTCGAGCCGAAATCACCTCAATCGGCAGCGGCGCCTCCTTCTTGTGGAGCGATTCGCGCACCAGCGCAATCAGCGCCTTGGGCTCGACGGGCTTCGATAAATATTGATAGGCCTGTTCGCGAATGGCGCCCAGCAATGTTTCCGGCGTGTCATCCGAAGTCATGACGATAATCTTCGGGCGCTTGTTGGTCTTGCGTAGCGCCGCAAGCACCTCCAGCCCGTTCATCTTCGGCATCCAGACGTCGAGGAGCACGAGATCGAATTTTTCGGCTTTCAGCTTTTTCAGAGCCTCGGCGCCGTCGGAAGCATTGACCACGGTGTGCTTTTCGCCGCGAAGGGTTTCCGTCAGAAGCAGGCGGGTGGTGCGATCGTCATCAGCGACTAGAATTCGCGTCATCGTTTCCTCCGCGACAATTGATGCGAGCGGCTCCGCCGCCCGGCCGTGCCTTTCGAACCGCCAATCGCCTGAAGCGCCGGCAACAGCCGGCCGATCTCGGCTTCCAGCGTGGAGTAGGCTTCCCACGCGCCGTCGAGTGTACCCTGTCGCGCCATGATTTCCATTTTTCTCGCCGCCGCCTGCGCCGGCGACGTCCCGAAATTCCCGACCGACCCCTTCAGCCCATGGGCGGCATCGGCCAGAGCGGCCGCGTCACGCGCCCCGAGCGCGCTTCGAATCCGGGCCATCATTTTAGGGCAATCATCCCGAAATGTGTTCACCAGCATTCGCAAAAGATTTGGATTCCCATTGAACCGGCCGAGTAACTTCTCCTTGTCGAATGCCCCTTCGGCCTCCGGCTCATTGCTGGCTTCGGAACCTGTCGCAGGCGCGAGCCCCGCTGCCTCCACGACCTGAAGGAAAGCCTTCGGCTCAATGGGTTTCGCAAGATAACCGTCCATGCCTGCAGCCAAGCAGCGTTCTCGGTCGTCCTGCATGGCGTGAGCCGTCATCGCCAGGATGGGCACGTGCGCTCCCGTGGCTTTCTCCATTTCCCGAATCGCCTGGGTGGCCTCGAGCCCGCCCATTTCCGGCATCTGCAAATCCATCAACACCAGATCAAACGCGTGCCGCTCGACGGCCGCGACGGCGTGGCGGCCGTTTTCCGCCACGATCACGGTGTGGCCCCGGTTACCAAGGATCTGCAGCACCAGTTGCTGATTCACGGGATTATCCTCCGCGACCAGGATTCGCAGCGGGCGTGGAACTTGCCGCACGCGGCGGCGCGTCGCAGTGGTACGAACGGGAGCCGGCGGGGGCGCGGCTTTCTTCCGTCCCGCCTTCCCCACTCCGAATTTCGCCGTGAAATGGAATGTGCTTCCGCGCCCAACCTCGCTTTCAACCCAGATGCGCCCACCCATCAGCTCAACAAGTTGCGCCGAGATGGAAAGACCCAGTCCCGTGCCGCCATACTTCCGCGTCGTCGAGCTATCGGCCTGGCGAAACGATTCAAAAATGCGCGCCTGCTTTTCAGGCGGAATGCCGATGCCCGTGTCGGTGACCGAGAAATGCAACACCACGCCTTCCGGCGAGCGCGACTCGATGCCAGCGCGCAGCACCACTTCTCCTTTTTCAGTGAACTTGATCGCGTTCCCAACGAGATTGACGACAATGCGCTTCAGCCTTTCCGGATCGCCCAGCAGAGTATCGGGAACTCCGCGAGAGATGTTGCAGGCAAGCTGGATGTCTTTCTGCCGTGCTCGTGCGGCCAGCACCCGCACCGCCTCTCCCAGAGTGGAACGCAGCCCAAAATCCACGCGATCGAGCTCGATTTTTTTCGCTTCGCCTTTCGAGAAATCCAGAATGTCGTTGATCAGGTTCAGCAGCGACGCGGCCGCGCCTTTCACCGTGTGCAGGAATCTGCGCTGCTCGGGCCTCAGCTTGGTCCCCAGCGCAAGCTCCGTCATTCCGATAATTGCATTCATCGGCGTGCGAATCTCATGGCTCATATTCGCGAGGAACTCACTTTTCGAGCGCGTCGCTTCTTCCGCCTTGCCTTTCTCCACTTCGAGCTCTTTCACGAGCTGCGCAAGCCTCTTGGCGTCGGCTTCCTGCGCGTGGCGCGCCGCTTCCAGATAATCCGCGTAGAGCTTCAATTCCGTTTCCGCGCGCCGCTTCTCCATGAATTGCCCGATCTGGCTGCCGATCGAATCGAACATCTCCATCAATGCATCCTCTGGCTTGCGAATTTCGCGGCTGTAAAATTCGATCACGGCCACGATCCGATCGCCGATCCGGATCGGAAAGCCGAATCCAGAGTGCAGCCCCTCTTCCTTCGCAAAAGAAGCGCGGGGAAAATTCCCTTCGTTCGGGACATCCGGCAGCCACGCAGGCTGCCGCGTCTCCCAAACGCGGCCCGGGAGCCCAACGCCGCGATGGTACGCAAATTCCCGCGTGGCCCACTCGAAACTCGGAAATTCAAGCGCCGGAGGGTGCCAGAATTCGACACAGTGGAGCATTGTCCCGTTTTCGTCCAAGCGCCAGACGGCTCCCACTTCCCAGCCCAGCCCTTCGCAAATAGACCTCAAGATCAGTGGCGATGCTTCGTCCAAAGTTTCCGCGTCGGCCAGGACGCGCGTGACCGCATATCCGGCGGCCAGGCGCCGCTCCGCGCGCTTGCGCAGCGTGATATCGCGCCCTACCGCGAAAACCAGTTGTTGATCGCTGCTCGGCGTCGCGTTCCAGAGCACCCAGATGTACGTCCCGTCGGCGCAGCGATAGCGGTTCTCGAAGGAAAAGGTCACGCGACCCGTGGCGATTTGCTTCATCTCCGCCAGTGTGGCGGCGCGGTCTTCGGGATGCACGAAATCGAGGTAGGGCCGCGCGAGCAGCTCCTTCTCCGGGATTCCCAGCGTCTTCTCCCATGCGGGATTGATTCGTTTGAAGTAGCCGTCAAATCCGGCAATGCACAGCATATCGAGCGAAAGGGTGAAGAGTTGGTCGAGTTCGATCTCGGCGCGTTTGCGTTCGCCGATTGCTTTCGAGAGAGCGGAAACGCTGCGCCGCAGCTCGAGTTGGGCCACCACCAGGCGGCCGAGTGCCCGGAGCGCTTCCCTCTGCTCCGGAGAAAGATCCCGCGGCACGCGGTCAATCACGCACAGTGTTCCGAGCGCGTGTCCCTCGTCGGTCAGCAGCGGCGCCCCGGCATAAAAACGCACCTTCGGCTCCCCGATGACGAGCGGGTTCGACCGGAAACGCTCGTCCGCAAGAGCGTCCGGAACAACCAGGACATCCGGCTGGAGAATGGCGTGTGCGCAAAAGGCGATATCGCGCGACGTTTCGGGCTCTTCAATTCCGATCTTGGATTTGAACCACTGCCGGGTCTCATCCACCAGGCTGACCAGCGCAATCGGAGTGCCGCAGATCAAGGCCGCCAGGCGCGACAGATCGTCGAATTCCTGCTCCGGGAGGGTATCGAGGATGGCGTACCGGTGCAGAGCCTCCAGTCGCGCTGTTTCATTGGGGGGTAGGGGTGCCGTCATGGTAGGCGGGGGAAGCCCGGCTGCGCGCCATCTTATGACCGGGCGCTCGGCTCGTCAACGAGGAGTAAACGACATACGCAGATCTACCCGCCGCGCTTTTCCTCGAGCCATTCGCTGATGCGTGCCAGCGCCAGGCGCAATTGTTCTGAGTTTCCGCCAAAGCCGAATCGCACGTGCGATTCCATGCCCAAATGCTCGCCGGGAACGATCAGCACGCCTTTCCGCGCCCGCAACTCTTCGGCCATTTGCGCCGAGTTCCACCCTTTCGGCAAGGCGGCCCAGGCGATCGCTCCGGCGCGCGGCGCGACATGCGAAAACACTTCCGCATTAATGTCCAGCCAGTTCCGCAGCGGCGGATAATTTCGCTGAATGAATTTGCGTGTGCGATTCAAGATCCAATCGCGCCGCCAGGGATCGAGTGCGATGGATGCCAGCCGGTCGGTCATCATGGATGGCCCGATGCTCGTGTAATCATGGTAGCCCCAGAGCCGCTCGATCATGTCGGGGGGGCCGACTACCCAGCCGGTACGCAACCCGGGCAAACTGTACGCTTTCGATAGCCCACCGGTGCAAATCAATCTGTCGTAGCTGCCCCAGAACGTCGGCGTCACGGGGCCATCCATCTCCGCCCCGCGATAAATTTCATCTGCCAGGATCCATGCGCCCACTCTGGCGGCCGCGGCCACGATGGCCTCGCGTTGTTCCTCATTCAGGACCGATCCGGTGGGATTGTTCGGATGGCACACGGCAATGACCCGCGTCTTCGGCGTTACAAGCCGCGGCAAATCGTCAGGATCAATGCCCCAATCGAGATTCTCGCGCAGCCATAGCGGCTTCACCGTGGCGCCGAATGCGGGCGCCAGCCCCGAGATCTGCATGTAATTCGGGAGCATGAAGACGACCTCATCGCCCGGCTCCAGCAGCGCCCATGTGGAAATATAGTTGGCCTCCGAACCCCCGCAGGTGACGAGCACGTTCTTCATTCGCGCGCCCGGATACAATTCCGAAATCCTCGTGCGCAGCTCCTCGCTCCCGTTCGATTGCGGATAGCCAAGGCGCACTTCCAGAACGGTCCGCAGTACGTCCATGTCCGGCACCAACTCCGCGGTCGTCAGCGGATGAACGCCGCTCTCGGAAATATTCACCTCGACTATGTTTTCCCAGACGGATTGCCAGCGTTCGAGTTCGAAGGGCTCTACTTGCATCTCGTTATCCTCGGCGAAAAATGCGCGCGCACTTGAATTGCCTAAGAAATGTATGCGAACTTGCCTGCTTTCCCCAAATGAATTCCGCGCTTTGAAACTTGCCATGATGATGGAGAACGCGAGACAATAACGCGGCCAGCTCGGAGCAGTTTTGAAGGGAGATGATGAAAACGAAGGGCCGAATTCTTGCTGGGCTTCCTCTTGCGGCAATCCTGATTTTGATTCTAAGCGCGCCCTTTGGATTCGCATCGCGCGCGGCGGGCGAACCGGAACCCTGGTATTTCGCCGTTTCGGGCGATTCGCGGAACTTCGGCGATGTTGTGATGCCTGCCATCGCCGCCAGCATCCTCTCGCATCGCCCTCGGTTTTACTGGCACCTGGGGGATTTCCGTGCCGGCTATACCGTCGACGAAGACATTCAGAGCCAGCCCGAACATCTTGGAAAAACCATTGCGCTGCCCGACTACCTGGCTCTCGAGTGGCCGGACTTTCTCGAACATCAGATCAAGCCATTCGGTTCGCTTCCCGTCTATTTGGGGATCGGCAATCACGAGACTATCCCTCCAAAGACGCGTGACGATTTTCTCGCGCAATTCGCCGATTATCTTGATACTCCCGAACTAAGGGCTCAGCGCCTGAGAGATGATAAACGCGACCACGCCTGGAAAACTTACTATCACTGGGTCTTCCAGGGCGTTGATTTCATCAACCTGGACAACGCCACCGAAGATCAATTTGACGATGCGCAGATTCGTTGGTTCGAAGAGCTGCTTTACCAGGACGCGAACGGTCGGGGAGCTTCTGCCATTAAAACGATTGTCGTGGGAATGCACCGGGCACTCCCCGACAGCAAATCCGCCGGGCACAGCATGAACGAGTCCGCACAAATGACTTGGAGCGGGCGCCGCGTCTATCGCGACCTTCTCATGGCACAGAACCAAACGCACACAAACGTTTATGTGCTGGCCAGCCACTCCCATTTCTACCTGGACGACATTTACGATACGAACTGCTGGCGAGAGGGCGTCCTTCCGGGCTGGATCGTTGGCACGGCCGGAGCCGTTCATTACCCGCTTCCCGACGGAATTGCCCCCGGCCCGCATGCGATGATGAAGTTAAACGGCTCCCTAGTTTACGGCTATTTGCTCGCAACAGTGCAGCCCGATTACAAAGTCGTCTTCGAATTCAAGCAGGTCACTGTCGACGATGTGCGCAAAGCGAGTGGAAATCGATACAGCGAGGACTTCATCAAGAAGGCCTTCTCCGACAACTATTCAGACGGAGTGGACACGCATCAGGCCTCTTGCGCCGCGCCGGTCAACTGAGCGCCCGATGAATTCCTGCCACGCTCTCAGGAACCAAGTAGCTCACGCAAATTCCATCGGAGGAATGATTCATGGCATCGCCGACAGGCCACACGCAGCCCACGCCGGAACTCATCTTCGAGACGCTCAATGCCTACCAGCGCACTGCCGCGCTGAAGGCGGCGATTGAGCTGGACATCTTTACTGCCGTCGGGGAAGGCGCGAACACTCCCGCCGCGCTGGCGAAGCGATGCCAGGCGGCCGAGCGGGGCGTGCGCATGCTTTGCGACTATCTGGTCATCCTGGGCTTTCTGAACAAGGAGGCGCAGCGCTACTCCTTGACTCCCGATTCGTCGTTGTTCCTTGACCGGCGGTCGCCTGCGTACTGTGGCGGAGTAGTCGGGTTCCTCAGCTCGCCCGAGGTGATCGATGCCTTCAAGGATTTCGCGGACGTGGTGCGCAAGGGCCGTTCGAGGCTTCCGGGCGAGGGATCCGTGGCGCCGGAGAACCCCCTCTGGGTGGAATTCGCGCGCTCGATGGCTCCGATGCAAATTCCCGCGGCGGAAGCCATCGCCAAAATTTTGAAAGCGGACGCGGGAGAAAAATGGAAAATGCTGGATATCGCGGCGGGGCACGGAATGTTCGGCATCACGCTCGCCAAGCACAATCCCAACGCGGAAATTTTCGCGCTCGACTGGCCGCGCGTGCTCGACGTCGCAACCGAAAATGCAGCCAAGGCGGGCGTCGCCGCGCGGCACCACTTAATTCCCGGCAGCGCCTTCGAAGCGGACTTTGGCTCCGGCTACGACCTCATCCTGCTCACCAACTTCATTCATCACTTCGATCCGGTGATGATCGAACTTCTTTTGCGCAAAGTCCGCGCCGCGCTCGCGCCCAACGGGCGGGCCGTGACGCTCGACTTCATCCCCAACGAGGACCGCGTAACGCCGCCGCGGCCTGCTTCCTTCGGCATCATCATGCTGGCGATGACCCCCGACGGCGATGCCTACACATTCTCCGAATACGAGCGAATATTTCGCGACGCCGGATTTTCCTCGAACGAACTGATCCCGCTCGGGCCGGCGCCACAGCGCCTGATCCTCTCGCGAAAGTAATTTTGCCCGTTCATTCCTTGGCTGTTCCTCCGAAGGCGAGCGTGATAAGCGTGCGCTGCTCCATCTCATGCGCCCCGTGCGATCCCGTCGCGGGGCTGGCGCTCGCCGAGCGCTTCACGGAAAGCACCGGGCGCCCGCGAGCAAGCCGCTCGAGGCGCGGCAGCAAGAAAGCGAGCGCGCCCATATTGGCGGGCTCCTCCTGCACCCAGACGAAATCGCGCGCGGCGGTGTGGCGGTCCATTTCCGCGGAGAGCTCGGCTTCGGGGAAGGGATAGAGCTGCTCGAGGAAAACGATGGCCGTCGAATCGTCCTTGCGGCGTTTGCGCTCGGCGGCGAGCTCGTGTCCGATTTTTCCGGTGCAGAGCAGGACGCGCCGGGCTGAGCCGTCGCCGCCGTCGGGGATCACCGTTTGAAAACGCCCGGAGGCCAGTTCGGCGAGCGCCGAGGAAGCGACCGGATTCCGCAGCATACTTTTCGGCGTGAAAACTATCAGCGGTTTTCGCCAGGTGCGCAGCGCCTGGCGTCGCAGCAGATGAAAATATTGCGCGGCGGTGGAAGGCTGGCAGATTTGAATATTGTCGCGCGCCGCGAGTTGCAGGAAGCGTTCGATCCGCGCGCTGGAGTGCTCGGGGCCTTGTCCCTCGTAGCCGTGGGGAAGCAGCATCACGAGGCCGGAGAGCAAATCCCACTTGGTTTCTCCCGCGACGATGAACTGGTCAATGATGATTTGCGCGCCGTTTGCGAAATCGCCGAATTGCGCTTCCCACAAGACGAGCGCCTCTGGAAAATCTCGGCTGAAGCCGTACTCGAAGCCCAGCACGGAGCCTTCGGATAGCGTCGAGTTATAGGCTTCGAACCATTTCTGGCCGGGCGCCACATGCTGCAAGGGAAAAAATTCATTTTCGTTTTCGATATCGATCAGCGCCGCGTGCCGCTGGTTGAAAGTGCCGCGGCAACTATCCTGCCCGCTCAGGCGCACTGGAATTCCCTGCTTCAGCAGGGAGCCGAAAGCCAGCGCCTCGGCCATTCCGTAATCGAGTGGGCGCTTGCCGCGGGCCATTTCGGCGCGCTGCTCGAGAAGTTTTTTCACTTTCGGATGGATGTGAAATTCCGGGGGGTAGCTCGAGATTTTTTCGCCGATGGCGGCGAGGTCGTTTAGGGGAACTGCGGTGGGCACTTCGAAGGAAGCGTTGTAGCGGCCTCCGCGGTAGGCGGTCCAATAAAAGGGGAGTTGGCGCATCGGGGGATTTTTTTCGAGCTCGAGCGCTTCTTTTTGCGCGGCGTCGAGCTCTTCGCGGACGCGGCTCACAACCGGCTCGGGATCGGCGGCGATTTGCTTCGAGTAAATTTGCCAGAGGGGAGGGTGGGCGTCGATTTTCTTGTAGCGCAGTGGCTGCGTGATCGTGGGGTCATCCACCTCGCTGTGTCCGTGGCGGCGATAGCCGATCAAATCCACGACCACCGGTGAATCAAAAGCGTAGCGATAATCGAGAGCGATGCGTCCCACGCGGGCGACGGCTTCGGGGTCCTCGGAATTCACGTGGAAGATGGGAATCGGGAGACGCTTGGCGAGGTCGGAGGAGAAACGCGAAGAGTGCGCGTCGCGCGGGACGGTAGTGAAGCCGATCAGGTTGTTGACGATGATGTGCAGCGAGCCGCCCACCGTGAATCCGGCCACGCCCGCCATGTTCAGCGTCTCGGCAAAGATGCCCTGGCCGGCGAAGGCTGCGTCGCCGTGCATCATGACTGCAATTACTTTCCGGCGCCCGTCTTCGCCCAGCTGGCTATAGCGCATCTGCTTGGCGCGGGCTCGGCCGTTGGCCACCGGGTCAACAGCTTCGAGGTGGCTCGGGTTCGAGGCGAGGTGGATATTCAGGGTCCGCCCGTCCGCGGCGGTGAAAATTCCCGTCGCGCCCATGTGATATTTCACGTCGCCGCCGCCGAGGACGCTACGAGGGTCAACGTCTTCAAATTTCGCGAAAACTTCGGCGGCCGGGCGCCCCACGGTGTGGACCATTACGTTTAGGCGTCCGCGATGGCTCATGGCGAGCACGGCTTGTTCGGCGCCTTGTTCGGAGGCGGCGTTGAGGATCGCGTCGAGGAGAGGAAGCAGAGAAGCCTCGCCTTCGAGCGAGTAGCGTTTGGTGCCCAGATAGCGGGTCTGGAGGACCTGCTCGAAAATTTCCGCGCGAATCAGAAGCTCGAGGATTCTGGCGCGGTCCGGTTCGGAGGCTTCGGCTTCCAGGCGCTGGGCGATCCAGCGGCGGCGTTCGCGGTCCGGGATGTGCATGAATTCCGCGCCGACGGTGCCGCAGTAGAGGCGCCGGGCGGCGTTGGCGTCGGGGCCTGTGAGTTCGAGTTCAGGGACGGCGACGTGGCCGAGGCCGCCGAGCGGGTCGAGATTTGCTTGCAGGTAACCCCAGCGGCGGAAGGCGTCCCAGATGAGTCCCTGGGCGCCGGTGGGCGCGGCCGATTCGACGGCTGCTTGTTGTCTGGCCATTTTATTCCTCGCGGTAGAGGAGACCATTATAGCGAGGTTTGAGGAGGCTGCGTCTCGTGTTGGACGGGCGAGCGGGTGAGGATTGCTACGAGATGCCGGATTTCCGGAAATGCCGTTTTTGTTGCTACTAGAAAAATGCGATGTCGAGTGTTTTGAGCGGCTTGGGTCAAATCCTAGCTGGGTGAATGTTGCTGGTAGAAATTCAGTGGCTAGAAAAGAGGCGACCGATGGCCATTGTTCAATGTGGCCGGCGCCGGGAGGCAGGGAGTAGTCCGAACCGGGAGAAGAGCCGGGTGAGGGGCTGAGATTGACAGAACCAAGAAATGGCAAAAGTTTGCTATTAGAAA
>Ga0187801_10000379_pt1 | contig 11822 bp, 10 predicted proteins | sample NC_wetland_sal_i_10_FD_132465 | JGI IMG/M metagenome (GOLD analysis project Ga0187801, IMG submission 132465) | Wetland sediment microbial communities from Neuse River Estuary, North Carolina, USA - Control_1 | ecosystem: Environmental > Aquatic > Freshwater > Wetlands > Sediment | place: USA...
AAAAAGAGGCTGCAAGTCTTCCATTGCTTCCGCCAGCATGCGTCCCAGAACATTGGCCGCCGGTCGAACCTGGTTGTATTTGAGCAGGTGGATCAGCTCACGCAGGCCGCTCTCATAGCTTCCGTAGGCAGTGGCTTTGATGTATGGCGGTTCCAGACGGCGGCATAATCCGCAAAGGGCCTCGTTGGATTCAACCGGCTGGGCGGCGAATGCGAAAGGGCTTTCCAGTCGCTCGCCGCAGATTGAGCAGAGCCCGCCGGCAATCGGCCGCATTGCTTGAAGACAGTCATTACAAACTGGCAGCCGCGAAATGTTTATCAGGGGGGTACCGCAGAGACGGCAATCGGAAGGGAACAGTGTAGCGAAGAGGCCTGCGGCGACGCCGCGAGCCCAGGAGACCCATGGATTATCTTGCGCAACAACCCTGGTCCCGGTGGCCCGAATTGGGGTCCCGTTACTGCTGAAGACGTTCCTCCCTCGGCCAGCCGTTGCTATGGGGGCTCGCGGCCGGACGAATCTTTTTTAGTATAGCGGTGCGAGAGGCGGGAAGCAACGAGGCAGCCGCTGCGGATAGTTACGTACGTGATGATCTAACGCGACTGTTCAGAATCGAGCATCTCAGTTGATTGAGCCATAAGCGGGTGTCAACTGGTCGAACGCACTTGTAAAGCAGATGGTGCGCGTGCTAAGGTGCGCCGTCCTACTTTATATTGATCAGGCCGGACCATTTGCGAGGATTTGACCATGAGCCCTCAAAGCACAATCAATGCCACCGAAGCTCCTAAGAAATTCAAACCTTACGTTCCCGAGAACATGGAGATGCGGGAGTTTACTTTTCGCGCCGTGATGCTGGGGCTGGTGATGACGGGGATTCTGGGCGCGGCCAATGCCTACCTTGGCTTAAAGGCGGGGATGACGATCGCCGCCACTTATCCCGCGGCCGTCATTGGCATGTCCTTGCTGCGGCTGATGAAGGGTTCGTTGCTGGAAGAAAACATCGCGCGAACTGTGGGTGCGATTGGCGAATCGGTGGCCGCGGGGGCGGTGTTCACTATTCCGGCGTTTGTACTTGCGGGACTGTGGCCGAGCCTCGGCATGGAGCGGTACTGGCAATCGGTGGCGCTGATGGTGATTGGCGGGCTTTTGGGCATTCTATTCGTGACCCTGCTGCGGCGCGTAATGGTGGAAGATGCGGAGTTGCCCTTCCCCGAGTCGGTGGCGGCGGCGGAAATTCATAAGGCGGGACAGCAGGGGTCTAAGGCGGCGAAAATTCTTTTTGCCAACATGGGCTTTGGCGGGTTGATGTACTTTCTGTCGCAGCTCAACCTTTTCTGGTACACGAAGAATGTTCTGGTCAACATTCCGAAAATGGCGACTGGACTGCGCCTGGGGCGCGGCGCGAACTCGCCTATGTTGGCGACAGGTGGAATGTCGCAATTCACTTCGCCCGCGGTCAGTCCGGCCTATTTAGGCGTGGGTTATATTATCGGGCCCCGGTTGGCGTCGCTGAACTTCGCTGGCGGTGTAGTGGCTTGGGGTTTGCTGGTTCCGCTTCTCATTTATTTTCTGGGGCCGACCTTGCCTCCTATGGCAGTTGGCGCCAACCCGGCGGCCTATTGGGGAGGGATTGCGTTCAGCGTTTGGTATTCGATTGTGCGTCCGATTGCGGTGGGCGGCATGCTGGTTGGCGCGGGGTTCACGCTTTTTCGCATGCGCAAGCAACTGATGGCAGGGATGAAGCGCGCGGTTTCTGATTTGAAAAAATCCGCCGAAGCGCATCAGGCAACCAGCCGCGTGGACCGCGACCTCAATGCGAAAGTTGTTTTTGCGGGTGTAGGACTGGTGTTCATTGCGATGATCGGGCTCTACTACTTTTTCATCTCCGGCGCACACAACTTGAGCGGGAGCAAGGTCATCGCAGGTGCCGTGGTGGCTGCGGCGGTCATGATCGTTCTGGGTTTCTTCTTTGCTGCAGTTTCCGGGAATTTGGTTGGCATGATCGGTTCGTCTAACAATCCGGTTTCTGGATTGACGCTGTGCACGCTGGTGGTTGCGGCGCTGCTGATGGTGGCGATGGGAATCTCGGGCGTCGGCGGCGTAGCTGCGGTGCTGGGAGTTGCCGCCGTGGTGTGTGTGTCGTCGGCGGTTGCGGGCGAGATGTTGCAGGACTTGAAGGCAGGCCACATTCTGGGCGGCACGCCGGCAAAAATGCAGCTTGGCGATATCTTCGGCACCATCGTGGCGTCGCTGGTTTTGTTTTTCCCGCTGATGATTCTGGATAAGGCGTATCACTTCGGCAGTGCGGCGTTGCCTGCACCGCAGGCTGGGCTCATGGCGATGCTGGCGCAGGGTATCGTCGGCGGCAACATGGCTTGGCCGCTGGTGGTGGTTGGCATCCTTATGGGATTCGCCATGATTCTGGTGGAAGTGAAAAGTCCGATGCTTTTTTCCGTTGGCATGTACTTGCCGCTGGAGACGACGTCTGCCATTTTTGTGGGTGGAGTGATTCGCTGGTTTACCGACAAACTGCGCGACCGGCGTGGTTACAATGATGCGCAGAAAGCGCGCGTCGACAACGCCGGCGTGTTGACTGCGTCGGGATTGATTGCTGGCGAGGCGCTGTGCGGGTTGGTGATCGCGGGTGTGGTCGGGAGCAATCATCAACTTTGGCATATCGATGTTGGAGATTTTTCGTTCTCTGGGTTGATCGGTATGGCGGTGCTCATTTTTGTCATGATGAAAGTGCCGCTGTCGAATGCCGGCAGCCCGGATGAGCCGGCGCCGCCGACCGCGATCATGTAAATCCTTTAAACCACAAAGGACACGAAGGCACACAAAGTAAAAAACACAATGCCCCCAGGTTTCCCTTTGTGAACCTTCGTGCCCTCTGTGGTTAATGCCCTTTCATGCCGATTGCAGAGAATCTGGCCCGGGTGCGTGAGCGAATTGTTGCTGCCGCTCGTCGCGCCGGACGCCGATCCGAAGACGTCGCGTTGATGGCAGTAAGCAAGACGTTTCCCGCAGAGCGCATCAGGGAGGCTTACGACGCCGGGCTTCGGCTGTTCGGCGAAAATCGGGTTCAGGAATTCGCGGGAAAGGTCGATTCTCTTGGGGATTTGCGCGACGGCGAATGGCACCTGATCGGACATTTACAAACCAACAAAGCCGCTAAAGCGGTTGAACTGTTCGCCGCTGTAGATTCGGTTGATTCGTTGCGCTTGGCACAGAAGCTCAATGCGTCCGCAGAACAACTCGGGAAAAAGATCAGAGTCTTGATCGAGATCAATATTGGGGGTGAAGCGGCCAAGAGCGGCGTGGCGCCGGAATCCCGCGAGTTGGAAGATCTTTTCTTCGCAGCACCGCAGTTAGAGTGTCTCGAGTTTCGGGGACTGATGACAGTCCCTCCGTTTACCGAGGATCCGCAACAGGCGCGACCTTATTTCCGAAAGCTGCGCGAATTGCGGGAACAGATTGCTGCGCGTCGATTGCCGGCTGTTGACATGACTGCGCTTTCGATGGGGATGTCGCACGATTTTGAAGTTGCGATTGAAGAAGGGTCGACTTGCGTGCGCGTGGGAACGGCGATTTTTGGAGTGAGGCCGAGCAAATAAATCACCACCGAGACACAGAGGCACAGGCGCGGGAGGGCGTTATGGATTCTATCGTGGCCAAACGGTTCCTGATTTCTCGCGTGATCGAGGAAGCGGAACTCGAACATGCGAACCTCTCCGAGGTAGAGAAGAAAATGCTCTACTTCACCGAAGTGCATCCCTCGCTGCCCGACATCTATGAGGCTAACGCAGAGTTCGAACGCAACTACGATAGCGACGAGTACGAGGCTAAAGTCGCTAAACTTCTTAAAAGTGCGCGCGAACGCGACCGGAATGAGTCTCCTAGTCGGGAACAGGAATGGCAAGATGCGTTGCACGCACTGAAAACGGAAGATCATTACATTTTGGTGATGGTCAGTCAGGCGTTCAAACCACCGGAAATATCTGGAGGGGATAAACATCGCGCGCGTGATTTCCTCATCTATGTTGCCGTGGGAGTGGCAGTGGTGCTTGTACTCGTCTTGTTCGCAGCCTATCGTTCATGATCCCGATCCACGACACGAAGGCCGGCGCGATCTTCGCGGTCAAGGTGCAGCCGCGCGCGAAGAAAAACGCCATCACCGGCGAATTGGGCGATGCGCTGAAACTGGCTTTGACCGCGCCTCCGGTCGACGGTCGGGCGAATGAGGCCTGCATAGAATTCTTGGCAAATCTTTTGGATGTGCCGCGTTCTTCCGTTACCATAGCGTCCGGCGAGACCAGCCGGAATAAAGTGATTCGGGTGGCGGGAATGACGGCGGACGAAATACGCCGGCGTATTGGAGTGTAGTGCGTCATTCTGCCGCCTGCGAGGGCAGGGATGCCTCGCGACAGCCGGCAAGATGCCGGCGCTACCAATAGAGGCCAGGAACTACTTTGACATTTTCTGAACGCTTGCACGAGATTCGTACTGGCTTCGAGCGGCCCTTCTGGATCGCCAACATCAGCGAGATTTTTGAGCGGCTTTCCTACTACGGGGCTTTTGCGTCTCTTGCTTTGTACCTGCAGGAGCGATTGAATTTCTCTACCGAGCAAACTGGAACTCTGACTGGCATTTTCGGTGGCATGGTGTGGTTTCTGGCGATTTTCGGTGGGGCCGCCGCCGACCGCCTGGGCTTCCGCCGCGCTCTGTCAGTGGCGTATCTCATCTTGTCTGCCGCCTATTTCTTGATCGGTTCCATCGGTGCGTCCTGGCTGGCGCCGGTGCGCAACGCTGTGCCGATCAGTTTGTTTGTGGGCTTTATTCTTATCCTTCCTGCACTTGGCATTTCGCTGGTGAAACCTTGTGTCGTCGGCACTACCGCCCGGGCTTCAAAGGAAAACGTCCGCTCGATCGGCTACTCGATTTACTACACGCTGGTCAACATCGGCGGAGCTGCTGGCCCGTATTGCGCTTCCTGGGCTCATCGTCACCTTGGTGTCGAAAATGTCTATCGCCTCGCGGCAGTCAGCGTGTTCGCGATGTTTTTTGTGGTCTTGCTCTTCTTCCGGGAACCACGCAAGCCGGGGGACGCGCCTCCGCCCTCGGTTGCGACGGTCGCTCGAAATTTCTGCGTAGTGGTGGGAAATTACCAGCTGGTTTTGCCGGTGTTGATGGTCGCTGTGCTACTGCGTCTCGGGCTCTGGTTCTATCCCAGCTTCAGCGTTCCCTGGTGGGTCTGGGTCGGACTTCTACTTTTGGTGCTCGCTGGAATCAGCCGATTCATGTGGTTCCTCGTGATTTTCACCGGCTACTGGGTGGTGTTCTGGCAGCAGTACATCAGTCTGCCGGGATACATCCACGGGTACATCAATCCGCACGCGGACGTCGAGATCATTCTGGTGACCGACGGGCTCACCGTGATCTGTCTGACGCTTTTTGTGAATTACCTGACGCGCAAAATACCGGCGTTTCAAGCGGTGATTTTGGGCACTGTGGTCACGTCGGTGTCGTGGTTGATTCTTGCATTCCGGCCGACGATCTGGGGCGCGATCCTTTCCCTGTTTGTGCTGGCGCTGGGCGAGATCATCCAGCAACCGCGGTACTACGAATATATTTCCCGGCTTGCGCCTCCGGGACAGCAGGGTACGTACATGGGATTTGCGTTTCTGCCCATTGGAATTGGGTCGTTGATTGGCGGATGGTTTGGCGGGACGCTGGTCCATCATTTTGGCGAGGTCATGCATCAACCGGAGCGGATCTGGTGGTGTGTGACTGGGGTGGGCGTGGCGACTACCGTCCTGCTTTGGATTTATGACCGGGCTTTCAGGACGCCTGGGACCGCTCCCCCGCAATAGTGCTCGTTTATGACCACACAGCCTTCGCCTGAAACCATTGCCGCTGAGATCCGGCATCTGCTCCGGGAAGGAGGTTCTGCCGAGCATGCCGAGGGCGTGCAATGGTTCTTTAAGGATGAAGTGAAATCGCATGGTTGGTACACGGGCAATCTACGGAGTGAGGCAGTGCGCTTCCGGCGGAGGATTCGAAAAGAGTTCGGGCTCGATTTTCTGCTGCAAGTTGCGGACAAACTTTTCGCGGGACCGATTCTGGAGGAAAAGGTTTTCGTCGTGTTCCTGCTGGAAAAACTGACCGAGGAATTTGGGGACGCCGAGTTTGGGCTGTTTGAGTCTTGGCTGGATCGAATTTCGAGTTGGGCTGATCATGATGCGCTGGTGCATTATCTGATCGCGCCCATGGTCGCAGCGCGGCCGGTGCGAACAGGGAGAGTTTTTCGCTGGGCGAAATCGGCGGACCGCTGGCACCGGCGGGCGGCTTGTGTGGCGCTGATCCGGGGAACGCGGCAGAAGATATTTTGTGCGGAGATTGAGCGTTTGTCAAATCTGCTGCTTGTCGACGAGGATGACATGGTGCAAAAGGGATTGGGATGGCTGCTGCGAGAAACTGCGAAAGCTGATGCGAAGCGGACCGTGCCTTATCTGATGGGCATCCGCGAGCGGGCGCCGAGACTGGTGTTGAGGACGGCATGCGAGACGTTGCCAGTGGGCACGAAGAAGAGGATTCTGGCGAAACACTAAGGCGAATTCGTGGGCTCGTGGTGTAACGGCAACACGGCACTCTATCCAAGTCGCAGATGCGGGTTCGAATCCCGTCGAGTCCATTCTCCCTTTCTGGTAGGTTCCGAATGGAGAATGATTTGGGGAGAAAACATAGACATAATCTCCCCCGTTAACTTGACAAGTGCGTACGACGTTGCCGATACTAGGTGTGGATAGAGTGCCTAGTTGCACCGCAGGTTTTGATGGCTCCGCAACCGGAGCCATTTCTATTTGTGGGTATCCTCCTACACGATTCGCCCAAAGCCGCTGACATTGTTAGAATAGTTGTTTGCTCATGAACCTTTCTGCGATACAGGCTGCGCTGCGCGAGCGGAATATCGACGCGTGGTTATTTTACGATCACCATCACCGCGACCCCATTGCCTATCGGGTGCTGGGATTGTCGCCTGATCTGATGGTTACGAGGCGGTGGTTTTATCTGATCCCGGCGGAAGGTGAGCCCACCAAGCTTGTGCACAAGATTGAGTCGCGTCATCTTGACCCGTTGCCGGGGAAAAAGCTTCAGTATGCCGGATGGCAGGAACTGTTCGATCAGGTGAAGGTGCTGCTGACATCGCATCGCGATGTTGCCATGCAGTACTCGCCGAATAACGCCGTCTTCACCATTTCCCTGGTGGATGGTGGGACGCTGGAGTTGATCCGCGGCTTGGGAAAAAATGTGGTCAGTTCGGGTGATCTGGTGGCGCTGTTTGAAGCGACTTGGACAGACGAACAGATCAAGACACACTTCGCGGCGCGCGATGCGGTGGATGCGATCACTGCGGCGGCCTTTCAGGAAATTGGGCGGCGGGTGCGGAATGGCGGGACCAGCGAACATGCGATCCAGCAGTGGTTCATGGAAGCCTTCCGGCGCGAGAATTTGGTGACAGACGATCCGCCTATCGTCGGGGTCAACGCGCATAGCGGCGATCCGCATTACGAACCTCGTGCGGAGAACTCAGCGCCTATTCGCGAGGGTGATTTGGTTCTGCTCGATGTTTGGGCCAAGAAAAATACTCCAGGCGCTGTGTATTACGACATTACCTGGATGGGTTTTGTGGGCAAGGCGCCTTCGGATCGAATGCGTGAAATCTTCACTGTGGTTCGCGATGCGCGCGATGCCGGTGTAAAAGTGGTGCAGGAAGGCATCGCCAGCGGGCGCACGATGTGCGGATGGGAAGTGGACCGGGCCACGCGAGGGCATATCAAGAAGGCGGGATTTGGCGATTACTTCATTCATCGGACGGGGCACTCCATTGGGACCGAGGTGCATTCCAACGGCGCCAACATGGACGATTTGGAAATCCATGATGAGCGGCGGATTCTGCCCAATTCGTGTTTTTCGATTGAACCCGGTATCTACTTGCCAGAGTTCGGCGTGCGTAGCGAAGTGAACGTACTGGTGCGACCCAAGGCGGCTGAAGTCACAGGTAAAATTCAACGCGAGATCGTAATCATCTGAATGGCAAATCCCTCAACAAGTAAAGAAGTGGCAGCAACTCAACCGGTGACGGCCATGTCGGTGATCGCGCCGGCAATTGGCTGGCTGATTCCGGGCGCAGGACATCTGATCCAGAAACGTTGGGTTCGGGGTCTGTTACTCATGGGGTCGATCGTCATCATGTTTTTGATTGGATTGGCGATGCAGGGTCGCGTATATCGACCCAATGGCGGCGATATTCTCGACATCCTCGGATTCGTCGGCGACGTGGGCGCGGGCGGACTTTATATTGTGACCCGTGCCATGGATCTCGGACAAGGCGCGGTTGCGCATGCTACTGCCGATTACGGAACCAAGTACATTATTGTTGCGGGCCTGCTGAACTTCATTAGCGCGGCCGACGCGTACCACATTGCCATCGGGAAGAAGCCATGAATTTGCAACTCTCCCATTTCAGTTCCGCCGTGTTATTCGGATTGTTTGCTTCGGTGGTTTTCGGAATCACGCAGCGCAGCACTTCGCGCGAGCAGATTCGCTATGGCCTGTATTGCTTTGCCATGTTTGTTGGCGGGGTCTTCGTGGCCGGTTGGGCGATGTGGTTGTTGAGACGGTGAGGCAGCTCTCAGCCTTCAGCTATCAGCTGTCAGCTCTCAGAAGTTGCGATTAGCCCGACGTCTTTCTGCCTACTTCTTCAGATCCTTCAATATCTCCCGGGCTGCGTTTGCGCCTGATCGTCCGGTCAATCCTGCTCCGGGATGTGTGCCTGACCCGCACAAATACAGGTTCTGAATTGGCGTGCGGTAACGGGCCCAATCCAGCAGGGGGCGCATGGTGAAAAACTGGTCCAGCGCGAGTTCACCATGGAAAATGTGGCCGCCCGTGAGCCCGTAGGTGTCTTCCAGATCCTGCGGCGTGATGATCTGGTGCGTGAGAATCAGTTCCGGAAGTTTTGGAGCATACTGCGCCAGGGTGCGGACAACCGTGTCGCCGAGCGCGACCCGCTGGCTGTCCCAATCACTGCCCTTCAGTTTGTAAGGCGCGTACTGCATATAAATTGACATCACGTGCTTGCCCTCGGGGGCAAGCGACGGATCGGTGACCGAAGGGATCGCAATTTCCAGATACGGCTGCCTGGAAAAGTTGCCGTATTTCGAATCGTCGAAAGCACGCTCCAGGTAGTCGATCTCCGGCCCAATGTGGATGCGGCCGCTCAGGGCGCTGGTGTCGGTCGCCCCCTTCAACGCGGTGAACTCGGGCAGTCCAGAAAGCGCAAGGTTGACTTTCGCTACAGTGCCGGGCATGCGGTAGTGTTGCAGCTTCATGACGAAATCGGGCGAGAGATGAATGGGATCAACCAGTTTCAACAACGTTCGCTTGGGATCCGCATTGGAGACGATTGCCTTCGCGCTAATCTCCTCTCCGGTCGAAAGCACTACGCTCGTGGCTGTGCCATCCTTCACTCGAACTTCGATGACTTCGGCGCCGCTGCGGATTTCTACGCCCGCTTGCGTGGCGGCGGAAGCCATGGTCTCGGCGACGGATCCCATCCCACCCTGCGCGAAGTTGGCAGAGCCCGCGGGATGAGGATCCCCTGCGCCGCGAATGAGAAGCACAAGACTTGTGCCCGCTGACCACGGGCCGAGGAAAGTTCCAAAAATGCCGCGAGCCGCGATAGTGGCGCGAAGTAGTTCAGTGTCGAAATACTCGGCGACCAGATCGGCGACCGCCATCGGCCCCCAGCGCAGCAGCCGATACATATCTTTCTTACCCAAGTTCCGAATCGAGCGTCCGGTGGTGAGCATGCCCCAGAGGTCACCGCGGTTCGGATTGTCGATGTTTGGCGGCGCCAGCGCCAGCACTCCGCCGATCACCTTGCCCACCTTGGCTAGCGATGCTTGTAAGTCCGGATACTTGGCTGCGTCTTTCTGGGAGAATTTACCAATCTCCTGGACAGCTTTCCTGGTGTCGTTGTAGAGAGTCAGAGCGCGACCGTCGGGCGACAGCGCGACCACGCCCACATCTGGCGTGATTAGCCTGAGGCCGTGCTTTTCCAGTTGCATGTCACGGACGATGTCAGGGCGAAGCGGACCTGCCGCATGCGCGAGAATGGAAGAGCGGAAGCCAGGATGAAATTCCTGGGTAATGGCCGCGCCGCCGGGTTCGGCTCGCCGCTCGAGCACCAGGGGTTTGTATCCGGCTTTAGCGAGATAAAAAGCAGTGACCAGTCCGTTGTGGCCTCCGCCGATGATGACGACGTCACGCGTAGCCGGCATCGGTTAAGCGGCTCCCTTGAAGTCTTTGAGAATTTCGAGCGCTGCCAGCCGGCCTGGCCCACCCATAATTCCTCCACCCGGGTGCGTGGCCGATCCACACATGTAGAGATTCTTGATGGGCGTCCGGAACTGCGCGTATCCGGGCACCGGTCGCAGGAAGAAAAGTTGTTCGAGCGAAAGCTCGCCTTGGAAGATGTTGCCTTCCGTCAGTCCCCATTCGCGTTCCAGATCGAGCGGCGTGATCACCTGCTTGTGCAGGATGATGTCTCTGATATTGGGCGCGTACTCGGCAATGGTGTTGATGACGTTGTTGCCGAAAGCTTCTTTCTGATCGTCCCAGTTGAGACCGGGCCGCAGCTTGTAGGGCGCATACTGGACGAAACAGGAGAGGATGTGCTTTCCCGGCGGCGCGACTGAGGGATCGGTCAGCGTGGGGATGACCATGTCGATGTAGGGGCGGCGGGAAAAATTGCCGTACTTCGCGTCGTCGTACGCCCGCTCCATGTACTCGACGCTGGGCGAAATCGAAATGGCGCCGCGCAGGTGAGCGCCCGGGCCGGGTATCGCTTTGAAATTGGGGAGGGCATCGAGGGCGAGATTCACTTTGCCCGATGATCCACGAAACTTGTACCGATTAATCTCTTCGAGAAAATCATCTGGCAGATTTCCCTTCTCGATCATCTTTACGAACGTAAGCCGTGGGTCAACGCTCGACGAAATGATGTCGGCGTAGATCTCGTCTCCGCTCGCCAGCACCACACCCCTCGCTTTGCCATTTTTCACGATGATCTGTGTAATCGCGGCCTGGGTGCGGATTTCAACTCCAGCTTCGCGCGCCGCGTCCGCGATCGCGTTAGAGATGGCGCCGGTGCCACCGCGGGCAAATCCCCATGAGCGAAATGCGCCGTCGATTTCCCCCATGTAGTGATGCAGGAGAACGTAGGCCGTTCCTGGCGAGCGTACTCCCAGGAATGTGCCTATGATTCCGGAAGCCGACATGGTGGCCTTCAGGACATCAGTCTCAAACCACTGATCCAGGAAGTCGATGGCGCTCATGGTCATCAACTGCACCTGGTTGTACTTGTCCTCGCTGGCGAGGCCTTGAAATCGGCGGCCCAGGAAGAGCAGTTTCATCAGTTCCTTGGGCTTCAGCGTGGCCGGGTCGGGCGGCACCATGCTGAGAATGGGCTTCACGAAGCGGCACATCGCCTGCATCGCCTTGCCAAATTCGTCGTAAGCTTCAGCGTCAATTTTGGAGTGGCGAGCGATCTCGCGATGGGTTTTTCCATGATCGTTCACCCGCCACAAGTGGTCGCCGTTGGGCATGGGTGTAAATGTGCCGTCGAGCGGCAGGATTTCCAAGCCGTGGCGGGGAAGGTCGAGATCGCGGATAATCTCAGGCCGCAGCAATGAGACTACGTAAGAGCAGACCGAGAACTTGAAGCCGGGGAAGACCTCTTCGGTGCAGGCGGCTCCGCCGAG
>Ga0187801_10000380_pt1 | contig 11813 bp, 5 predicted proteins | sample NC_wetland_sal_i_10_FD_132465 | JGI IMG/M metagenome (GOLD analysis project Ga0187801, IMG submission 132465) | Wetland sediment microbial communities from Neuse River Estuary, North Carolina, USA - Control_1 | ecosystem: Environmental > Aquatic > Freshwater > Wetlands > Sediment | place: USA...
CAGAAAAAGTCTGTATCCTCCTCGTTAGTCGTAGCATCAACCTTTTCAAATCCGCGTGAGGCGGAAACAGGGGATGTCAATTCCAGGGGAAGGTCTCACTGCTGGAGGGGACCATGAGCACACTCTCGAAATATAAGTTCTGGATAGGCGGCGCATTTGGCTTGTTTGTCATTGGCCTGATCATTGGGGCGATACGCCCGAAGCACGTATCAGGAGCGCCTCCGAGTGCTCCGCCAGATGTGGAGGTGGTGCAGGTCGAGCAACAGGACGTACCGATTTTTGGCGAGTGGATCGGCACGCTCGACGGATTTACAAATGCCGACGTCAGGGCGCAAGTCACGGGCTACATAATGCGTCAAGCCTACCTGGAAGGCGCATTCGTCAAGAAAGGGCAACTGCTCTTTGAAATTGATCCGCGTCCCTTTCAGGCGGCTCTCGACCAAGCCGAAGGGCAGTTGGCGCAGGCCAAGGCCATGCTCCTGAACGCCCAAGCCGTGCAACACAGGACGCAACTCGACGTGGACCGCTACACGCCATTGGCCAAGGAGCAGGCCGCCAGCCAACAGGATCTAGACAACGCGGTTCAGAACAACCTCGCGGCCAAAGCCACCGTGGAAACAGTCAAAGCCCAGATTCAGACCTACGAAGCCGCCGTGGAAACCGCCAAAATTAATCTCGAGTTCACCCGCCTCGTCGCCCCCATTGATGGCATAGCCGGACAAGCCCAGCTCCAGGTTGGCGCACTGGCCAACCCAAGCAGCGGGCCGGTCACGTCCGTATCCACCGTGGATCCCATCAAGGTTTATTTCACCGTCAGCGAGCCGCAGTACCTCGACTGGCGAAAGCGCTTCCCGACGGAAGCGAGCCGCCTCGAGGCCGACAGGAATCTTCGTCTCCAGCTCATCCTGGCGGATGGCTCAACCTACGAGCACGAAGGCTCATTTTACTTTGCGGACCGGCAAGTCAACGTGGGTACAGGCGCGATTCGGATTGCAGGACTGTTTCCCAATCCGGGGAACACGCTGCGCCCGGGTGGCTACGGGCGGGTTCGCGCGGTCGTTCGTGTGGAGCATGGCGGGCTGCTGGTGCCGCAGCGCGCCGTCACCGAACTCCAGGGCGGCTACCAGGTTGCCGTCGTAAACAACGAAAACAAAGTGGAGATTCGCACGATCAAGATCGGCGACCAGGTTGGCTCCGAATGGGTTGTCGCCGAAGGCCTGAAGCCGGGTGAACACATTGTTGCCGAAGGGGTGCAAAAGGTGCGCCCGGGGATGCAGGTGAACCCGAAGCCTTTTGGCGCTGAAGCGAAGGGGAAGTAAGCCCATGTCAAAGTTTTTCATCAATCGCCCCATCGTCGCGATGGTGATTTCCATCGTGCTGGTGCTGGTTGGCTCTCTTACGATTCTGAGTTTGCCGGTCGCGCAGTTTCCCAGTATCGCTCCGCCGGAGATTCAGATCCTGGCGACCTACGTCGGCGCGGACGCGCAGGCCCTCGAACAAGCGGTGGCCACTCCCCTCGAACAGCAAATGAGCGGCGTGGACAACTTGAACTATATGTATTCACTGAACGCCACCGGTAACTCCACCACGAGCCTCATCGTGGACTTCGACGCCAAGACGGACCCGAACAATGATTTCATCCTCACCCAATCGCGCGAGACGCAAGCCGCTTCTCAGCTCCCCGTGGACGTTAACAACTTCGGAGTGACAGTCCGCAAGGCCGTGACTGCTCCGCTCATGCTGGTGGATGTTTTTTCGCCCAACGAAACCTACGATTCCACGTTCCTCGCGAACTATGCGTACATCAATCTCGTGGATCCCCTGTTGCGGTCGCCAGGTATTGGCAACGTTCAAGTCTTCGGCGCCGGCCAGTACGCGATGCGCATGTGGGTAAAACCCGACCAATTGGCCAAGCTTGGGGTCACCGTTCCGGAGATCATCAGCGCCGTTCAAGCGCAAAACACGGTGAACCCCGCCGGCAAGGTTGGCGGCGAACCGGCCCCCAAAGGGCAGGAAATTACGTACTCGGTCCTCGCGCAAGGCCGCCTGGTCTCCCCGGAGGAGTTCGGAAAGATAGTCGTGCGCGAAACGCCGGACGGCGGCACTGTTCGCGTCCGGGATGTGGCCCGCATCGAGTTGGGTTCGCAGGACTACAGCGTGGGCGGCCGCCTCAATAACAAACCGGCCGCTGTACTGGCCCTTTATCAACTGCCTGGCTCTAATGCCGTGGATGCGGCCGCTGCCGCGAACAAGTTGATGGCGCAATTGAAGCAGCGCTTCCCGGAGGACCTGGACTACGTTGTCGCCCTGGACACGACGCGCGCTGTCACAGAAGGCACGAAGGAAATTGTGGTGACCCTGGTGATTGCGCTGGCCCTCGTGATCCTGGTGGTTTACATCTTCCTGCAGGGCATTCGGGCCACACTGATTCCGCTTCTGGCCGTACCCGTCTCGCTTGTGGGAACGTTTGTGTTCTTCCCGCTGTTTGGGTTCTCCATCAACACCCTTTCGCTCTTCGGCCTGGTGCTGGCCATCGGCCTGGTGGTGGACGACGCCATCGTCGTGGTCGAAGGCGTGGAGCGCCACATTGAGGAGGGCTTGACGCCGAAGAACGCAGCGCTGAAAGCCATGGAGGAGCTGTCGGGCCCCGTCGTGGGCATTGCGCTGGTACTCTCGGCCGTCTTCGTACCAACCGCGTTCATTCCCGGCATCACCGGCAAGCTCTACCAGCAATTCGCCGTTACCATCGCGATTTCCGTGCTGCTTTCCGCGTTTAACGCGCTCACCCTCAGCCCGGCTCTCGCAGCTCTTTTGCTGAAACCAAAGAAGCCCAGCGGCGGCCTGCTGAGGCGATTCTTTGATGGTTTCAACCGCCTCTTCGATCGCGCCACCGAAGGCTATGTGAAGTGGAGCGCAGTGCTCGTCAAGAAAAGCATCGTAGCCCTCGTGATGCTCGTGGTGTTTGTCGCCGCCGGCGTTTTTTTTGCCAGCCGTGTCCCCACCAGTTTCCTTCCGGACGAAGACCAAGGCTATGCCTACGTGAACGTCCAGTTGCCCAACGGCGCGTCACTGGAGCGCACCCGCGCTGTCGTTGACCAAGTCGATAAAATCATCATGAATACCCCGGGCGTACAATACACGACCACCTTCGTCGGGTTCAGTCTGCTCAGTTTCGTCCGCACCACCTATAACGCCACGGTTTTTGTGAACTTCAAGCCGTGGGGTCAGCGGACCACGCACGACGAGCAATTTCAGACCCTCAAAGCGCATTTGAACCAGCAATTGAGTAGGCTGCCCTCCGCGGTGGCTTTCAGCTTTTCTCCCCCCGCGATTCCCGGCGTCGGAACTGCCGGCGGTTTCACTTTCATGCTGGAAGATCGTTCCGGCGGCGACATCCAGTTCCTGGCCAAAAACCTGGCGACGTTTCTGGAAGCGGCCCACAAGCGCCCGGAAATTGCCAGCCTCAGCACGACCTTCTTGTCCAATGTGCCGCAACAATTTGTGGATGTGGACCGAGACAAAGTGCTGAAGCAAGGCGTGGCCCTGAACGACGTCTATCGCACCATCCAGGCTTTCATGGGCGGCTATTTCATCAACTATTTCAACCGCTTTGGCCGCCAGTGGCAGGTCTACATCGAGGCGGAGGGCGAGGACCGGGCCAGGGCGGAAAACGTCGGCCAGTTCTATGTCCGCAATAATCGGGGAGAGAATGTCCCGCTCTCCACACTTACCATCGTCAAGCCGCGCCTCGGCCCGGAATTTACTTTGCGCTTCAACGAATACCGCTCCGCGCAGATCAATGGCAGCGCGGCGCCGGGCTTTAGCGCCGACCAGGCCACGGCTGCGCTCGAGGAGGTCTTCAAGCAGACCATGCCGCGCGAAATGGGTTTCGACTACTCCGGCATTTCCTTCCAGGAGCAGAAGGCGCGTCAGGGCGTGCCTCCGGCTGCCATCTTCGGGCTCTCGCTGCTGTTCGTCTTCCTCATCTTGGCGGCACTCTATGAAAGCTGGTCGTTGCCGTTCAGCGTTCTGCTCAGCACGCCCGTGGCGATCTTCGGCGCGTTCGCGATCCTGTGGTTACGACGTTTTCTTATGTGTGTGTTTTATCCGCCTTACCTGGTGCAGATCGAAAGCGATGTCTACTCGCAGATCGGGCTGGTCATGCTGATCGGGTTGGCGGCCAAGAACGCCATCCTTATCGTGGAGTTTGCCAACGACGAGTATGAGAAAGGGAAGTCCCTTGTGGATGCCGCTCTCGGGGGCGCGCGGCTCCGCCTGCGGCCGATCTTGATGACCTCCTTCGCCTTCATTCTCGGATGCGTCCCGCTGTGGACGGCCAGCGGCGCCGGGTCGGTCGCCCGCCAGATTATGGGCACCACCGTGATCGGCGGGATGGTTGCCGCCAGCGCCATCGGAATCTTCTTCGTCCCTGCCATCTTTTGTCTGGTGGAGAAATGGTCAGGCGCCGGGAAGGAGCCTGCCGCGGGTTCGCTCCCTGCGGCCGCAGAGCCAGCGCCGGGGGATTGAATCGCGCTGAGAAGCCACGCAGGGAGAAATCCAAGCGGAGTCGCACATCATGAAATTCGCGAACTTGCTGATGACGGTTCTTGCTAGCAGCGTACTTGCCGGCTGCATGGTCGGCCCCAATTACCATCGACCGGCGGTGCAAACTCCGGCCGCCTTCCGGGATCTCAGCCAGAATCCGCAGCTCCAGGCCCAGGCTGCTTCGTACGCCGACCTTCCCTGGTGGCAGGTCTTCCAGGATCCGCAACTGCAGGAACTCATCCGCACCGCCCTGAAACAGAACTACGACTTGCAGATTGCAACAGAACGCATCAACGCGGCCCGTGCCCAGGTTGCGATCACCCGCTCCCATCTGTTCCCGCAGGTAGGAGCGAACGGGAATTTCATCGGCGGAAAAGAAAGCAACTTTCAAACCCGGTTCAACTTTTTGACCCTCGCGGCCGATGCAGCCTTTCAGTTGGACTTCTTCGGTCAGTTGCGTCGTGCCACGGAGGCGTCGCGCGCGGAACTCCTGGCTACCGAGGATGCGCGTCAGACCGTCGTCTTGACACTCGTAAGCGACGTGGCCAGTGACTACTTCGCGCTCTTGGAACTCGACTTGCAACTCCAAATTACGCACCAGACCATCCAGACCCAGGAAGATTCAGTCAAGCTAACCAACCTGCGCGTCCAACACGGTGTCGCCAACAAGCTTGACGTTTTGCAGGCACAGCAGACTCTCGATACCGCAAATGCCCAAATCCCCGATCTCGAGCGGCAGATCGCGCAGGAGGAAAATGCCATCAGCATTCTTCTCGGGAATTATCCTCAGGCCGTACAGCGCGGACGCCCGCTCGGCCAACAGCCGCTTCCTCCCGAGGTGCCGCCGGGCCTGCCTTCCTCGCTCATCGAGCGTCGGCCTGACATTCGTGACGCCGAACACACCCTAGTTGCCACAAATGCTGAAATCGGAGTCGCCAAAGCTCAGTTCTTTCCACAAATCTCCCTGACTGCCGCTGGCGGTGGAGCGTTCGGACGCAGCACCGCATTTTCGAACCTCATGACTTCGCAACTGGGGATCTGGTCTTACGGCGCACAAGCGAGTCAGCCGATTTTCACGGGGGGAGCCCTCCGCGGCAATCTTCATTTGGCAGATTCGCAAAACCAACAGGCTTTGCTCGCTTATCGCCAAGCCATTCAGCGCGCCTTTGGCGATGTATCCGATGCGCTGATTGGCTATCAGAAACTCCATGAGGTCCGGGTTCGCCAGGAGGATACCGTCGCAGACTTGCAGGAATCTGTTCGCCTCTCCAACATGCGCTATACAGGCGGTACCACCACTTATCTTGAAGTCTTGGACGGCCAGCGCTCGCTCTATTCCGCTGAACTCACTCTCGCCGAGGCGCGCGGCAATGAATACCAGAGTCTCGTGCAACTTTACAGGGCACTCGGCGGAGGCTGGCAGCAATAACCGTAGAACTGACTTGCCGAATTAGGGAGGATCTTCGTGTCTAAAGTCTGGTTGGTGACCGGGAGCGCAAGCGGTTTGGGCCGCTACATCGCTGAAGCGGTGCTCGCATCGGACGAGGGTGAACGCAAAAGAGGAAAGGAAATTACAAGAATGGGTGCAAAACAGCAGATGACACAATCAGGTTTTCCGGATGTCCCATGCGGGATGGATCTCCTCAACCACCAAGGGCTGAACAAAGGCACAGCGTTCACGGAGGAAGAGCGAAGCAAGCTCGGCTTGCACGGACTTCTGCCGCCTCAGGTCGAGAGTCTCGAGGAGCAAGCAGTGCGCGCTTACGGGGCTTACGAGCGAAAGGACGACGACCTGGAGCGGCACATCTATTTGCGCGCTCTGCAGGACACCAACGAAGTCCTGTTCTACAAGCTTCTACTCGAACACATCGAAGAAATGACGCCCATGGTGTACACACCAGTGGTCGCGCTCGCGTGTCAGCAATTCAGCCACATCTACCGGAGGCCCCGCGGCCTGTTCATTTCTTACCCGCTGCGCCACTCCATCCCCGCACTCTTGCGGAATCGCCCCAATCCGGAGGTCGATGTGATTGTAGTCACGGATGGCGAACGCATTCTCGGGATCGGTGACCAGGGTGTGGGCGGCCTAGGCATCCCGATCGGCAAACTCTCCTTATATACGCTCATCGGTGGAATTCGTCCGGAACGGACGCTGCCCATCGTACTGGATGTGGGAACGAACAACGCGGAGCGGCTCAACGATCCTGAGTACCTCGGCTGGCGCCACGAACGAATTACGGGTCAAGCGTACTTTGATTTCGTCGATCAGTTCGTTCAAGCGGTGAAACAGGAGCTTCCCGGAACCTGTCTGCAATGGGAAGACTTCGCGACCCCGCATGCTCGGCCGATCCTTCAGCGCTATCACGATGAATTGCTGACGTTCAATGACGACATCCAGGGGACGGCCGCTGTCGCCTTAGGAGCCATTCTGGGCGCAGTTAAAGTGACCTCAAAAAGCTTGAAGGATCAACAGATCGTCATGTTGGGAGCGGGTTCCGCAGGTATCGGCGTCGCCGACGGGTTGCGTGCGGCAATGAAAGGCGAAGGCCTTTCCGAAGACGAGGCGCGTAGCCACTTCTGGGTCGTTGACAGAGACGGTCTTCTGCATTCAGGGCGAAAAGACCTGACGCCCGAACAGTGTGTCTGTACTCAGCCGGAGGAACGTATCTCCGGATGGCCACGAACTTCCAACGGTCACATCGGACTTGTCGACCTGATTGGAAAGATCGATGCGACCATCCTTATCGGTCTCTCTACGGTTGGCGGCGCTTTTTCTGAGACAATTGTTCGTGAAATGGCTCGCAAGGTCCAGCGTCCCATCATCTTTCCGCTTTCCAACCCGACCATCAAATCGGAAGCAAAGCCCGACGATGTGATTCAATGGACAGAAGGACGCGCCTTGGTTGCGACAGGTTCGCCCTTCCCGCCCGTCCACTATGCTGGTAAAACGATTCCGATTGCGCAGTGCAACAACGTCTTCATTTTTCCTGCCATGGGACTCGGAGTCGTTGCCTCTGGTGCTCGCCGTGTCACAGACGCGATGATGCTCGCGGCGGCCCGCGCACTCGCTGGAAATTCGCCCGCCCTCAAGGACTCCTCTGGTTCCTTGCTACCTCCTTTGACTGACATTCGGAGGGTGGCCGCGGAAATCGCGATAGCAGTTGGTATCGAGGCACAAAAGGAAGGTGTTGCCCCGAAGCTGGACGAGGATGAACTTCGTCAGAGAGTGGTAGCAGCACAGTGGGTTCCTGCCTATCCATTTTTTACGGCAACGGGTAAATAACACGGGTCGCGCATGGCCTCTAGGATCGCTGCAGGGATCTAGAGGGGAAGCTGCGCAAGCGCCGAAGGAAAATTGTGACTTCCAACGTTCGACAGTTACCGTGCGGAGACGTCGCCAAGAACCAGACCCACCACGACGAAGGGCAGCTACTAATAACACAGGTCTGGGGGCAGCGGGCGGTTGCGGATCCTCTCCGCGGAATCGTTTATTTTGCGAAGGCGAATTGAGATGAACCTCGGATCAAGAACGGGGGAGATTTGCAAGCGGTTAGCGCAAACTCCTGCTGGCACTGTGCGAACTATTATCCGCGTTATGCTGTGCCTTCGGACCGTGCTTCGGGCTGGCTTGCGAGCCAGCCCGAGCCCGATACTTAACTAATTGGCATTGGTAGAAGGCCGAGGGTTGAAGTCGCTGGGAATTGTGTTTGTGATCCCTTGCTGGCGATCGGTGGTGGTGATTCCGAGGTAGGCGCAACCGCCAAAACCCCAAGCCCCTGGCAGAGTATTGATAAGTTTCTCCGGGACCGTCACATAGGAAGGCGGCAAAGGCGCAGCTCGTCCCGTTAGACGCGCCGGGCTGAAGGCGTCGAGAAGATCCGTGATGTCCGGCGTTAGCCAGTCCTCCGGCCCCAGATCCGCTTGTCCGTATAAAACCAGGCCCAGTCCGCGTCCAAGCAATTCATTTGGCAGTAAGGCCAGTGGCCGCAGGTTGAACACAGCGTCAATGAATTTCACCACGGAGGATTGGCTCCCCGGTCTCCAGGCAACGTAGTGAGTTCTGGCGTACGGCGAGATGACGAGGAGTGGAACCCGTGGGCCGTTTGTGATCAACGAGCCATCGGGCCCAAAGTTCCGGATCGGAGGCTGAACGTGGTCATAGTCGCCCTCGGAGTCGTCCCAGGTAATAATGATGGCGCATTGGGACCAATACTTGCTCGCTGCGATATCGTTGATGGCTTCAGCAACCATCGCCTCGCTGATCTGAGCGTCCGAATACCCCGGATGGTCATCGTCCCCTGGGAAATTTGCTTGCACCTTCGAGTCCAGATCGGTCGGCGTGAGCTTAAAGAGGTTCTGAAATCCGCCCTTAACGAAAAAGACGCCACCCTGCGGCGGGAGCGTCTCATTTTGGACGGCCGAAAAGAAGTCGCCAAGACCGTGAAGTTGCTTGATCATTTCGTGGTTGTTGGCAATGTAACCAAAGTACTGAGGTCCGTTATGGTGAGTGATATAGGAGGCGTGAGTGCCGTTCGCATCCACCGGGCCTTCGTCCGGATCGGTCGGTTCTCTGTCAAAGCCCTCTTCATACCAACCGAAGGGGACGGTGGGTTGATTCAATAGGGTGATCAATCCCACGTCGTCCTGCACGTCCGCAAGGTCGTCATCAGGATCCTGATCCGCCAGGGTCATTTGCAGCAAGTTGCCCCCGGCGAGCGTCAGCGGAAGTGTCGCAAAGGTCAGGTTGTACTGTGGACTGGCTGTTCCCGCACCGCTGTTGGTAACGGGCAATCTGTATGGAGGCTGGGTCGTGTCCTTGGCTGATCCCCAGAAAGGATCGGAGTCATTGAGTACGGGCACGCCGGGGCCGGAAGATCCGTTACCTGTGTACGCCAGCTCGGGGTGAAGTACCCACTGCGTCTGGCCGGCTTGGGCGCCGATAATGGCGAGATTCCCAGGGGTCGAGGGTCCCGTCATTGTCTGGAAAATGTGATCGAACAGCACGAACTTATCGGCGTATCCCCAGAGTAGAGGAATTGTGTCGCAATCCTCGTAAGCCATGGCCAGTTCGCCGAACTGCTTAGCTTTGAGGGACGGATTTCCAGTTGGGCTGTACTTCAATTCTTCGGTAACCGCAAACTTGTCCATTTGTGCAGTACCATTCTGAATGTCCATCTTGGCTACGATTCGAGGGTGGGAATGATCGATATCGTCGGTATCGGCAGCATAGCAAGTGGTCGTCGGCACGTTGTTGACCGTGGACTTCGGGCACTTGTCGTTAGGTCCAATGCGGAACGGTTGAATGGTGGTCACGGACCCATTCGTATTCACCAATTCCTGGGTGAAACCCGGCGTCTGTGCCGCCGGGTGACTGAACAGTCCCTCGGCGCCGGGAAAAGTTCCAAAATACGAGTCGAAGGAGCGGTTCTCCTGGTAAATAACAAAAACGTACTTCACGTTCTTCTGAAGCGACTCGAGCAAAGCTTCTTGCGACACATGTGGCTCGTGGTCGGGGGAGATGTAATATTTGTTAATGAGGTCTCTATGATTGCCGGGCCCATCCTGCGCCCGCACTAGCCCAGTCGGTTGCAACAGTAATAGTACCGCTAAACCTGCTAAGAATTTCTGCAGCAAAGGAAAACGCATGAGTGACCTTTCTGTGCGTTGAAGGTGGCACGCCTGAGGACCGGACCTCGGCCCGCCACACTGAACGGCACTACCGGATTTTTTTCGCTCTAAGTCCATGATTGCTTTTCGCGTGCGGACACACAGCAGACGCCTATAGGTGGCTCAAGTACTGCTGCAGGGTCCGAATGGCTGCGGCGCAACGGACGGAGATATCACGAAATTGCCCGCCACAGGGTATCTGTGCAAACGCGACGGGCTGGCCACGGTCATGGATCGTCAGAAGGAACTTGGGCACACCGTTTTTGCCCGTAACGGAATTTACGCAGTGTTTGCGACCAGTGTGTGAACGAGTTGCAAAAAGTAAGTGAATCGCCGCACACCACATGCGAGCCGCAAAAACCGACAAATGCCGAGGGGAGCAGAGACTTGCGATAGACTGTGGTCTGACTTGCTCTGAGGGGTTATGGATTGGCGTCCGCTGAGTCTCGCGGAGTATCGGGACAAACAAAGGGGCGGGATCGCTCCCGCCCCTTCGCAGAAATGGGCTACCGGCCGCTTCCGGCGGTCTGCGGTGAGTTGTCGTGGGAATGTTCTGTTTGTTGTTGCAAGTTGCTTCGATAGCGTTTGAGAAGCTCTTCGCGATTGGCGCGAAGATCGAAGCCACTGCGGGACGAAGGATAAGGCTTATCGCCCATCAAACCCTTCCACACGATGCGGTTGTACTGCTGCGCGTCGAGACGATCTTCCACGGAGAAATCCATTCCCTCCGTGGCTTTCGCCCAGTAAGCTGCATCGTGTGTCGAATAAAGAATGTGGTGCCCGGCCTGCATCGGGGGCAGGGGCAGTTGCGTGCTGTACAGATAGTCCGACGGAACGGCAGTGAAGGTCCAGTTTTTCTGTTTGGTGTCGAAGACATCGGCCATGGGCTGAGCCAAAGCATCATTCAGGTTCGAGGGGCTAATTCCGAGAATATCCTCGATGGTGCGGACCATGCTCAGGGTGTTATACGCTGTGGAAACCACGGCACCCTGCTTCACGTAGGGCCCCACGACGAAGGCAATACTGCGGTGGGCATCGACATGGTCACCGCCGTCTTGTGCGTCGTCTTCGATAACGAATATCAGCGTGTCATTCTTGTAGATGCTTTTGGCGATCGTCTGCACGACCAATCCCACGGCATAGTCGTTATCCGCTTCGTCCAGTTCGATCGTATTTACCCCTGCAATGGAGGTGCCGAAGTTGCCAGTATGGTCATGGGGCAGCCGCAAGAGCGTCAGGTTGGGAAGCCCGCCGCTTGCATAGTTGGAGTTGAAGTCTCTTTGCCACTCCGTGAACCGATAATAATCTGGGAAGCTCATGTCGAATCCGCGGAAATAAGGATCCGTTAAGGGCATAAGCGCCGGGTTCGTTTCATGGGCAACAACGATGCCATCCGCAAAGGGAGTTGGGTCTTCGGGAATGTTGAACTGAGGAGCCGCCGTCAGGTTGTAGTAACTCAGATCGATGAAGTACCCGTAATTGCGAACCGTCAATCCAGCGCGCAGCGCTCCGTCCCACAGAAAACCCGCGCCTCGTTGACCTTGGGGACCGTCGGGCGCGGCCGTATTCGCCGTACCCGGCAGCACATCGGCAGCGTCGGG
>Ga0187801_10000381_pt1 | contig 11813 bp, 11 predicted proteins | sample NC_wetland_sal_i_10_FD_132465 | JGI IMG/M metagenome (GOLD analysis project Ga0187801, IMG submission 132465) | Wetland sediment microbial communities from Neuse River Estuary, North Carolina, USA - Control_1 | ecosystem: Environmental > Aquatic > Freshwater > Wetlands > Sediment | place: USA...
AGGTTATTGCAGCGAACAGCGGCGCCCGCCTCCAGGAGATGATCGGCGTTGCGTTCCTCCTGCCCCGGGATTGGCTCGATCAAGACCATCGGCAGGCCCCGCGCCAGCGCCTCGGAAGTCGTCAGCCCACCGGCCTTCCCGATGAGCACATCGGCAGCAGCCATGTATTGGTCCATCTCCTTCGTGAAGCCCACGGCCATCAGGCGATCTCCGCCTCCAGGTAATCTCTCGGCGGTCTTCGCAAGTTGGTCCAATCGTCGTTTCAATTTCTCGGCTTTGCCCGCAATGGCCACGATCTGCCAGGGGCGATTTAACGCCAATAAATCCTCGACCAGTTGCTCCAGTGGACCAATACCATAGCCACCGGCAGAAATCAGCAACACGCGCGCGTCAGGAGAAAGCCCCAATCTCCTGCGAGCTTCGACGCGATCGACGGGCACTTCGAAGAGGGGATCGATGGGAATTCCCGTCACGCGCAGCTTTTCCCGCGGCACGCCAATACCCGCAAGGTATTCGGCGGATTCCTGGAGCGCAACGTAATACCGGTCAACCGTGCGGCAGAGCCACATGGCATGCACATCGTAATCAGTTACGACGATGGCATGCCGCGCGCGCAGCTTTTTCTTGGCAATCAACCAAGCCAAAATTTCCGCGGGAAGAAAGTGCGTGGCGATGCATAAATCCGGTTGCACCCGCTTGAGCATGCGGATCATCGGTTGGGTATTCAACCGGTCCAGAGCGAGTCTCCGGCGGGGATGGCTCCAGGGTTGATCCATGCGATCGTAGAGCAGGCCCATCAAGCCGGGGGCACGCCGTACGAGCGCGATGTAGGCGTCGTCGTAAAGCCGCTGGAACAATTTGCTTACGTACGCGATGGCGTCGACGTGTTCCACATGGCAGTTGCCGCGGGCGTGGAAAGATTGCTCCAAAGCCTGGGCTGCTCGCACATGGCCTGCGCCGGCGGAAGCGGAGAGAATCAACACGCGCGGCTTGCGGCTCGAAGCTGGAAGCCGGCTCATTCGTCGATCACAGCGCGGCGGACTTGCGCTGACCGGTGGCGAGTTTCTCCAAGATGGTGCGGGCCAGGTTCTGCAATTCGCCGAAGTGCGTCAAATATTCCTGGAACTCGTGATTCAGCCACTGGGCATCCTGCGGGCCAAGCTGGTTCCGCAGGATCATGTCGCGGAGCTTCACGGGGTGAGGCAGCAGGGCTTCTTCTTGAAGTTCCTCGAGTGCCTGAGTTGGATTGTAGTGATACATGACGTCCCCCACGAGTCGCACGCAGTCAATGGACGGGCAACTCCCTGATTCCATTCTACGCAAAAGTGACTGGGCATACGCCCACTTTTGTGAGCGAGGTGGGTTGAAAATTAGGCGGCGGAAGCGCGGACGGGCACGAACTCGTATCGATCGATTCGCGCGGCAATGCCGGTTCTGCCATTGTCGGTAGATTCCACGCGAACCACTTTGCCGTGACACCGTATATTTACGTCCCCGGCGGAGATCATTTGCTGCGGGAGTGTGAGTATAAAATCGATCTCGCTGCCATCTTCGAAACGCGCTTCGGAGAGGAAATAAAGGCCTCGATAACTAACATCTCGTGTGTTGGCTCTCAGCTCCGGGCTGTTCGCATCGTGCGCCAAGACGCGCACCGGCAGCGTCATCACAAAGCGCCTTGCTTCACGCCGGTCGGACAAATCGCCCATGCGGGCCCCCTGAATTTGTTGATCCGGGCTGAAAGTAACATCGGCTGCGACAAACTGCAATGCGAAATTCAATGTATTTAGCTCTAGTACTCGTATACGTCGTAGTGGGCGGGCTAGAACCGTCCTCTGCCGCGCAAACGTGAAGCAGAAGAGTGCTGCGAGTTAATTCCTGGGACGCAGCCCTGTGACGCTATAGGCGACACCCCCAGGCCGCAGGGAGCGGAGTATCCGGCGTGCCCTTGGAATAGACACTGAAATTGTTTCATCGAAGCGCGGTGGCCCTTAGCTTGGAGAAATGTGCAACGGTTTCTGGCATCCCACTGGCTCTCACCAGTTTTTGTGCGCTCCATCATCTTGCAAGACCCTAATCACTGCTTGATCATCAAAACCTTCGCTTCCTGCTCCAGTCGAGCGATTCTCCGCCGAAGGCGTTGCTGGTTTGGCGCTTTCAACAGCGCTGCATTGCACTGTTCGGTTGCGTCTGTATAGTCTCCCATCGCTGCGTAAGCAGCACTACGCAGGAGACGAAGGTCGACCGAATCATCCGGACCCTCAGGTATGGCGTTCAGAACGACGAGCGCTTTATCCGCATGGCCGGCCTCTAGCAACATCCTGGCGATCTGACTTCGATTCTCGATTGCCATATCTTCGGTGTGGCCCAGACCCTGGAATGCCGCCACGGCGCTCTTCTCTTGTTCAGAACTCACCCAACGGTGAAATTCAGCATTTGCCCCAAGATCGGCATAGCGTCCGCTGCCAATCTCTGCCTGAACCCACGCCGGGTTCTGCGAAAAGGCAACGGTGAGGTATTGCAGAGCAAGCGTGGGCTCTTCGATGTCTTCGGCCACGCGCGCAGCCCGGATCCAGATGCGTGACCAACTGGAGGCTCTGCCTACGGCTCCCATCAACAAAGATTTTGCTTGTTCGAGTTGCCCTCTGTGGGCGAGTATGTTCGCTCGAATCACCTGCTGCCGCGCCGATTGCATCTCAAACAGTTCTCTGAGCTCACAGACTGGGTTGCTGGAATGATCCACCCTCAGGTCGATGTCAATGGGCCAGCCGTCGCCAGTTTTGACCAGCAGCGCAGCGGATTCGCGCCCGGTTCTCTGTCCTCCTGCCATGTCCCCCGCGATCAATGCAGCCATCAGCTTCTCTGCCAACGATCCCTCAGTCCTCAGGAACGAACGCTCCATTGCTTCAACCACAACCGGACCAAGAAGCCCGTTGCCCTGAATACTGTAGCCCGGTCCGGAACGTACTCCCGCCCACGCCGCGAGTTGTGCCTCCTTTCCTGTAAAGCTGGCTGTACGCCCATCGACGCTTACTATGCCCACCTGGCGTGCCTCCGTTCCTTCTCCGTCGAAATTGCCGTCTTCCGCCAACAGCCGTTTCAGCGTTTCCTCCGGGCTTACACCCCGAGCCAGCAGGGCCAGCCCACGGGGGCCATAGTGAGGATTAGTTTCAAATTGTGAAACCAGGGCTCCAACGCCTGCTTGCGCGTATGGCACGCTTGCGCCAACCGCCAGGTTGTTGGTTTGAACCGCCACTCCACATTCGTGTGTTTTCGCATCGCAGGCGGCAATCGAGTAGGTCGCCCGTACCCGCTCTGCGCCCAAAAGGATTACCGCCGAACTGAACAAAGCCTCAATAATTCGTCGCTTCGACATATTGCCACCCCTTCTCCATTACGGTCGGCGGTTTGAAAAGGTTCCGCATCATCGAGCGCAATCCTTCGCTCCCGCGCGCATGCTGCTGGATAATCGAGTACACTTTGTGCGGATTCCTTGGATTCCCATGCAAGTTCATCACGACTCCCGCAATTTCTTTCTACAAGGTCCGATGGGCGGCCTGGAAGCAATCCTGTGGACTCCCACCCGCCCCGGCGTGCCCGTCCTCGCGGCTGTGCTGTGCCATCCTCATCCCATGTTTGGAGGCACGTTGCACAACAAAGTCGTCTACCAGGCCGCGAAATCCTTAGACGCGCTAGGTATTCCTGTCTTGCGATTTAATTTTCGTGGCGCAGGTTTGAGCGCAGGCGAGCACGACCGCGGATTGGGGGAAAGAGGCGACGTGCAAGCTGCCGTCGATTTCCTGGCAACGGAATTCCCCAACGTTCCTTTGCTTGCCGGTGGTTTCAGTTTCGGAAGTTGGGTTGGACTGCGAGTGGGTTGCGCGGATCCGCGTGTTCAGGAGCTGATTGGACTGGGAATTCCCGTGAACAGTTCCGATTTCACCTATCTGGAGAGCTGCAGCAAGCCGAAGTTGATTGTTCAAGGAACGAACGACGAGCATGGCGCATGGGAAAAGGTGGAACAGCTTGCGGCCCATGTGGCCGGAGACACGCAACTATTCTTTGTCCAGGGTGCGAATCATTTTTTCGTGGGACATCTGGATCAGTTGGATAACGCCATCACCGCGTGGCTGATCGAACGCCATCCAAAGCTTTACAAACCTTAGTCCCGTACTACAAAGGACCGTGAGAGCGCTAAAAAAAACCGGATGGCGCCGCAGTCTCTCCATTCGGACGGCTTCCTTACTCACTGGAGGGAGGTGTCTGAAACACAAAGGCTATGACGATCTTGGAATTCACCGGCTTCCCTCGCAGAGTTGCAGCTCGAAGCCGCCACTTCTTCAACGCGTCTAGAACCAAGCCATCGAAGCCGATCATCCGGTGAAGGAAACTGACGTCCTTAACTTCTCCCGTACTGTCCACCGTTACCTGAACCACTACCGACCCCCAGGCTATGCTGTTGACAGGGTAATCCGGATAGATAAATGACGATATCCCCACGGGCACGTAATCGATGCCATCGTCTGACTGATCAGAAGGAATGACGGGAACGAAATCTTTGGGCGGAACGGGCGTTGCGTTGCCCTGATTTGGGGGCCGGTAGAGAAAAACCACGGTCAAGCGGGAAGCCTTCGGCTTACCGCCCTCGGCTGCTGACTGGAATTTCCAGCCGCGCACAGAGGTTTTTGCAGTGCCGAGCATGTATCCCGGATCTCTTAGCGGCTCGATTCGCTCGATCACCCCTTCATCGCTGAGCCTGACATCCAAAACAAACAAGCCGTCGAAGACTACCACGTACGGAACCCATGCATCGCCGGCGGAAGTCACTTCCGGAGGTTCATAAGTCTGCTGAGCAAAAGTGGAGGGCCAAAAGAGAATTACGAAGAACAGTGCCACAAGTAAAGCCTTCCTCATGGGCTTATTCTAGCACCGGGCCGGAGTCCTTTTTTGACGGGCGTTGAAGAAGTTCGTGACCTCTAGCGCATATTTTCTAAGCCCCTCCCCCGTGTGAAAAAAGTTTGCTGAATTGTTCCAACCCGGCGGGAGGCGCTTCGACCAGTCGTGCGTTGGCTTCCACATGGGCAGTGCGTGACATCCCCACCAACGCCGTGGTGATTCCCGGAGCCGAGCGTACAAATTGCAGGGCGCGTTCCGCGTCGTTCTCCAGGCCCATGGCTTCGGCGACAAACGTCGGCAGATTTTGCGCCACTTGTCCCTGCAACAAAGAGGCGCTGGCAATCAACGTGATACCGAGCGCGTCAGCGACTTCCATGATCGTTTTCTCCTCCAGGCCCAGCTCCTGATTGCCCAACGTGAGAGCTTCCGTCATCCCCAGGTTGAAGGGCAACTGCACGAAACGGAACCGATGTTTCTCTCCAGCGATTTCTTTGGCGATGGCTACGAACTCTGCCAATTGCATGGCATCGCGCGCCGATTTTTGTTGCCGGAAGCCGTTCCATGTGGCCATTCCGTAAAATTGAATCTGGCCACGGGCCGCGGCGGACTCCAAAAAGACAAAGGCTTCGCGAACGCGCTTCAGGAATTCGGTCTTTGAGATTTCGGAAAGTTGTGTCTCTGGGTTATGCAGGTAGTAGACGTCGATGCAATCTACTCCCAAATTCTTGAAGCTGCGTCCCAGTTGATTTTCCAGGTACCGTGGCGTCATGCAATGGCTGCCGGCAGCGATATCCTTCGCCGTAAAGATGCCTTTCTGAAGATATTCCTCAAAGAAATAGCGGTTCGGGTCTGCGGGCATGGAGCCATCAGGTGTTAAGTACCCGCCCTTTGTGCACACCACGATCTCATCGCGGGTGATGCCCTTATGCGCAAGCACCTTCAATGCTGTGCCCACGCTTCGCTCGCTTCGTTGCAGGCGGTAATTAATGGCCGTGTCAATCACGTTGATGCCCGATTCCACGGCCGCCACGATGGCCGCAGCATAACCGGAATCGGTCGAGTCGTTGGCCTGACCGAGATACGTTCCGATGCCCAGGGAAGAAAGCACCAGATCTCCAACCTTGCGGAAGTGGCCGTCAGCAGCCACTCCTCGGAACTTCTCAGCGTACTGGGTGGCGCCCTCCAGCGTTGCTCCGCGGCTCATTTGGTTTCCTCACTTTTGGGTTTACCTTCGACAACACCTGCTTCGTTGACTTGCTCTTTCTTGGGCGATAGCAATCGCGAACAGGCGCGCAAGATTCTCCGGTACGGCCAATCCTTTTCCCGAAAGAATATCTCTCCCTCGCGGGGACTGCTGAAAAACCAGCGCGCCACGAGCGCCAGGTGCTCTCCCAATTCGGCGGCACTTTGTCGCACATTTGCGTTTGTGGCCGGCGTCGCGCTCCCGACGCTCTCCAGGTAGTCTCGGACAGTCTCTTCGGCGGAAGCCGGTTTACTGGTATCGCCAAACCGCAGATAAAAAGGCTCGGCCAACCTGCCGCCACGAACGGCGAAAAAGAGAATGGATTGTTCGTCGACTGTGCGTTGGAGAATCACCGCATCGAGATTCTGGATTCGCCGCGCCAGGTCCGGCTTGCCGCGCAGAACGTCATCCAATTTATCCAGCTTTTTGTGGATGGCCGCCGCCTTCTCAAAGTCCAATTGTTCGCTGGCAGACTCGCGATCCTGCGCCAGCGCGTCATGGAGCGAACCGCCACTCGTGTCCAGGAACTGGACTAGGCGATTCACTTCCGCGTCGTACTCTTCCTTCGAGCAACCGGCAAAGCACGGAGCCAAACACATTTTCATTTCCGAATAGAGGCACCCGGGAAACGTAGGATCGCGGCGGATCTTGATCTGGCAGCGCCGCACCTTGAAAAAGTCCAGCATCTTCTCGGCGAAAGCTTCCGCTGAGCGGCGGGAGGCAAACGGCCCGTAGTAGGAGCCGGAGGTGGGCTCACCTTGCTCGTTGACGACGATGCGGCGTGTGACGAAGCAGCGTGGGTAGGCATTGCGCAGGTTGATCTTCAACACCGGGGCGGGCCGAAGCCGCATCAATTCCCGGTAGCGCTTCGGGAAAATCTGCTTCGCGTTCTGATAGTAGGTCAGGGCTTGTTCGAATGCTGAGCCCGTTTCTCGATAACGCACCAGTTGCGCGAACTCGCGAAGATTCAGGCGCTTGCTCGCGGGATCCGGCGAGCCCAGCAACCGCTGCAGGCGGCGGCGCAGGTCTGCCGTACGAATCAGATAAGGCTCGGCCGCTTCTTCTCGGCTGGCGACCAGGCAGACGGCCGGTCTTGCGGGCAGGAGCGAAAAGAATTCCGCGTCGTGATCGGGAGTGAATTCCAGGCCAGAGTCGAGTTCCAGCACCACGTCAGAATACTACGGGATTTTTAGTTCGGGGCGGAACGCTGCAACTTATGCTCTTCCCCCGCACTTTGGTAACAAGGTGAGCGCCAGGGCTAAGACTTCAGCACCCAGGAGGCGATCACCAGGCGCTGGATCTCGCTGGTGCCCTCGTAAATTTCCGTAATTCGCGCATCCCGGTAAGCCCGCTCGACCGGATACTCGCGGCTATAGCCATAGCCGCCGTGGATCTGGATGGCTTTGTGGGTCACGCGCGTCGCCATCTCGCTGGCAAAGAGCTTGGCCGTGGCCGCCTCCAGGCTGAAGCGCGAGCCGCTGTCCTGTTTCCACGCGGCCTTACGCACCAACAGCCGCGCCGCATCGATCTCCGTGGCCATGTCCGCCAGCATGAACTGAATGGCCTGGAATTGCGCGATGGGATGACCAAAGGCCATGCGTTCCTGCGCCCACTTGAGAGCCGCCTCGAATGCGCCCTGGGCAATACCGGTGGCCTGCGCCGCAATTCCGATTCTTCCACCATCCAGAGTGGAGAGCGCCACCTTATATCCTTCGCCTTCCTTCCCGACGCGATTCGCTTCCGGAACTTCACAATCGGTGAAAATCAGTTCGCTGCAGGCGGTTGCGTTGATGCCCAGTTTCTTCTCTTCTTTCCCCACCTTGAAGCCCGGCGTGCCCTTTTCCACCACGATCGCGGTGATGCCTTTCTCTCCCTTGGCGGGATCCGTGTTCACGTACACGATGGCGGCATCGGCAACTCCGCCGTTGGTGATCCAGGCCTTTGCGCCATTGATGATGTATTTATCGCCCTTCTTCACTGCTTTGGTTTGCAGGGCTGCGGCATTTGAGCCGGCTTGCGGTTCGGTAAGCGCGTAGCACCCAATCTTTTCACCGCGCGTGAAAGGCAGGAGAAATTTCTTTTTCTGTTCTTCGGTCCCGTAACGGTGAACTGGATCGCAGAAGAGCGAGTTCTGCACGCTCAAAATGACGCCGGTGGAAGCACAGCAGCGGGAAATCTCTTCGATCACAATGCTGTAGGCGATGTGGTCGAAACCCGCTCCCCCCTCGGCATCCGGAAACGCAACGCCGGTTAAACCCAGCTCTGCCGCTTTCTTGAAAAGCTCTCGTGGGAAATGCCCGGTCTCGTCCAGTTCCTTGGCGAGCGGCCGCACTTCTGCTTCCGCAAATTCACGGACGGTCTTTTGCAGCAGCTTTTGCTCTTCGGTCAGTTCCAGATTCACGATGACTCTCCCGCGCGAGCACTCAAACAGAAGTTTGCGTCTTGAATTCTAGACCGTGGCGTCGTCCCTGTCACATTACGGATGCAGCGCCTTTTTGAGCCGCTCGTAGGTCGTGTGCAGTTCCTCGGGCTGGACGCGCGTCTCGCCGGTGACGGTCATGAAATTGGAATCCCCAATCCAGCGCGGCAACATGTGCAAGTGCAAATGCCCAGTTACTCCCGCGCCCGCTGCCCGGCCCAGATTCATCCCCAGATTCATTCCGTCGGGTTTGTAGTCCTTGCGGAACGCTGCTTCCACTTTTTGCGCCAGTTCCATGATTTCCTGAAGCGCTCCCAGTTCGCACAGATTTAGTTCCGCAACATGCGCATAAGGAACGATCATGACGTGACCGGAAGTGTAAGGAAATCGATTGAGAATGACGAATGCCTTTTTGCCGCGATGGACAATGAGCGTTTCTTCATCGCGGTTGCGTTGGACGGCGTCACAAAAGATGCAATCCGGTTGATTGCCCTGAGCGGCTTGAGCCATGTACTGGTAGCGCCAGGGTGTCCAGAGGTAGTCCATCGCTGTCGGTCCTCGCTCGCTTGCTCCCGAACCAGCATAGCGCATGAGGTGATTCGCGAATAGAAGGTGTCAGCTAACGGATATCTGATATCTGATTACTGATAACCATTTTCCCCCAAAGAAAAACGCCCCGATCCAATCGGGGCGCGGTCTTACTTGCAGATGGTCTTTGCAACTTCACGCAGGCGGCGCTTCGCTCTGCGCAGCCGCCGAAGCAGCAGCTTCCGGACTGTTCACAAAATCTTTCAGTTCCTTGCTGGGCTTGAAGAAAGGGATTTTTTTCGCGGGAACTTCGACTTTTTCCCCGGTCTTCGGATTACGTCCGACGCGGCCCCGCCGCTGCCGGGTGCGAAAGCTGCCGAAACCGCGAATTTCAATCTTGTCGCCCTTTTGAAGAGCATCGATGATGCTCTCGAAGATGGTTTCGACGATGGTCTCGGATTCTTTGCGGGGCAGTTCGGTGATGCGGAGCACTTCCTCGATCAAGTCTGCCTTGGTCAGTGTTGGTTGCTTTGTCATCGTCCCTAGCCTCTCCACTCGTCTACCATTCGATTCTCACAACCATCTGGCGCGAGGCGACTTAGGGGGCATCGCCTGCCTGGTTGACCCTCTTCCTATCACTAAAATGACCCGCAGGTAAATGACTTTTCCTAAAGACCACCCTGGGTGAGGACAATACCGGTTCTGTGACTACCGGGACGCCAACTTCTGCTTCATGGCATCGCCGATGGTTGCCGTTGCCGAGGACTTGGACGACTTGTACTGGTCGATCTCCCGGCGTTCCTGTTGACGGACGGCCGCGCGGTAGCTCAAGCCGATCCGCCGCGTGTCATGGCTAATTTTAATGATTTTGAAATCATACTCTTTGCCCGGCTCCAGCGGCCCTGCGCTCTTCAGCGGTCCTGTCGTCGGGCGGAAACTGGATGGTCCTTCATCGCGGCGGCGCCGTTCTTCGATTTCGGTGTTGTGGCAGAGCCCCTCGATGTTGTCGCCAAGTTCCACGAAGGCGCCGAAAGTGGCGATTCGGGAAACCTTGCCCTTCACGATGTCCCCGACGCGGTGCTGCTTAAACCAGTCACCCCAGATGTCGTTGACCTGCTTGATGCCCAGTGACACTCGACGATTCTCTGGATCGATCCGCAGGACCTTCGCGGTAATCGGCTCGCCCTTCTTGAATACTTCGTGCGGGTTCTTCACCCGGCCTGTCCAACTCACGTCGCTGACATGCACCAGGCCATCGAAGCCGTCCTCGATTTCGATGAACGCGCCGAATTCGGCGATGTTGCGCACTTTGCCCGTCACCACCGTGCCCACGGGGTATTTCTCCGCAACCAACAGCCAGGGATCGGGTTGCGCCTGCTTCATGCCAAGCGAAACGCGGCGGTCGCTGGGTTTGATGTCCAGCACAACGACATCCACTTCTTCTCCAACCTTGACCACCTTCGACGGGTGCGTGGGCTTCTTCGACCAGCTCATTTCCGTGACGTGCACCAGCCCTTCGATGCCCGGTTCCAATTCCACGAACGCGCCGTAGTCCACCACGCCCACGGCCTTGCCCTTGTACTTGCCGCCTGCGGGGTAGCGTTCAGCTGCGTCAATCCACGGATCCTTGGTCATCTGCTTCAGGCCGAGGGAGACGCGCTGTTTTTGCTTATCGAACTTCAGCACGATTAGGTCGAGTTCCTGCTCTGGCTTCACTACGTCGCTGGGGTGCCGCACACGCCCCCAGCTCAGATCGGTCAAGTGCAGCAAGCCATCGAGGCCCCCGATATCGACGAAGGCGCCATAGTCGGTCACGTTTTTCACTGTGCCGTGAACCACTTGGCCTTCTTGCAGCTGCTCCATCAATTCAGCGCGCTTGGCGTGCAGCGTTTCTTCCAGCAGCGCGCGGCGGCTCACCACCACATTGCCGCGGCGGCGATTCAGCTTGGTGACGCGAACTTCGACATTTTCACCGATCAGGCCATCCAGGTTCGCGGCCGGGCGCAGGTCGTATTGCGACCCCGGCAGGAACGCGCGCACGCCGATATCCACCACCAACCCGCCCTTGATGCGGTCCACAACTTTTGCAGTGATGGTTTCCTTGGCTTTGAACTGCGCCTCGATCCTTTCCCAGGTCCGCCGGCGCACCACTTTCTGGTAGGACACGATAACGAAGCTGTCCTTGTGCTCGCCGGTCCGCTGCACTTCGATGGTGGAGTTGGGATCCGGCCGCGGAATGTCCGTTTCCTGGAACTCCGCCGCGGGAATCAGGCCCTCTGTCTTTCCGCCCAGGTCCACCACCACCCCATGTTCGGTGTAGGCGACGACTTTGACTTCGATAATCTCGTTCTGTGCCGCTGCTTCCTGCGGCTCGCTGTACTGCTCGATGAGCTTGCTCATCTCTTCCGCGCCAGCTGCCTCTTCCGCGGCTGCGGCTGCTTCCGCGTCCGCCGCGGCCGTTTTGGCCTGCACTTCCGCGGCCTTGTGCGCCTCTTCCACTTTCACCGGTTCCACGTGCACAGGCTCAGGAGACACGGGCTCAGGAGACATGGATGCCTGGCTGCTCATGGGAGCTTCCGCGGCTGCGGTCTCTTCCGGTTTGTTCGGGGACTCTACTTCTTCTGCTGGTGCTGCTGCGGACGATACGGGGTTTTCGTTGTCGAATGAAGTCATGATTACGTCGCCTCCGGGATTTTTATCCCTGTTTTGGTCAGGTCAATCCTTGCGGAA
>Ga0187801_10000383_pt1 | contig 11802 bp, 11 predicted proteins | sample NC_wetland_sal_i_10_FD_132465 | JGI IMG/M metagenome (GOLD analysis project Ga0187801, IMG submission 132465) | Wetland sediment microbial communities from Neuse River Estuary, North Carolina, USA - Control_1 | ecosystem: Environmental > Aquatic > Freshwater > Wetlands > Sediment | place: USA...
ATTGTGTGGGATCAACGAATCGTTCGTCACCTGCAGCTGAGGTAGCAGAAGGCGTGGGCAATGCCATGATCAATCTCTCTTGGGCGGCAAAAGCTGCCGCGGAGCATCAATTCTGAACGTTGCCCCCCAGAAAATTTGCGCGATCGCTTCCCTCGACGAACCGGGAGCGATGCACACGGCATTCTCGCAAGCCCGCATGGCCGACCGATAACGTACACCCACCCCCATCAGTATGCAATGCTCCAGCCAGGTTTTTCGTGAGGAAAGTTCAAATTGGAAATCTGGGGTTAAACTATTCAGGTGCGACTCGCCCTCACGCTCTTTCTTGCGTTTGTCACGATTGCACCAGCTCAGACCGCCGAGGACAACCTCCTGCGGCTCTTCGAATCCCGTTACAGCTCTGCCCACACGCTGCAAGCCACGTTTCTCGAACGCTACCTCGAGAATGGACGTCTCGTCCGCACCGAGGCGGGCGACGCCTACTTCCTGCGTCCCGGCAAGATGCGCTGGGACTACCAGGCTCCGGAAAAGAACACCTTTCTCGTCGATGGCAAATACGTCTGGTTCTATTCTCCAGCGGACCACACGGTCACGCGCATGCCGGCCAAGCGCAGCGAGGACTGGCGCACACCGCTTGCCTTCCTCACTTCTCACATGAAGCTCTCGCGCCTCTGTTCCAAAATAGAGCCTGCACGCGATGCAAAACCATCGCAGCCGCTCGGCTCGGTGTACCGCTGCATGTTCCACGACTCTGCGGGCTCGGCTGCTTCTCTGGCAAAATCCGTCCTTTTTGAATTGTCGCCAGAAGGGGATCTCAGCAGGATCGCGATCCCCCAGGAAGGCGGGATTGAGTTGGAATTCTCATTCACAGGCTGGCGTCGGGACCCTACCTTGGACAAAGCCGAGTTCCAATTCATTCCTCCTCGAGATGTTGTGATTGTAGACGGCTTGCTACCCGATACGCCCGGCCTGCGTCAGTAAGCAATAGGACCGATTGAACTTGCCCTTTACGCGACTTGTTCGTGCTTCCACAATTCCGGGTATGGTCCGGTTGAGGTAAACTATCCATCTATGGGCGAATTTGTTTGCCGTGTTGCTGACGCCAATGGCCATGTCTTCTCTCACGTAGAGGCTGCGTCCACCCAGGAAGAAGCGCGCCAGAAGCTTGCCGATCGTGGGCTATACGTCTATTCCGTTGCCGCGCGCAACTCTCTGGTCAGCGGCTTCTTTGGTGTTCGCAAGGAACGCAAGATTGGCGGCAACGATTTCCTGGTTCTGAACCAACAGTTCAACACCCTCATTAAGGCCGGTCTCCCCATCCTCCGCGCTTTGGACTTGCTGGCCACCCGCGCCAGCGCCCCTAAGCTTCGCCCGGTTCTTACCCAGATTCGAGATCGCGTCCGGGAAGGGAAGTCCCTTTCGGAAGCTGTTGACGAGGCCGGTGTCTTCTCCAAAGTCTACTCGACCGCAATTCTTGCTGGCGAAAAGAGCGGGAATCTTTCCGGCGTGCTCGAATACTACATCGCCTATCAGCGCGTCAGCACTGGCGTTCAGAAAAAGATCCTCGCGGCGCTGGTTTATCCGACTCTCTTGATCATTGTGGCCACGGTCATCGTGACGTATCTGGTTACGTTTGTGGTGCCAAAGTTTGGCGCTCTCTACCGTGACCTCGGCGTGGAATTGCCCACCCCTACAAAGATTCTCATTGCCGTCACTGTTGACTACCGCCCCTACATCCTGGGTGTCATCGGTCTTCTGGCTCTGACCGTCCTGGGAGTTTTTTTCTGGTCGCGCAGCGAACAAGGCGGCGTAGCTTTTGATCGCCTTAAATTTAAGCTGCCAGTTCTCGGCCCAACCCTCCTGAAATTCCAGGTTGCGCAGTTCTGCCGTACTCTCGGGACACTACTCACGGGAGGCACTCCTCTGGTAGCTGCCCTGGCAACTGCGTCGGAATCCATTGCCAGCAGGCTTCTGCGCGGCACCGTGACGCAAGCCACGCAGATGGTACGGGAAGGCGAGTCCCTGCATGGCGCTCTCTCTGCCAATCGCGTCATGCCGGAAATGGCCTTGGACATGATTGAAGTGGGAGAGTCAAGCGGCGCTTTGGCCCCCATGTTGAACAGCGTGGCAGAGTTTTATGAAGAAGAGGTCGCCATTAAGCTGGGCGCCATGGTTTCCCTGATTGAGCCCCTTATACTTGTATTCATGGGCCTTCTTGTCGCTTTCATTTTAATCTCTCTCTATTTGCCAATTTTCTCGTTCTCCATTTCGGGAACGTCAAGGTAGACAAGGTAAAGGACCTCTTATGGCCACACCCGACTCCAATCTTCCCAATGCCGGCCTTCCTCCCGGCAGTCCGGTGGACCTCGATCAGGAGCGCGAGCAAGCTCGCCGTTTGGCCACCCGCTACCGCTGTGGCTTTATCGATCTCCAGGAACAGCGCATTGATGCGGACCTGTTCCGTACCATTCCCGCGGACCTGATGTTCCGCTATAACTTCGTTCCGCTGCTCGTGCATGACAGCACACTCGTCATTGCCGTAGCCGACCCGAGTCAAGTGTTGCTCAGCGATGAGCTTCCTCTTCTTCTTGGCAAGAAGCTGGCCATTCGCGTCGCCACTCCGCGCCAGATCGGCGACCTCCTCAAGCGCACTGAGCAGTCCCAGCGCGTCCTTGAACAAGCCACCGAAGCCTTCACCTTGCAAGTTTCCCAGGAGGAAGAAGAAGAGGGCGAGGAGACCATTTCCGGCGATCGCCTTACCCGCGATACCACCGTCAGTCCGGTCGTCCGCCTCGTGGAAACGATCATCTTCACGGCCCTCGAGCGCCGCGCCAGTGACATTCACATCGAAGCCCGCGATGCCGAAGTTGCTGTGAAGTACCGCATTGACGGCGTTCTCCAGCACGCCATGCAGCCGATCGCCAAGGAATGGCATTCCACAGTCCTGTCGCGCATCAAGGTCCTCAGCGACCTCGATATCGCCGAGCGCCGTGTTCCCCAGGACGGCCGCTTCCGCGTCAAGTACAAGGGCCGGTTCATTGACCTGCGTGTCTCCATCATGCCCGCCAGCCACGGAGAGGATGCCGTGCTCCGCGTCCTCGACAAAGAGACGCTTTCCGAAAAATTTCAAAGCCTTAGCCTCGACGTTGTCGGTTTCTCCACGGAAGAGACACGGCGCTTCCGCCGCTATATCCGCGAGCCTTACGGCATGGTCCTCGTGACCGGTCCGACTGGTTCCGGCAAGACCACCACCTTGTACGCCGCCATCAACGAAATCAAGTCCGATGAGGACAAGATCATCACCATCGAGGATCCGGTCGAATACCAACTCCGCGGCATCACGCAAATTCCCGTGAACGAGAAGAAGGGCCTCACCTTCGCTCGCGGCTTGCGCTCCATCCTTCGCCATGACCCCGATAAGATCATGGTTGGCGAAATCCGCGACCAGGAAACTGCTCAAATCGCCATCCAGTCCGCCCTCACCGGCCACCTCGTCTTCACCACCGTTCACGCCAACAACGTCACGGACGTCATCGGCCGCTTCATCAACATGGGCGTAGAACCCTATAATTTCGTTTCCGCCCTCAACTGTATCCTGGCCCAGCGCCTCGTCCGCCTCATCTGCCCTAGCTGCAAACGGCCCAAAAAGCATACCTCTACCGAATTGACGGAATCTGGTCTCGATCCTGCTGCAGTCGGCAAATATCAGTTTTCCGAAGGCGCCGGTTGCCTTGAGTGCTCCGGAACGGGCTTCCACGGTCGCAGCGCTATTTGCGAATTGCTTGATTTGAGCGACCATATTCGTGAAATGATTGTCGACCGCAGGCCCACTTCTGAAATCAAGCGCGCAGCCATCGCCGAGGGTATGATTACCCTGCGCGAAAGTGGCCTGGCCAAAGTTCGGGACGGTGTGACCACTTTGCGGGAAATCAACAAGGTGACCTTCGTTGAGTAGCACGGTCGCAATTCGGACTGGGGGCAGCAAGACGGACCTCGTCAATCGGTTCACCCGTTGGATGGAAGCCACTCCTCACCCTCATCTGGCTATTGAGTTTTCGCCGGAGCAGGTGGCGGGCGTGCGCTTCGCGCGCACCGGCTCTCACGTCGGATACTGTGTCGAGCCCCTTCCCAAAGGCGCCATTGTTCCTTCGGCCATCGAACCAAATGTCTCCAATGCTGCCGCGGTGAAGGCCGCTGTCGCCAGCGTTTGCCGCACACTCAATGCCAATGCGGAAGATGTCGCTTTGCTCGTTCCCGATCCGGTGATCCGCGTCTTTGTTCAACACTTCGATGATTTCCCTCGTAGAAGCGAGGAAGTTGTTCCCATGCTGCGCTGGAAGTTGAAGAAGAGCGTGCCGTTTGAAGTGGAGGAGACGCTGCTTTCCTACATGCGGCAGGCGCCCCGGACCGATGGCGTCGATGTTGTGACCGCCATCGCCCGCCTTCGCATCATTAAGGAATATGAAGCCCTCCTCGAAGAACTTTCCTTGCGGCCGGGCGTCGTTTTAAGCTCCACCCTTGCCGCCATTAGCCTTCTGGAAGACCAGAAACCAACTCTCTTGGCCCGTGTCTCCGGTACCTCTCTGACCACCGCCATCGTCCGCGAAGGCGTTCTGGCCGGCTATCGCTGCACGGAGCTTCCCACCCGCGCCGATACTCTGACGCCGCCACTGCTCCTCGAAGAGATCTTTCCTCTGGCCGCGTATTATCAGGACACCTGGCAGGAAGGCATTCAAGCCGTGCGCGTCGCGGGCTTGGGGAACCGCCTACAGCAATTTGTGCGTCCGCTCGAAGAGGAGTTCAAGTGCCCGGTGCGCTCTCTGCTGGGTGCGGCTGTGTCGGATGGCAACGTGAGCGCCGATGCCCGCCCTCTGGCCGACCGGGAATTGGAAGGCCTGGTCGGTTGGATGCTGCATCGAAGCTAGAAGAGAATCGACAGAGAATCGCATGTACGTCCGCCTCAATCTCGCCACCAAGCCGCTGGTCACTCACCGGCGATTTCTGGTGGGTGCCGCGCTGGTGGGACTTTTCGCAAGCATTCTCTTCGTGTTTCTCGGCTGGCGCTTCTATACGTTGCGCAAAGCCGATGAGGATTTCCGTGCCCGTGTCGGGAAGATTCAGCAGGAGATGGATCATCTGCATGAGCAGCGGAACGACCTGGAGCGCTTCTACGCGAAGGAAGAGAACCGCAATCTTCAAGATCGCGCCAAGTTCATTGACGCGTTCATTGAGGCACGCAGCTTCAATTGGACGAGAATGTTCATGGATCTCGAGCACACTTTGCCCCCGGGCTCACATGTGCTGCGCATCGAACCGAAGCTGGATCGTGGCTCGGTCACGGTGAAATTTGTGGTTGGCGCATCCAGCCAGGATATAAAAGTCAAGCTCCTGAAAGCGTTCGAAGACTCCAAGTCTTTTTCGCACATCGAACTCACTTCCGAGGCGGCGCCTAAACAGGGTAGCTCGGCGGCCGCTGATGCGTTTACAGTGGAATTTTCTGCGATTTATACGGGTATCTGACGATGCAGGACTTTCAGCTCAAAAGACAGCTCATCATCGCAGGCCTTGCGATCCTCCTGCTCGCAGACGCTGCCTTCGTCTATTTTAATTCCACGTTGTCCTCTCCGCAGGAGAGTCGTCAGCAGATCCTTGCCGCGCAGACTCGCCAATTGGCTCTTGTGAAAGCGGATGTGAAGCGCGCTACGGAAATCCGTGCAAAGATTCCCAAAGTGCTGAAGGATTTCGACGAGTTCGAGAGCACTTTGCTTCCGGCTTCGAAGGGCTATTCGGTCATTTCTCAGGAATTGGATGAATATGCCCGCGACAGCCACCTGATTGTGGACGATGTGAAGTTCCACCAAAAGGATGTGACCGCGCCCGGGCACCCTCTGAGCGAATTGACTCTGGATTCCTCCGTCAGTGGCGACTACAACGGAATTGTGAGTTTCCTCAATCGTCTGCAACGGTCTAAGAATAATTACATTGTAGACAGCCTGGATGTGGACTCTCAGAATTCAGGGCAGGGCCCTGTCGGTACGTTGCGGGTCAATCTCCACATGCGAACTTATTTTCGGAAGGCATGATGGCACTGCCGAAACAAAAGAAAGAGCTAATCGCGCTTGCGGCGCTCCTCGTGGTTGCGGCATTGGTTTGGTATTTCTATTTTGGTAAGGGTGGGAATATACCTGGTGTCATCTCTGCCTCAGGAAACAACTACACCCCCATCAACGTTGAGGACTACAGTCTCGTCTTTAAGCAACTGGACGACGCGCGATCCACAGAATACAAATCTTCGGGCCGGAATATTTTTGTTGCTGGTCCCGCTCCAGTCGCACCCTCGGCGTCTGCTCCGGGCCCGGAGAAACCCAAGGCCCCGACTTTTCAGCCAAAAGGCCCCATGCCGCCGCCGGAACCACCGCCTCCTCAACTGACCATGAAGTTTTTCGGTTACGGCACCCTTCCGTCCAACGGCCCGCGCCGCGCTTTCCTGCTCGATGGCGAAGAGGTCCATATTGTCAGTGAGGGCGACACCATCCAGAATCACATCCGGATAACACACATCGGCAATGACCGCATCGAATACGAAGATATAAATACCGGCAAGAAGAATTCGACCAACCTGGAGATGCCGCCGCCAGTATGAGGCCGCTCTTTCACAAACGCTTTGTCCGCCGCGCGGAGTCGGGCTACGCCCTGCTTCTGATCATGTTTTTTCTTGCCCTCCTCGTTCTAAGCACCGTCGTTGCTGCTCCCACGGTGCTCAGCAGCATCCAGCGCGAGAGGGAAGCAGAAATGGTCTGGCGTGGCAAGCAATACACCCGTGGCATTCGGTTGTACTACCTGAAGCTGCATCACTTCCCGACCTCACTGGATGATTTAACCAAACCCAAGACCGGGATTCGTTTCATGCGTCAGGCGTACAAGGATCCGATGAACCTGGTCGATGGCTCCTGGCGGTTGATCTATGTTGGTCCCAACGGCCAGCTCATTGGCAGCCTACAGGACCACAGTCTCAGCCTGACAGGGCTGCCTGGCCAAGCTGCGCCCAGCGCGTCAGGCACTACGTCTTCTAGCTTCTCGTCCTCTGGCACTTCTGCTTTTGGAAATTCCAACTTTGGCAATTCTTCCGCGTTCGGCACGAACCAGATTGGTGGAAGCGCTCAAGCTGGCGCCGTGGGAACCGGGTTGCAGGGCTCCTCTTCGTCGACGGACCCCAACGCGCAGAACGCAGACTCATCGAATGATATGGGCCAACCGCACTCACTGGCCGCTATGGATGCCAGCAACACCATCGGTGGCAACATCATCGGTGTCGGCAGCAAAGTCGATAAGAAATCTTTCCTGTGGTACAACAAGGCCAAGAACTATAAGCAATTTGAATTTATCTGGGATCCGGCGAAAGACACGACGGTTGGCGGCGCTTCGGCCGGGATCGGCACGCCGGTGCAAAACATGAACGGAACGAATCCCTCGGGGACGGGCTCCACGAATTCTCCATTCTCGTCTGGGCCAAATCCTAGCCAGAACCCTTCGCAGAACCAGAATTCCTCGCCGAATCCGGGACCCGGTGGCAATCCCGATACGCCGCTGCAGGCTCCTCCACCGAATCAATAAACGTCGGTGCCTTTCGCCTGGCTTGAATTTCCCGCAGTTCACCGCTGATCATCGTCTGAATTGCGCCCGCAGGTTACTTCGTGGCTGGCAGCGTTTCCAGTGACAGCGGCGCAGCGTTCTGTTTTTGTGCTGCCGTCTCTGCCTTGATCTTCGCGTAGCTCTTGGCAATCCGCTGTACGTACTTCATCGTTTCCAGATAAGGCGGCACTCGCCGGCCGTACTGATCGACGCGCTCCGGCCCGGCGTTATAGGCCGCCAGCGCCAACGTAAGATTGTGATATTTCCCCAGCAGCTCCTTCAGATAGCGCGTTCCGGCGTTCACATTCTCTTCCGGGTCAAAGATATCCTTCACGCCGAAGTGTGCCGCCGTCTGGGGCAAGAGCTGCATCAGCCCGCTGGCGTTTTTCGGCGACAGCGCCTTTGGGTTGAAATTCGATTCGACGGCCACCACGCAGTGAATCAGGTCCGCATCCATGCCATAGCGTTCCGCTGCGGTGCGAATAATCTTCTGGAACGGCGTCGTTTCGCTCAGCGGTTCCTCGATGGGCTCAAAAACCTCTTCCGGCTCGATGCCCACAATGTCTTCCAGCGGCACAGCCGCCACGCCACCCTTCAAGTGCAAAATGTACCGGTCACCGAGAATTTCATAGCCAGTCACGTTCAGCCGCGCCCCGCTGCGCAGCACTACATAATCCGCGCGAGCCGCCGTCGCCCCGCCGAGCAACAGCACCAGGCCCGCCACTCCGCCCAAACATATGCGTTTAACGACCACCCGCCCTCACTCTGTTACTTCGTTTTTTCCTCACATCCTTGCTTCGTTACTTCCCCTAACGCAAACCGCTCGATCGCCGCAGCCACTCCGTCCTCGTCATTTGAACGCGTCACGTGCCACCCGCGTTCCTTCAACTCCAACACGCCGTTTCCCATCACCACGGGCACACCCGCAAAGGATAGCATTTCCAGGTCATTGTGATTGTCCCCAATGGCCAGTATTTCCTCGCGCGCCACGCCCCGCGTCCCTGCCCATTCGGCCAGTGTGGCGCCCTTGGATACCCCCGGGTGGATCACGTCGATCATCGAAAAATCCTTCTGCTCATACACGGTCACCGCCAGCGCAAACTCCTGCGCAAATTGGACGCGCCGCAGCGTCAATTCGGCTGCCCGCATCGCCGCCACCCCGCCCGTGAACATCACCTGAATCGGATCTTCGTCCTGATCCAGGCACCTCTCCAATGGCACCGCCTCTGCCAGGAATTCGCGGTTCCGCGTGTAGTAGCCGCCCCGCGTCGGGTCTTCCCAGTCGATCGTTTGCAGCATCACCTGATTCGCCCGAGGCCGGTCAAAGACCACCGCCGTTGCCTCCCGCCAGGCTTCCGTCGCCTGCAGCACGCGCCGTGCTGTCTCACGGGGCAGCAGGTGCCGCATCAGCGTCTGACCCTCCTTGGTCCTTACCAGCGCGCCGTTATTCACGATCATCGTCAGCGGCGAAGGAATCTGCTGCGCCACGGGCATCGCGAAGTCATACCTCCGCCCCGTCACCAGTGCCACCTCGATCCCCCGCCGCGTTGCTTCCGCAATCGCCGCCCGGTTTGCCGCACTCACCTCAAACCGGCTGTTCAGAAGCGTGCCATCAATATCCACCGCAATGAACCGTATCGCCATAGCTCTACTAGTTTACCGGAACGCTCGATTCGCCTTTAGAAAACACGCCTCTTGCTCCCCTCCTAAATCCGCCAATTTGGTTGTGTTAAACTTCCGCTTTCATGGCCACGCATCGCCTTTATTACGACGATTCCTATCTCCAAAATTTCGAAGCTCGCGTTCTCACCTGTCTACCCGTCGAGCCTTTCTCGACCGCCTCTGGCACCCAGCCCGCCTGGGAAGTGCTCCTGGACCGCACCGCCTTCTATCCCTCCTCCGGCGGACAGCCCAACGACCTCGGCCGCCTCGGGGAAGCCCGCATCCTCGACGTGCTTGACGCCGGCGACGACATTGCTCACATCGTCGACCGCGAACTCCCGCTTGGCGACGTCGACGGCTGCGTCGAGTGGCCGCGCCGTTTCGATCACATGCAGCAGCACACCGGCCAGCACCTGCTGTCCGCCATGTTCCACGAGCGCTTCGGCTTGCCCACCGTTTCCTTCCATCTCGGTGGCGACCTTTGCACCATCGACCTTCGCGGCCCGGAGCCATCCGCAGACGCGCTCCGCGGCGCCCAACGAGCGGCCAATCAGATTATTTTTGAGGATCGCCCCGTCAACGTACGCTACGGCACCGCCGACCAATTAGCCGAGCAAGGTGTGCGCAAGGAAGTTGACCGCGAAGGCATTCTCCGCGCCATCGAAATTGAGTCAGCCGATTTGCAGCCCTGCGGGGGCACGCACGTCAAGTCCACCGGCCAGATCGGCCTGCTCCTGATTCGCCGCTGCAGCAAAATCCGCCAGGACTGGCGTGTCGAATTCGCCTGTGGCGGCCGAGCCGAACGTCTCGCCACCGCCGATTTCCAGCTTCTGCGCGCCATCGCCGATCGCTTGAGCTGTGGGCCCGACGAAATTCTCTCGGCCATCGATAAATCCTCCGCCGAGCGCGATGCCCAATTCAAGACTCTCCGCAAGGCTTCGCAGCAATTGGCTGAAGCCCGCGCCAAACTCCTCGTAGCGGCCACCTCCCCCGCGCCCGATGGCGTCTACCTGATCGCCGAACTCCTCCGCGAGGAAAATCCCGATCTGCTTTTGCCGCTCGCTACCGAGCTGGCCAAAAACGAAAATACCATCGCGTTGCTCATCCACGAGCCCACTGGCCAACTTGTCTTCGCGCAGTCGCCCGCAACAGGGAAAGACCTCCAAGCTGTCCTCACACAAGTGTTGGCGACGGTTCCGGGTAAGGGAGGAGGCACAAAAGATTTCGTCCGCGCCAAGCTGGCCGAACCTTCCACGAGCGCCTCTGCATTGGCGCTCGCGGCACAGCTCGTGAGGGCGTAGCCAGAACTTTTGAACTCTTAAACTTTTGAACCTTTGAACTTCTAAACTCCTGAACTTCCCCTCAGTCCGCCACCTGCTCGTACGCGTGTTCGCCGAGCTGCGACTCGTCCAACCCTACCTCTTCCGTCAGCTCAGTTACCTTGACCGCGGTGAATCCATCAATAATCCTCAACATGGCATAGGTGAACACGAACGCCCACACTGAAGAGAACACCACGGCGGTGACCTGTTTCAACAGGAACGTCGGGTCGCCATACAGCAACCCATTCGCTCCCTCCGGATTGAATTGCTTGTTGGCGAAAATGCCCAGCATCACGATGCCGAGAAATCCTCCGACTCCGTGTACTCCCCACACATCCAGAGCGTCGTCCCACTGCAGCTTGTTCTTCATTTCCACCGCGTAGTAGCACACAACGCCGGAGACGATCCCGATGATCACCGCCGTGGTCGGCGAAACATAGCCGGCCGCCGGCGTCACCGTCGCCAATCCCGCCACAGCTCCGGTTAGTAGCCCCAGAAACTTCGGTTTCTTTTCATTCAGCCACGCCACCATCAGCCACGCAATCGCGGCAAATGACGCGGCCACGTCCGTGTTCAGAAACGCCACGGCCGTCACCGAATCCACGCGCATCTCGCTCCCGGCATTGAACCCATACCATCCGAACCACAACAATCCGGTGCCCAGCGCCACCAGCGGTATGCTGTGCGGCCCGCGATCCAGCACCCGCCGCTTGCCCACGTACAGCACGCTCGCCAACGCCGCCATCCCCGCGATGTTGTGCACCACGATCCCGCCGGCGAAATCTTTCACCCCCCATAGCTGTAGGAATCCTCCGCCCCACACCATGTGCACGAACGGGAAATAGACGAACGTCAGCCACGCCGTCAGGAACAGCATGTAGGCTTTGAACGAGACCCGATTCGTGAATGCGCCGGATATCAGTGCCGGGGTGATGATGGCAAACATCATTTGATAAGCGATGAACACCAGCGCCGGTATCGTCACATTCGGCGACGGCGTGCTCAGGTCGATTCCCCGAAGAAACGCGTTGTGAAAATTGCCGACAACTCCGTGCCAGTCCCCGCTGAAGCACAGCAAATACCCATACACATCCCAAATAACCGTGGTCCAGCCCATGGACACAAAACTCTGGATCATGATCGCCAGGACTTTCTTCCGCCCCACTAACCCGCCATAAAAAAACGC